>Ga0209403_10001326_pt1 | contig 32484 bp, 28 predicted proteins | sample ArcticOcean_MG_C_8_FD_187440 | JGI IMG/M metagenome (GOLD analysis project Ga0209403, IMG submission 187440) | Marine microbial communities from western Arctic Ocean - ArcticOcean_MG_CB11_86 (SPAdes) (version 2) | ecosystem: Environmental > Aquatic > Marine > Oceanic | place: Arctic Ocean...
TACCACGGCCATCGAGAAGGTCGATCAACCCTATTTTCGTGCGTCGCGCGAGGCGCGCTTTGGTATCGCCTTGGAGGAGTTCTGTGACACCAGCCAGGCGCGTATTGATGCCTTCCGTACGGCGCTTGAGCCGGCACGCCTGTCGCTTGAAGAAGCGCCTTATCTTGCCGGCCAAGAGCCGCTCTATGCGGATTACATCCTGTTCGGAACTCTCAAATTCATAGATTTATGCAGCCCCCTGGTTTTAATCGCCAAAGACGACCCCATATGTGATTGGTACGGTCGTATGCTATGCTTGTTTGATGGTCTCGCTGCCGGTACGGGTGCGGCTGTGGAGCGAGCGGCTTGACAGATTTAGGGAGTGCGCGAAAGGTCATGGCACCGAAGGAAAATGCTGGGACAGGCACTAAGACGGGGGTATTTGATCTCCGCTTTTGGGGCGTGCGCGGCGGTATCCCGACGACAAATGCTGAGACTTTACGCTTTGGCGGCAATACACCCTGCGTTGAAGTCCATTGCGGTAATCATCTGATGATTCTTGACGCTGGCACGGGCATTCGCCCGTTCGGTTTGGCGCTCGACCAGAGCCGCCCCATTAAGGCCGATATTTTGTTCTCGGTCAGCCGCTTCGACCATGCCTGCGGTCTGCCGTTTTTTAGTGCGGGCTATAATCCTGCCAATGAATTCAAAGTATGGGCCGGCCATTTGGGCTCGGGCGGCAGCATCGAGCAAGACCTCAACGACCTCATGACCTCGCCGCTCTTTCCCATTCCGCTAAGCTTTATTGGCGGCCTCAAACAATGGGGCGATTTTATCGCCGGGGAGGAATTTGAGCCGCGCGAAGGTATTCGGGTGCGCACCGCCGCTCTCAATAACCCCGCCGGCGCGACTGGTTACAGGATTGAATATGGCGGCAAGTCGCTGGGTTATGTCAGCAACACCGGCCACAGTCCGGATGCGCCGGATGAGACCGTGCTAGCGCTGATCGAAAATTGCGACCTGGTGATTTACGATTCCTACTATTACGACGAAGAAGTCACCAACGGCGAATTGCGTGGCCATTCCACTTGGCAGGAAGGCCTGCGTCTTTGCCAGGCGGCGGGCGCCAAACGCCTTGCTGCTTTCCAGCATCACCCGGATCATTTCGATAATGAGTTGGAGCAGGTTCAAGCTGTTCTTGAAGCCCGCCTGCCGGGTTCTCTGGTCGCCTCCGAGGGGCAAATCGTCCGGCTCTAGGTTTTGTTTGCCGCGCACGCCTCAAGGGCCGTGAGCCAGCGCTCGACACGGCGCCGATTTACACTGAAATCCTCTACGCCATAGCGCGCTTTGCTCGACAGCATGAGCGTGGCTCCGCCATCTTCCAGAGCAATAATTTCAACTGAAATATCGTCAGGAAAACGCCAAAATTTTGTGCGCTGTACAAGTGCCATGTGTAGTTCTTCTGGTGATTGCGACAGCATTTTAGTTCGTGGCTGGGCCAGTGCCGTCTCGCGCATCATTTCAAAGAGCTCAAGCGCGCCGCAGGCGAATGTGGGGCTGATGCGGTCGCGCTCGGATGGGGCGGTACCGGCCGGTGCGGCGACATAGTGGTTGCGCGCCCGCGTGCCTGTCATATTTTTCATCTTCATATCCTTCAGACAATAGCGCTAGAGGGGCGGTGATTCAAAGCGCCGTGTAAGTTCTTGCGCACTGACGCGCGGACACCCATGATCGCCGGGCAATTTGAGTGGGGAGAAGAATGTTCCAAGGTTTCGAGCAGGAAAAAATTAATGCTGACGGGGTTGAGATAAATCTCGTTCGCGGGGGCTCGGGGCCGCCTTTGCTGATGTTGCACGGTTATCCGCAAAGCTATGTTATGTGGCACCGGGTGGCGCCGATTTTAGCGCAGCATTTTACCGTGGTGGCGCCGGATTTGCGCGGCTACGGCGATAGCGCCAAGCCCGATTCAGGCGCTGATCATTTCGCCTATAGCAAACGCGCGAGTGCCGCGGATCAGGTTGCCGTGATGGCGGCGCTCGGCTTTGATAAATTTGCGCTCGTCGGCCATGACCGGGGCGCGCGTGTGGCTCATCGGCTAGCGCTTGATCATCCCGAGCAAGTGCAGCGCCTCGCCCTGATCGATATTGTGCCGACCAACACCGCCTTTGCCAAAACTAATATGGAAAAGGCGATGGGTTATTACCATTGGTTTTTCCTCAGCCAACCGTTTGATCTGCCGGAGCGCCTGATTGGTGGTGACCCGGAATATTATCTCAAATGGTGCCTGAAGAGCTGGGGCGGCGGCGCGCTGGATTATTTCGACGAAGAAGCAATGGCTGAATATGTGCGCTGCTTTTCCGACCCGGCTATGATCCATGCCAGCTGCGAGGATTATCGTGCCGGTGCCACCATTGATCTCGAGCATGATGGTGCGGACCTGAGCAAAAAGATCGCCTGCCCAGCCATGGCGCTGTGGGGCAATCGCCTCGACAAATGGTATGACGTTCAAGCGGTATGGCGCGAGCGAGCGGCAAGTGTGACCGGCGGTGTGTTAAAAGGCGGCCATTTTTTGCCTGAGGAAATGCCGGACGAGGTCGCGCGCGCGCTGTTCTTTTTTCTGCGCGTTTAAACTGGGTTAGGGCGCAGCGACAAAATAGGCCAGCGCGACTGCGCCCAACACCGGCACACAGCAAACCGCCGCCAGCACGATCGGCGCTGCCGCATTGGCGGCGCGGCTCTCGCCGAGATGCATGTGCTTAGCCGCGATATCGCCAAAAAACACCAACAACAGTACGGCCAAGGCTGGCAGGCTCATCATCGGGTGATAAAGCGCTGCCATCCAGGCAAGCGCAAACAACGCGCCGCCGGCGCCCATCAGCAAGGTGGCGCCGTAAGGGAAGACATTTGTCGGCCAGTTCCACATTGTAAAACCGAAAAGACTGGCTGCCAGAGCAATGGCAAGCTGGGCAATGACAGGCGCATCGCCAAGCATCGTCACAGCAGCCAGGCCAAGGGCGGCAATCATCAGCTTCACCACCGGATTGAGCCCAGCCTCACGTTCTCCCTCCAGGCGCCACAGGCCGACAATGCTGGCGAGCCACATAGCGCCAAGCCCAGACAGCACCCAAAAACCGGCGCTTTCCACGCCCGGATATTCAAGCCAATAAAGTAGAGCGCCGCAGCCGGCGGGAAATAAGAACCACCGCACGAACGGCGGCAGGCGAAAAAAATCCAACAAAAAGCCGACAACCAAGCCACCGGCAGCGCCATAAATCAGCTTATGGAATGCACCGTCCGGCGGCAGCGGCGGGATGCCGATAATCAAAAAATAACCCACGCCAAAGCTTAAGATGACGGCAGCCCCAGCCACGCGTGGGCCGTGATTGCGGCCATTTGCGAGGCGTACAGCACCCGTCAATAAAAAACCCAGAACGGCAGGCACAAGCGCACTTTGCACCGCCATCTGGTCAAAAAAATTAGATTCTATTTTAGCCTCCCGGATGGGATATAAATTAGAGGATAAAAACTGGAAATATGGCTGTCGAGACACATATTTTACTGTATGTGAGAGTGATGAGCATTCGATAAAGGGGCCAGTGTGGAATTCAAGGTTAAACCGGAGCCGGAAAACGGCAAGCTGACGCGCGAGATGCGTGGGCTCGATCAGGACGGTCAAGAAACGCAGTTGCGGGTAATTGAAGAACGTCCGTTGACGGTATTCTTAAATGCACAAGAGATCGTTACATTGATGACGATCCGCGATCACCCGACATATCTCGCCCTCGGTTATCTGCTTAATCAGCGCATGCTGTTGCCCGATGATGTGATCACAGCCATCGATTATGACGAAGACATCGAGACCATTGTTGTGCGCACGGAACGCAAAACAGATTACGAAGAAAAATTGCGCAAGAAGACACTGACCTCGGGCTGTGCCCAGGGTACTATCTTCGGCGATTTGATGGATCATATTGAAGGCGTCCAGTTGCCGCGCGACGCGGTGATTAAAACCTCATGGCTCTATGGCCTTGGCCGTAAAATCAACAGCCAACCCAGCCTTTATCTGACCGCCGGCGCCATCCATGGCTGTGTGCTGTGCGAAGCGGATCGTCCCTTGATCTATATGGAAGATGTCGGCCGCCACAATGCCATCGACAAGATAGCCGGCTATATGTTCGAGAATGGTGTGAGTGCTGAGGACAAGATATTTTACACCACCGGGCGCTTGACCAGTGAGATGGTTTTAAAAACGGTGCAGATGGGTATTCCGGTATTGATTTCGCGCTCGGGATTCACCGCTTGGGGGGTGGAGCTGGCGCGTCGTACCGGCCTCACGCTGATTGGCCGCGCTAAGGGAAAACGCTTCATCGCTCTCGCCGGTGAAGAGCGAATTATATTCGATGCGGATGCGCGCACCGTGGCGGAAGAAGCACAGCGCAATCGGCGCAAGGGCAGCAGCGCTGCCTGAGTGCGCCCCCGATTTATCTTGATATCATTGATTTCGGCACTGGTCGTAGCGTGCGGCATGGGGTTTTATAGCTCTGCTGTAAGGAGATAATTTTTTGTCGCTTGAATTACATCAAACTGCCGGCGTGCTGTTGGCCGGTGGCCTGGCGCGGCGTATGGGCGGCGGCGACAAAAGCCTGCGCCTTCTGGCAGGAAAGCCGATTTTGGATCATGTGCTGAGTCGCGTGCGTCCGCAGGCCGGGCCGCTTGTGCTGAACGCCAATGGTGATCCAGCGCGCTTTTCCGCCTATGGCCTACCTGTCGTTTCTGATGTGGTTGAGGGCTATGTCGGGCCGCTTGCCGGTGTTTTGACCGGCATGGAGTGGGCGGCGAAACATGCCCCGGAATGCACCTGGTTAGCGAGCTTCGCTACCGATGCGCCGTTTTTGCCGGATGATTTGGTGGCTCGTCTCGGAACGGCTATCACAGACGAAGGTGCGGAGGTGGCGCGTGCGGCGTCGCAAGGTCGCGCCCATCCGGTGTTTGCCTTGTGGCCGATCGCGCTGCGCACGGAACTTCGCCAGGCTGTTATAGACGAAGATATGCGCAAGATTGATGCCTGGACGGCGCGCTACAAGGTGGCGACGGTTAACTTCTCAGCCGAGCCCTATGATCCTTTTTTTAATGCCAACCGTCCGGAAGATTTCGCTGAGGCGGAGCGTCTGATGGAATTGGTAGGCTAGTCAGGGTGACGTAGCGACCAAGCGGCTTGAGAGCCTGGACTGCGGCCCCCTCGGTGACTCGGTGGGCGAGGCCCGCGTTATCGTTTGAGACAAAGCCTGAGAGCGCGCTGATACCAAATTCGAAGAGCGCTGGCAGGAGCGGTACGCTGGGTCCGATCAGTACTGTTGTCGCACTCGTCGGTGCCAGCTCAAGCAACCCGGCCAGGCTGCCGTTGGAAAGCGTTGAGGCGGTAATGGCGAGGTATTTTGCCGCTGGGATAAGCTCAGCCCCGGCCTCCACGGGATAGTCGTTGGGGCCGGGGTCTTGCTCGATCACCGCTGCGCCGGGCAATTTTTTATCAAGCTGGGGAAAGCGCCCAATGATCACCGTGCGTTCGCCGCATGGCTCGATCATATCGAGGCCGTTGATGCCGGCGCCTTTAAGGTCATGGCGATTATGGTGGGCATTGATCGCCGAGAAGCCGAGCACGCGCTCAAAGATGTTGTCGGATTGCGCCATTGCGGCAAGGTCGGCCAGATCGTGACCGCGATAGTTGCCGGGGTCGGGAAGGCTGCGGTAGCCGTCAGTGCCGCGCGCCGGTGTGTGCACTAGGCCGGTGCCGTTTGGCCCCTCGACAAAGGTCCAATTAAGACCAACCACAACCCGCGCCGCCACACCTTCAATGCCGTGACGGAGCGTTACCAGTAGTTTTTCCTGCAGCGCGCTCATAGTGGTTTATTTTGCTGCTGCGCTTGCTGCTTTTCAACTTTGGCAGCGCAATATTTAAACTCGGGAATTTTGCCGACGGGGTCGAGCGCCGGGTTGGTTAGCATATTGGCTGAAGCTTCGGCGTAGCAGAAAGGTACGAACACCACGCCCTTGGGGATGCCGGTATCGGCACGCGCTTTCAAAGCAATACGGCCGCGCCGCGTGGCGACCTCAATGGCATCGCCGGGCTTAATGCCGAGGCGAGCCATTTCGTTGGGCGCCAGATGGGCGACCGCTTCGGGCTCTAAATTGTCCAGGATTTGTGAGCGTCGGGTCATGGCGCCGGTGTGCCAATGTTCGAGCTGCCGCCCGGTAGAGAGCACCATGGGATATTCGGCATCCGGCATTTCGTCAGGTGGAATGATGTCGGCGGGAACAAATTTGCCGCGCCTTGATGGGGTTGGGAAGCCGTCCGAGAACAGCACATCATTGCCCGGTGCTGTTTCGCTGTCGCATGGATAGGTTACAGCGCTTTCACTTTCGAGCCGTGCCCAGGAGATATTGTCGAATGATGACATGCATTGCTTCATCTCGGCGAACACGTCGGAGGGATGTGCATAATTCCAATCGAGACCGATACGCTGCGCCAATTGCTGAATGATCCACCAATCAGGCATGACGCCGTCCGGTGCGTCTACGGCCTTGCGGCCCATTTGGATTTGGCGATTGGTATTGGTAACGGTGCCGTCCTTCTCCGGCCAGGCGGTGGCCGGCAGAATGACGTCAGCAAAGAATGCTGTTTCTGTGAGGAAAATTTCCTGCACCACGAGATGCTCGAGTTTGGCAAAGGCTTCGCGCACATGGTTGGTGTTAGGGTCGGACATGGCCGGGTTCTCGCCCATGATGTACATGCCGCGGATATCGCCGGAATGCACCGCATCCATGATTTCTACCACCGTCAGACCACGCTCGGGGTCGAGCTGTGCATTCCACAGCTTCTCAAAATCATTTTGAATCGCGGAGTCACTTACCGATTGATAATTGGGATAAAACATCGGGATTAATCCCGCGTCCGAGGCGCCCTGCACATTATTTTGGCCGCGCAACGGATGCAGGCCGGTGCCTGGCCGCCCCGTTTGGCCGCTCATCAACGCGAGGGATATCAGGCAGCGGGCATTGTCGGTGCCGTGAATATGTTGCGATACACCCATGCCCCAGAAGATGATAGCCGCATCGGCGTTGGCGTAGAGGCGCGCGACCTCGCGCAGTTTGTCAGGCTCGATGCCGCAAATCGGCGCCATCTCCTCCGGCGTGAAGTTTTTAAGATGGTCGCGCAATTGTTCAAAGCCCTCAGTGTGGCTCAAAATATATTCTTTGTCATAAAGGTCTTCACTGACGATGACATGCATCATTGCGTTCAACAGCGCTACATCACGGCCCGGCGTGAACTGCAGGGAATGACTGGCATGGCGCGAGAGAGAAGAGCCGCGCGGGTCGATGATGACCAATTGCGCGCCGCGTTTGACGGCGTTCTTGAGGAAGGTTGCCGCGACTGGGTGATTAGACGTGGGGTGGGCGCCAATGACGATGATGACATCGGAATTGCGCGCTTCGTTAAAGCTCGCAGTAACGGCGCCGGAGCCGATGGTCTCCAGCAATGCCGCGACAGAAGAGGCATGGCAGAGACGCGTGCAATGATCCACATTATTGCTGCCGAAGCCGGCGCGAACGAGTTTCTGAAAGAGGTAGGCTTCTTCATTAGAGCCCTTGGCCGAGCCAAAGCCGGCAAGAGCTTTGCCGTCTGCTCCATCGCGAATTTTCTTCAAGCCAGCGGCAGCAACATCAAGCGCTTCTTCCCAACTGGCTTCACGAAAATGGGTGAGCGGGTTGGCCGGGTCGATATCCATATCGCCTGTTTTTGGCGGTGCGTCATCGCGTCGGATCAGTGGCTTGGTCAGGCGGTGGGAATGATTGATATAATCGAAACCGAAGCGACCTTTGACGCAGAGCCGCTCTGAGTTGGCCGGCCCGTCGCGGCCTTCGACGGAGAGAATTTTATTGTCTTTGACGTTAAAAGTGAGCTGGCAGCCGACGCCACAATACGGGCAGACGCTCGCGACCTGTTCATCTGCTTGAATTTTGCCGACGCCGCCTGCCGGCATAAGGGCACCGGTTGGGCAGGCCTGCACACATTCACCGCAGGCAACGCAGCTTGAATCTCCCATGGCGTCGTCAAAATCGAAGATGATTTTGTTGTTGGCGCCGCGTCCGGCCATGCCGATCACGTCATTGACCTGTACTTCGCGGCAGGCGCGCACACAGCGGGTGCAATGGATGCAGGCATCCAAATTAACGGCCATGGCGGTATGGCTGTTATCTGCGGTAGGCGTTTGCCGGGCCGGGAAGCGACTCTCCGTTTGGCCCATCTGTTCAGCCCAATGCCAGAGCTCGGAATTGGGATCGTGGCTGCTCTCGCGCGGCGGTTGGTCGGCAACGAGGAGTTCCATCACCATCTTGCGCGCGGTGGTGGCGCGCTCATTGGCGCTGTTAATCACCATGCCTTCACTCGGTTGGCGAATACAGGACGCCGCGAGCACACGCTCGCCCTCAATCTCAACCATACAAACACGGCAATTGCCATCGGCGCGGTAATCCGGCGCTTTGGAATAACATAGATGGGGAATTTCAATGCCGGCGCGCTCGGCGCATTGCCAGATCGTTTCTCCCGCCGATGCTTCGAGGGCTTTGTCGTCTAGCGTGAAGTTGATTTTATCACTCATGTCAGGTCCTCGGGGAAATGTTTAAGTACCGTGAGGAGCGGATTGGGGGCCGCCTGTCCAAGACCGCAAATTGAAGCGTCCATCATGGTTTTGCTGAGATCCTGAAGGAGAGAGTGATCCCAGTTCGGCGCGGACATGAGTTTGACGGCTTTCTCTGTTCCGGCGCGGCACGGCGTGCATTGGCCGCAGCTCTCATATTCAAAGAAACGCATCAGGTTAAGCGCCGCATCGCGCATATTATCCTGGTCTGAAAGAATGATGACGGCCGCAGAGCCGATGAAGCAGCCTTCTTTTTCAAGCGTACCGAAATCGAGCGGAATATCGCCCTTCGATGCCGGTAAAATACCCCCTGAGGCGCCGCCTGGCAGATAGGCTTTGAACTCATGCCCCTCTGCCATGCCACCGCAATATTCCTGGATTAGTTCCTTCACTGTGATGCCAGCAGGTGCAAGCTTGACGCCGGGTTCACACACCCGGCCAGAAACAGAATAGCTGCGCAGGCCCTTGCCGCCATTGCGACCCTCACCGGCAAACCATTCCGCGCCACGCTCGATGATATCGCGTACCCAATAGAGCGTTTCCACATTGTTGATCAGGGTCGGGCGACCGAACAGGCCGACTTGAGAGGGAAAGGGCGGTTTGTGACGTGGCTCACCGCGCTTGCCCTCAAGGCTTTCCAGCATGGCTGATTCTTCACCACAGATATAGGCACCGGCACCGCGCCGCAGGGTAATTTTTGTGCCTTCACTGAGCCCGGCTGCTTCAAGCTTGGAAATTTCATCGGCCAATACATGGTGCAGGCCGGGATATTCATCACGCAGATAAATAAAACATTCCTCTGCCTCGACGGCGCGCGCCGCGATCAGCATGCCTTCGAGAAAGCGGTGCGGATCGCGCTCCATATAATAGCGATCCTTAAAGGTACCGGGTTCGCCCTCGTCGCCATTGACCGCCAATAGGCGTGGCCCGCTCTCGGCGCGGACAAAGGACCATTTGCGCCCGGTGGGAAAGCCGGCGCCGCCCAATCCCCTGAGCTCACTTGCTTCCATTGTGGCGATAATCTCTTCGATATCCCTGTCACCGTTCAGACACGCCCGTAAGACATGATAGCCACCATTTTTCTCATATTCATCGAAACCTACATAGGGCGGGATGAGTGGCTCGGTTTGGCCATCGTCGGCGGCAGCCAAGACAGATTCCGGCGTGGCGTTAGTGATATGATGATGGCCGATTTCCGCCACCGGTGCACATTCACAGCGTCCCATGCAGGGTGCGCGCACAATTCTTACGACGCAGCTGTCGAGGCGTTTTGAAACGGCGTCATAAAGCGCCTCGGCGCCCTGCATCTCGCAGCTCAGACTATCGCAAACCCGGATGGTGAGCGGCGCCGGCGCTTTATCGCCCTCTGCCACAACATCGAAATGGGCATAAAATGTGGCGACCTCATAGACTTCCGCCATAGAGAGCTTCATGTCGTGCGCCAGTGCCGCGAGATGGCGCGCCGAGAGGTGGCCATGACTATCCTGAATGAGGTGGAGATGCTCGATCAACAGATCGCGGCGGCGAGGCCGGCCGCCCAATAATGCCTGAATTTCGCCGAGCGCTTCGCCGTTGACTTGGCGCCCCTTGCCTTCATAGCGCGCGCCGCGTCGACCTTTTCCAGGATGTCCGAATTTACGAACAGCTTTCTTTGCCACCGTCATGGGTGCCTACCTGTCATTATATCGGGCGCACACCGTGGCAAAGTCGGGACCATTTGTAAAATTTATTAAAACTATTGTTCAATCAATTAGGTTGATCACTTTGCGTTGTGAAAATATCGCCGCTGCCAAAGGTTTTGACCATGTTCAGCATCGCCTTGGCGGTCGGCGGTTGCGGCTCACGGTCGGCAACGACAAGGCCGACAGAATAAGAGATTTCCGGCGCGACCAAATCGAGCGCCTCGGCATCGGCGGGTAAATTAAGCATATCCAACACATGACGCGGCACGATGGCCGCCCATTTCCCGGTTTTGACGTGCAAACCGAGGTCTGCCAGGTCATTTGTTTCGATTTGCGGCGTGGGCCGGCAACCCGCAGCGGCAAACGCGGCATCGATGATGCGGCGGTTTTGCATGTCTTTAGACAGCAGGCATAGCGGTAATTCGGCAGCGTCTTTCCAGGTCATTTTAGATTTATGTGCAGCGCGTTGGTCTGTGCTGGCGCGGATGACGCAGTAGTGCTCGCGGTAAAGCGGTGCGGTTTTCACGTGTGGCATGGCTTCATTATCGAGATAGGTGATGCCGAGATCGATTTCAAAATTGTCCAGCCCCTGTTGAATTTCGAGCGAGCTCATGGCGCGCGCGGCAACCGAAACATTGGGGTAATTCTCACAAAAGGGCAGGGTGAGGCGCGAAACCACCGGTAGGGCTGTGGGGACAACTCCTATTCGCAGGCGGCCATGCAGGCTGTCGCGCATTTCGCTCAGCTCCTGCACCATTGCGTCCTGATCGGCGAGGATCCGCTCCGCCCATTCGAGTACTCGCTGGCCTTCGGCAGTGAATCCAATAAAGCGTTGACTGCGCATGACAATTGGCACGCCTAGCTCATCCTCAAGGCGGCGAATTGCTGTCGAAAGTGTTGGCTGGGCGACATTGCAGCGCTTGGCGGCGCGGCCGAAATGGCGCTCCTGGGCGAGAGCCATTAGGTAGTTGAACTGTTTGAGTATCACGCGGGTTTACTCGCCTTGGCCCGGCGGCTCGACCGAAACCAAAGTTACAGCATCGCTATTGAGCGCTTGTTTGCCGGCATTTTCAAAGCTTGCGGTTAGGCGTGTGCCTAGCGCTGATTGGACTCGGCCCAACCCCCATTCGGGATGCTCTGGTAGGCTTATCCAGTCACCAGGTGCAAAAAAGCTAGTTTGTGCGCGTTTGTCCATGGCATCAGGATAGACTGCAAAGTAAATTTGGTCGATGCGCGGTATTCTATTCACTCGGATAGTGCCTCCTGTTCTCAAGGAGGGGTCGATTTTCACGATAATTTCTTATATTTCATATGGCCGCGCTACCTTTCGGCGATCTCAGTTAAAACTTCGGACCATATATTCATGTCAAATACGTCTTCGTTAGAGCTTCAATTGGCGCCTTTATTGTGCGCCCGTCTTTGCCATGACTTGGCCGGGCCGTTTGGCGCGGTAAATAACGGCGCGGAATTACTCAATGACGATGGCGAAGACAGTGTCGATATGGCGCGTGACTTGATCACGAATTGCGCCGGCTAGGCGGTTCGGCGGGTGCGCTTTTGCCGACTCGCCTATGGCAGTGATCATGGCTCGATGGATTGGGCTGGAGCCATGCAAATCAGCGAAGCGATGTTGGTCGATTCGAAAGTTACTTATACTTGGCAGGGCCATTATGATGGCGCTGAGGGCCCCGAAGTCGCTGCTGCCCGAAAATTGGCACTCAATATGGTGATGCTGGGGGCAAATTTTCTACCGCGTGGCGGCACAATGGAGTTTATAGTGGCGGGCGATGTCCAGCGGCCCCACATCACGGTTCGTGGCGAAGGGCCCCTTCTTATTCTTGACGAGGCCGCACTTGATGCTCTTGCCAACGGTTGTCGCCGAGATGGCGAAGTATTGAAAGAATTGAATGCGCGATATGTGCAGCCCTATCTGACGGGCCTTTTAGCCGCCAATTTAAAGCATGCCGCCGAGCTGTCAGGAAAACACTTCGGGGGCGGCGTTTGCTAGACTGCGAAGCAATGTCTGTTCAGCGGAAATAGTCTGGCAGCACCTTGGCCAAATTAGCCCGAACGCGCTCGCGCACAGACGCGCCGCTTTCCGCATATTCAAACGCCTGGCCGGTGACCGCTTCATAGAGCGCGACATATCTGCTGGAAAATTCGCGCAGTGTCTCACCCGGGATGTCCGGCACCGGCTCTTTGTAGGGGTCGCAGCGTTCGCGCACCCAGAGGCGGAGGAATTCCTTGTCGAGGCCTTCGGGTTCCTGGCCGGCGGCAAGGCGCTCGGCGTAACTTGTGGCTTTCCAAAAGCGGCTTGAATCGGGTGTGTGCAGTTCGTCTGCGACGGTGATTGTTCCGTCCTTGTCGAAGCCAAATTCATATTTTGTGTCGACCAATATGAGGCCCTGTTGGGCCGCGATCTCGCGGCCGCGGGCGAACAGTTTGAAGCTGATCTCCGCTACGGCGTCCCATTGTTCCTGGGTGAGGAGGTTTTCGGCGACGATTTCGGCTGCGGTGATGGGGGCGTCGCGCTCGCCCTTTGTGGTGGGGGTGAGGATGGTCTCCGGCAGTTTTTGGTTTTTCACCAAGCCGTCGGCGAATTGGTGGCCGTAGAGCAGGCGTTCGCCGCGCTGATACATGGTCCAGATCGAGGTTTCGGTCGAGCCGGTCATGTAATCACGCACGATCATCTCAATCGGCATCATCTCGAGATGCTTGGCGATCACCACATTGGGGTCGGGGTAGGACAGCACATGGTTGGGGCAGATATCCGCCGTTGCCTCGAACCAGAATTTGGCCGTTTGGTTGAGCACCTGGCCCTTATGCGGCACCGCGGCCAGCACTTTGTCGAAAGCTGATTGCCGGTCGGTGGCAATCATGACCTGGCGGCCATCGGGCAGGTGGTAGGTATCGCGCACCTTGCCACGGTAAAAGCCGGGCAGTTCAGGGAATTCGGCGTCCGTCAGGCATTGATCGGAAAGGGCGGTATTGCTGCTGTCGTTCATCGGGTCTCTCGCAACGCTTGGAAATTAGGTGGGGTGGGTAACTAGTGGTATATTGTGGTGTGGCGGCCGGATACAACACAACATGCGGCATGTTTCAAAATAAAGCCAATTTATCTTTTGATTACAGTGTGTTAATTTTTCACGCACCCTCCACTTGGACGAATACATCGTTAAATGCCGGCTGGCCCGTGGGCGACCAAGCGGACGGCACCAGCATATTGCCGACGGCATCGCTGTTATCCTCAGCTGACCACCATTTGCCGGTCAGCGCCACCGTGCCGGGGCGGATATTTTCCGTGACGGCGAGGTCTGTTTTGAGCGTGCCCTGATCGTTGCGGATGATGATGCGCTGACCGTCAGCCAGGTTGCGCTTGGTCGCGTCCTGGCGGTTCATCTCCAGCGTCGGGCCGCCTTCCGCCTTTTGTTGACGCTCCATATTGGCGAAGCTGGAATTGAGGAAGTAATGCGCTTTGGGTGTTAGCAAATGAAGTGAATTAGCGCCCATGGTTTCTGGAGAGGGCAGGTCTTCGGGGGCGGGGTAACCGGCGAGTGAGATGCGTTTGTCTGCTGCGGGAATTCCTGCCGGCGCTGGGGCGTGCTTGCGCCAGCCGTCACTTTTTAGCATCTCCAGCGGCAATTCGGGCGGCAGGCCGGCGGCGGCGATTTCCTCATCGCTCTCTTGCATGGCCGGATGGTTGAGGCCCATGCGATGCGCCACCAGGCGCATGATCTCGCCGTGGCTTTTGCTCTCGCCAAGCGGCGCGATGGCCGGATTGTTGGCGGCCATATAATAGTGGCCCCAGGGTAACACCACATCGAAGTGCTCAAGCTGGGTGGTGGAGGGCAGGATGATATCGGCGTGCTTTGCCGTATCGGTCATGAAATGCTCGAGCACCACAGTGAAGAGGTCTTCGCGCGCCAGGCCGCGGCGGATTTTAGCCGATTCCGGCAGGACCACCGCTGGGTTGGTACCCCATATCAGCAGGCCTTTCACCGACGGCCCATCGCCCATACCGTTCGGCCCGACCTCGCCGTTCAATATTTCGCCGAGCCGAGTCATGTCGAGGCTGCGGGTTTTCTCCTGCTTGAGGTCGTCGCGCGCCGACAGGCCAAGGTTGACGTCGGGTAAATTGAAGATCGAAAGGCCACCGCCCTTGGAGCGGCTATGGCCGGTCAAGATCGATAGCGCCGATAGCGCCCAGACAAATGCTTCGCCGTGGGCATTTTGTTGCGGGCCGATGCCGCTGCGGATCATGCCCGGTTGGGCAGCGGCGAAATTGCGCGCCAGGGAGATGACGGTTTCAGCATCAATATCGCAGGCCTCCGCCACCCGCTCCGGCGTCCAGGGTTCGACCTGTTCGCGGTAGGCGTCGAGATCGTCGACCATCTGCCCGGCATATTCGAGATCAGCCAGATTTTCGCTAAACAGAATCCGCGCCATGCCAGCGGCAAGGGCGGCGTCGCTACTCGGGCGAATAGCGATATGCTCGTCGCACTGCGCGGCGGTGCGGGTGCGCCTCGGGTCGATGCAGATGATGCGCGTGCCGTGGCGTTTGCGCGCTTCGCTCAGGAAATGCCAATGGTGATGTCCGGTCGAGAGTACGTTCACGCCCCAAAGAATAATCAGTTTGGCGTGGCCATAATCCTCCGGGTCAAAGCCAATGGAGTGGCCAGCGCCGAGGATGGCAATACTGGGTGCGCCGCAAATATCGCCATGCATATCCGAAGCGCCGAGGGCATTCAGCAGGCGCATGGGAGCATGTTTTTGCATGGCGCCCATGGAGCCGAAAAAGGTCACCGGCATCAGCGCTTCTGCGCCATGCTCGGTGATAATCTGGTCAAAGCGCCCGGCGATGGTATCGATAGCCTCTTCCCAAGAAATGCGCTCGAACTTGCCATCGCCCTTGGCGCCGGTGCGGCGCAGCGGATGGAGTAGGCGGTCGGGGGAATAGGTCCGGGCCGGATAGTCATTGACCTTGGCGCAGAGCACACCGCGGGTGAACGGATGGTCTTTGTCACCGACCACGCGCACGACCTTTCCGTCCTCCACATGGGCGATCCAGGCGCAAGTGTCCGGGCAATCAAGTGGGCAGCAGCCCTTAATCATTTGTTTATCGGCCATGTTCCATTTCATCCCAGTTTTTGCGCATACTCACTATACAGCTAAACCGGCCCGGATTTCGAGCGCTGCCTGATAGGCATGGCGCGGCGCTTCCGCCTCCGCTAACATCCGCGCCATGAAAAATCGATTTCGAATTCCGCGACGCACCTTCCTGCGCTATTCGGCAGCCACCATCGTGACCGGCATGGCAACCGGCTTGGCGGGCACACTGAGCGCACCGCTTCGCGCAGCCGAGAAGCGCTCCTATCTGCTCGGCACTGGCACCACCGGGGGGACTTATTATCCCGTCGGCGTCGCCATCGCTACTTTGGTCAAGGTTAAGCTGGAGCCCAAAGCGGGCATTGCCATGTCGGCGATCACCTCTGCCGGGTCGGGGGAGAATCTCAAGCTATTGCGCGAGGATCAGGTGCAGTTCGCCATCCTGCAAGGGCTGTGGGGGGCGCATGCCAAGGCAGGCAGCGGGCCGCTTCAGGGCGATGGCCCGCAGGGACATCTTCGCGGCATCTCCATGCTGTGGCCCAATGTGGAACATTTTATCGTGCGCTCCGAATATGCCGCGAGCGGCACGGTAGCGGATTTGGCATCGTTGGCGGGCAAGGGCTTCTCAATTGGCAAGCGCAATTCCGGCACCGAAGGCTCCAACCGCCATATCCTGGCTGGTCTTGACCTCGACCCGGAGACTATGTTCGACCTTGCCTTTCTCGGCTACGGCCCGAGTGCCGATGCGTTGATCAATGGCAAGATCGCCGGCATGAGTACGCCAGCGGGGCCGCCCGTCTCAGCCGTGACGCGCGCCTTTGCCGGAATGGGTGAAGATATCACCATTCTCTCTTTCACATCGGAGCAGGTGGCGCGCGCCAATGGGGGCTTTGAACTGTGGACGCCCTATACCCTCGCCGCCGGCACCTATCCCGGGCAGGATAAGGACGTCAGCACCATCGCCCAGCCCAATTTTCTGGGTGTGCGCGCTGATGTAGATGATGAGGCGGTCTATCAGATCACCAAATCCATGCATGAAAATCTGCCGTTCCTAAATAATATTCACAAGGCGACGAAAGCGATCTCGCTGGAGAGTGCGCTGAGCGGCCTGCCGGTGCCGCTGCATAAGGGTGCTGCGCGCTTCTACCTTGAGCGTGGATTGGACATTTCCGGAGCGCTGCTCGCTGGCTAATGGCCGAGGAAACAGCTGAGCGAAAAACGGGCGTTCGCCCCGGTGGCGATGTAATAGATCGCTTCGTCTATTGGTTCGGTGCTGGCCTGGCATTGGCCCATGTTTATTTCAATGTTATTGCAACGCTGCCGGAGCTTTGGATCGCGGCAATTCATTTTGCCGGTTTTGGCCTGATCTGTTTTCTGGTGACGCCGCTGTTCGCGCGCGCCGCAAATTTGTGTGGTCGGCGCGCCTTGCTGTTATTGGGTTTGGATCTGCTATTGGCCGTTGCGCTCGGCCTTGCAGCGCTGCATGTGATATTAGCTGAAGTGCCCCTTGCGGCGCGCGGCTTTGATTACAGCACGCTCGATTATATCGCCGGCTTCGCTCTCATTCTGCTTGCCATCGAATTGGCGCGCCGCACCACCGGGCCGGTCATTCCGATTCTGATCATCATTGCTGTCAGCTACGTTGCCTGGTGGGGACGCTATGTTGGCGGCGTGCTGCATTTCCCCGGCTTGTCGCTTGAGGTGGTGCTGCTGCGCGGCAGCTATGGCGATGAGGGCATGTTTGGTTTGGTGGCGCAGATCTCGTCCAGCTTTGTCTTTATGTTTGTGCTGTTCGGCGCGTTTTTAGTGCGCTCCGGAGCAGGCGAATTCATCGTCGATCTGGCCCGCGCCGCCGCTGGGCGGGTGACAGGTGGGCCCGGCTTAGCGGCGGTGATCGCTTCGGCGTTGACCGGCATGGTGTCGGGCTCGGCGGTGGCCAATACGGTCTCCACCGGGGTAATCACCATCCCCCTGATGAAGCGCGCCGGATTTCCGCCGCGCTTTGCCGCTGGCGTTGAGGCGGCGGCCTCCACCGGCGGGCAATTGATGCCACCGGTGATGGGGGCGGGCGCTTTCATCATGGCGACCTATACGCAAATCTCCTATCTCACCATCATCGCAGTCTCCTTCCTGCCGGCGCTGCTCTATTTCCTCGGCATTGCTTTTTATGTGCGTATTCAGGCGAAGAAATCCGGCTTGCAGATCAATGACGCCGACACACCGCGCCTCCGCACTGTGTTGAGGAGCGGCGGCCTGCCTTTCCTCATTCCCATCGGCGTGTTGGTCGGGCTGCTGGTTTGGGGTTTTACGCCGAGCTATGCCGCCGGCTACGCCATACTGGCGGTGATCGGCGCTTCGTGGCTGACGCCCCGGCGCATGGGGCCAAGAGCCGTGCTTGATGCGCTGGCGCTTGGTGCGCGCAATATGGTGACCACAGCGGTGCTGCTGGTGGCGATCGGCTTGGTGGTCAATGCGGTAGCGACCACAGGGCTTGGCAACAGCTTCGCCCTCATGATTGCCGATTGGTCCGGCGACAGCCTGATTGTTGCCTTGATATTGGTGGCGGTGGCATCGCTCGTTCTCGGCATGGGTTTGCCGGTCACCGCGTCCTATGTGGTGTTGGCGACCCTTGCCGCACCGGCGCTCTATGATCTCATCACGCGGGCCGAGTTGATCGAGGCGCTGGCCTCGGGCGCCGTGCCGGAGGCGGCGCGCGGTCTCTTTGCTCTTGTCGCGCCCGAAGCACCGATTGGTGAGCCGATGAGTACGGCAACCGCGACCGAGCTGCTGGCTCTGCTGCCACCCGAGATGAGCGGCCTTTTGCGAGAGTCCATGCTGTCGCCGGCGCTGTTGACGACCGCACTGCTCTCCGCCCATATGATTGTCTTTTGGTTGAGCCAGGACAGCAATGTCACGCCGCCGGTTTGTCTTACCGCCTTTGCCGCCGCGGGCATTGCCAAGACACCGCCCATGCGCACTGGTCTTGTGTCGTGGAAAATTGCCAAGAGCCTTTATGCGGTCCCGGTGCTATTTGCCTATACGCCATTTTTGTCAGGTGAATTCGGTGTGGCGCTCGAAGTTTTTGTTTTTGCCTGCCTCGGTATATATGCCCTCACGGGCGCGATTGAGGGCCATCTTGAGGAAGCTCTGAACTGGCCTCTCCGCGCTTCCTGCGCGGTTCTCGGAGTGTCTCTTTTATGGCCACTGGCGTTGCCTTGGCATGTTGGTGGCGCCGTCGCTGTGCTGGCCATTTTGGTTTGGAGTATAAAAATGTCGCGCGACTGATTGACCGTGTCAAAGGCGGTGCTAGTATCCGCGCCTTCTCACACCCGAGGCAGATCTATGAGCACCCCGACAAAACCCACCATTCTTCCCGATAATCCACGCTTTTCTTCCGGCCCCTGTGCCAAGCGACCGGGTTGGTCGCCGGCGGCACTGGACGGTGCCTTGGTGGGACGCTCGCATCGAGCTAAAGAGCCGCTGGAACGCATCCGAGAAGTGATCTCACGTTCCAAGGAAGTGCTCAGCCTGCCGGACGACTATCGCGTCGCCATTGTGCCCGCTTCAGATACTGGCGCTATGGAGATGGCCATGTGGTCGCTCCTGGGCGCGCGCGGCGTGGATTTTCTCACCTGGGAGAATTTTGGCGAGCAATGGGTGATCGACGGTGAATCCCAGCTGCGCCCGCTCGACCACCGCGTTATCCGCGCGCCTTACGGCGAGCTGCCGGATTTGAGCCAAGCCGACCCCGAGCGTGATAATGTTTTTGTCTGGAACGGCACGACGTCAGGCGTGCGTTTGCCGAATGGCGATTGGATCTCTAATGATCGTGCCGGCCTGACCATATGCGATGCGACCTCGGGCGTGCTTGCCCATGAAATGCCATGGGACAAGCTTGATGTAGTGACCTATTCCTGGCAGAAGGCGCTCGGCGGTGAAGCTGGCTTTGGTATGCTGGTGCTCGGCCCCCGCGCTGCAGAGCGGTTGGAAAGCTATACCCCGCCCTGGCCTATTCCCAAGCTCTTCCGTCTCGCCAAGGGGCAAAATCTGATGGAAGGCTTATTTCGCGGTGTAACCATCAATACGGTTTCCATGCTCGCTATTGAAGATGTGCTGGATGCGCTACGCTGGGCGGAAAGCATTGGCGGTGGGCCGGGCATGATTGCTCGTGCCGAGGCTAATTTTTCGGTGATTGATGAGTGGGTAGAGCGCACGCCATGGGTTGAGTTTTTGGCGCGCGACCCGGCGACCCGCTCGCGCTCCTCGCTCTGCCTCAGCATCACCGATGATTGGTTCGCCGCCCTTGAGGAAAGTGCGCGCTGGGACATTGTAGGCGCTTTCACCAAACTGCTTGCGACGGAAAATGCAGCCTTCGACATCGCCACCCACCGAGCGGCATCGCCGGGCTTGCGCATTTGGAGCGGCGGCACAGTGGAACAGGATAATTTGCAAAAGCTTCTGCCTTGGCTCGATTGGGGTTGGGCTCAAATTCGCGCCGAACACGCAGGCTAATATTTGTCCGTGCCGGCTTAATGTCAGCACGGTGATCATTTCAGACTTGCATCGACGGCTGGGCGTGCCACATGTATGCCCAGCTTGGCCGCGCTACCGGCTACCCCCCACAAAATTCTAACTTTTGAAGAGTGCGTCATGCCCAGAGTATTGATTTCTGACAAAATGAGCCCGCTTGCCGCTGAAATTTTCAGCGCGCGGGGCATCGATATTGATGTGAAGACCGGCCTCGCGCCCGAAGAGCTCAAAGCGATTATTGCTGATTATGATGGTCTCGCTGTGCGTTCTGCGACTAAGGCGACGGCGGATATAATCGCGGCGGCCGACAATCTTAAAGTCATTGGGCGGGCTGGCATTGGTGTTGATAATATTGACCTTGCCGCCGCCACGGCACGCGGCGCAGTGGTCATGAACACGCCGTTCGGCAACTCCATTACTACAGCTGAGCATGCGATTGCTCTGATGACGGCATCGGCCCGGCAAATTCCACTGGCAGATCGATCCACCCGTGCCGGAAAATGGGAAAAGAGCCGCTTCATGGGAATGGAACTCTGTAACAAGGAACTCGGCATTATAGGCTGCGGCAATATCGGCGCGATCGTCGCGACATTGGCGCTCGGTTTGAAAATGCGCGTCATTGCCTATGATCCTTACCTCTCCCCCGAGCGCGCCAACAATCTCGGCGTGGAGCGTGTATCGCTCGACGAATTGCTGCAGCGTGCCGATGTCATCACTCTGCATGTGCCGCTCACCGACGAGACGCGCGGTATCATTGATGCCGATGCCCTGGCCAAAACCAAGCCCGGTGTGCATATCGTCAATTGTGCGCGCGGCGGTTTGGTGGTTGAGGCCGACCTCAAGCCGGCGATAGAAAGCGGCCATGTGGCAGGCGCGGCGCTTGATGTGTTTGAAACGGAGCCGGCGCGGGATAATCCATTGTTTGAGCTAGACCAGGTGATCGCCACGCCACATCTCGGCGCATCGACCGATGAGGCGCAGGAGAATGTTGCCCGTCAGGTAGCGGAGCAGATGAGCGATTTCTTGCTCACCGGCAGCGCGACAAATGCGGTTAATACGCCGTCCGTTGCCGCTGAAGATATGCAGAAGTTAGCGCCCTATATGAAATTGGCCGAGCAGCTTGGGTCCTTCGCCGGGCAAGTTACTGAATCCGGCCTGGTGGGCGCGACGATTGAATATGAGGGCGCGGCGGCGGCGCTCAATTGCCAACCGCTTACCGCTATTGTGTTGCAAGGGTTACTGCGTCCCGTTTTGGATTCGGTCAATGTGGTCAATGCCCCGGTGATTGCCAAGGAGCGTGGTATTGATGTGCGTGAGGTGAAACGTGATCAGGCAGAGGACTACCAGACCCTCATTCGCCTCACGATCACCACGGAGCGCCAGAGCCGGACGCTCGCCGGCACATTATTTGCCGGCAACAAACCGCGTATCGTCGAAATCAAAGGCATTAAGATCGAGGCCGAATTGAGCCCGCATATGCTTTATTTCACTAATGAGGATAAGCCCGGCCTGATTGGCGGCATGGGGCAGGTATTGGGCGATGCTGGGCTAAATATTGCGACTTTCCACCTTGGCCGGGCGGAAGCTGGCGGAGATGCGATTGGCCTGGTGTCGATTGACGGCGACGCGAAGGAGCAGGTGCTGGATCAACTCCGCGCGCTGCCGAGTATTGTTCAGGTCAAGACACTACGCTTTTGATGCCGTAGTGAAAATATATGCCTTAATAGCATATTAACTATTATATTTAACATGATATTAAGACATATTTGGCATAGTGTTCATGCGCACCACAAAGGTGTGTTTGGTCCACGAAACGGCAAACTGTCGGCAACGGCGGGACGCAAAGCCACCGGTCCATAGTTGTGGAGAGCGGGGTCATCGAAAGGATACGCATGTAGTTAAAATATCCTCCCGAAAAATTCTGCCTCACTAAAGTTGACGCCGACCCCCGCAGGTCGGTATCCTCTTTGTTTGGGGCCCGTGAATGTCGGGAGAGCTGGAGCGTATTTTTTTAGTGCGCACTAGGCGATTATTCCGCACTAAATTTCGTATCTATTTGAAATTACGCCAGCAAATCACTGACATGTATATTCCAACGCACACCGAAGAACAGCGCGTGCGATAGAATTGGGAGCGTTTCTGCGCCGTTTTAGGGTTTAGTAGCCGTAGAGATCGACCATGCGCAGAACCAAATGCATGGTCTCAATTTCCGCCGCCGGAAAACGAATTTCTTTTGGTGGGTTAAACTGCTCGGCCACTACGATTTCGCCGCCCTGGCGTACCAAGCGCTTGATATATGCGGTTTGCTCGCCTTCTCCGTTGCTAAGCACGATCACCACATCATCGCCGACCCGGGCAGGGCGGCGCGGCGAGACGAAAACCAATTCCCCTGGCTCATAACGTGGCGCCATGGAATCGCCCTCTATGAAGAGTGCGTAGGTGCCTTGCGCAGTAGCCAAACGCTGCGGACAGCGCACATAATCAATATCATCTCCCGTCAGCATGAAGGCGCCCTCGGCTTGCACACGCTCGGCATCGTGCAAAATCTGTGCCTGGAACTGCCCGGCAGGTAAGGGTGCCACGATCTACTCCACCTGCCGCACCTCCGTTGTCTACGCTGCCGTCACCGGTGCCGAACGTGACCACTCCGGCCCGCGCTGTTCAGCGGGTTTGCGCAAGTTAAAACCGGCGGACTAGCCGGTTGGGCTGGTTGGAGACATTGCCTATTTGCCTGCGCGAATTGCGCTTTGCTGATTAAGTTTTTTGACTTCCGGCAGTACCTCGTCGATCAGGCGCTCGGTCTGGGTGAATATTTCGGAATCATCGCTGCCGATTGGGCTGAGGATAAACTTAGAGGCGCCGGCGGTGATGAATTCCGCTATTCGGGCAAGAATCTCATCGCTGCCGCCAGCGACGATGCGGGACTTGGGCGCGCGCGCCAAGCAGTCCTGAAAGAAGGCTGCCGCTTTTTGGACGGCAGGCTCGTTCCAGTTGCCAAAGCGGTAAGAAAAGGCGGCGCCGTAATGGTCGTGATCGATGCTGCGCCCTTCAGCCTTAAGTGCGACCTTGATCGCTGCAATGACAGGCGCCACCTCATCTGGCGTTTCCAGGCCGGCCTGCCAGCCCGTGCCGAAGCGCGCGGTGCGGCGAATGGCCGGTTTGCTGGAGCCGCCTAACCACATGGGCAATTGCTTTTGCACGGGCTTCGGCGAAATTCTCGCGTCTTTGTAATGATAAAATTCGCCTTTAAAATTAACTGCGTCTTCCAGCCATAGTCGCGAGATGATCTCCAGCGCCTCATTGCTGCGCTTGCCGCGGCCTGCCGTGTCGGCGCCCATAGCTTGCCAATCAGCGGCGCGGATACTGCCAATACCGAAGCCGGGCAGAAGGCGGCCATTACTCAACATATCGATTGTGGCGCATTGCTTGGCGAGCAGCAGCGGATCGCGTAACCCAAGTGAGACCACATTCATGCCGAATTTAAGACGCTTGGTGGCGCCGGCGAGGGCGGCCATGGCACTCATACATTCCAGGAAAGGCTGATCCGAGACCAAGCGATCCGTCTGCCATACGGAATCAACGCCGCCATCTTCGCACATCGCCACCCAGCGCCAATAAGCGTCGGCTGAAGAAAACGGAAAGTCCATAAAGCCCAAGCCAACTGCAATCGTCACGCTATCGTCTCCTTGTTATCGTTTAGGTATCTCGCCCTTGGGAAATGGCTGATTGGTTGCACAGGGGAGCAAGTATAGCACGCTGGGTATTTGTCGTCGCCAAGGGCGCGAAATCAACTCAAAAGCGGCGAGTTTGGACAGTAAAAAATCCCGCTGGCACTAAGCCGCAATATCAGCGATAGTCGTCGCCTGAATGTGTGATTACGCGGCCAATAATGGCGAGTGACTGTGGGCTTCTGAAGCGAAAGCCGGGAGCAGGAGGAATTTAACAATGAGTGTGCAGCCAACCCATAATCTCTCCCTTGAGGAGATGGATAAGCAGAGCTTTCTGCATCCCTACACCGCTCTCAAGGATCACAATGAGAATGGACCAACCATTGTCGCATCCGCCAATGGCGTGAACATCACTGATACCAAGGGCAAGGAATATATTGATTCCATGGCCGGTCTATGGTGCGTCAATATCGGCTGGGGACGGGATGAAGTGGTCGAGGCGATCACTGAGCAGTGCAGTAAACTCGCCTATTATCACTCCTTTGCATCGATGGGAACGGAACCTTCTATCCGCCTGGCGGATCGCATTTTGCGTCTGGTGCCGGGCAATATGAGCAAGGTGTTTTTCGGCAATTCCGGCTCGGATGCCAATGACACCAACGTCAAGCTGGTGTGGTATTTTAACAATCTGCGTGGCAAGCCGGAAAAGAAGAAGATCATCGCGCGTGATCGTGGTTATCACGGCGTGACCGTGGCCGCAGCGAGCATGACCGGCATTCCGATGGTGCATAAAGCCTTCGATATCCCATTGCCGCAAATGCGCCACACCTTGATGCCGCATTATTATGCCAAAGCCGAGCCCGGCCAGAGCGAGCTGGATTTCTCCAAACGCTGCGCGGTCGAGCTCGAAGAGATGATCATTGCTGAGGGGCCGGATACGGTTGCCGCTTTCATCGCCGAGCCGGTAATGGGTGCCGGTGGCGTCGTGCCGCCGCCGGAGGGTTATTTCCAGGAAATCCAGGCGGTTCTCAGCAAATACGATATTTTGATGATCGCTGATGAAGTGATCACCGGCTTTGGCCGCACCGGCAATTGGTTTGCCAGTGAGACCTACAATATCAAACCGGACATCATGACCATCGCCAAGGGCCTGACCAGTGGCTACATCCCCATGTCAGCCTCGATTATTTCAGAGGATATCTGGCAGGTGTTGATGAACGGCACGCCGGAAATGGGCGCTTTCGCGCATGGCTATACCTATAGTGCGCATCCGGTTGCGGCGGCGGCGGCAATGGCCAATCTCGACATCATGGAGCGCGAGAATTTGCCGGCCAATGCGGCTCGTATCGGCACCTACTTCCAGAACAAGCTGCGTAAAGAAATCGCTGATCATCCGTTGGTTGGTGATGTGCGCGGCGTGGCGCTGTTGGGTGGTGTTGAACTGGTTGCTGACAAGATCAAGAAAACCCCACTTGATGCCAGTCTGAAAGCGGCACCTACTTTGGCGAAATATTGCGTTGAGGAAGGCCTTATCAGCCGTGCCTTGATGCAGATGAATGCACTTTCCTTCTCACCGCCATTGATCATCACGGAGAGCGAAGTGGATGAAGTTGTGGCGCGTTTCCAGCGGGCGCTGAACCGCCTCACGGATGAATTGGTTAAATCCGGATCGTGGAAAGCGCAGTAGAAGATTTTCTCTTGTCTATGATGAAAAGCGGGGCCGGATGGCCCCGTTTTTTATTGCAGGTTATGGCAAGGGAGTGGGACAGTCCTAATCAGATCATTTAATAACATCGGAGTTGTATCGTGAAATTCGGCCTTCTGTTTGCCTATCAAAATCCGCCTGATAGGGGCATTCCCTGGCAGGAGCCTTACGCTGACATGCTGAACTGCCTGCCGCGCGCAGAAGCGCTGGGCTATTCATGCGCACTTCAGGCTTCGCACCATATTCAAAAAGATGGCTTTTGCCCCTCGCCGATGGTTGCTATGGCTGGCGCTGCTGCTGTCACCGAGCGTATGCGTATTGGCACCAGCGTTCTTCTTGTGCCGCTTTATGCGCCGTTGAAGCTGGCCGAAGATGTTGCAGTGCTCGACAATCTCTCGAACGGGCGCTTCGTCTTTGGTGTGGCGCCTGGCTATGTCAGCCAGGAATTTACCGCGCATGACATCCCGCGCGCCGAGCGGGTTGGCCGCTTTGAGGAAGCGTTGGATTTAATGACCATGGCATGGACCGGTGAGTCCTTCTCGTTCGAAGGCAAATATTTTCGCGCCGAGAATGCCCGCGTGACGCCGCCGACTGTGCAGCGCCCGCATCCGCCAATTTGGTACGGCGTATCCGCTGCCGCTTCGCTGCGTCGTGCTGTTAAGCGCAAGGCTATCCAGATCATGTCGCCGCGCCACGGCATTGCCGAATTGAAGGAGCATTACGCCATCTATGATACGGCTGCGAAAGAAGCCGGCTGGGTACCGCCCGAGCGCCCCATTATTCGCCAGGTCTTTGTTGCAGAAACCAAGGCGAAAGCCGAGGAAATGGCCGCACCGGCTGTAAATTATCTGTACCGCGAGCTTTATGGCGCTGCATCGGCAGCGGGAGACCGGGTGTTGCGCGGCGATGACGGCCAAGTGGTAGAGCAGAGCGACACGGTTGCCTTCGAGGGTTTCAAGGGCCGCTATATTATTGGTGATCCAGATTTTGCCATTGCTGAAATCAAGAAATATGAGGCTGAACTCAATCCCACGGAGATGGTCTGCTGGATGCATATGCCGGGCATCAAAGGCGCTGACGCCGCCGCTTCCATGGAACTCTTCGCCAAAGAGGTGATGCCGGAGTTTAGCTGAGCATATTTGCCTTGGATTTTTGCCCTTCCGGCAGGCCTGCTTCTTTCAGGGCCGTTAATAATTGGTTGATTAGCGCTTCACCGAATGGGGCGGTGCGCTGGATGAAAAGGACGCTCTCGGCCACTGTGTGGTGGGCCGCTTCCTTGCCATGCATGGCCAAAATAGTGCGGCGGTTACGTCGGTTGAGCGGGCCGTGGATCTCAACCCAAACTCATTTTTCGCCCGCCAATCCATGGGTATAGTGTTGGTTTGGGCCGGTCGGAATTCTGAGGCGATTAAATTTTTTGACGAGGCCCTTCGCCTCAGCCCCAACGATCCTGCAAGCTGGACCAGCGAGAATGTCAAAGCAGTGGCGCTGGGCGGGCGAGGCGCGCTATGAAGAGGCCCTGGCCGCCATAGAAAGAGTAACCCAACAGCCGGCATCAGATTTTTGGCCGTATTTGCAGAAGGCGTTTGTGTTGTTGCTGATGGGAAACCTGCCTGAATCCAAGGCGGCGCTCGCGATAGCGCGCGAAATGCATCCTAACCTCAGTGTGGCATTGGTCCGAAAAATGCTAATGGGGTTTAATGAGCAAGGATTGACCGAATATACTGACACATTGCAACAAGCAGGATTTCCGGAAGAATAAGGTTAAAACCGCCGTGCTGCGAGAGGACGATTAATATGAAACACAGTGATGGACGCATATTGACCACCCATACCGGCAGTTTGCCGCGCACTGCTGCTTTAACTGAACTGCTAGTCGCGCGTGAGCAGGAGCGGGAATTTGACCCGGGGGAGATGGCGCGCGAAGCACGGGCAGCGTTGGATATTGTATTGCAGCAGCAGACGGCTGTTGGCATCGATATTGGCAATGATGGTGAAGTGCCGCGCATCGGATTTTCCACTTATGTGACGGAACGGGTGAGCGGCTTTGGTGGTGAATCAGTACGCAAGCGTCCGACCGATATGGATAAGTTTCCCGGATATGCTGAATTTCTCGTGCGCCAGATCGGTGCCACGGATGATCTGGCAAAAGTATGGAATGCGCCCGAGGCTCAGGAAGAGCTGCATTATGACGACACGCTAAGTGGCGCGCGCGGCGAATGCGCGCTCTTCGCCGAAGGGCTGGCCGCCTGTGACGGCGAATTCACCGAGACCTTCATGACGGCCGCCTCACCCGGCATCGTCACCACCACCTTGCTGCGGGCTGAGAATAACAAGGCCTATGCCAATGACCGCGAATATGTGCTCGCCGTCGCTAAGGAAATGAAGAAGGAATATGACTATGTGGTGAGCCAAGGCCACATTCTTCAGCTCGATGCGCCGGACCTCGCCATGGAGCGAGTCATTATGTATGGCGATAAGCCGCTCGGCGAATTTCTGGAGCGGGTCGAATTGCATATTGAGGCGATGAATGTTGCCCTCGCCGATGTGCCGCGCGATCGGGTGCGCCTCCATGTGTGCTGGGGCAATTGGCAGGGGCCGCATCAGGATGATGTGCCGGTGCAGGATTTGCTGCCGATACTCTATCAGGCGAATGTTGGCGCGCTCAGTATCCCACTTGGCAATCCCCGCCATGAGCATGAATGCGTAGCCTTTCGTGATTTGCCGCTGCCCGATGGCATGGTGCTAATCCCAGGCGTGATTGATGTCACCACCAACTATCTCGAGCATCCCGAAGTGGTGGCCAATCGTATTTGTAATATTGTCGATGCTGTTGGTGACAAAAGCCGGGTGATTGCCGGCACGGATTGCGGCTTCGGTACCTTCGCCAGTTATGAATTTGTTGCCCATGATGTGGTCTGGGCCAAGCTTGGCGCATTGGCGGATGGCGCCAAAATTGCCAGTGCAAGGTTGTGGGGCTAAACCTCATTCTGAGAACGGCATAAATATGGCTTCCCCCTCAGGGTTACGCGTCGTCGTTATCGGCGGCTCACTCGGCGGGTTGTTGGCGGCTAATATGTTGCTGCGCATGGGTTGCAATGTGACGGTGCATGAGCGCATCGGCGAAGCGCTTGGCGGTCGCGGCGCCGGCATTGCCGCCCATCCGGAAATGTTTGACGCGTTCGCCCGCGCCGGCGTTGATGTGAATGACGCCATCGGCACGTCGGTCGAAGAGCGCATTGTGTTGGATAGGCAAGGCGCAGTGATGGCGCGCCACCATTTGCCGCAGGTTATGTGTTCGTGGAGCAGCCTATTACGTTTGCTGCTCGCCGCCTTCCCGCAAGAGCGATATTTTGCCGGCGCGCAATTTATTCGGGCCGATCAAGATGGCAAGCAAGTACGCGCTGTGTTCAGCGATGGCAGTGAAATAGAAGCCGACCTGCTGATCGGAGCCGATGGCATCCACTCCACATTGCGGGGTCAATATTGGCCGCAAGCCAAACCCGCTTATGCCGGCTATGTTGCCTGGCGCGGCATGGTCGAAGAGGCGCGCGTTTCGCCTGAAACGCATAAAAGCCTATTCTCGAATTATGCTTTTTGCTTGCCGTCGGGCGAGCACATGTTGGGCTATCCGATTGCCGGAGCGGATGGTGATGTGCGACCGGGTCACCGGCGTTTCAATATCGTTTGGTATCGCACGGCGGCGCAGGAAACTGAGCTAAAGCGCTTATTGACCGATGAGACGGGCCATTATTATCCACTCGGCATACCACCCGGTTTAATTCAGGCTGAAATTGTCGCGGAACTACGTGCCGCAGCGCGCAGAATTTTGGCGCCGCAGTTTTGCGAAATGGTAGAGCTGGTCGAGACGCCATTTTTTCAAAGCGTGGTGGATTTGGAAGTCCCGAGTATGGTTTCAGGCCGCACCGCGCTGCTGGGTGATGCGCCTTTTTTAGCGCGCCCCCATTGTGGCATGGGCGTAACCAAGGCGGCCGGTGATGCGGTGCTTTTGACTGATTTATTGGCAACTTTTCCTGTCGACATAGATCACGCGCTGGAAATATATGACGCGGAGCGTTGCCGCTATGGCCGCTATCTCGCTGCCCATGCGCGCCGCCTCGGCTCACAAATGAAGCAGATATACGTTTCGGAAGAAGAACGCCAAGAGGCAGCACATTACCGCAAGCCGGTAACCTGCCTACGCGAGATTTCTCTGCCGCCTGATCCACCGTGATGCATGACCTTAACTATAATACTGATATGGTTTGGTGCGTGTCATGTGTTATTTGTTGGTGGTGCATGGAGGCGTAAAAACATGAGCGACCAGACAGTTCCCCTGATTAATATTGGGCCGTTCCTTAAGGGCGGGGCCGAAGACAAAGCAGCAGTGGCCAAAAAGCTTGATCAGGCCTGCCGCGAAATTGGTTTTTTGGTGATTGACGGGCATGGCGTCTCGCCGCAATTAGTCGCCGATATGCATGAAATCAGCCACGAATATTTTTCCCTACCTTATTGGGAAAAGGTGAAGCACAAAATGCCGCCGGATCGCTACCGGGGTTATACCGCTGCCGGCAGTGAGACCTTGGCGCTCAGCCTTGATGAAGAAACACCGCCTGACCTTAAAGAATCATTCTCCTGCGGGCCGTTTGCTGCGGCGCATGATGAATATCATTTTGGCGAAGCTGGAGAGCGCTTCTTTGCACCCAATATTTGGCCGGATCGCCCGGCGCGGATGCGCGAATTGTGGGAGGCCTATTATGCGGAAATGGAGCGCTTCGCGTCTGATCTGATGCGTATCTTTGCCCTTGCTCTAGATTTGCCTGAGCAATGGTTCCAGGATAAAATCGACAAGCAAATCGCCAATTTCAGCGTTATTCATTACCCCGGCCAAAAGGAGGCGCCGCGCGCCAATCAGCTACGCGGCGGCGCTCATACCGATTACGGCAGCCTCACCATTGTACAGACCGACACGGATGTGGGCGGGCTGGAAGTGTTGCGCAGCGATGGCGGTTGGTCGGCAGTGCCGTGGATGTCGGGCGTCTTTGCCGTGAATATCGGTGACCTCATGGCGGAATGGACCAACGATGTCTGGGTCTCTACCCTGCACCGGGTCGCCAATCCGCCGCCGGAGCGGGCAGGGGAGAGCAAGACCTCTTTGATCCTTTTTCATCAACCGAATTATGACGCGGTTGTGGAGTGCATCCCGACCTGTTGCAGCGCCGAGCGCCCGGCCAAATATGGCCGCACGACCTCAGGTGAGCATGTGACTATGAAGGTGATGAAGCATCGTCAGCAAATGATGGGTACGGCGGCGGAGTAGGGGCGGCAGCTATATCCAACGCCGCGTGCGTTGCATGAAGGCGCTGTAATCTTCGCCAAATTTGGCACTCAGATAATTTTTTTCGCGGCAATGGCTCCCCAGCGGATGATCTGCTGAAAGACGGCGGCGAGGGCGAACAGCCAGATATTATCAAGGGTGATCGCCAAGCCGATAATCAGCAATATCATTGAAAGATAGACCGGATTGCGAGAGATAATATAGACGCCATCTGTCACCAATGTTGTTGGCGTGCGATAGGTTGGCACCGGCGTGTGTGCTCGGCGAAATAGTCGAAAAGCGCTCGCCACAAAAAGCAGTGACGCGGCGATGATGAGACCGCCAACAATATATTGCCAAGGTGCTGCTATCAGGTCGACCGGCCATAACAGGCCCAAAACCACGCCAAGGGCGATCACCGCCAGCGCGATAAGGGGTGGTGGCGCAATGGCTCCGGAGGAATCGCTTTTGGCTTTTTCCATGCACAACTCTCCTATGCTTTTGTGCGGAAGGCTATGAAAATCAAAATAGTTTGTAAATCAGTGACAGTATGCTTCCCCCACAGCCAGCCCGAGGCTAAGTTTGCCATCACCATGTAAACGCGATCCAACATTAAAATTGGAGACAAAATGTCTTTTGCCGAATATGGAGATTATGACGGCCTCGGTCTGGCTGAACTGGTCAAAAACAAAGAGATCACCCCCAGTGAAATTATGGAAGAGGCGATCCGACGCGCTGAAGCGCTCAATCCGGAGCTCAATTTTCTCATTTTTGATGCCTTTGAAGAAGGCCGGCGTATGGCGGCGGACCCGGCATTGCCGAACGGCCTGTTCAAGGGCGTCCCTTGGTTGATCAAGGAACTGGCGACAGCTTGGGAAGGTCAGCCCATGACCAACTCCTGTGCTTACATGAAAGATTTAGTAGCGCCGTTCGATTCCCATACGGTGACGCTCACCAAAGAGGCGGGCTTTACTCTTCTGGGCAAGAGTAATGCGCCGGAACTAGGCTGGGCGCTGGCCTGCGAGCCGACCCTCTATGGCACCACGAAAAATCCGTGGGATACCTCGCGCACGCCGGGCGGATCATCTGGCGGTGCGGCCGCAGCGGTGGCGGCGCGGGTGCTGCCTATTGCCGAAGCCAGTGACGGCGGCGGCTCGATCCGCGTGCCGGCATCCCATAGTGGGTTGGTTGGCCTCAAGCCGGGGCGCGGTCGGGTTTCCATGGCGCCGGCGGTTGTCGATTTCTGGTACGGCGGCGCGCTCTACTTTTGTCTGACACGCACAGTGCGTGATACAGCTGCCTATCTTGATGTGGTCAATGGTTCTCTTCCCGGTGAGCCCTACTACGCGCCCAAGCCGGCGGTGCCTTTTTTAACAGAGGCACGCACGGCGCCGGGCAACCTTAGAATTGCCATGGTGACCGAGGCACCTGAGGGCTGCACGCCGCTCGACAGTGAAGTGAAAGAGGCGGTGCTGGCGACGGGTAAACTTCTCGAAGTGCTTGGCCATACGGTAGAGGCGCAGCCCTTACCCTATGATTTCTGGCAAATTAACGATCTCTATACCCGTATCACGGCTCTGCAAACGGCGGCCTGGGTAGATACCATGGGCGCTTTTGTCGGTCGCCCGCCGGAGAGCGGTGAAATTGCACCGCTTTATGTGAGCATGATGGAAAAGGGCCGCGCCATTTCCGGCATCGAACATTCCAACGATGTTGAGGCCTTGCGCATGGTTTGCCGTGAAATGGTGGGCAAGATGGCAGCCTATGATACCTGGCTCATGCCATCAATCCCGGTGCCGGC
>Ga0209403_10001331_pt1 | contig 32453 bp, 35 predicted proteins | sample ArcticOcean_MG_C_8_FD_187440 | JGI IMG/M metagenome (GOLD analysis project Ga0209403, IMG submission 187440) | Marine microbial communities from western Arctic Ocean - ArcticOcean_MG_CB11_86 (SPAdes) (version 2) | ecosystem: Environmental > Aquatic > Marine > Oceanic | place: Arctic Ocean...
CCGTTTTGTTCTGGATCAGCATTGAATTGTTTTGACACGATAGGCTTTTTTAGCGTTTTCAGAAAAAAGTTTTTGTTGATCTTCTCGATTATACTGACGCTCAATTAGATTGACAAAGGCTTTGTACAAACGCTCAACATTCCAACCAAAATGATTCTCAACTGGAAAATTAGACGCGAAGAAACAGCGATCAACTCCAAACAAATCAATCACTCTGAGCACGGTTTCCTGAACTAATGAACTTTGCTCCCAATTCTTGTCAATGTAGGAAAGCATTGAAATTTTAACAAAGGTTTTTTCTTGGTCTGAAAAGGCTTTCAAACCTTCCCAGTAGACATCCTTATTTTCTGTGATATCATCAATCGTTGGGCTTCCCAAATGACCAATGATGACAGGAGTTTCCGGATGTTTTTCCACCAAACTGACAGCATCCTTGAATTGATGCGGGTTTAGCTGTAAATCAAAGGACAAGGAGTGATTTTCCAATTTGGCGTATCCTTCACGCCACCTTGCATTACTAAGCAAATCTCCGAGCTGTTTATTTCTTGGCCATGATGGTTCATGGTTGAGGATTTGCCGGATTCCTCGAACAAGGGGATTTTCAGCCAGTTGAGCTAGGATCTTTCCGGAATCCACATCCTCAAGAGGTGCAGATGAAACAATGATATAGCAATTATTTGAGTTGCAAAATTGCTTGGAAACCCAGTTTGTTTCTGCCAAACATTCAGCAGTGAATCCATCTCCTGTGGCACCGACATGACAAACACTGACCGCCTCTACGAAAGCCCCTCCGTTATGTTCAAAATCGGAACCTGCTGAGAGCATGTCTTGTTCGTAACAATCCCAAGAATAAACGGGGTTGTCATCGGGTGCGAAAAGCTGACTGGAATCATGTCCTGAGAGCGTATTCTCTGAGACATCCCACAGATGAAAATGTGGATCCCAAATCTCCATTCTCATTCTCCCTGTCGTTTAGCTGCTGGAGAAACCCTGTTCAGTTCCAAACCCTTGCGGTTCAACTTCAGCCCCCATCCGGGATCATCCGTCAATTTAATTTTCCCGTTTTTTGGAAGAATTTCATTCTCAAACATGTTTCCAAACACCGGAGGAAAGCTCAGGCAGTCCGTGCTGGTGTTCAGGTACTCGCAGAATGGACAGTGGGGTTGTGTGACGACAAAGTGGTAGCTGTATGCACCACTACCGTGAGGCACCACAGGAATGTCATATGCAGCAGCCATGGCTGAGATGCGCAACAGTTCGGTCAAACCTCCACACCACATGACATCGGGCTGGAGGATGTCAACCGAGCGGGATTCGATGAGCTTCCGGAATCCATAACGGGTGTACTCGTGTTCTCCAGTGGTCCAGCGCATCCACGGGACTCGTTCCTTGAGCAACTTGTAGCCGTCGAAGTCATCAGGATGCAAAACCTCCTCCAGCCAGTACATGCCGATCTCCTGAAGAGCGTAGGCCAATTCTACCGCATAGGGTACATCGAGAGCCATCCAGCAGTCCGCCATCAGATGAAAATCCGGGCCAACCCGATCTCGCATTTCACGGAATTGCTTCACATTGGCATTCAGACCTTCCCGGCGGTCTGCCGGACTATGAGGCAGGGGCATTTTCCCTCCGATGAATCCCGCTTCTTTGGCGACATCCGGACGGATTCCCGTGCAATAAAGTTCGATCTCATTTCGCACGGCCCCGCCGATCATTTGATAAACGGGTTCTTGCCGGAGCAGGCCCAGCAAATCCCAGAGGGCCAAATCAACGGCACTGATTGCCCAGAGCGGCACTCCCTTGCCACCGTAATACCTGCTGGCCCGGAACATCTGGTCCCAGATGCGATTCAAGCTCCTTGGGTCTTGACCGACGATGAAACGCCGGAAGTGCTGCTCAATCATGTAACACGCCGGGGCGCCTCCCTGTCCAGCGCTGATTCCGATTGTGCCATCCGAAGCCTCTACTTCCACAACGATGCTCTTCATCACGTTGATCCCAAAGCTGGTGCGGGATTGTTTGTACTCCGGATAGGCCGACATGGGAGTGGCAATCAGGGTGTCCACCAACCAGTGGCCCTGTTCACGGTCGTGATAATCTCCTCCGGAACCGGCCTGCTCCAAGACAAAAGCCCGGACATCGGTGATCGTCAATTGCTTCATCATAACCTCTTCAATAATTCGGGCGATTGTAGTTCAAATCGAAGATTCTCCCGGTGAGAGCCATTGCGCCCCTCACCAAGCCCATGCCTTGTACCTCGCCTGTGATCGCAGCACGTCGATTTTGGAGATCAATATTTTTCATAAAATACCTGTGGTATTGAAACGTTTGAATTCAACTCGTAAGTGCAATACCCTCCGGATCAGAAAAGATTGGTTTTCTGCCAAGTACAAAACGAACACTAGGATAAGCATATGAAACTAAAAGATAAAATCCAAATGACATGGAGTAAAATACTGAAACCGCACATTCTCAAAGAGTTACACTTACGAGTTGAATTCAGGTCTTATATTTCTGAATCCAGAAATGTTTTGTGGGGAGTGTTTTGCAACACTCCCCAGACAGCAGGGTTAAGCTAGCGTTATTTTGCCGATGCTTCCACGTTATCTTTATTGTACGTGCTGAAGGGTCCCATTAACACGCGCAGTCCTTTGTCGCGGGTGGGGTCTTTTTCAATCGTGTAGTACCCCATCCTTCCGGCCTTGAAGGTTTCTCCTGCAATGCCCTCAATTTGGTTTGTGGCCAGAAGATAAGTGGCATAATAGGAAAGGTAGCCTAAATCGACAAAACTCCAGAGTGCAAACTCAGGAGCACAACCGTTCATCGTATAGCTCACCATTTCTGCCGGCAACCCAAGACCGCTCACCTTGACCTGATCGCATAACCCTTCGTCCTGCATCGCCTTTGCGGCTGAGGCAATACCGACAGTGGTCGGGGCCATGATCAACTTCAATTTCGGATGTTTGTCCAGTAAAGCCAGCGCTTGATTGTAGCTTTTCTCCGATTGATCATCTCCATAAACCAAATCTACCAGCTTAATTTTGGAATACTTGGGAGCCTTCAAAGCTTCCTTCATAGCAGCATTCCAAGCATTTTGGTTTGAGGCATCCGGTGAAGCGGAAAGCACTGCAAACTCACCACCAGAGGATCCGATAATATTCAAAGCCATATCGGCCATTACGGTTCCGGTTTCATTGAAGTCCACCTGAGCGATGAACAACTGCTCGCCATCCGCAGATGGAATGGGTGAGTCCCAAGTCACAACCGTCATCCCCTTGGCGCGCGCCTTCTTGGCCGCAGGAGCAATCTGGTCTCCGGCATTGTTTGAGATCATAATGCCGTCCTGACCTTGTGTGGTTGCGGTGGTCAGAATTTCAATCTGACCGGCAACGCTATTCTCCGGGGTTGGCCCAAGAAACAACAATTCCCCGGGGTTCCCCAGTTCGGCATGGGCTTCCTTGGCACCTTCGTGCGCCTGATCGAAAACCAAGATGCCGAGAAATTTCGGCATCAAGACCAAATCGGCCTTTTGGCCTTTTTTGGCGATAGTGTGCCCCATTGCCAGGCTCCCGATGAGCATGACAAACAATGGAACGAGTGTAATCATTTTACGATAAAACATAACTTCTCCTTAATTCAGGATTGAAAAAAACTGGTTTAGAATCGACTGCTCAGTGCTTCATAGGCATTGCCTCCTTATTGCATATGAGTGATTAAATGATTGAGATGAAAATCTTTCAGTCTTCATTTTAAATCGATCTTCGGTGTCGGCTCCAAAATTCTTGTATCATTTTCTGTAGATTTGGAATCAAGACCGACAGGATTAACAAACCCCCAATAACCCCGGTTTGGACATGACCAGTGATATTACTCAATGACATTCCGTTTCTCAAGTAAAGCACAATAAAAATGGAGAGAATAACCCCATAAATAGTACCTGAACCTCCGAAAATACTGACCCCTCCAAGTAGTACCATGGTGATGATATCCAGTTCAAAAGAAAGTCCCATATCGCCACGAACTGAACCTAAACGGGCAGCGAAAATAATCCCAGCCAGTGCGGAAATTAATCCTGATGCCGTGAATAAAAACATTTTGACTTTGGTAACGTTAACCCCGGAGTATAGAGCCACATTCTGATTGATCCCTATAAAGTAAACATAGCGACCGAGACCAGTGTACTGCAGGATGATCACAACCAGCACCAGCAAACTAAAGAATAAAAGCATCGAAAGGGGGAATGGCCCCAGCAGCGGTTGCTGACCCAAGGCTTCAAACCACGGGGGAAACACACGAATGGAACGGTCTTCAACCAGCACCCGTGCCAAGCCCCGGAACCCAATCAGCATCGCCAATGTCACAACGAGAGACGGCAGTTTGAACACAGTGATCCAGAAGCCGTTGAAGGCCCCACCCAAGGCTCCAATGATTAGGCACAAACCTAAGGCCAGTATCATCGGAGTTCCAGATTCCACCAACCAACCCAATACACAGGCAGAAAGACCCATCATCGAAGCCACTGACAGGTCAATTTCGGCATTCAGGATAATAAAGACCATGACCAGGGCAACAATGATTTTTTCGATTGACAATTCGAATATATTGATCTGGTTATCAATGCTCAGGAAAGATTCTGAATTGAGGGCGTTGACCAAGATGACCGATACTAGAATCAGGCTCAGGAACCCTTCCCAACTTCTCAATTTTTTCAAAATAGACATTAACGTTCCTTCAAGTAAATCAAGAGTTCATTTGAGCTAGTTTTTTCAAGCGGTAGTCACGAAAACGTTTCATAATAACACTGTCGGTTGCCACTGAAGCCAGAATTAATATTCCAAGCATGGCATCTCGCCAAAATTCGCTAATCTGCAACCAGCGGATCAGGCTGTTTTCCAACAAATCGATTATAACGGCACCCAACACTGCGCCAAAAATACTTCCGGAGCCGCCAAAAATATTGACTCCTCCAACTACTACTGCTGCAACAGATTTGAGTTCAAGACCGCTTCCGGCTACCACGGTAATGTTCCCAAACCGTGCTAGGTACATGAACCCAGTCAGTCCTGCTAGTGCACCACACATAACGAAGGCCGTAAAAATTATTTTCCGGTTAGGAAAACCGGAGTTTCTGGCCGCCTCTGGATTTGAACCGACTGCATATAGTTTTCGTCCGAAGGATGTGTAGCGCAAGCTTAGTTGAAAGAGTATGACCACAACTAACATTCCTGCGACCATCAATCTTAGGTGTAAGCGTTCGTAACTCAATACATTGAACCTCGGCAGATCCAATAACCACTGAGGGAGATTGACGGTGAGTACGGTTTGGGCATCGGAATATTCAACGAGCAAAGTTCGATACAGAGCCATCGTTCCCAAAGTGACAATAATGGCGGGGATGCGACAAAAGGCCACTAGAAAACCGTTGAATCCTCCCATCAAAGCTCCAACTCCAATGGCCATGAAAATTGCAACAAGTGGGGTGATCTCATTGTTTTGAGAAAGCTGCTGACCGACAAAGTAAGCCGTGAATCCCACCATGGAACCCACTGATAAATCTATATTGCGCGTCAAAACCACCAAAGTCTGCCCAATTGCCAGCACGCCCATGATGGCAACACTCGTTGACACTCGGTTGAACAAACGTGCGTTGAGGTAATACTCGATTACAGTAGAAAAGAAAAGCAACACCACGAATATGAGCAGAAGCAAGACCAACTCCCTCAATCTTTCCGGACGCAGTTTGTGTAAGAGGCCGTTCATTAAGACTCCTTGTTCTGTCCCATCGCCAAGGACATGACAGATTCCGGAGTTGCGTTTTGGCTTTTCACAATTCCCATTTGCTTACCTTCCCGCATGATCAGGATTCGATCGCTCATGGCCAGCACTTCCGGGAGATCCGAGGAAATACAGATGATAGAGAGACCCTTCTCTGCTAATTCCTGTATCATCGCATGCACCTCAGCTTTCGCTCCAACATCAATCCCTCTAGTCGGTTCGTCCAAAATAATTATTTTTGGTTGGGTATTTAGCCATTTGCTGAACATCACTTTCTGTTGGTTACCACCGGATAATGTGCTAACTTCTTGCTCAAGCGAGGTGGTTTTTATTTGTAATCGATTTTTGAACTCATTGGCTGTTTCGTCTTCTTTCTCTTTATTAATGATTCCAAACTTGCCAAGATACCGACTTAATGACGGAAGGGTAATGTTTGAAGTGATTGACATGGGCATGGCCAAACCTAACTGATGCCGATCCTCGGTCATGTAGACGATCCCGAGTTTTTTTGCGGTTTGCGGTGAGTTAATTTTTACTGTTTTACCTTCAAGTTCGATGCTTCCAGAATCGGCAGGATTTATACCAAACATTGCCAATCCAACATCAGTGCGACGGGAACCTACAAGTCCGGCAAATCCAAGTATCTCTCCTTCATGTAACTCAAAATTAATATTAGAGAACGTAGACTCCTTGGATAGGTTTTTTACCGAGCAAATACGTTTACCGACTACTCTAGTTTTCCCTGTTGCGTAGAATTGATCTACTTCCCGTCCAACCATCTCCTTTACGAGGCTGTCCTTGGTGACAGTAGACAGCGCATTGGTAGAGATGTGCCTGCCGTCACGAAGAACCGTGATCCGGTCGGCGATTTCAAAGACCTCTTCTAATCGATGGCTGATGAACAAAAGAGCAACATTGTCTTGCTTGAGTTGCCTAGCCACACGGAATAGCTGATTGACCTCATGGTCTGATAACGAGGCAGTAGGTTCGTCCATGATGAGTACTCGAACATTCATCGAAATGGCTTTGGCAATTTCTACAGCCTGTTGTGCCGCGATCGTCAATCCGCTTGCCGCATTGTGGACGTCAATACGGACGCCCAAATCATTGAGGATTTTTTCAGCTTCTTCATATATCTTGTTCCAACGGACAAAAAATCCCTGATTTTGATGACTGATGAAAATATTTTCTGCAACATCGAGGTCCGGAAACAACAGTGGTTCCTGATAGATTGCTGCAATTCCGTAGGCTTGAGCTTCTTGAGAGTTGTTGATCTGGACAGGTTTTCCTGAAAGCCGTATTTCACCTTGATCGGCCTGCTGGATACCAGTCAGTATTTTAATCAGGGTTGATTTTCCAGCACCATTTTCTCCGACAAGTGCATGTATTTCTCCTGGGTACATTTTCAATGAAACTCCATCAAGTGCTTGAGTCATATCAAAACACTTGGAGATGTTCAGCATTTCTAGAATTGGCAGATTAGAGTTTTCCAAATTATTTATTTTAAACGGTTGAAGTCTTCATTCCATGTGCCATTGCAGTGGAAGCAGAAACGGGTAATTAATTCGGGTATCCAAATCTATTTTCATTATGGGGGCCATGTATTCACCCCACTTCTGGTTGACTTCACTTTGGTTGATGCTGGCAATGGTTTTTTCCAAATCATCAGTTTCAAAATAGCCAAACAACGTCAAGCCATGACGGAAAATCGAGTAATTTTTTACTCCGGAATCCCGTAGCATTTCAACCATCTCCGGCCAGATTTCCTCATGCCTCTTTTTGTACTCTTCCTCATATCCTGGTCTGACTTCCAGAACCCAAGCAAATGATGTGTTGCTCATCTTCATTTTCCTCAACTGAGTTCAATTATTACGAAATTTTTGATTTAAAACTATATTGATTATGACTTGCGGACCTCCTGAATTCGGTAGATTGAATCTGGATTCGGAGGTCTGGGATAAGGCATAATCATGTCCACATTTTCACATCGTGGTTGCAGGGTGCTTATCCCAATCACGATTTTTTCTTCGTATTCTGAAAAAGCACCATAAACTTCAAAATCAACCAAGGGCCAGGCATCAGCAGCAGCATATTCAAATAGTAACAGCCTGCGTGGTCGGTTTGAAAAATTCGGACTTGATCCATGCAGAGTTTTGACGTGATGAAAGCTCGCGGAACCGGCTTTACCCGTAATTTTAACAGCTGTTGAAAGATCGATCCCTTCCTTTTCCAAGTCAATAGAACCACTAAAAATTCCCTTGTAGTGGTGATTCAAAGTTTTGCCCAGATGACTTTGTGGAACCACCATCAAAGGAGCATTGTCTTCGTCAATATCGTCAATCATGATCCCCACTGCCAACAAATCAGGATTGGTATGCGGATAAAATGCCCAGTCCTGATGCCAGTTCACCGCAGAGCCTCCGTGAGCGGCTTTGATGTTGAGTTTGCTGTTCCGGAAGCGGACATTTTCTCCAAGCAGTATTTTTAACACAAGGAGTATTTTGGGGTTCCGCACTGCCCTGCTAAACACCTCGCTCTGCTTGTGTGGAACTTTAATCCGCTGCACGCGAGGGGCGACCTCCGAGTGATCCGGTTCCAGATCGAATTTCGAGTCTGATTTCTGGTGGTCTTTTGACTGCTCCACCAACTCATCGGTCCCCCGCTGGAATTCGGAAACTTCCGCCTCGTCAAACAGTTCATTGATTACGACAAATCCCTGACGTTGGTAGTTGTCTTTCAGTTCACTAGGATCAGCTCTCAGCATGTTACGGTTTTACCCGTTGAAATTGATTCATACATTGCTTTCAGGACTTGAATAGTTTTTGCCCCCACAACATGATCTCCGCAGTTGCGGGCTTGCCCGTCCCGGCAAAGTGTGATGAAACGGTTAATTGATTCTTGAGTGGAATAAGAGCCGTACCCCTCCCCTAGCTTCATGGATTCAATCGTATCGTTTCTATCAAAACGGCGGATTTGCAAGCGCTCTCGACCTTCTTCTACATCCAGCAATAGCATTCCCTCACTGCCGTAAACCTTGAGATCTAACTGAGGTGGACAGTGTTTTGGCAATCCCGCAGCACCGGAAATCGTTCCCGTAGCATCCTGCGTGAAGCGCAGGATGGCGGCATCAAAATAATCTACACCAGTGGGGGACTTGCCTGCTACTGCATGGATGTCCATGGGCTCTAGGTCCGTCACGAAAAACAACGCAGCCAGTGCATGGGACATCTGCCCCCACCCATAGCCGCCAGCACGTTGCGGATCGGCCCATGTTGATGCCGGGGGGCGGAACAAATGTTTCTCGGTTTCCAGCATGGGTTCGCCTCCAAATAAATCCATCAACGCCGAAGACATGTGCAGCACGATGTGCTTGATCTCGCCAATCTGCCCGTCCCGGACATGATCTGCGGCCTGCTCCATGAAGCGGGTGTGGTTCAAGCCGTAAGGCGTCATCAGAATCTTTCCGGATTGTTCCACCATTTGGCTCAGTTCACGGGCCTCCTGAATTTCGGTCACCATGGGCTTCTCCACCAAAACATGACAGCGATTCTCCAACGCAGTTGCCGCGTGTTCAAAGTGGTAGGTGTGGGGAGATGATACGATCACTCCATCGGGATGCTGGGAGTAAACCTCCCGATGGTTTTCCGTGACATGAGGAATCCCGAAACGGTTTTTGATGTGGTCGAGTTCCTTGGCTCCAAGCCTCGATGCTGATACCAGTTCGGCATTTGGGTTTTGTAACACATGCGGGATGTGGAACTCGCAGGCCCACCATCCAGCACCGACAACGGCAATTCGTGCAGTCTCTTTCATCGTAGCAGCTTTGTTTATGATCAAACTCCGTTCGGAGGACACCCGGGTCTCATTTTCTCTTGAGATATCATGTATGATATGCTATTCTCGTAAAATGGAAAGTGCAACATTTTTTTAGAGACTGGTATCATGGGAAGGAATCTCTAAGATTCCATCCCGGACTTCCCAAGGGCCAAGTATGGAGACACTGTCACTGGAAATTGAAACTCCACACCGATCGCTGGCACAGATTGCGGCTGATACGATCCGAGTCAGCATCATCCGCAAGGAACTCCGGCTGGATCAACCACTAACCGAGACGGCGCTGTCTCAGGCGCTTGAGATCAGCAAGACCCCGGTGCGCGAGGCACTGTCACTGCTGAAGTCTGAAAGGTTAGTCGTTTCGGAAACACACAAGGGGTACCGGGTGTTTTCAATGAACCAGCAGGAACTTGTGCAGTTCTGCGAACTTCGTTTTGCGCTGGAGTCCCAAGCCTTGCGCTACGGGGCGGATCGCGACCACTCCGGACTGACGCGGCAACTTGAGCTGATTCTGGGAAGAATGGCAGACAACCAAGGAGAGTTGGAGCGCGAGAACTACTTGTCTCTGGACACTCAGTTTCACCAGGCGTTTTTCGAGGCCAGCGGCAATCGTTTCTTGACCGAACACTACAACAGCATCAACTCAATCATCGAGACGATCCGTCACTACATTTCGCAGACGAATGACGCTACGCAAACTTCCCTGAAAGACCACCGGGCGCTGGTGGAGCAGGTCGCAAACGGTCGACTGGAGGAGGCGGTCAGGCAGTTGGAGAAGCACATTGTCAACTGGTCCCGTCGTGCTATCTTGGAACCCGTACTATTGTAACGACCACACGTTGGCAGTGTCGTCCGCGGACCGTGACGGAATGCTTTTGACACAAGCGCTTGGATTGCCAGAAGGGTTAAATGAACTGAGTCGCTGAGTCGGGGTGCAGGGGCAGGCTGAAGCTGAAACCGGAGGCGCGTTCCTGCTCGCGGTGAAATTCAAGGGCGATGCCGTGCCGGTCCAGCACATCCCACGCGACCAGCAGTTCCAACCCGAAGGTGTCTGATTCCTCCAGCTGCTGCGTCAGGAAATCCGCAAGGGTGGCTGTTTCCGGAAGTTCCCAATCCGCAGCCCCCGACAGGGCCACGAGTAGTTGCGCGGAATCCAGTCCGGACTTCCGCAGGGTGACGGTAATCTCCTCGTCAGGGTTGCGGCGTTGGACTTCTTGAAGCAGCAGCAAGGCCGCTTCCTCAAAGCGGGCGGGATCCAACTGTCCCACCGCCTGCAAACGGGGAGATGAGAACAGGCGGATGCTGGCCGTCTCTAGGCTTTGCTGGCGAGCGAGTTCCTTGAAAAAATCCAAGAGGTCGAGCCAGTCGGTTTTTGGAACCCACGGATTTTTCAGTGGTTCGGCGTGGCGCTGGAGGGTGAGGATACGTTCGGTGAGGATCAGGAGCCGATCCCGGCAGCGTTGTACCAAACCAAGGGCTTCCGGATGCATGATCCGCCCGAGCGTGGTTTCCAGTTCGGAAAGGGTTTGCATGAGCGACTGCCCCAATTCCTCCAACAATCGGAAAAGCACCGCCACGCCATGCTGACGAAGGTCGGTCCCACTTGTGAGTTTGGGCGGATGCTGCTGCGACTCCAGTTCTCCCTCAAGCTGCCGAGTCCGGGAATCAGCTTCGGCCAGCCGTCCGTCCAGTGTTTGGCTGGTTTTCTGCAACTCCCCAACCTGCTTGTCGAGCTTGTCGACTTCCTGTTGGAGTAGAACGATCTGCCGATCTGCTTCGTCTGGAAGATAGGATTCTGCCCCTTCCGCTTGTAATGCAGGGGGAAGCCTTGTTATGATTTCTCTAGACATTCTTGCATCAATTTTGACCTAACTCACCCGTGAACCCACTAACACACTCGCACAGTTTCCTCAGCCTCTTCGTGAGCAGCTTCCGGCTCTATCGAAAGCACTTCCTGCCGATGGTGCTGCTGACCGGAGTGCTGCTGATCCCGTCAATGCTGCTGAGCATCGGCGGATTGATCGAGACGGAAAGTGTCTTGTTCATGCTGATGATGCACATCTTAGAAGGGGCGATAGCGCTCGGAGTGGTGGTCCTCGCCTTTCAGGGAGGAGCCTTCCCAACCCTAGGTATCCTCAACATTTTCCGCAGTCGCGTGTTTTTTGGGGCCATGCACATCGCGGTCCTGCAGTACATGCTCTTCCTCTTTGGGGTGATCGGAATGACACTGCCGTTCCCGATCAACGTGATGATGGTTTCGCTTTGGTTGTTCAGCCTCTTTGCCTTCTCACTCGCTCAACCCGTGTACATGGTGGAACAGGTGCGGGGTTTGCCCGCCTTGGCCCGCAGTTTCCAACTCGTCCGCACCAAGCTCTCCCGGGTGTCCGGAGTGATTGTGACCAGCACGGCGTTGCAGTTCTTGTTGATGTGGGTGCTGTTGCAGGCGTTTCTGCCGGAACTTGATTTTGAACTCAATCCCGACTCTGCCCTAGAGGTGCAGATCATCGGACTCATTCAGAATGAGGAGGTGAAACAGGCGATCCACTGGGCGAAGTACCTCACCGCCCTGTTCTTCTTCCCGTTTGCCGCACTGCTTTCCGTGCTGCTCTACTTCGACCTCGCGCACCAAGAATCCGGATTCCAACTGGAGCAGTTGGAGCAGCTTTCCCAGCGTTGGTTCGGCCCTCCCTCGCAAGCCTCCCAAACTGACCCTGAGCCGCCGGAGCATCCGGAGGGCGGGGAGCAATGAAAATCACCTCGGCGGAACTGGTGATCAGTGCCGCTGCCCCCAAGCAGTTTCCGCCCACCAAAGTTCCGGAGGTCGCCTTTGTGGGGCGCTCCAACGTGGGCAAGTCCACGCTGATCAATTCGCTCCTCAACCGCAAGAGCCTCGTCAAGACCAGCTCGACTCCGGGCAAGACGCAACTCATCAACTTCTTCCGGATCAACCAGAGTTTCCACTGCGTTGACCTGCCGGGCTATGGCTTTGCAAAGGTTCCGGAACCCATCCGGCGGAGTTGGCTGGCACTGATCGAGGCGTACCTCGCTGGGCGGGAGCCGCTGCGTGGGGTGGTGCTGATCATCGACAGCCGACAAGGGCCGACTGCGGAGGATGTCCAGTTCAAACAGTGGCTCGACGAGAGCCAGCGTCCTGTGCTGGTGGTGGCGAACAAGGTGGACAAGCTCAAGCGCAACGACCTCGCCAAGCAGAACCAGATCATCCAGCAAAAACTTGGGCTGGAGCAACCGCCACTGGCCCACTCGTCTCTCAAAAAAATCGGACGCCGCCAGATTTGGGGCGCCCTGCGACCGTGGCTTTCCTGAAACTCAGCCGGCGTTGACCAGTTCGGTCTTGGCGAAGAAGTAGGCGATCTCGATGGCCGCGTTCTCCAAGCTGTCCGAACCGTGGACCGTGTTCTCACCGATGCTTTCCGCAAAATCCTTGCGGATCGTGCCTTCGGCGGCGTCAGCAGGATTGGTCGCACCCATCACCTCGCGGTGCTTGGCAACCGCGTTTTCGCCTTCCAAAACGGTGACGACCACCGGACTCCGGGACATGAATTCGGTGAGTTCTCCGAAAAACGGGCGCTCGCGGTGAACGTCGTAGAAGCCCTCGGCTTGCTTGCGGGACATCTGGATCATCCGGGTGGCGACGATGCGCAGTCCGTTCTGCTCAAAGCGTTGTAGGATTTGGCCAACGAGATTGCGCTCCGTGCCGTCTGGTTTGATGATTGAGAAGGTTTGTTCCTTGGCCATGATGTTTGGTGTTGAGGTGAGAGATTAAGAAATGAAGGCACAGAAATTACGCAGGAGTCGCAACCCGGCATCCTGACTTTTTTCAGGATGGAACTGCACGCCCCAAACGTTCTGCTTGCGCACGACCGAGGTGAAACGAATGCCGTACTCGGTTTCAGCGAGCGTGGTTTCCGGTTCGTGGGGAATCATGTGGTACGAGTGGACGAAGTAAAAATGGGTGCCGTCCGCAATCCCGTCCAGCAACGGATCGGCTTTCCGTGACTCCACCTGATTCCAGCCGATCTGCGGAATCTTGAGATCATGCCGAAAGCGCTGGACCCGTCCGGGAATCCAGCCAAGTCCGGGATGGAGGCCATCCTCTTCGCTCTCGTCGAGCAGGAGTTGCGAACCCACGCAAATGCCGAGCAAAGGCGTTCCCGCTTGCATCCGCTCGCTCAGCACGTCCAGCATTCCGGAACCCCGCAGTCGTTCCAGTGCTGGTGCAAACGCACCCACACCCGGAAGCAGAATGCGCTCTGCGGTTTGCAACGACTCTGGGTCACGGACCACAACGCATTCCACCCCAAGGTGATCGAGGGCATTCTTGAGGTTTGCGAGGTTGCCAACGCCGTAATCAATGATGGCAGTTGTTGCCATCTCAGAGCGTTCCCTTGGTGGAGGTCACGGTCTGCCGCCGGGGATCACGCTCCACCGCCTGACGTAGTGCCCGTGCGAGTGCTTTGAACAACCCCTCGCACTGGTGATGATCGTTTGAGCCATAAAGAATGGCGAGGTGCAAAGTACTTGCCGAGGTGAGCGCGAAGGACTTGAAAAAATGTGGGATCAACTGGGTGTCCCATTCGCCGATCGCAGGTTGGGTGAACTCACCCTGAAAGACAAACTCCGGACGCCCGGAGAGGTCGATCACGCAGCGTAGTAGCGCCTCGTCCATGGGAACGTAGGCGTGTCCAAAACGCTGGATGCCCTGCTTATCGCCTAGTGCCTCCCGGATGGCCTGACCGAGCGCGAGGGCGGTGTCTTCTGTGCTGTGGTGTCCATCAATGTGCAGGTCACCTTTGCAGCGCACTTCAAGGTCGAGTAACCCATGGAACGTAAGCTGGTCGAGCATGTGATCGAGAAAGCCAAGGCCCGTGTTCACGTCCGACTTCCCGGTGCCATCAAGATTGACGCACACCCGGATTTGAGTCTCCTTGGTGTTGCGCTCAACCGTGGCGGTTCGTTCCGAGTTCATTTTCTCCCTCATCTCAGCGTCCTCTGCGGTGAGTTGCTTAGAAGTGATACAACACCCGAGCGGCAGTGTGCGTGATCATTTTTGTGATGCCCAGTGCAGTGCTGTGGTCATCGTAGGCAAAAGCGCGACCTGCCAAAAACAGGTTGATGTCAATGTGAGCCTGAACATGCGGAGTGAGCTTGAAGGAGAAGGTGTTGTCCCACTCAATGCCAATGTCCTTCACCGAATTGCCTTTGGTGTTCGTGACCGCAAGGTTGCGCTTGAGTTGGTAGAGGCCAAAGCGGTAGCTAAAATCCTCTTCCGGGATGTTGTAACGGTAGCGAAGTCCGGTCATGCGGGTGTTGTTGATTGAATGTCCAAGTCCGGTGCCGCTGTTCAAATTTGTACTGCCACCGTTGAAATAGAACTGGGTGCCCCCGTAGGAACCGGGCATGATCTCGAAGTAGCCCTTCAAGGTACGAGCATGATTGGCCTGCGTGTCGCCAAAATCCTCGTCCCCACTGGCGTAGAGGAAGACTAGCGTGGTCGCGTGAATGTTGTCACGGTAAGTCAGTTCCAGTTCGGCGGCCCGGCCCGTCAACTTGTATGACGTCAGGGTTTGCCGCTGGTTGTACTTGTAGTAGCGGCGGTTGCCGAAGTTGTTGACTAGATCGAGGTAGAACTCAAAATTCGGAGTCTCCCAAAGCAACCGCAACCCAAAGTACTCCTGCCCGTGCGCGTGGTAGAAGAGCGGGGTGTAGTCACTCCCCTTGTTCCAAACGGCGTACCCGGGCCAACGATTGGCGGCAGTCCAAGAACCAGGCACGGTCATGTTATCCGGGAGACTGCGGGGCACGTTGTTGAGTCCCACCGGAATGTCGTGTTCGGTGTACTGGATCCGGAAGAGTTCCACACGAAGGATGTTGATCGGCTTCCCGTTGGCATCGACCTCGTAGAAAAACGGATAGTCGAGTGAGAGGTAGTAGAGCCAATCGCCTCCGGCACTGGCAAGCCGCATGCCGCCCAATTGGTAGCACCACGTTCCGGCTCGACACTCCGGTTGCGAAATGCCGGTGAGGACACCATTGAACACTTTGCCGCGTCGGTCTCCGATGTTGACCTCCTGCTTGCCGAAACGGAGCGTGTTGCGCGGGTTGAATTTGAGGTCGAGGTACACCTGCCGTGCCGAAACTGAAGCCTCCTGTCCATCCGCGCCTTGTGCCCAAGTGCTGCGGTTGCGACGTAAGTTGGCGTTGTGCCAGGGACTTTGCCCGGTGGCAAGTTCCAAGTTGAGCGTGGAGGTCCGGTGAACCGTGGACTTGAGGTGCAGCCGCAGATCGTGATCCATCGCCACATCTTCGGGTGTGTTGCGCCCCGGCAGACTTGCCGGGAAACTGCTACCCTGAATCGTGCTCATGCGGAAGCGGTAATCCCCGGAAAGCTCCACTCCAGGCGAGAACATGAGTTTTTCCTCGCGCTCCTCGTAATCCCCGCGCTCCAGCGGGATGAAGTTGGTTTGGGCAAGGAGGGCAAACGGGAGGGCGCAAAACAGCAGCGCCAGCGTCAGTCGATGAAGGATTCCGGACACGAAAGCAGGAAAGTGAGTGGGCAGAAAGCGATGATTTGGTGACAACTTACGGTACAGAAGTAAACTTACAAAAAATACGGGATTTGCTCCGCAGGTTCAAGTGCTTTCGCCAAGCTGCCCACGCCGAGGCCAGCAGGCCAGCAAGATCTTTAAGGGGTTGGGCGTTTGTGTGCTGCGCGGTAGAGTTTGAGATACTTGCGGGCGGAGGCGGTCCACGAGAAGCGTTTGCGCATGGCCCGGCGTTGGAGGGTGCGCAGGTGCGGGCGACGGTACTGCCACGTTTCCAGCACCCAATTGAGCGTGCCCAGCAGGGCTTCTGAAGTGGGGTCGTGGAAGACGAAACCAGTGCCGTCCCCGGAGTTAGGATTGTAGTTGACAACAGTATTCTTGAGACCTCCCACTGACCGGACGATGGGCAAGGTTCCGTAGCGCAAGCTGTAGATCTGATTGAGGCCGCAGGGTTCGTAGAGCGAAGGCATGAGGAAAAAATCAGACCCCGCCTCGATGAGGTGGGCGAGCGGATCGTTATAGCCGTGAAGCCAGCCCAGCCGCCCGGGGTGGCTTGCTGCCAGTCGGTCCAGTGCTTGCCGGAGGTGCTCGTCGCCGTTGCCCAGCAGCAGCACCTGAAACTCAGGAAGCGCAGCGGACGCCAGCCACTGCTCCAAGGCCGGAAGCAGGTAGCCAAAACCTTTCTGTTCCGTGAGTCGGCTCACCATGCCAAAAAGCGGCACCTCCGGTTTTTCCGGAAGCCTAAAGTGCTGTTGCAACGCTGCTTTGCAGGCTCGTTTTCCGGAGCGGTCCTTGAGGGAGTAGTTCGTGGGCAGGTGCGGGTCGGTTTCCGGATTCCAACTCGACTCATCGACACCGTTAAGAATGCCTGCTAAATCTGCCTGCCGACGCTGAAAATGGACGTGCAAGCCATGTCCACCCAGGGGTGTGAGCAATTCCTCCGCATAACCCGGACTCACCGCGTTGAGTTTGTCGGCAAGGGCGATTCCGCCCTTGAGCAGATTGAGCTGCCCGTGTTCCTCGAAGACCTCCTGATTCCGGAACTCCGCCGGAATGCCCAGCGCAGCAGCCTGACTCATGGGAGCGTGCCCCTGATACCCGGCGTTGTGCAGGGTCAGCACACTGCGAGTCTTGCGCCAGCGAGCATCTGAGTCACGTCGCTGCCGCAGGTACAGCGCACCGGTGGCGGTGTGCCAGTCGTGCAAGTGCAGGATGTCCGGAATCCAGCCCTGCGCCTCGCACCACGCCAGTCCTGCCGCTGCGAGAAAACCGAATCGGAGAGCGTTGTCGAGGTAGGCACTCCCCCCCTCATCGTAAAAACCCGGACGCTGGAAGAACTCCTGATGCTCCAAGAAATGAAGAGCCACGCTGGCGTCTGCTCCGGAACCTCCGGAAACGAGCGTGGTGCCCCAGACTTTTCCGGCAAGCAGGCGTCCGCCTAGAGACACAGCCAACGTGGGCTGCACGACCGTGAAATTCTCTTGTCCAGACACGGAGGCGTAGAGCGGAGTGAGGATGCGGACCTCGTGTCCGAGCGCGGCGAGCGCAAGCGGCAGGGCGTGGCAGACATCGGCGAGTCCGCCTGTTTTTGAGAAACCCGCGACCTCGCTGCACACGAAGGCCACACGCAACGGCTTACTCAACGACGGTTCCTTTGGGGATCACAACAATTCCACCCTCAGAGACATGGAAGCGTTTCCGGTCTTTTCCCAGATCAAAACCGATCTCCGCTCCGGGCGCGACGCGCACATCTTTGTCGAGAATCGCCCGCCGGATTTTCGCGCCGCGTCCGATGTCGACACGATCCATGATCACCGATTCCTGCAAGTGACAGAAGCTGTGGACGTGGACACTGTAGCCAATCACGGACTGCTCCACGAGCGAACCGCTGATGATACTCCCGGAACTGACGATGGAGTTGATGGCATGTCCGGTGCGCAGGTCGCTGAAGTGGACGAACTTCGCGGGCGGTAGCGGCGGGTGGTAGGTGTAAACCGGCCAATGCTCATTGTAGAGATTGAACTCCGGGTCGATGCCAACCAAATCCATGCTCGATTCCCAGTAGGCGTCGAGGGTGCCCACATCACGCCAATAGCCCTTCTCATGCGGCCGCACTCCCGGAATGTGGTTGCGGGTGAAGTCATAGACGAAGACCCTGCCTTCCGGATACAGCTTCGGGATGATATCGTGTCCAAAATCGTGATTGCTGTCCTCCCGAGCAGCGTCCGCCCGTAGTTCCCGGACGAGTGTGTCGCACTGGAAAATGTAGTTGCCCATCGAGGCCAGCACCCGATCCGGATTGCCTGGAATCGTGGGTGGGTTGGACTTGGGTTTTTCGACGAAACCGACCATACGCCAATTGTCGTCAACCTCGATGACTCCAAACTGAGCAGCCTCCTCAACGGGCACCGGAATCGCCGCCACGGTCAATTCTGCGCTGTTGCGGTTGTGAAAGCTGAGCATCTGGCGGATGTCCATGCGGTAAATGTGGTCGCCACCAAACACGCAGACCTGCTCCGGGCGGAGGTCTTCGATGAGGTTCATATTCTGGAAGATCGCATCGGCGGTGCCCTCGTACCAACGCTTGCCGGTGCGCATCTGTGCGGGAATGGGATCCACATAGTGATCCAGCACCCCGGACACCCGCCAGCCTTGCCGCAAGTGTTGCATGAGTGAGTGCGACATGAACTGCGTGAGCACGAAAATCCGGTGCAACCCGGAGTTGACGAAGTTGCTCAGCACAAAGTCGGCGATCCGGTAATTGCCACCGTAGGGGACAGAGGGCTTGGCCCGCTCATGCGTGAGCGGCGCAAGGCGAGTGCCTTCGCCTCCGGCAAGAATCATGGATAACACTGGAATCATGCGGCTCCTTGAGTTGGGACGTGTGATCGGTGGCCGGTTTTTCTGCCTTTTGCCTGCTTTCTAGCTTTGAGCGCATTTCGCGGGTATGGCCTGCACCTACGACTCCTGAGTTCTAAATTCTTTCAGCCTACCACGCCTACCGCCTAAACTCCTAATCTGTTGTCCACACTCCGGATGTGCTATGCTGGCATATCCAACACGCTTCCTCCGAATTCAAGATGCCTGCGCCCCACCCGATTAAGACACTTGGCCCCTGCCGGGTTGCCTCCCCCCTGCCGCTCAACCGCGATCCCAAAGCTCGGGACTTTCGTTTTGTCGAGGACGGCAGCGTGGTTTTGCACAGCGTCCGCGAGGCGCTAGGCACTACCGAGCCGTCTCCGCCCTTTCAGATGGCTGGTCCTTGCGCCGACATTTTCTTCGACCCGCCCAAGGTGCATGTGGGCATCGTCACCTGCGGCGGGCTGTGTCCCGGCATCAACAATGTCATCCGCACGCTGGTGATGCAACTCCACCACAACTACGGGGTGCGCAACATCCACGGCTTCTGCTACGGTTTTCAGGGTTTCATCCCCAAGTACGGACATGAGGTACGCAACCTGACCCCGGAATCCGTCAAGAACGCCCACAACCTCGGAGGCAGCATCCTCTCCAGTTCGCGGGGGCCGCAGGAAATTAGTGAAATCGTGGACTGCCTCGACCGCAACAGCATCCGTGTGCTCTTCGTGATTGGCGGGGACGGCACCCTGCGCGGAGCGCACAGCATCGCTGAGGAGGTCGAGGAACGCGGGCTCAAAATCGCAGTGGTCGGCATCCCCAAGACGATTGACAACGATATTCCCTTCTGCGGGAAAACCTTTGGTTTCGAGACGGCCTTTTCCAAGGCGATAGAAGCGGTGCAGTCCGCGCACTCGGAAGCTTATGGCAACCACAACGGCATTGTCATCATCAAGCTGATGGGGCGCGATTCCGGATTCATCGCCGCGAACACCTCGCTCGCCTGCCCCGATGTCAACTTCGTGTTGGTTCCGGAAGTGCCCTTCACGCTCAAGGGCGAACGCGGGCTGCTGAAATCGCTGGAGCAGGCGATGAAGAAAAAACGCTTGGAGGGGCGCCATCCGCACTCTGTGATTGTGGTGGCCGAAGGCGTGGGGCAGGACTTGATGGGCAACACGGGCGAAGAGCGCGATGCCTCTGGAAACGTGCGCTATCGGGACATTGGGGAATTTCTCAAGCACGAGATCAAGCAGCACTTCGCGGAGAGCGATCCGGTCAACGTCAAGGTGATCGAACCGAGCTACCTGATCCGCTCGCTGCCCGCCAACGCGCACGACGCGGTGTTCTGCTATTACCTTGCTGACCACGCGGTTCATGCTGGAATGTCCGGAAAGACCGATCTGATGATCGGCTACTGGAACGGCCACTTCACGCATGTCCCGCTCGCTCTCGTTGCGCAGCACACCAAGCGCATTGATCCCAACAGCGACTTCTGGCGGCTCGTGCTCTTTTCCACCGGACAACCCCGCGACATGTGCTCCCCGGAGTAAAGATGAGGGCTTGCGGTTTTTCTTTCCAAATTGATGCCCATCACCAGCCATCCTGACGAAGCCCGCACCTTGATTCACTCTGGGGGTGCTGATGCCCTTGACCAGTGGATGTCTGGGTTGGTGAAACAGGAGTTGTTGCCTTTTGCCATGACCGTGATTGTGCACCCGGATGGCATCGGTTACTGGCGCTGGTGCGGCTTTGCCAATCCTGCCCAAGGACTTCCCCCTGCTCCGGACACGCTGTTGCGGGTCTATTCGATGACCAAACCCGTGACGGCGCTGACTGCCCTGCTGCTGGAGGAGCAGGGCTTGCTCGACCTACTGGCTCCAGTGGAAACCTTGATTCCGGAGTTGGCCAACTGGCGGGCGCTGAACCATCCCACAGCCGAGTTACAGGACTGCACTCTACTGGGATCCGGCCCCACGCTTTTGCAACTGCTGACGCACACCTCCGGGATTTCCTACGGTGCTGCAGAGGGTTCGATTTTGGATCAAGCCCTTGCTCAGCAAATGTCCCGGAACTGTTCGCTTGGGGGATTGCTCGAAACCTTGTCTGAACTGCCGCTTGTCTTTCCTCCGGGGACAGCGTGGCGTTACGGGTATGGTGTGGATTTGGTGGGTATTGCGCTTATGCGAGCCGCAGGGAAACCCTTGGGGCAAGTCATGGACGAGTTGATTTTCCAGCCCCTCGGCATGGGGGACACCGGATTTGAAGTTCTGAGTTCAGAAGCAGGACACCTCGCCGCCCTTTTCCAATCGGAAGTGAATGGGTGTTTAACGGAAATCACGGTGGAGCCACCCCTCGGCCCTCGGGTTGGTGGTTCTCAAGGCCGTGCAGAGGGAGATCACTGGGGAGGTTCCGGATTGGCGTCAACGCCTGCGGACTGGCTGAAATTTGCGGATCTGCTGCGGGCCGCACACTCCGGAAAAGAAACCGCCATCGCACGCCCGGAACTTGTGCGGCGCATGGCCACCAATCAACTTCAGGGGGACATTGCCTCGCTGCTCCCTGAAGGCCCGGCAGGATTCCGGGAGTGGATGCCGTTTGCAGGGCTTGGGATGGGATGCGGCGTTTGGGTGGTGACTGACACGCAACGACTCGACTGGGAGTCCAATCCGGGTGAGTTCGGCTGGGGCGGCATTGCCAACACCGTTTTCTGGATCGACCCCGTTACCGATGCCGCTGTGCTGTTCTTCACCCAAGTGATGCCCTCCAGCCGACTCGGCCTCCGGGACGAGTTGCACCAACTTGCCGCCAAATGTCTGCGCTGAATCTGCTCAAAGTTTGACGGGTTCCAGCCCACACCAGTTGGCAACAAAGAGGGCAATCGTGCCCGTCACCCGTTGAAGTGACGTGAGGCTGACGCGCTCGTCAAAGGCGTGAATGTCGTGGGAAACAGGCCCGTACACGAGGCAGGGGCAGTCGTCATACAACACGAACACACGCCCATCGAGATACCCCGGCGTCACAAAGGATTCCAGACTGGAGCCAAAGCTAGCCGCGTGAGCCTGCCCCAGCACTTGCTCTGCGTCACTGCCCTCTTCCAGTACATAGCCCCGCGCAAAGAACCCGTTGTACTCGACCTCCGGAGGATTTTCGGAGAGAAAGGCATCGCCCAGGCTTTTTTTCTGTAGGCAGGCTTCGATTTCCTGTGCGGCATCACGAGGATCAACTCCGGGATAAATCGCCGCCCGTACATCCAGAGTACACCACGCCGGTACCGACGAAGCCCAGTCACCACCCGCTATTTTCCCGACGTTGATATTGATGGGATGGTCGAGGTCTGCAAAATACCGATGCTCGGCCCGCCGTGTATTCCACTCTGCTTCCAATTCCTTGAGTGCTCCCATCAGCGTGTACGCCGCTGCAATCGCGTTAGAACCGCGCCCCGCTTCGCGTACATGAAAGGGGCGTCCACGCACATGCACCCGGAACCAAATCACTCCGGCATTGGCCCGCACCAGCATGTTCTCTTCCGGCTCTGGAATGAGAGCCGCCTCCGCACGGTAACCACGCAGCAGTGCAGACAGTGCCCCGTTGCCTGTACATTCCTCTTCGGTCACGGATTGCACATGCACTTTGGCGGACGGTTGGAAACCCAAACTCCGCAGGGCGTCCAGCGCAAAGACGTTCGCGCAGAGTCCGGCTTTCATGTCCGCCCCACCGCGTCCGTACAGCCAATCGCCGACTATGTATGGATCAAATGGTGGGCGCGTCCACATCTCCAGTGGTCCCGTGGGCACCACGTCAATGTGGCCGTTGAGGATCAGCGAACGCCCTTTGGCCTCGGTGGGATGATGGGTGCCGACGACGTTGAGCGCATTTGTGTAATCGACCTTGACGGGCGAAAAACCTGGATGGTTCTCAATCTCGGCAACGTCAATCGCCCAGCGGTCCATCTCGTAACCCCGCGTTTTCAGGGCATCGTAGAAGACGTTTTGGGCGGTGTGTTCCTGTCCTCGCAACGAGGGGTGGCGCATCAAGTCCATCGTGAAGCCGAGTTGGGTCTCGAAGCCCGCGGTCACCGCATCGAGGATTTTTTGGGAAAGGTCGGCGTTAATCGGCCCGGAGGGAGAGTCGTTTGCCATGTCTAGACAGGATCGCGGGAAAGTGCGTGGGTGGAGCAGGACACGCAGCCGCCCCAGTAGCTCACATGGTCGTACTCAATCTCGATGGGTTCCACACCCCGTTTAGCGAGTTCGTCACAAACCCTTCCCAAGCCGGAAGGAATGATGTAGCGTTGCGCGTCCAAGCTCACACCGACTGTGGCAAACGCTGTGGCTTCGGCCTCGCTGAGTTCAATCACATCCCACTCCTTGAGGGGTTCCGGAAGTTCGCACAGCAGTTCTTTCCGATGCAGTAGGAGCAATCCTTCCCGGATCAGCACCATGATACCGAGCAGGTGCAGGATGGTGCCCTTCATCGGCATTGGATGCACCTCGTAGCCCAAGGGCGCAACGGTGTTCCGGAGCCATTCGGTTCCGGCGCGGTTTGTCGCAATCTCCGATTCCCCCACAAAAAGATGATGCTTGTAACACACGATGTCTCCCCCTTCGAGGTAAGGTCCGGGGCCGTCATGTGAGGGCGAAAACGGCAGGGCAGGCGGCATCACGATATGGCGTGTTTCGGGGTCTGCCGCCAACAGCGGTGCCACGATTTCCCGCAAGGGAAACACCTCCTTGCGGCGATAGGCACGTCGGAGATTCACCTCAAGGTAGGTCTTGCCTACCGTGAATACTGGATCCGCCGGATAGAGCAAAGAAGCCCCCGGTTGCAACTCCGCCAAATAGCTGCGCTCTTCTTCGGTGTAGGGACGCGGGCGGTAAACCGTGACTCCGTGTTTTACGTAAAGTGCGGCGAGGCTGTCCAACTGCTCGACGGTTTTTTCCCAACGCTCCGGCATGGCGGTGCGAATGTCCAAGGGCTGATCCCCACAGGCCTTGAGCGCTGCCTGCACTTCGTCGTTGTAGTGATGCAAAGACGGGTTGAAGGGCGGCAGGGACAGCCCCTCGGCACTGCCGACAATAGCGGCCCGCAACACGCCGTAATCGGTGTAGGCTCCAAAAGTAGACATTGTGGTTTGTCGAAAGTTTTTTTTACAACAGAGATGCAGAGGGCACAGAGAAAACAATCCTCAGTGTTCTCCGTGTCTCTGTGGTGAATGGAAAGGCGACTGCCGAAACAGCCGCCTTCTGTTGGAATGGTGAGGCAGGAATCAGCCCATCCACCAACGCTCGGAGTTCTTGTGTCCGTCGAACTCCCAGTTGGAAGCAACATTGGCCGCACGCTTGACGTTGCTGGTGCTGGCGTGTCCGTAAGCGGAGAAGATCGGAATGATCACGCTGCAATTGTCATGGACGATGCGCTGCATTTCCACATACATTTCGCGGCGTTTGGCATCATCCAACTCCGCCCGTGCTTGCACCAAGAGTTCTTCAAACTTTGGATGGACGAAGTTGGTTTCCGACCAGCCCGTGGCGATGGCTTTTTCGGAATAGACTTGGCTGAACATCCAGTCTTCTGTGGGACGTCCCCCCCAGTAGGAGGCCACCCAAGAATCCTTGAGCCAAGTGTTCGACCAGTAGCCATCATTGGGCTTGCGCACGACCTCGATATTGATGCCCGCCCCACGTGCGGTTTCCGCGAAGAGCACTCCGGCGTCATCCGAATCCTGAAATGCAGTGTCTGCGACCGAGAGCTTCAGATTGATCTCGGACAGCCCCGCTTTCTTCATGTAATACTTGGCCATGTCGAGGTCATACTCGCGCTGCGGAATTTCGGAGTCCGAGGCGCGGTAGCGGTTGGCTGGGCCGATCGGGATGTCGTTGCCCAATGCCGCGTGTCCAAACCAAATCTTGTCCAGCCACTCCTGGCGATTGATAGCACTTTTGAGCGCCATCACCAAGTTGTTGTCGCCAAACGGATCGCGGTCGCTGAGCATCGGCAGGGTGCAGTGCTGGTTGCCGTTGGTGAAGAAGACCTCGATTCCCGGCTTGCTGCCCAAGCGCCCGGCGGTGCTCAGATTCGGAGCCGTGATCACATCGAGTTCCCCGGTGACAAGCCCGTTCTCCCGTGCAGTGACGTCGGCAATAAAGAGCGTCTCCACCGAATCGAAATGTGCCCGTCCGGATTTCCAGTAATTGGGGTTGCGCGAAGTCAGGGTGCGCACCCCCGGGTCGTAGTTCTCCAGCTTGTAACCCCCGGTGCCAATACCGGACTCCCAGTCAATCGAACCGTCTGCGTTGGCGGGACAAATGCCAAGGTGGTAATCCGTGAGCAGAAAGGGAAAGTCGGCGTTGGGACCTTCAAGTTTCATGACCACCTTGTTCTTACCGTCGGCCTTGATCTCCTTGATTTGCGCGACAATGCCCTTGGCACCGGACTTGGTTTTCTCGCCCAGATGGTGCTGAATGGACGCGACCACGTCGTTGGCTACCAACGAGCGGCCATTGTGGAATTCAACGCCCTTGTGCAGATTGAAGACCCAATTCTGACCGTCTGAGGTGTCCCATGACTCGGCGAGTTCCGGAATCAGTTGGTTGTTCTCGTCAAGCTCGGTGAGATTGTTGCGCAACTGCCCCATGCCCACATTGATCATGTAAGAATCAAGGAACGTCGCGGGGTCGAGCCGGTCGCTTGTGGACCCCCCGGTGAGTGCTTGGCGCAACGTTCCGCCTCGTTGCGGAGAAGCCGCCAGCACCGAGTCTGACAGAGTTAGCGCCGTTGGCAGGGCAACGCCGACTGCCAAGGCGGAGCGCACAAAGTCTCTGCGCGAGAGACGGCCTTGGGCCAGCTTTGTTTTCAGAGCGTTGATTTCGTTCATGGTATCCATTTCGTGGAAAGTTACAGAAGCATTCTCAAAGGAACACCCTCTTAGACCAAAATCCCAACCAAGAAGCAACCAAAAAATTTTACGAATTCTGGAACAGACTGCAAATACCTTGAGAAATAACCATTGGAATGTAAGAACACAAGGCAAGCTCCGACATTGAGGTAAAATCCCTCATTTCGGAAAGTTGACATGAACTCACAAACCTTTGTGCCCAAATCCCTGCAACGCCCGTGGCTGGTGTACTTGCTGCTGCTCTTGCCGCAAGTGGCAATCACCCACTCCGGATTGCAATCCGCTGATCCCATTGCTGCCTTGCTTGACAGCACGGGTTTTTCCGCGTTTCTGCTGATGGCGCTGAGCCTCAGCCTTGCACCGATCCGACACACCCTGCGCCTCAACACGAACTGGCTCCAGCGGCCCGTTGGGCTGGCACTTTTCAGCTACGGAATGCTGCACGGATGCTGGTACGTTCTCCCCAACGGACTGGAGGACATCGACAAACCCTTCATCTACCTCGGTCTCTCCGCGCTCGGACTCTGGAGCTTGTTGGCGCTGACCTCCAACCGTCGTTCGCAGAAAATCCTCAAGCGCAACTGGAAGCGTGTGCATCGCCTCACTTACCTTGCTACCGTGCTGGTGCTGGTCCATGTTGCGATGAACAACAAAGCAGATCACTACCTCTACATTGCGGGGTTCGCCTTTTGGTTATTCTGGCAAGTCGCGGGACGAGTGCGGGCCTCTCGAAAAACCCCTGTGCAAGTAGCCGCCTGAACCATTTGCTCAACGGGGCTTCTCTTTCTGCAACGCAGTGCTAGGATTTTCAGGGCAGGGCTCACCTAAATCTTATCTCACAGAGACCCTATGTACTTCGGCTTGCAGGAATATGAAACCCGCCTCGCCAAAACCCGGCAGGCAATGGACGCGCAGGGCGTTGAGTTGCTGTTCATCACCGATCCCTCGAACATGTCATGGCTGACTGGCTACGATGGCTGGTCTTTTTATGTCCATCAGGGGGTGCTGGTGCTTCCGGACGAACCTCCGATTTGGTGGGGTCGGGAAATGGACGTGAACGGGGGCAAGCGCACAGCCTACCTCGACCATGCACGACTGATCGGCTATCCGGATCACTACGTCATGTCCACGGAGCGGCACCCGATGGACCACCTCAGCACCCTCATCCGGGAGCACGGTTGGGGAAATCGCCGCATTGGGGTGGAAATGGACAACTACTACTTTGCGGCAAAGTGCCTGGAGTCGTTCCGGACGAACCTGCCGGAGGCGGAGTTTCTGGACGCGACAGGACTGGCCAACTGGCAGCGGGCGGTGAAATCGGCGCAGGAATTGGAGTACATGCGCATCGCCGGGCGCATCGTCACGCGCATGCACGAACGCATCCGGGAGTTTGCCGAGCCGGGCTTGCGGAAAAACGAGTTGGTGGCGGAAATCTACCGCACCGGAATACAAGGGGTGGACGGCTTCGGGGGTGATTATCCTGCGATTGTTCCGATGCTGCCTACCGGAGCCGATGCCTCAGCTCCACACCTGACGTGGGACGAGCAGCCGTTGAAATCCGGGGAGGGCACCTTTTTCGAGATTGCGGGCTGCTATCGGCGTTACCAATGCCCACTCAGCCGAACCCTGTTTCTCGGAACTCCAAACCAAGCGTGGCGGGATGCCGAAAGGGCGTTGCAGGAAAGCATCGAAGCCGGACTTGCACAAGCGCGTCCCGGTAACAAGTGCGAGGACATCGCCCGCGCCTTCAACGAAACGCTTGCCAAGCACGGACTCAAGAAAGACAGCCGCTGCGGCTATCCCATCGGCATCAGCTACCCTCCGGATTGGGGAGAGCGCACCATGAGCCTGCGCTCTGGAGACACCACCGTGCTGGAACCGAACATGACCTTCCACTTCATGCCCGGACTCTGGTTCGAGGATTGGGGAATCGAGATCACGGAAAGCATCGCCATCACCGAAGACGAGCCGGAATGCCTCGCCTCGGTGCCGCGAGAGTTGTTCGTGAAGGGGTAATCGAAACTGTCAGCGGTGTGCCTGCATGACGATTTCTGCAAAACCGTCAAAAGCGTCGCGCTCTAACCAGCGCACCACTACCACAAGGTTGCACTCCGTATCGACCCAGATGAGGTTGCGTCCCACGCCCAAGGCAAAATAGCTGGACCGTGGCGCAGTTGCGCAATGCACCCCATCCCCGTTGAGCCACCAGAGGAAACCGTAGCTGGGATTGAGGTCGCACGGAGTGAGGCATTGCCGAATCCAGTCTTCGGACAACAGTTGTTGATTGCTCCAGCGTCCACCATCTTGCATGAGCAATCCGATCCGGGCGTGATCGCGGGTAGGGATGAACAATCCACCGCCCCAGTGTGCCCCTCCGGAAACGGACTGCATTCGTGTCCCGTCAAGCTCCACATACGAATTGCGGTAGCCGTGCCACTGCCAGTCGTTTGACGCGCCAATTGGTTCCATAATTCGTACTCGCAGCACCTCCGGCAGCGGTTTCCGGAAAACGTGCAACAACGCAAAACTGAGGGCATTGACGCGGATGTCGTTGTATTCCCAGAACTGTCCAGGGGGCTGCAAGTTACGATGCGTGCCTTTCAGAGAAGGCGTGTTTGGTGGCACGTCCAGCCGACGGTTCCGGTCAATGCGGTCGGCCTTGCTCCACAGTTCTCCTTCCCACTCGCTGGTCTGTTGGAGCAGATGCTTCCAAGTGATGTCCCGGTTCTGCTCGCTGTCAAAATACCCATTTTGCACAAGGTTCCGCACCGGGTCGTCCACGCTGGGAATCAGTCCGTCATCCACCGCGATTCCCGCGCAGATCGCCAAGTAGCTCTTTGTCACGGAAAAGGTCATGTCCGGAAGATGCGTCGGCCCCCATTCGGCAACGATGCGACCGCCCTTGAGGATCATTCCGGAAGGCTCACCGCGAGGTTGCGTGGGACCCAAGACCTCGCCATCCGGCAGCGGTTCCGAAAAATGTCCGGACTCCAGTGCCCGACCGATGTCCCGATCCATCTGTGATTCGTTCTGGAGCGCGAACTCAACGGCGGCTTGCACTCCGTCGGGATCCAGTCCGACTTCTGCAGCTGACACGGTTTTCCAGGGTTTCCCGGATTGGGGGCAGTACGCAGTCATTTACAGCACCGGCTCCTCGTCATCCCAGAACGGCTCCAACTCGACCCCCAACCCATCGGCGAGGCGGTTGACGTAGGCGTAGTAGCCTACCACCTGCACGATGTCGAGGATGCCGACATCACTGAATCCAGCAACGCGCAATGCCTCCACATCCGCTGCTTCCATGTTCCATGGCTCTCGCGTGAGTTTGGCCGCATAGTCCAGCATCACCAAGTCCTGCTTGGAGAGGTCGGCGGTTTTGTAATCTTTGATGAACCGCTTGACCCATTCGCCATCGCGAGTGATTTGACGGAGTCCCGCTCCGTGGTGGATGATTCAGTAATGACACTGGTTGACGATGGACACCACCACCGCGATCATCTCACGTTGTTTGCGCAAGAGGTCTTTGGTGCCCTTCATGGCGGAGTGATAAAGCGCCACATGCCCCTCAAGTGTGGGCAGGTTGATGCTGTGGACGCGCAGGATGTCGTCCACCCCGCCCCACGGATCCCGCAGTTTGTCGTACCACTCCTTGAGTTCCCCTTTTGCTTCGTCTTCGGGGATCATTGGAACCCAAGCCATCGTTTCTCCTTTGTTTGAGTTTTGAAAAATCTCGTCAGGCCAGCAATCAGGCCATGCGCCAGACGAACACGGCACCCAAGTCTTGCTTATGATCGGCAGCGTTGGGCATGGGCGCGGACCAAGGGGTTTGGTCGAGTCGCTGCCAACGTCCGGAGGCTTCCCAAGCTTCGGCCTGCGCCTGAAAACCCAACCGCTCCCACGAATCTACCATCAGCGGAACCACCACCACCGCACCGGATTGGGCGACACGTAGCACCTCCTCCAAGCCTTCGACTGACACATGCCCCTGCGTGAAGACTCCCACGGCGATCACGGCCTCAAAAGCATCGTCCGGAAAGGGCAGACGTTTGAGCAAATCACCAACCTTGGCTTGCGCATACACTCCACGGGTCTGCGCTTCCTTCAGCATTTCCGGGGAAAAATCGGTGGCTGTCAGATTCGTGTACCCCAAATCGTGCAGCCAACTGCCGACCAGTCCCGTGCCTGCACCGACATCAAGAATTGCGGCATCCCGTTTGGTCAGATGACGAGCCAACATTGCCGCCGCCAAAGCCGGAAAGCGATAGCCCATGCTGGCAACATCCGCGTCGTAATCCTGTGCCCATCCAGCATAGGCCGAGGATAGGTCGTTGGTGGTCGCGGCCCCGTACACCCGCTCCAAGTGCTCGTCAATAGGTTTTTTGGAATGGAGTGTCGTCATTGCCTCAATCATCAGATCTCCTGAACCTGCTTGATTTGGTTTCTGATTTCCCGACTGTAGCACCTTCCAGAACCGGGGGCAACCCTGAAATTTTGCTCCCGCTCATTACGTCAGTTCTCTGGTTTCAGAGAAGATTTTGTTTCGCTGAAAATGATCACGCCCGTGCTTGAGATGATGATCGCCGCCCCCATCCACGTCCAGATTTCCGGAATTTCTCCAAATAAGAGAAATCCAAACAGACTCACCCAAATCAGACGAGTGAAGTCCATCGGCAACACCGCCGTCGCATCGGAGAGCTTAAATCCAGAAACTGCTCCCAAGTGACCTAGAGAACCGAGTAGGCCCATAACCGTCAGCCAGAAGAGGTCATTCCAACTGGGCCAAGTCCAGTACCACAAGGCAAACGGAAAGGTCAGCACGGTGGTAGAAACCGTGAACCAGATGATGATGCCCACCGTGCTGTCAGTGCGGGTGAGCTGCTTCATAAGCACGATGCTGATGCCCCACATGACCGCAGAAAACAAAACCGCTATCGAACCGAGGTTGACCTCGATCACGCCCGGACGCAACACCACCAACACTCCGACAAATCCCAGCAGCACCGCAACCCAACGGCGTGGGTGCATCTTTTCGCCAAGAAACAAAACTGCTGCGAGCGATCCGAAAATCGCATTGGTGAAACTGAGAGTCGTCGCCTTCGCCAACTCGATCACACTGATCCCATAAAAGTACCCCAGCATCGCGCACACACTGGTGACCGCCCTCACCAGATTCAACCTCAACTGCCGCGTTTTCATAGTCGTAATTCCGTGCCGCATCAACAACGGCAACAGAAACAACAACCCAAACAGGCTCCGGAAGAAGGCAATCTGAAAAGGGTGCATCCCTGCACTCAAATAACGGATGACCGTGTGCATCCCCGCCAGCACCCCCGTTGCCATCAGCATCAGAATTCCGCTACGCACCACGGTGGGTAACTGCAACCACCAGTTAGAAAGTATTAATATATTTTTAGACGAACTCACCGATTTCATTTCGCACAGACGTATTACAGATGGGATTGTTACTAAGAAAACTTTGGTTGCGGGGGCCGGAAGCTCAAACTAGGGGAGGACCGCTATTTGTTGGCTGGTGGGCTGTTTGAGGAATTGTTCAAACTCAGCGTAGAACTCTTCCGGGGCCATTCCATAGGTCTTTACGAAGGCACCCTCCCACTCCCACTCCTCGAGATTCGGATAGAATGTCTCAAGCAACACCTCAGATCCGTGTTTGTGAACCAAGTAGGCATGTGCCCAGGTTCCTAAGTCATAGTGGGCACCATCGCATGGTTTCTGATACGTTAGATCCTGCATTTTCAATCCAGAACATTTACTGCTGGCAAGTTTCCTCAATCCTTCCTTTATTTTTCGCTCCATTTGCTCTCTAAAGACAAACGGCCACCGATTTTTCTCATGTATTTGAGTGAGCGAACCGTCCTGAAAGGATTTTCTTAAAGTGACCTGAGCCATGTACTCTGCCGCACCTTCATTAAACCAAACCGGGCCTAGAAGCTCCTTACGCTTATTCCTGTTTTTCGTGTGGATATAAGCGTGTTGCACAGCGCCCTTATGCTGTCTCGCTCACAGAACTTTAAAAGACTCTTGCTCATGTCCGCTTGTCTATCAAGACAAAACGATTCTCCTCACCCCCGCTAGAGAGCCGCGGAGACTTGAATTTCCAGTATGCGGAGGTCTGGATCCCAAATGGGGCAATCCTGACTCCGGAATGCTTCTCCTTCGTGATCCCCCCACGCCTCCCGACAAGCCAACTCAGGTCGCCACCGAGGCTTTGCTCACAGCATTCGAGCCTCATGCCGACCTTGTCCACACGCTCACCCATGACAACGGCAAGGAGTTCGCCCATCATCAGACCGTCGCCGAGGGGCTAGACGCCTAGGGCTGCCTTACCCAGCCCAGCCATTTCTAGGAGCGCGGACTCAACGAGAACACCCACCCGGACTTATCCGGCAATACCTGCCCAAGGGCACCAATTCCCACCCCCTTCACGACCGAACAGGTCCGCAGCAGCATGGGCAGGCTCAACAACCGGTCACGGAAATGTCTTGGCTTCAAGACTCCAAATCAGCTATTCT
>Ga0209403_10001332_pt1 | contig 32451 bp, 30 predicted proteins | sample ArcticOcean_MG_C_8_FD_187440 | JGI IMG/M metagenome (GOLD analysis project Ga0209403, IMG submission 187440) | Marine microbial communities from western Arctic Ocean - ArcticOcean_MG_CB11_86 (SPAdes) (version 2) | ecosystem: Environmental > Aquatic > Marine > Oceanic | place: Arctic Ocean...
AGAATTTCGGTATTTCTGTTGTGCGCAACAGCTTGCCGGTTGCTGCCAAGGCAATTATCGCCAACGCTGGCGAAAATTCCGAATTGGTGGTCGGCAAACTGTTGGAGAGCAAAGTCTCCAACCGTGGTTTTGACGCGCAGAAAGGCGAATATTGCGACATGATGAAGGCTGGGATTATCGACGCCGCCAAAGTGGTGCGCACCGCGTTGGAAGACGCTGCGTCCGTTGCCGGTTTGATGATTACCGCCGAAGCGATGATCGTTGAAATTCCCGAAGACCTACCACTTCCCGATATTCCTGCTGGCGCGGACGCTATGCACGGCGGCATGGGTGGCGGTATGCCCGGCGGCATGCCCGGCGGCATGCCCGGCGGCATGCCCGGCGGCATGGGCGGCATGGGCGGCATGGGCGGCATGGGCGGCATGGGCGGCATGGGAATGTAACGCCCGCCAAACTTACGCTTGAGCATAATCCAAATTTAGGACCGGCATCGTTTGATGCCGGTCCTTTATTTTTTGTGCCGGGGCCGTGTCGCGATTTTCGCTTAGCGGGGAGAGAAGTCGCTTAGCTCTCTTCGGTCTTAACCCGTTGCCAAAATCGTTCGAGTTCTTCCAGCGACATTTGCTCAGGCTTTAAATTTTCGCCGGCAACCAATGCCTCAAGATGGCGGAACCGTTTTTCGAACTTTGCGTTTGCCTGCCTCAACGCATTCTCGGCGTCGATTCCCATGTGCCGTACAAGATTGACACAGGCAAACAGCAGGTCGCCGCATTCGATGCTGAGATTCTCATTATTTCCACCGTTCGAGTTTCCATTGTCTGATCTCGCTTCCTCGACTTCGGCCAGTTCTTCCGCAATTTTCTCGACGACCGGCGCGGTATCCTGCCAATCGAATCCCAGACGTGCGGCGCGCTTCTGTAATTTTTCCGCGCGCATGAGGGCGGGGAGGGCCAAAGCGACGCCGTCAAGCGAACTTGCCGGCGTATTTCTTTCCTCCGCCTGCATCGAGCGCTCATTTGCCTTTTGCGTTTCCCAGGCCAAGCTTTGGTGAGTTGCATCGCTGATTTTTGTATCGGCGAACACATGCGGGTGCCGGCGGATCATTTTATCTGAGATGCCGGCCGCAACGTCGTCGAAATTGAATGCGTCGGCTTCGCGCGCCATCTCGGCGTGATAAACCACTTGCAGGAGGAGGTCGCCCAATTCATCGCGCAGCGCGTCCATGTCGGAATCTTCGATCGCTTGCGCGACTTCATAGGCTTCTTCGATCGTGTAGGGGGCGATGGATTTAAAATCCTGTTCGATATCCCAGGGGCATCCGTAATCAGGATCCCGGAGGCGGGTCATTACTTCCAACAATGTGACTATATTTTCACTCATGCCCAATTCCTGTATGCGCATAACTAATATTATGGTAAATTAACGGCATTCATTAAACATCAGAAAAACACTGTATCCAATTGATTCTATGAAGTTTTATAAAATTTTATATTTTTCTAACTCCGCTCCATAATTCAGAGCGCCAGTGTCATGCCATCATACCCGGGTTCCACGCCTGTTGGCAGCCGCGCTAAGAGTTTCTCAAAGTCGAATTGATGCGACATATGAGTAAGAACCGCCCTCTCGGGATTCACCCGCGCAATCCACTCCAGGGTGAGGTCAAGATGCGCATGGGTCGGATGCTCCTGATAGCCGACGCAATCGATGATCCAGAGTTTGATGCCCTTGAGAGCCTCGAAACTGGCATCGGAGAATTCTTTAACATCGGTGGAATATGCGGCGTCGCCGAACCTAAAGCCGCTCGTAATGGCGCGGCCATGAATTTGGTCGAATGCCAAAACCGATATTTCGCCGATCTCGATCTTGTTTCCATGCGCCAGTACATGTGCATTCAGGCTCGGGCGGCTCCACCAGCTGCCGATTGGTTGAAACGCATAGCCGAAGCGCTCTTGAATCATATTCAGCGTCGCTTCGCTGCCCCATACTTCAATTGCCCGGTCCATATTGAAATTTACCGAGCGCAGGTCGTCGAGCCCATGTAGATGATCGGCGTGCGCATGAGTGTAAAGCACGCCATCCAAATGGATAATCTCAGCATCGAGCAATTGGGCGCGGAGGTCAGGCGATGTATCGACAAGCAGCCGCGTGTCGCCTTGATCCACTAAAATCGATACCCGCCGGCGCTGGTTTTTTGGATCGTCCGAGCGGCATACGGCGCAGTCACAGCCCAGCGCCGGAACTCCGGATGATGTGCCGCAGCCCAAAATCGTTATATTCATTTAATATCAATTAGTTTTGAATCGAGCGAGAAAACAACTTGAAGAAATTTTTGCTGCTTTGGTCGGCAATTTCGGCGAATTCCACAGCTTTCAAATCAGCGATAAACTGCGCAGTATCGCGCACAAAAGCGGGCTCGTTGCGTCGGCCGCGATGCGGTACCGGCGCCAAATAGGGAGAATCGGTCTCCACCAGCAGGCGGTCGAGAGGTATATCGCGCGCGATATCGCGCAAAGATTCGGCATTTTTGAAGGTCACGATACCGGAGAGCGAAATATAGAAGCCGAGATCAAGTGCCGTCTCCGCCACTTCCCGGCCGACACTGAAACAATGGATGACCCCGGGGAACGCCCCCTTCCCCGCCTCTTCGCGAAGAATTTCACAGGTCTCGCGGTCGGCGCTTCGGGTATGCACGATCAAGGGCAGCCCGCTCGCTCTGGAGGCATCAATATGTTTACGAAATGCTATGGCCTGCTGTTCGCGCGGACTCGTGTCGTAAAAGTAATCCAGCCCGGTTTCGCCGATGCCGATGACTTTCTCATGCGATTCCGCAATGAGGAGCAGATCCGCTGTCGTAAAATCATCTTCTTCGGCGACATGATGCGGATGGATACCAACCGAACACCAGATGTTCGGATGCGCCTCGGCGATCGCCAAAACCTGGTTAAATTGGCTCAGGCGGGTGCAGATCGTTTGTAAGGCGCCGACACCGGCTTCGGCGGCGCGCGCCAGGACGGCGTCCCGATCCTCGTTGAAATCCTCGAAATTCAGATGGCAATGGCTATCGACGAGCATGGTGCCTACCAGCGTTCAGTCTTCGGCCGCGTCATCGACAAAGCGCGGAAATACGGCGCTGGGCGGCGGCAGCTCGGTGCCGGGTTTAACTGCGCCCGTCGGTCCGAGATCGGAAAAGTCGTGCGCATCCGCCGGCACACCGAGTTGATCGAGCATTTTTGCGCAAGAATCCGGCATGAAAGGTTGCGTCAGAATCGCGAGATGGCGGATCGCTTCGGCCGCGACGTAGAGCACGGTCGCCATGCGTTCGGGGTCGGTTTTCTTGAGCGCCCAGGGTTCCTGACCGGCGACATAGCCGTTGGCGAGGCGCACGAACACCCAGATTTCGCTCAGCGCCTCATGAAACGCGTGGTTTTCGGCGAGCTCGGTTCTGACCGTATCGATCAGGCCATGCGCGGCGGCGAGCAAGTCATCGTCCGCTTCGAGCAACGCTCCGGGCTGCGGCATTTTTGCGCTGCAATTTTTATTGATCATCGACAGCACGCGTTGGGCCAAATTGCCGAAATCATTGGCCAGCTCGCTATTGATCCGCCCGATCATGGCACGGTGCGAAAAATCACCGTCATTGCCGAACGGCACTTCGCGCAGCAAGAAGTAACGTACCTGGTCTAGGCCGTAGCGCGTCACAATGTCAGACGGCTCGATCACATTGCCGAGCGATTTCGAGATTTTTTGGCCCTCATTCGTCCACCAGCCATGGGCGAAAACCCGCTTTGGCGGCTCGAGCCCGGCGGCCATCAGAAATGCTGGCCAGTAAACCGTGTGGAAGCGCAGAATGTCCTTGCCGACCATATGCAAATCGGCTGGCCAGAATGTTTTATATTTGTCGCTGTCTTCGTCCGGAAACCCGGCGGCGGTAATGTAATTGGTGAGGGCGTCGAGCCAGACATACATGATGTGCGCGTCATCGTCCGGCACCGGCACGCCCCAGCTGAAGCTGGTGCGTGAAATCGAAAGGTCGAACAATTCGCCCTCGACGAAACTAATCACTTCGTTGCGTCGGCTTTCCGGCGAGACGGTATTGCTCCCCGTGGCGCCGTAATATTCTAACAAGCGATCGCGCCAATCGCTCAGGCGAAAAAAATAGCTCGGTTCCTCGACCCACTCCACCGGCGCGCCGCTCGGTGCCAGCTGTACGCCGTCGGCGCCTTTGACCAGCTCCGATTCCGCGTAAAATGCCTCGTCGCGCACCGAATACCAGCCGCCATAGGTATCGAGATAGATGTTGTCCCGACCCAACGGCGATTTATTGGCAGCGATGCGACGCCATAATTCCTGGCACGAGCGGATATGGCGCGATTCGGTGGTGCGAATGAAATCATCGTTGCTGAAATTCATCAATTTGGTGAGATCGCGGAAACGCTCGGACACCTCGTCGACAAATTCCTTCGGCTGCCGTCCAGCCGCCGCCGCTGATTTTTCTACCTTTTGACCATGCTCGTCGGTCCCGGTGAGAAAAAACACATCGCGACCATCGAGGCGCATGAAGCGCGCGACAACATCACAGGCGAGCGACGTGTAGGCGTGGCCGATATGCGGCGAATCATTCACATAGTAGATTGGCGTGGTGATGTAATATGCGGGTTTCCGCATGGTGCGCGCGCTCCTTGGGCTTAGGTCAATCCCCTGCCGCCTGCTGCAATGCGGTGAAAGCGTTCAATATCACATGCTTTGGATCGAGATTGACGGCTTCGGCGCGGGCAAACAATCGGCTTAGTTTTTCCCATACCGCAGCCCAATGTTCAAGGTCGCCATTGGCCAACAGGCGGCGGCGCAACGCGTCTTCGCGCTCCGAAACTTCGCGCCGCGGTGTTGATTTCGCACCATCGCAGACCAAATGGTTGAGCCACCAGACAAGCAAGCCGGAAAGCGTGTGAAAGGCTTCGGCGCCATCTTTGCGCGCGACCCGGTCACCAAGACTATGGACGGCCCGGATATCGAGATTGGGCAAATCGCTGAGTATGCCGATCAATTTCTCGTAGAGTTCCACTCCGCCTTGCTCCGCCAGCGCCAGGGCGCGGCCTGGGCTGCCTTCCGAAATCGAGGTCAGTATTTCGCGCTCTTGTGGGCCCAGTCCGGGCGCGATCTGGCTGGCGATGAGATCGCTTACCGTGGCGTCGGTGAGAGGGCGCATGGTGAGCGAGCGGCAGCGCGAGCGGACGGTTGGCAATAGGCGCGCCGGCGCGTGGCTGACCAGTAGAATCAGCGTCCGCGAGGGCGGTTCTTCGAGATATTTGAGGATCGCGTTGGCGGCGTTCCGATTCATGTCCTCGGCGCCATCGACGATAACCACGCGCCAAAGGCCCTCTCCCGGCGTGAGCGAAGCCAGACGACCGATACGCCTCACATCGTCGACAACGATTTCACTACGCCGTTTCCCGGTTTTCTCATTTATGCTTCGTTCGATGGCCAAAAAATCGGTATGACCGCCAGACGCAACGCGACGGAAAACCGGATGATCCGGCGAGATAGAAAGCGGCCCGCCTTCACCGCCTTCGGTGGGGCCACCGGCGAGCACAAATCGGGCGAACTGATAAGCCAGTGTTGCCTTGCCGATGCCGCGCGGGCCGGACAAAAGCCAGGCATGGTGCAATTTGCCTGAGTGCCACCCCTCGAACAGAGTGTTGACCGCCAGTTCGTGGCCGAACAAGACGGAATTGTCACGCGGTGAGAGCGGCTCGGGCGGCGGTGTTGCGTTTGGTTCTTCAGCCAAGATGTTCAGTCACTCTACGCCGCTTCCATTTTGAAGCGGTTTTGCACCGATTGCCAAACGGCTTCATGGACGCTCTCGCTGTAGGGCGCGGCGTCTATGACCCGGCAGCGCGTGGCCTGTGCTTCGGCAATGCTGAGGAATCCCTGACGCAGCCGCTCGTGCATGGCGCGGTCCATCTGTTCATAACGACTGGCGCCATCGGCGCGTTGTTCGGTGCGCGCGAACCCCTCAGCGACCGGAAGATCGAGAATCAGCGTGAGGTCAGGTATCGCGGCCCCGGCTGCGAGTTCCGCTAAATGGTTTAACTTGTCGAGGTCGACACCTTGGCCGTAGCCCTGATAGGCCAGGGTCGAATCCAAAAAGCGGTCGGTGATCACCCAAATGCCGCGCTCAAGCGCCGGCAGGATGGTGCGCTGAACGTGATCGTGCCGCGCTGCATTGTGTAGCAGGGCTTCCGTGAGTGGGTCCCAGCGTTCGACCTGGCCGGACACCAGTAAAGCGCGGATTTCTTCGGCGCCGGCAGAGCCGCCGGGTTCACGCGTCGCCAGTGTCTCAACGCCGAAAGTTTCCAAGCGCCGGCACAAAAGCTGCGATTGGGTGGACTTCCCGGCGCCCTCCCCGCCTTCAAAGCTGATGAATTTGCCGTGCGCCATTTCCGTCGCTCAGCGTGTTTGCTCGCCCCAGAGCAGATGATTAAACGCAGCGCCAATCCGTCCGAAGGCGGACAGGCGGCCGACTTCAGTCCCGGCCACGAGCGGTAGCTCGATCGGTTTTCTGTTGCTGGCGGTGACCACTAGTTTGGCGATTTCCGCGCCCATTTTTACCGGCGCGGGTACCGGCCCCGGCGCCAGCACCTTAACCTTTAAGTCATGCCGTTCGCTGCGCGACAGAGTTACGGTCAGGTCATGGTTGATAATTAGGGGCACATTCACTTTGTCTCCCAGCCACACCTCGACCTGTTCAACAATATCGCCCGCCTTGAATAACGTGTAGTTGGTGTACTCAGTAAAGCCGTGATCGAGAATGCGTTCGACCTCGCGCGCCCGTTCATTCACGTTACTCATGCCGTTCGCCACCGCAATAATGCGTCTGCCGTCGCGGCTCGCCGATGCCGTCAGACCATAACCTGAGGCCTCAGTGTGGCCGGTCTTGAGGCCGTCCGAACCCGTATAGGTATAAAGCAGAGGATTGCGGTTGCCTTGCTTGATGCCGTTATAGGTAAAGTTTTTCTCCTGAAATATGGTGTAAAATTGCGGAAAATCACGAATTACGCCATGCGCCAAGATTGCCAGATCGCGCGCCGTGGTGACATGTTGCGGGTCCGGCCACCCGGTAACATTCATGAAGTGGCTGTTGCTGAGACCGAGCTTTTTCGCCGTCGCATTCATGAGCTCTACAAACTGCGCCTCTGACCCGGCAATGCCCTCGGCGAGAACAATACAGGCGTCGTTGCCCGACTGCACGATAACGCCGCGCAGCAAATCGCTCACTGCAACACGGCTATTCAATTCAACGAACATCCTGGAGCCGCCCATTCGCCAAGCCTTTTCGCTCACTCGAAATTGAGCATCGAGCGAGAGGTTCCCATCGGTCAATCTTTCGAAAACGACATAGAGGGTCATCAGTTTGCTCATCGAGGCTGGAAACATCTGCTGGTCTGAATTCTTTTCCAGCATCACTGCGCCGGTGGTGTCATCAACCAGGATCATCTGCTTGGCACTAGTCTCAAATGCAGCGGCACCGTCGCCCGGTGTGCCGGCCAGCAAGACAAATGTAATCAGGGCAGCGGCACCGAATCGCATTATCCATCTCGCAGGCCTTTCAGCCGACGGTCGCAGCCATTCAATATGAAACGTCGTCATTAAATCTCTCGTTTGGTCTTTGCGGGCGCGTGCTGGGTACAAGGCGAAGCTTAGCCGCCTTCACCCGAGCATGCCACGGCCCATGAATATTATTGGGCGACAATGAGGCGGGCATCGTTATGTCCGGCGCCGATGACTTGTGCCAAAAGACGGTCCGCCTGTTCGAGATCAGCGACCGGCCCCATGCGCACTCGGAATAGGGTACGGCCATTTACATTGGCGGCGGAAATAACGCTGCGCGAGAGCCCGCTCAGCCGGCGTGCGAGGTTGATCGCGTTGGCGCGCTCGGCAAAAGCGCCAACCTGAACGAACATGCCCGTGAGCGTGGTGCCGTTTTCCGGCTCTAAAGTGGAAGATAATTCGTCATTGTCGCTGCCGCTCAATTCGCTCTCGGGCGCATCCAGATATTGGCTCGAGATCGCTGGGCGCTCGATGGTGGGTTCGCTTTCTATTGCGACCATTTCCTCCGTGTCCAAGCGCCGTTTCGGCGGTTCGCGGTCGGCGATCACGGTCAGAGGTGCAAATTCGATAAACTCGACCCGCACTTTTGCCGTTCCATTTTTGTGAAACCCGAGGAGCTGCGCGCCGCGCCGTGAAATATCGATAATGCGCCCGGCGACGAACGGTCCGCGGTCATTCACCCGCAGCGTCAGGGTGCGGCCATTTTCCAGATTGGTCACGCGCGCAGTGCTCGGCATCGGCATGGTTTTGTGCGCGGCGGTTAGCTTGTTCATGTCGTAGCGTTCGCCGTTGGCGGTATTCCGGCCATGAAATGGCTCGCCGTACCAAGAGGCGATTCCCGTCTCATTATAGTTTGGGTCAAAATGCGGAAAATAGCGCACGCCCTCAACCACATAGGCATTGCCGAGTTTGTAGCCGGTTGGTACCGGCAGGCTTGGCGGTGGTTTGGCCGCAGGTTCTTCTTCAACTGCGCGGATGATTTTCTTGGTGGTATGGAAAATTAGTGAGGTTTCGTCGCACGCAGAGAGGATTGCAGCGCCCAGAAACAAGGCGGATAAAGCAGCGATAGTCCGCGCAATTCTCATGATCTGGTGGTCTCAGCTTTTAACAACACTATCCCTTGATAAGTTACTGGCCCGCAATGCGATCGGCAAGATGCCCGACGGCCATAGCGAAATAAGTCGAACGGTTCCATTTAAGCGTCGTCTTAAAATTGTCATAGACCAGAAAATCCGGCCCGCCGTCGCCGCCCGGGAAAACAATGGAGCCCAGCATGCCCGCCACAATGGGCAGATTTTGGCCGTTGGCCCGGCGCACACCAAGCGTCTGCCAGTCGGCCAGCGATTTGGATATTTTTAGGCTGGCCAGCGCGGGGTCGAAATTCGCGGGCAGCTTTACCTTCCGCCCCCATGTCTGGTCGCCCTTCCAGCCGGACTTGGAAAGATAATTCGCCGCCGAGCCGAAGACATCCAATTTGGTGGTCCAGATATCGCGCCTACCGTCGCCGTCGAAATCGATGGCAAATCGCACGAAGCTCGATGGCATGAACTGGCTTTGGCCCATCGCGCCGGCCCAACTGCCGGTCATCGCATCGGGCGCGATATGGCCTTCTTCCAGGATTTGCAGCGCGTTCATCAACTCGGTGCGGAAATAAGCGCTACGTCTGCCGTCAAAGGCGAGCGTGGCGAGCGAAGCGATAACCGAAAAGCCGCCGGTATGTTGGCCGAAATTGGTTTCGATACCCCACAGCGCAACAATGAAGCGCGGCTGCACGTTGTACACCTTGCGCACCGCCTCAAGCGCTGCAGCATTTTCCTTGAGCCTCGCTCGCCCCTTCGCCACGCGTGAGTTGGGCACGACGCGGTCCATATACTGCTTGAAGGTAAGCGTGCCTTCAGGCTGCGAACGGTCTAACTCTATTACCCGAGGGATCGGCTGTACGCCGGCCAAGGCGGCATCGAGAATAGCGGCGGAAATCCCCTGCCCCAGCGCCTCGGTTCGCACCTCTTCAAGCCAAACGGCAAAATCTGGTGCGTCGCCTTCAGCGCGGGCGGTCGCGCCGCCGAATTGCCCGGCCAACGGCAGGAGCGCGAGCGTCAGCAGGGCAAACAACCATATCCGCAAACGCCACATATTCGACTCCACACAAATGCCGAGAAAGGCCGCCCTATGCCACAACCAGACGAGAACAGCAACAGTTCGCCGCCGCGAGTCACGCGGTTTTGAAAGTCAATTTCCCCTAAACCCACGCGATAAATTTTTTTCCGAGCAAATTTGATCTCGAAATATACTGAGAATGCGTGAAACTATCCGGCCAATGCAGATGAACCCTTCTATTGTGCCGCAGCCGATTAAGCATATTCGAAACGGATATTAGGGCGTAGGTTTGCTGGAGAGAGTGCGACAGGAATAGGGAAGGAACAACAAAATGCCGCAGCAGATAGAGCGTATGGATCCGGCGCGAACAGTTTTAATCATCGTCGATATGGAGAATGATTTCGTCAAACCCGGCGCTTCCTTCGAAGTGCAAGCTGGGCGCGAGATGCTACCCACGCTAAAGGAATTGATCGGATTTAGCCGGAGTAGCGGGATCAGCGTCATCTACACCACCCACGCGCACCGGCCGGACGGCTCGGACGCTGGCCGCTTCGCCGATATATATCCGGCCATTGCCGAAGGCAAAGGGCTGGTTGATGGCTCCGACGGCATCGAGATTTATGATGAAATCGCGCCCAAACCCGGCGAGATTATCATCAAGAAGCACCGCTACAGCGCCTTCTTCGGCACCGATCTCGACATAATCCTACGCGGCCTCGGCACCGACACCGTAATCGTGACCGGCGTCACCACCGAGAATTGCTGCCACGCGACGGCGCGCGACGCCATGTTCCGCGACTACCGCGTCGCCTTCATTTCTGACTGCACCGCCACTTTCGATTACCCGGATGTCGGCTCCGGCGCCCTCTCAGCCGACGACCTCCACCGCTCTACCCTCATCGCCCTGGCCTTCTCCACGGCGCATGTTATGACGGCGGCGGAGTGTATGGGAAAAGTGACGGCGGATGCGAGTAAGGTGGCGGCTGAGTAGGGAATAATCTATACTCCCTCCGCATGGCGCAGGCATGTCATCGGCGTGACCGCTAAGCGCCGCTCGAACTGACTTTAAGGAGTCTCCGCCAGCTGCCGCTCAGCGCCCCTTAGCCACGCGACCACCACCAGACCAATCGCCGGGCCGATCAGCATCACCCACCAAAAGTTTTCCCAGTTGCCGAAGCTCGTGGTGAGGGCGCCCATGATCGGCGGGCCGAGCAGGCTGCCGATGGTCGCGCCCTGGATGACGAAGCCGTTCGACATGGCGTTTTGTGCCGGGCTCGGTGCATGCGCCGCGGCGCCGGCAAGGCAGGCGGCGGGCAACAGGCCGGTGAGCGAGCTGAAGGCGATGGCCAGCAGGATTTTTCCTTCGCCGCTGACGGCGCCGGAAAACACCAGCGGGACGGTCGCCGCCATAATGACGAAAGAGAAGGCGATCAGACTCCAGCGTGGGGCGCCGCGCCGCATCATCATCCAGCCGGCGGCAACATTGCCGAACACATTAAAGAACACCACAAGCGCCGCAAACAGCGATGCGCTGGTGAGCGAGCGGCCCTGGGTCTCGATCAGAAATGTCGGCAGCCAGGTCATGACGGCGAACTATTGCAGCGAATAGAGCGTAAAAATCAGACCGAGCAGCCACGGGCCGGGGCGCGCCATCAGGGCTTTGGTGCCGGGCCAATCGAAGGCACGCGGCGTCTCGACGTGCGGCGTCTCAGCCATGGGCGTGCCGTCGATTGCCTGTTGTGGCGATCGGGCCCCCCTGCCCGCGCCGGCCTTCCGGGCGCAGGCCGAGCGGCAGCACGGCGATAAAGGCGGCCACGACAGCGGCGTTGACCAGCCACACGCCTTGCCAGCCGATGCCGTCGAGCATAAACGGCGACAGCACCATGATGATCGCCATGCCCATCGGCATGAATGTCGACCAGATGCCGATAGCGAACGGCACATCGCTGGCGGCGCCGGAGATGATTTTAGGCGCCGATACCGTAACGGCGGCATAGCCCACGCCTTCGAGCACACGTGTGGCCAGCAAAATGCCGGTTTCTGCGGCGAGGCCGCCGATCAGGCTGCCGAGTCCGAGAAGGATAAGGCCGCCATACAACAGACGGCGCTCGCCAAAGCGGTCGGCCATGGCGCCCACAGCGACGCCGAACAGCGCGCCGACGACGAAAAACAGCACGCAACCAGGCCGGCGGTAACGCGCGATAGCTCCAGATCTTCGGCGATCACCGGTAATGCCGGCGGCACCTTGCCAATCTGCATCGCGGTGACAATTCCCGCCCCGACCGCCAGCAGGATAGCGGTCCAATTTGATCCGCTGTCTTTACTCACTTTGTGTTTGGTCCCTCAAACGCCGGGCGGGGGCGTCCGCCCCACATGACTCCTGGGGGTCTACCTCGTATTAACTCGGGCGCGCGGTCGCGCTTGCCGGAATGCGTGGTGCATTCCGGTTGGCGGTGCCGTTGGCTAGATAATATTGTTGGTGCGCTCACAGCACTTCCGAATTTACGACATAGGCCGGGTCGAGCTTGCCGTCGATGGCGTCGAGCGAGTTTTGGGCGCAGACGATGGCGGAGCGGTAAAAGCATTCGCGGGTGAGGCCGCCGATATGCGGGGTGAAGACCATGTTGGTATGGCTGAGGAGCGTGCTGTCGGGCTCGGGCGGTTCTTCTTCGAACACATCCAGGCCGGCGGCGAAAATATGCCCCGATGTGATGGCCGCGCTCAACGCATCGCCATCCACCACAGGGCCGCGTGAGGTGTTTACCAGCAACGCGCCCTTTTTCATGCTTGTCAGGGCGGGTGTGCCGATCATGTGGCGGGTTTCGTCGTTCAACGGCGTGTGCAGGGTAACGATATCCGCCTGAGACAATGCCGCGGCGAAGTCTGGCGCAGGTGTGAAGCCGGCCTCGCTGATCGTCGCTTGCGGGATGTAGGGGTCGCACACCATTACATCCATGCCGAAAGCCTTGCAGCGTGGCGCCACGCGGCTGCCGATGCGGCCGAAACCAACAACCAGCACAGTTTTCTCATACAGTTCGATGATGTGAGCGGACTCGCGTATCTGCCACCAATCGCCGCTGCGCAGCGCCGCGTCATAGACCAGACCCTGCTTGGCGGCGGCCAGCATGAGATAGAGCGCGAGCTCGGCCACGGTAACCGAATTGGCGTCGCCGATGGTTGCGACAGGAATTCCGCACGCGCCGGCCGCGACCATATCGATATTGTCATAGCCGACACCATGGCGTGCGACGACCTTGAGGTTTGACGCGGCGCGGAGGTCGTCGGCGTCGAGCGGTAGATAGCGCAAGATAATTGAATCTGCATCGGCCAATTCGTGGCGCAGACGCTCTCGTTCATCCCGTTCTATGGTGACAATTTCCATGTTCTCGCGCGCTTCCAAGAGGGCGCGCGCCGCCGGGTCGACGGCGTCATGGATGATGACCTTGGGCATGGTTGTTCTTTTCGATTGTCGAGATGGGTTCCGCTGGTCATTCTGTAGCGAAATGCCGCCGAGCGGGCAATGCCAACCAACGAAAGAGGAGAACGATCATGAGCGGGCAGCAGTCAAATTCAGCCGAGGCACGCGACCTCGCCTATCATCTCCACTCCTTCACCCATCTGCCGAGCTTGGCCGAGGATGGTCCGTTGGTGCTTGAACGCGGTGACGGCATACATGTCATCGACAATCAGGGCCGGCGCTATATCGAAGGCATTTCGGGTCTATGGAACATCGTCGTTGGCTTCAGTGAGGAACGCATCGCCGAGGCAGCTTACGAACAAATGAAAAAGCTGCCTGCCTATCACACCTTTTTCGGGCGCACCGCCGCGCCGGTAATCGATCTTGCCGAGCGCCTGATTGAACTGGCGCCGGTGCCGATGAAACGCGTCTATTTCGTCAATTCCGGCTCGGAAGCCAATGACACCGCGATCAAGATGCTGTGGATGTTGAACAAAGGCGCCGGCCGGCCGGAGAAGCGCAAAATCATTTCGCGCAAGAATGCCTATCACGGCACCACCGTCGCTTCATGCAGCCTCAACGGTAAACCCTATATCGAATGTTTCGGCCTGCCGCTCGAGGAAATCCTCTTTACCGATTGCCCGCATTATTGGCGCGATGGCAGGCCAGGCGAAAGCGAAGGCGATTACGCCCAACGCCTGGCCGACAATCTGGAAGCCCTGATTCAAGCCGAAGGCGCCGATACGATTGCCGGCTTCATCGCCGAGCCCGTCATGGGCGCCGGCGGCGCCCTGGTGCCACCGCAAGGGTATTTCGAAAAGATCGAAGCGGTGTTGAGAAAGCATAATATCGCCTTTATCGCCGATGAGGTGGTGTGCGGCTTCGGTCGGACAGGCAAGATGTGGGGCTCGCAAACCTACAATTTCCGCCCCGATATCATCTGCACGTCGAAATGCCTGACGGCGGGTTATTTCCCGATGGGCGCGGTGCTGATGTCGCCCGAAATAGAGGCGCAATTGATGCATGCCGCCGAGGCGCTGGGCGAATTTCCGCACGGCTTCACCACGGCGGGTCATCCCGTGGGCGCCGCGGTTGCGCTGAAGACCTTAGAGTTGATCACGGAGCCTGGCGGCATGTTCGAAAATCTCTGCAACGTGGCGCCGCGTTTCCAGGCGGGATTGCAAAGTTTTGCCGATCATCCGCTGGTTGGAGAGGCGCGCGGTGTCGGCTTAATCGGCGCGTTGGAAATCGTCGCCGACAAAACCAGCAAAACACCCTTCGCCGAGGAACATTTGATCGGCGAGCAGGTGGTGCGCGCGGCGCAGCGGAATGGATTGATCCTCCGGCCGATCGGAGAATCGGTGATATTTGCGCCGCCGTTCATTATCAACGAGGCCGAGATCGACGACATGTTCGCCCGTACCGGGAAGGTGTTGGACGAAATCGAAGCGTCAGTACAAAGCAATGGATTGCGCGCTGCCGCTGCTGCTGCAGCCGCGGAATAACGCTTAGCATTTGGGAGAGAAAAATAATGCCAATCGGAGTGAATCTACCAAGCGTTGCCCGGGTTCGGGAATTGGCCGAATCTTTCGGCATCGAAATGAACCAGGAAGAAGCAGTGGCCTACCAGGGGTTTATGCAGGGCGTGGTCAATTCCTCGCGCCGCGTCGATGCCATGACCGAGGACAAACCCGAGGTCAAATATCCCCGCACCACCGGCCATCGTCCGAAGCCGGAAGATAATCCCTATAACGCTTGGTATTGGCGCTCCGATATCAAGGGATCGGGCAAGGGAATTCTTAAGGGCCTCAAAGTCGGCATCAAAGATGCAGTCTGCGTTGCCGGCCTGCCGATGATGAACGGCAGCCGCCTGTTTGAGGGCTATGTGCCCGATATCGACGCCACCATCGTCACCCGAATTCTGGACGCCGGCGGCACGGTCATCGGCAAGACCAATTGCGAAGACATGTCGTTCTCGGGCGGCAGCCATACCTGTGCTCTCGGGCCGGTGCGCAATCCGCACAATCCTGGCCATTCGGCCGGCGGCTCGTCTGGTGGCAGTGGCGCGGCCATTGCCGCAGGCGATTGCGAACTCACCACCGGCGGCGATCAGGGCGGCTCGATCCGCATTCCCGCTTCGCATAATGGCATCGTGGGCCACAAACCGACCTATGGTCTGGTACCCTATACCGGTGCCATGATGATCGAAATGACCATGGATCATGTCGGCCCCATGGCGGATAATGTAGAAAATTGCGCCCGCCTGTTGAGCGCGATGGCTGGGCCCGATCCGCTCGATCCGCGCCAGCGCGGCGTGATTCCAAAGAATTATGTGAAGGATTACACCACCGCCCTCGGCAAGGGCTGCAAGGGGATCAAGATCGGTGTGCTCGAGGACGGTTTCGGCTTTCCGGACCCGTGGGGCGATACCGGGTTGCCCGGCAGCGAAAAAGGCGTCGATAAGAAAGTACGGGACACCATTGCGCGCCTAAAAAAGAAAGGCGCAAGTGTTACTAAAGTTTCCAACCCGCGCCATCAGGATGCCTTCCATCTGTGGAGTATCATTATTCTCGAAGGTGCCACCGCTTTCATGTTGAAGGGCAATGGCATCGGCACCAATTGGTCGGGATTCTACAATAGCCAGTTGCTCGACAATGTGGCCAAATCCGCGAAATCCCGCATCAACGATATATCCGTTTCAGCCAAACTGGTGTTGCTTGCCGGCGAATATTTACAGAATGACTATCACGGTCGATACCACGCCAAGGCGCAAAATATTCGCGGCCAAATCAACCGCTCCTATGATGAATTGCTCGATAAATATGATGTGCTGGTGATGCCGTCAGTGCCGATGGTGGCGCCGCCGATTCCCGACAATGATTCACCGTTGGAAGAGCGTGTCGGCAATTCGCTTAACATGATCCACAACACCGCATGCATTAATCTCACCGGCCATCCCGCGATCAGCGTGCCGTGTGGGATGAGCGGCGGACTACCGGTCGGCTTTCAGATTATCGGTAAACATTTCGATGACCTGACCGTCCTGCAGGTCGCCGATGCGGTGGAGAAACTCGGCAACTGGAAGAATATGTAAAACCGGAATGAGGAAAGCGGCACCGTCACCTGGAGTGCATTTTGCATTCAGGCAAGCGCGACTGCGCGCCCGAGCTTATGCGAGGTAGCCAAGGGAGCGGACGCGACCGCCCGGCGTCTGAAGGTCCGTTCAAGAAGACGCTGTCAGGCAATCGTCGGGCAGGCAATCGATCGCCGTGAAATCGCGATGGGCGATCCATTCCGGGCGCTGAAATTTGCGGATATGATTGTCGACGTGACAGGCGCTGATATAGACGATGGTGCGGCTGAAAGGGCTCATATTGCCCGGCGAACCATGCACCAGATTGCCGTGGAACATCAGCACCGAACCGGCCTTGCCGAGCGGCGCAATCATGCCCTTCTCCGCCGCCAGTGCGGTGACTGTTTCCTGATCCAGCGTCCATAGCGGATAAGAAGTGGTGGCAAGGTCGTGCCCGGCGCCGAGCACGCCGTCGCGGTGGCTGTCCGGGATCAACATCAAGGGCCCGTTGCACGCGGTCACATCTTCCAGAAATAGCGCGATGTTGAGGGCGCGCGGCTCCGGCATGCCGTCGTCACGCGACCAGGTGCCGTAATCCTGATGCCATTGCCAGACATCGCCATCGAACGCCGCTTTGGCGTTGACCTTGAATTGATGGATATACACCGGCCCGCCAAGAATCTGTTGTACCGGCTCGACTAGTCGTGGATGGCGGCTCAAGCGTTGGAAGGGTTCAGAGTAATTCTGCGCGGCAAAAGCAGTGCGCGGCGTTTCGCCATCTTTCTCGCGGACCACTTCATCGCGCCTGAGTGCGAAGATGCGCGGGACATCGCTTTTCAACACGGCGACTTCTTCGGCTGAAAATAGATTCTCGAGAAACAGCCAGCCACCGCGCTCGAATTCCGCCAACTGAGCTTCGTTTAGTAGCACGTTCTAAAACTCCTCAAACCATCGCCAAAGCATAGATTTCGTGTTGATACCCTTCCAGGTACAGGCCGGTGCAGCCGATCGGGGTCCAGGCCGGTCCCTTGCCTTTGCCCCAAATTTCTTCGCCGACCTGCATCACCTGGCGCCAGGCGCGCGGGTCCTTATGAAATGACGTGATTTCGACCACGTCAGCGAGGCTGGCGCCGTGTTTTTCCAGGACGCCGCGAATCTGACTGAAGCAATAGCGCGCTTGGGCCGCCGGGTCGCCTTGTGCGATGATATTTTGCGCGCCGTCGGAAGCAACCTGGCCGGAAATGCCGATCAGTCGGCCTTCCTTCTTTTTCGCCGCTCCCGCAATGCGCTCCTTATACCAATGCACACTCGGGATATTGGTAGCGATGCGCGGGCCGGCACTGAAATCGGCGATCGCGCGATAGGCCCCGACCATGCCAATCTTGTGAAATCCGGTCATGGCGATGGCGGTATAGGAGGTCACGCCGTTGACCGGCAGGTCTTGCACCACCTCGTTGCACCAGCAATTGACGGCATCGTCCATGCCGCGCGCATCCTGATTGAAACAGATCATATCGACGACATCATCGAGGCTGGTGCCGCTGGCCTTCAAGGTATCACGCAGGCGGTCGTAACAAACTCGTGCCTGAGCATAGTGATCGCCCGGCGACACAACATTTCCCGCCGCATCAGCCGAAACGATGCCGGAGGTGAAAAGGTAATCGCCCTTGGTGCAGGCCGCGGACATCGGCAGCTTGTTCATCCAGGCCATCGATTTAGGCGTTACGCACTTCTTCTTGCCGGCGCCGAGATGGGCGATGGCGCGGATACTGACGAGAAATTCGGGGCTGTACGTACCGTGCATACCGAGCGCCGTCCAGGCCGGGAAGTCCTTCTTGAACACCCGTCGGCCGACATCGAACACCGCATCCATATCGCGCACATCGGAGTGGAACGACATGATATCGACAATATCCGCCATCGAACCACCGGCTTCGATCACCAGCGACTTGATCTTGGCGAAGGCCGCACGTGCTTGCGCCTTCACATCGCCGAGATTGCCCGGCTTGAGATTGGCGTCGGCGCTCACTTGGCCAGAGATAAAGAGCATATCGCCGGCGCGCACCGCGGCCGACATCGGGAGCTTCCGCGCCCAACCATGGCTGTTCGGAGTGAAGTAGGTTTTTTTATCGGCTGACATGTTGATCCACCTATCCCGCTGTTAATATTGCGTCCGTGATAAGACTCTATCGCATTTCACGATGCCATAAAGTACCGTTTGTTGAACTCAGCAAGAGTAAAATTTTTCATGAGCCAGCCGAAAACTCTGTTGGAAATGGCCGGCGCCGATATGACGCCGAACGCGCTTTCTGATTCCGCTCTCATCTTGATCGATTGCCAGATGGAATATGTCACTGGCGGCGTGCCGTTGCCGGGCGTAGATGCGGCTCTGGCGGAGGCCGGTCGGGTGCTGGCGCGCGCGCGTGCCGCCGATGCGCCGATCGTTCATATAGTACATAAGGGCCAGGCCGGCGGCGCCTTCGATCTCGACGGCGCAGGCGGCCAGATCGCGCCGCAGGTGGCGCAAGCCGGTAGCGAGACGATCATCAGCAAAGACCTGCCCAACGCCTTCGCCGGAACCACCCTGCATATCAAGCTGCAGGAGATAAAGGCGAAAAATCTGATTTTCGTCGGCTTCATGACCCATATGTGCGTCAGCGCCAGCGTGCGCGCGGCGCTCGATCTCGGCTACCGCTCCACCCTGGTCTCTGGCGCCGCCGCCACGCGCGATTTACCGACGCCCTCCGGCGGCGTGATCGATGCCGCCAGCCTGCACGAGGCCAGCCTCGCCGCACTCGGCGACCGCTTTGCAATCATTGTGGATCGCGCGGATCAGTTGCCGGATTGAATTCACGGTAGCCCAAATCAATACGGGAGCCGTTTGAGTGCAGTTCAGGATTGTCAGTGAATCCACTTTCGAAGGCAGGAACCTCGTTGCTCCGGTTCCCGTGGTCCGGCTTGTACTCGATTTTGCTGAATTGGCCGATCGTTCCCCGGCCCGGCTGGGGCCGATATTTACGGCCTGCCTCGAAGAATTTCTCTCTGTGCTGGAAGCAAATGGCGGCGGTGGAGAGGACAGTCCGAATTATTCAGCGCCGGATTTTCGCGACGATGAAACGTTTCGCATCGGCCACGTCGTTGCCGCGATCGCACTCGCCTTGCAACGGGCCGCGGGGGCGGAGGTTTCATATGCCGCTTTCGACGGTGGAGCGGACGGCACACCCGGCCATCAGGAGATAGCTTACGAACATCGGGGTGGCGAATTCGGTGCAGGTGCGGGCCGTATCGCCATTGTCGCCGTTATCGAGTTGCTAAAAAATCTAAACACGAGCGAAGATGCCGAGCCACTCGTCCAGGTTTCAGCGGACTATGCGCGACAACTGGTAAGCGCCATCCGCGCGCGCTGGCTCGACATGACCACGGCGGCGCTGGTTCGCGAGGCGGTCAAACGCGGAATTCCGTGGCGCCGGGTGAGCCCAGAGGCCCGCTTTGTCCAACTCGGACAGGGATGCCATCAAAAAATAATTCACGAAAGCGTAATACACCGGACACCGAGCGACAGCGCCTGGATGAGCCGCAACAAGGCAGTGACGAACCGGTTACTTGCCGAGGTTGGATTGCCCGTCGCGCGCTAGAGCACAATCAAGAAGCAAAACGACATCGATTAGGTGGCGAAATCGGCTGTCAAACTGGCGGGAACGATCGGTTTTCCGGTTGTCGTCAAACCGCTGAACGGGCAAGAGGGTCTGGGCGTGAGCGCGAATTTGAAAGATGCGGCGGCGGTGCAGAAGGCCGTGGCGTCTGTGGCGAATATCGAAGATGCGTTAGTCGTCGAATCCCATGTCCCGGGGGATGATCATCGTCTACTTGTCGTTGATGGTAAGCTGATCGCCGCCGCCAAGCGGATTCCGGGACATGTCGTCGGCGACGGCACCAGCTCGATCTCGGAATTGGTCGCGCAAGTGAACTTGGACCCGCGCCGCGGTGTCGGTTTCGAGAAGCTTTTGGTGCGTCTCGAACTCGACGCGCAGGCAAAGCGCACGCTCACGATGCAGGGGCTGGATGCGGCAGGCGTTCCGGCGGCAGGTCAAGTGGCTTATCTCCGTACCACCGCTAATATTTCGACCGGTGGAACGGCGGTCGACGCCACGGATACCATCCAACCGGACAATGCTAACGCTGCAGTTCGCGCCGCGGCGACGCTCGGGCTTGCGGTCGCCGGCGTGGACATGCAGTCGCTCGATATCCGCCAGTCATACCGTGATAATGGTGCCGTAATCTTGGAAGTTAATTCCTCTCCCGCGCTCAGGCCGCATTGGTTAAGCAATGAATCGCGGGATGTGATTGGACCTATTCTCGATGCCGTTTATCCGCCGAGGGTACCGTGCCGCGTACCGATTGCCGCCATCACAGGAACCAACGGCAAAACCACGACGACACGTATGGTCGCACGCATTCTTGAGCATGGCGGACATACTGTTGGGTTTACGACAACGGACGGCGCCTATGTCAATCGGCAACGGATCGTCGAGGTCGACGTCGCCGTGCTCGAAACGGCGCGCCGCGGCATCATTACCAGTGGCCTGGGATTCGATTGGTGCGACGTGGGCGCCGTTCTCAACGTGGATGACGACCATATTGGTACTGATGGAGTTCGCGACATCGAAGAATTGGCTCGGATCAAAAGCCTGGTCGCTCAGGCGGTACGAAAGCTGCTGGTTCTCAATGCGGGTGACTAACTCTGCGTCGCCATGGCCGCACAGAGAGACGTGGAGCGGATCTGCTATGTCACGATGGCGCCGGACCTAGGAACGCTTGCTAAGCAACATATCGCATCTGGTGGGATGGCGGTCACTCTGCGCCCTCGCGCCAGCGGCCCAATAATTGATTTTCATGACGACGGACGGGCGGTGGAAGTTCTGCCGGCATTCGAAGTGCCGACCGCGATCGACGGCATGGCGATGTACAATGTGCAGAATGCCATGTTTGCGGTGGCGATTTCACAGGGACTCGGCCAGTCTTTCGCTCAAATCCGCGCCGGTTTGAAATCGCTTGATTGCAGTCATGCTGATACGCCGGGACGTTTAGATTTTTTTGACGGGTTTCCGTTCCTGGTGGTTTTAGATTACGCCCATAACCCGACGGAATTCAGCGAGGTCAGCGCCGCCCTGGCGCAACTCGATTGCTCCGGCCGGCATATTGTCGCCTTTACATCACCGGGCAACCGCACCGATCGGCAGATCGACGATCTGGCCGCGACTGCAGCGCAATCCGCCTATGATCATTACATCTGTTTTCGCCGGGACGAATTGCGCAGGCGGGGGCCGTCAGAGGTGTCTGAACGTTTGCACGACGGCTTGCTGTCGTCGGGCGTGAAAGCGGAACAAATCACTGTGGTCTCGCCCGAGGAAGATGCCGTAAAAGCCGCACTCGATATGGCCCGGCCAGGTGACATTGTCGCCCTGCTCTATACGGATCATGACCATGTTTGGAATTTGCTGACGGCTGACCAACTGCCTGCATGACAAGTAGACAAGCCGGGGTCAGGGACTGCTATAAAGTCCAGACAGTTCCTTCACCATAGGCGGCATCGCACTGCCGGCCGGTAGCGCAGCAATCCATAATATTTCACCATAATGACGAATATCCACATGGGCCGCCGGATCGGCGGGAAGATTAATGACCGCTGATTTTCTCACGGTTATGGCGGTAATCGCCGTTCTTTCGGTCGTCCAGTCGATATTCGGTATGGGCGTGTTGATTTTCGGCACGCCAACGCTGCTGTTACTGGGCTATGATTTTGCTGAAGCCATTAGCCTACTCGTACCGGCATCGTTCGTCATTTCCCTCCTGCAGGTCACGACCTCCAGACAAGACCGCGTGGCCGTCTCGCGCCATCTCTATTTAATCTGCCTGCCGGGAATCGGACTCGGGCTGTGGGTCATTCAGGGCAGCCCCCTGGGCTCCTGGGTCAATATACTGATCGGCGCGGTGATGCTGATCTCGGCAGTGCTCAGACTGTGGCCGCGCTCCCATGCCTGGCTCTCGACCGTCGTCACGAAACATTCGATGTTGTATCACGCTGTTATGGGCTTGGTTCACGGCATGACCAATCTCGGCGGTGCCCTCCTGGCGATTCTCGCCACCGGCCAGCACAGCGAGAAGGGCGCGATTCGCTATACGGTCGCGCATTACTATCTCGCCTTCGGCGCGGTCCAGATACTGATGATCGTGACACTCTTCGACGAGACCGAGAGACTGTTGCAGAGTCTGCCGATGGCAGGCATCGCGGCAGCGGTCTATCTACTAATTGGCAACCGGCTCTTCCTGCGCACTGCGAACCCAGTATACCAAAACGGCCTTACGCTCTTCATCTCTGTTTACGGAATCGCTGTCCTGCTCAGCCATTGACCCTGTTCCGGGAACCGTGCTCAGCTTCCGGTGGGACACAGACAGTGTGCGGGAGGTGCTATATTGCCACAAATTGAATCGGGGAGCGCGTGGATCGGTCGCTCGGTTCGGCGCAAGGAAGACCATCGCCTGACGACCGGAAAAGGCCAATATTTTGGCGATGTCAGTGCGCCGGAAGCGGTCTGTCTGATGCTCGTTCGCTCCGAACATGCGCATGCGCGGATCCTCTCGATCGACACCACGGCCGCGGCCGCGATGCCAGGCGTCATCTGCGTTGTGACCGGCGAAACGATTCAACATGAGATCAAACCGCTGCCGCAGCCGGTGGTGGTTCCCGACCTTGAGGCGAATTTCCCGACCTTTTGGCCGCTGGCAGTGGGCAAGGCAAAGTTCCACGGCGAGCCCGTGGCCGCCGTTGTCGCCACCGACAAATATCTTGCCGCGGACGCCGCCGAGGCGGTTGTCGTGACCTATGAGCCCCTGCCCTACGTCGGCGATATGGAAGCGGCGCTGTTGCCTGAATCAGCCGTTGTCCACGACGGTTGGGACAGCAACGAGATATTCGCCAAGACCGTCACCGGCGGTTTGACCGCCGAGTCCCAGGCGGCGAACGAAGCGGAAGTCGAGCACCTGTTCGGCGATGCCGATGTCGTCATTAAGCAGCGTTTCCGCATGCACCGCTGCGGCGTCACGCCGCTCGAGCCGCGCGGCGTCCTGGCACGCTGGGACGCGCTCGACGGGATGACTGCCTGGATCACCACCCAGCGGCCGCATATCGACCGCCTGGCCATGTCGGATGTGCTCGATATACCCTCCGACAAGCTGCGTGTGATCGCGCAGCGCGACCAAGGCGGCGGCTTCGGCGTCAAGGCGCCGTTCTACCGCGAAGCCATTCTGGTTTGCCATCTGGCGCGCCAACTCGATGCCACGGTGCGGTGGCAGGAAACCCGCCAGGAGCACCTCATGGCGGTGAGCCAGGAACGCGATCAAATGCATGACCTCGAGATCGCGGCCAACCGGGACGGTCGGATTGTGGCGCTGCGCGATCGCGGCATGGCCGATAATGGTGATGGCTGCGCCGGCGTCTATTGGGGATTCGTCATGCCGTTCATGGGCGCCGCGCTGATGCCGAACGCCTATGATTTGCCAAATTACGATATCTCCATACGGGTGGTGATCACCAACAAATCGGTGCTGACTCCGGCACGCTCGTTTGGCGCCTTTCCGACCCGCTTTGCATTGGAACGGGCGATCGACATGGTTGCCGGGCGGATCGGTATTGAGCCAGCGGAAGTCAGGCGCATTAACTTGATTCGCGACCTACCCTACACCACGGCCACCGGGCTCAATTATGACAGCGGAAATTGGATCGGCGCCTATGATCTGTTGCTCGAGCGCATGGACCTGGTGGATTTCCGCCGCCGCCAAAAAGTGGCGTTGCGCGAGGGGCGGTATATCGGCATTGGCTTTGGGGTTGGTGCCGAATCATCGGGCGTTGCCTCTGAAGTTTTGGTGCCGATGGAGAATCAACCCGGCTACGGCTCCGCGACCGTGCGTATCGACCCGCGCGGAAAGGTCGCGATTTTCGAAGGCGATGCGCCGCAGGGGCAAAGCCACGAGACAACCATGTCTCAAGTCGCAGCGCATGAGTTTGGCATTTTGCCGGATGACGTCGCGCTGACGACGGGCGATACGGCGACAACGCCGCTTTCCTCGGGCACGGTTGGCGCGCGGGCGGGTTCCTACACCGTGAGCGCGGTGGCCGCGGCCTGCCGGGTGTTGAAAGACAAGATGGCGCGCTTCGTCGCGCATGATCTTGAACTTGATGCGACAGCCGAAGATTTTATCTTCGCCGACGGCGACATCGTCTATGCAAAAGACAACAACCGGCGCCAGCGCTTTCGCGACGTCGCCGAGAGAATCATCATGGCACCGATCAACATGCCGCCTGGTGAAAGCGGCGGCCTCGAGCACACCGCCTATTTCGAAGCGGTAACGCAGATGTTTTGCTTCAGCGCGCATGCCGCAACGGTAGAAGTCGATATCACAACCGGGCAGTTCGAAATTACCCGTTATGTCACCTCGGAAGAAGTCGGCACCGTGATCAATCCACAGGTCGTCGAGGGGCAGATCCAGGGTGGTGTCGTTCAAGGCCTGTCGAACACCATGTTCGAGGAATTCATTTACGATGAGAACGGCCAGCAACTGACAGCGGATTTCGAAAACTACAAATTGGCGACCGCCGCGGACGTCCCGAATATCGAGGTCTATCACGATGCCGGTGAGCCCTGCCCCTATACTCCAATTGGCTCGCGTGGGCTCGGCGAGGGTATCCCAGCACCGGTGCCGGGCGCGCTCACCAACGCCATATGCGACGCGCTGAAGCCCTTCGGGATCGAAATCAGCGAACTGCCGTTGCGTCCGAACAAGATCTGGCGGGTCATCCAAGAAGCCAAACAGGCGGCAAGCTGAAACCGGTGAGAGGAGAGACAAAGTGTCTTCGGTAGAATTTACGGAAGCCCAGATGCGCAAGCGCACCGCGCGCTTCAAGGACCTCGCCTTCGGTGAAGTGGCGTGCCTGGATACGTTGTTTCCCGAGCATGCGCGCAAGATCGCCCATGTCATCGGCTCGGCGGCTTGCGAAGACCCCGCACTCAATCCGTCGATTCCCGAGGCCGAGGATTTCCACGTCGTCATTATCCGCGCCGAGAAAGGCAAAGGCGCATCGCTCCACTCTCACCCCACCGTTGAAGTATTCATACCGCTCAGCGGCGAATGGACAATCTATTGGGGCGATGAAGGCGAACACAAAATCCGCATCGGGCTGCACGACACGATATCCGTCCCCGCCGGCGTCATGCGCTGCTTCACCTGAATGTCCGAAGGCGAACATCTTCTCCTCGCCATCAACGGCGAAAATTCCGGCCCCATCGAATGGCCGGCAAAGACGTTGGAAAGCGCCAAGCGCGAGGGCTACACGCTCAACGCCGAAGGTTTTGTCACGCCCGTTTCGGAATTACGCCGGCACATACGGCGACCGACACGGCGCTTAAACGGCGGTATAGCCGCCGTCGATGACGAGTTCGGCGCCGGTGGTAAAGGCTGATTCGTCGGATACCAGATAGAGCACGCCGTTAGCGATATCTATAGGCTCGCCGACATGGCCGATGGGATGGAGCTTGCCGAATTCCGCCTTGCCGGTGGCGACGTCGCCATACATGCTCATCGCCGCATCTTCCAGCATCGGCGTATGAATGAAGGCGGGATGGATGGAGTTCACGCGGATGCCGTATTCGGCGCATTCGAGCGCGGCGCATTTGGTGAATAGGCGGACGGCGCCCTTGCTCGAGGTATAGGCGGCTCTCTTGGCGATGCCGGTAATGCCCAGCACCGAGGATATGTTGACGATCGATCCGCCGCCGCTGCCGCGCATGAGCGGTATGACGTGTTTCGTTCCGAGGAACACGCCGTCCACATTGACCGCCATGATACTGCGCCAATCTTCCAGCGCGGTGTGTTCAATGTCTTGCCACATGGTGATGCCGGCATTACTGACCAAAATATCAAGCCGCCCATGCGCTTCCTCGATCGATTTTAAGGCGGTTTGCCAATCGGCTTCCTGCGCCACATCAATCGGCAGGAATGTGGCCTGCCCTTTTGCTTCTATTATTTTTGCAACAACGTCGTTGCCGGATTCTTTATTTCTGCCGCTGACGAAGACGTGGGCGCCTTCTTCGGCAAGACGCAACGCCACCGCAATCCCAATTCCCGCGGTTGCGCCGGTCACGAGGGCGATTTTGCCTTCGATTCTGGCCATACTTGATGCCCTCCCCTGTTCGCTTCAGTGCCCGGATTTAGGACGCATTGCCAAATATTGTCAAGAATAGCCGACGTCTCCGCCAGTTTCGGTTTTCACATAATTTCTTGCTGATTAACTTGTGATCAATGTTGTTGTTCTCGATACCGACTCCATACCCTATAATCTTCCGGAATTTTAATTGTGGCACCAATCGCACGGAGAGAGCTGATGTCGGCGAGTCAATTTCGTATGGACGAAAATTTGCTGAAGGAAGTGGCGAAAACCCGCGCGGGCCTACATGAATCCAGACATTTGCCAGGCTGGTTCTACACGTCGCCCGAACTCTATCAGCATGAGGTGGAGACCATTTTCATGAAAGAATGGCTCTGCGTGGGACGGCTTGAGGAATTTCCCAAGGCCGGAGATTACGCCGCTATTCGTATTGCCGGCGAGCCGATCCTGATATGCCGTGACACAGCCGGCAAGATGAACGCCTTTCGCAATGTCTGCCGCCACAGGGGAGTCGAAGTCGCCTCCGGGCGGGGCAATTTGGCCAAATTCACCTGCCCCTATCATGCTTGGGTCTATGATTTGCAAGGCAAGTTGCTGAATGCGCCGCTCGCCACTGATTTTCAGGGCTTCGATATCAGCACGTGCGGATTGCCGCGCGCTCAAATCGACGATTGGGGCGGCTATATCTTCGTCAATTTAGACCCTAATTGCCAGAGCCTGACCGACTATCTCGACGAGGACGGCATTCGCGAATTTGCGGCCTTTCTGCAGCCGGAGAATACCCGCCTTTCGCATAAACTTGAGGTCGTCGTGCCCTGCAATTGGAAATTTGGGCCCGAAAACTTTATGGACATGTATCATGTCGGCGTCATTCACAAGGGTTCTTTCGGAGGCCATTTTCCGGTCACCAATTTTCGCTTCAAATTGAATAAATACGGCTATGACGCGACCTATGAGAGCCACACAATGGCGCCAAACGGTGTGACCCTGTTCGACACCATGCCTTGGCTGCGCGGCAAGGTGACGGATCTTTTCGCCTGCACCACCTTTATGCGCCCCACCATGAATTTATTTGGCCGTCATGATCTGATCCAGCCCTTGGTGACGCTTCCGCTTGACGAGAAATCTAGCCTGGTCACGGTCTATACCCAACTGCCGGAGGAATATTTCGATACCCCGGGCTTTGAAGAGAAGAATAAAATCTATGGCGATTTCATCGAATTCGTCGTCACCGAGGACTACGAAATGCTGGAATCGTTACAGAACGGCGTCGCTTCGCGGGCCTTCGTACCAGGGCCGATGGCTAACCTTGAACGGGCGATCCACCACCTGCTGAACTATTATCTCGATCGATTGTTGCAGGACGACGACGCGGCACGGTCGCGGCGCCGTGACGACGGCCGGAACGCGATCGAGGAGGCCAAGGCCAAGCACGGCGCGGCGTGCGACGGCGGCTATTCGGAGTCCTTCCAAGCGGCCGAGTGATATCAAGGAGCGGCTTTCTTCGTTTCGGGCTGAAACACTTCACATTCCGCGCTATCCCCTATTTGCTTCTGAACCCTATTTTAGAATTTTTTGGCGGAAGAAAAGAACCGGAGCCTGGTTGCCCGGAATTTGTTTGATCAGGGCTAACCAAACCCGTTATTTGCCTGCACAGAATTCCGCGTTAACATCCGGATGGCATTTAATAGGGAGCGTCTTCGAGATATGAGTTCAATTCTCGAATTCCTAGAGTTTATCGAGCAACCGGGCCAACAGACGGTCCGCGAGCTGCTCGACCGTGTTCTTCTGAAGGCGCGCCAAATGACCGGCGCCGAGGCCGGCTCGATATTCATCGTGCGCAAAACCGGCAAGCAGGATTGGCTGGTCGCCAACAGCATACAAAATGACCGCATCAGGCTGAGCAAGGCGGATTTCCGCATTCCTATCGTGCTGACCTCGATTGCGGGCTACGTGGCGTCGACCAGCGAAACGGTGCTGATCGACGATCTCTACGCTATTCCGAATAATGTCCCCTTCGGTTTCGACCAATCCTTCGACAAGGCGACCGGCTACCGTTCGCGCTCGATGCTGACATTCCCGATGACCAATTTTCAGAAAAAAGTGATTGGCGTGGTACAGCTAATCAATCGCCACACGGGCAAGAAAAAACATCCCGTCGCCTTCAACGACAAGCAAGTGGATTTGATTTTACCGTTCAATCATATTGTTGGCCGTATCATTGAACATGCTGATATGATTGAACAAAATTATAAAAGAAACGTGGATTTGAGAGTCAAGAACAAGGCCCTGCGCGCTCAACAAATGCGGATCGAGGAATTACAAAAAGATACCGAAGAAGCCTTCATGGTATCGATCCGTCTGCTTGCCCGCGCCGCCGAGGTGCATGACGAAGACACCGGAAATCACATTATCCGATGCAATGAATACGCTTATTTGATGGCCTCAAAAGTCGGGATGCCGACGGAATTTTGCGATGAGATTCACTTCAGCGCCCAATTGCACGATATTGGCAAGATGAGCGTTAACTCTGCGATCCTGACCAAGCGTGGTCGTCTAGATGATGATGAGCGCTTTGAGATGAACCAGCACACGACTTACGGTCATCAGATTCTGGAGCGCTCCGACCGATTGCAGATGGCCGCCGAAATCGCGCGCTCACACCATGAGCAATGGAACGGTGGGGGCTATCCAGAGGCCTTAAGGGCGAGCACATTCCGGTTTCGGCGCGCATCATGGCGATCGCCGATATTTATGACGCGTTGCGCTCGGAGCGTGCCTACAAGCCGGCGTTCAGCCATGAAAAGACCTATAAAATTCTTACCGTGGGTGACGACCGCCTGACCCCGACAGAGCATTTCGAACCGAGATTACTTGATATATTCAAGGCCAATCACAAACAATTCGACCAAAGTCGCAAACGTCTAGAAGACTAGAGCGCAGGGTTGTAGCAGGATTGGCCCGGGCAGATTCGCCGCGAGCGATCAATTTGAGCTGATCTAAGCGCTATCGTTTTCCGGCAACCGAAGTGTGACTTTGCCGGCGGTCAAGGTGATGCCGGCGGCCTCGGCTTCTGCGCTACGGTCAACGCGCAATAGAGCCAGTGCCTGGTCGTCCACACCTGAGCAAATTTCACCGACTTCCTTGTCGTTTGCCATAATCGGCGTGCCCGGCGCCGGCAACGCGCCGTCGACAAAGACGCGCTGCAGGCGGCGGCGCACCAGACCCCGATATTTGGTCCGCGCGGTCAATTCCTGGCCGACATAGCAGCCTTTTTCAAAATCCACCCCTCTGAGCGCCTCAAATCCGAATTCCATCAACGTGGATTTGTTAACCGTCATGTCGCGGCTGCCATCGGGTACGCTGGCGGCAATCCGGGCGCGCTCATAATCCGCCACCTTGCCGGCAGAAATACCGGCCGCTTCCAGCCGTTCAAAACCGCAGTCGCGCGGAACGAATGCGCGCAGCCCCGGCATCTGGGGTCGTGGGTCACAGTAGATCAGCCCGCCGCCTTCGAGCGCCGCAGCGGCGCCCGGCTCAGACAACGTAAGCCCCAACCGGGCTTCGACGCCGTCACCAAGCAGAGCGACGACACGCCAATCCTCCGTCGCATCCAGCAATTCGATGTTCGCGCGCAGGCGGTAAGCGCCCAAACGCTGGCCCAAATCCATCAGGCGCCCCCCTTCGCAATCAAGCAGGAACGCGCCGGCCTCGCGCGCAATCATGAAATCATGCAAATACTTGCCTTGGGGAGTGAGTAGCGCGGCATAGACGACGCGGTCCTCGCCGACTAGGGCGATATCGTTGGAGACCAAGCCCTGAAGGAATTCCGCGGCATCCGCGCCGGTCACCGCCAGGACACCCCGGTGTTCCAATTCGATATAGCAAATGCCTGTCATGACTCGCCATGAATTGTTTGCGACTATGTTGTTCAACAATGAGTTAAGGCGAATTGCAGCACTTGGCAAGGCATCGTGTTCCAGGGTGCTTGGCAAGCGGATTGGGGATGGCTATAACGCCGGACGATGTTGGTCACTCTGGTCGATGATTCCATAGCCTTCAACGGGATGACACCCGCCTATCAGCCGCTCGGTGGAGCGGAAAAGGCGTTTGCCAGCTTGCCCGCTGCTTTGGCGCGGGCCGGACATGTGGTGCGCGTGATTAACCGCACGCCGAACGCCATGGGCTATGAAAACGTCAGTTGGGTCGATTGGGACGGCCGTCGCCCGCCGATCACCGAAGTGCTGATTGCGTTCCGCAAACCCCGGCTGCTGGAATTCGTGCGCGCCACCACCGCCCGCATATTGTGGCTTACCGGCCCGGCCGAATATCTCGACAAGCCGCAAGTGACGGACATGTTGCAACGCACCGAAGCGCGCTTGGTGTTTCTCGGGCGCACCCATCAGGAGACCTATACCGGCACCGGGGAATCTTCGACCCGCAACATTTCGCCCGGCGTTCGCGAGGAATACCGCGAAGCCGATGAAATGGACCCAAGCGACCCGCCGACCGCCATCGTCACCACGCATCCCAAGCACGGGCTTGAATGGCTGCTTGATATCTGGACCACGCAAGTCCGCGCAAAAGTCCCGAATGCCGAATTGCACATCTATTCCGCGGCGTTCAGCCAGGCCGATGCCGGCGAAACCCTGCCCGACGAGCTTAACGAAATTTACCTCAAGGTCATCGCCGCTGAGCAGAGCGGCGTCGTGATCAAGGCACCGGCAGGAGACCGAGACATGTCCCAGGCGTACCGCCACGCCCGGGTGCATCTCTATCCCGGCTCGGAGAAAGAAATGTATTGCTCCACCCTGGCTGAATCTCAGGCCGTTGGTGTACCGGCGGTCGCCCGCCCGATGGGCGCGGTCAAGGAACGGGTTATTGGCGACAAATCGGCATTTTTAACTGATTCGGATAGTGATTTCGCCGATCACGCAATACGCATGATGAGTGACGACGACGAGTTCAAATCCGCCAGCATCGTGGCACGGCGCCATGGGCGCTCGAGAAGTTGGGATACAACGGCAAGCGAGTTCGAAACCATCTTTCGATGAAGCTTCTCTTTATCACCTCGACGCGCATCGGCGACGCGGTACTCTCCACGGCGCTGCTCTCCCACCTCATCGAAAAATATCCCGACGCGGAAATTACCATCGCTTGCGGCCCCGCCGCCGCGCCTTTGTTTGCTGAGATACCCCAGGTGACGCGCGTCATTGCGCTGAAAAAGCGGCGCTTTGGACTGCATTGGCTAGCTCTTTGGTGGCAGTGTTGGCCGAAGTTCTGGCATATGGTGATCGATCTCAGGGCGTCCGCTATTTCCTATTGTCTGATCACGCGCCGGCGCATGGTCTGGCGCCCCAATAGTGGCGCGGCGCACCGGCTGGTCTCGCTGGCTGAACTTGCGCGCTTGCTCGAACCGCCGGCGCCGCGCTTGTGGATCGGCGCGGCGCAGGAAAGTGAAGCGGTGCGTTTGTTGCCCGAGGGGCCGGTTCTTGTCCTCGGCCCGACCGCCAATTGGCGCGGCAAGCAATGGCCGGGCGAAAATTTCGCCGAGCTGGCCGTGCGCCTGACCGCCAGCGACGGAATTCTGCCGGGTGCGGCGGTGATCATCCTTGGCGCGGCGTCCGAGCGCGCTGCGGCGGCTGCGGCGATTGACTCGCTTCCGCCAGCGCAAGTGCATGACCTGGTGGGCAAGCTCGATCTGCTGACCGTCGCCGCCCTGCTCGCGCGTTGCGATTTCTTTGTCGGCAACGATTCCGGGCTTATGCATATCGCCTCTGCCTCCGGGGTCCCAACACTGGGACTGTTCGGGCCGAGCCGGGAAGCGCATTATGCGCCCTGGGGTGCACATTGCGCAGTCGTGCGGACAGGCCTGGAGTATGACGAATTGGTCGGCGGAAGAGGCTATGATCACAGGACGACGGGGAGCCTGATGGAGAGTTTGACGGTGGACATGGCGGAGACCGGCGCGCGCGATTTGTGGGCCCGGGTTTC
>Ga0209403_10001335_pt1 | contig 32373 bp, 28 predicted proteins | sample ArcticOcean_MG_C_8_FD_187440 | JGI IMG/M metagenome (GOLD analysis project Ga0209403, IMG submission 187440) | Marine microbial communities from western Arctic Ocean - ArcticOcean_MG_CB11_86 (SPAdes) (version 2) | ecosystem: Environmental > Aquatic > Marine > Oceanic | place: Arctic Ocean...
TATTACTTTTATAATTCTGGATTGCTAAATATCGTTTAATTTTTAGAATTCAGAAAATGATTATAAATTCTAATAAGAAAGGGAATAAATATGTAACAGCCAAAACTGAGAATTTATTAAGCTTAACTTTAATCTAAAGTAATAATTTAATATAAGGAAATATATGAAACATTTTACTTTTCAAGTTGTGATTATTTTAATAAACGTTTTTTTGTTATTTGGAATTGCCCAAGCAGATAAACGCACTTTGAGAATAGCTGTTGCGGATGATGTTGCTACAATGGATCCCACATTTGGCCAATCAGGAGCAACAAATTTATTTTTAAAGAATACTTATCTTCAGCCAATACAATATGCTATTCCAAATGGTTCATATGAATCAAAAAATGCTGATACAACAATTTTTGAAGGAAACTCAATAGAGTCATGGGAAGTTACAAATAATGGTCGTAATATCTTACTCAGCATACGGAAAGGTATGACTTTCCCAACAACTGGCAATCCTGTAACCGCGGATGATTTTTGGTGGACTCTTGAGCGAGCTTTAGGGACTAAGGCTGGACCTGCATGGGTATGGGGTAACATAGGTATTGCAAGCATGGATCAAGTAAAGCGGGTAAACGAATGGACCATTGAACTTGTTAATACCAGGCCATCAGCTATTCAATTTCCACTGATGCGAGATCAAACTCTGGGTTTGCTAGACAGCAAAGAAGTTTCCAGCCATGCGACTGATGATGATCCTTGGGCTACAAAATGGATGTCAAGAAATTATGCTGGAAATGGTGCATATGTTCTTGAAACTTGGGAACCAGGGACCAGAATAGTATTAAAGGCTAATTCTAGTTTCTTTGCAGAAAAACCATACTTCAATCGTATTGAGCTACTCGTTATACCAGAATCTTCTAATAGAATGGCCATGTTGAGTACTGGAGATGTGGATATCGCGTTTGCCCTATCAGCTGAAGAATTAAGTCGCGTTGAAAAAGCGAAAGGTGTGAAAGTGCTATCAATACCGGATCGACAAAAGCTTAATGTAGGACTAAATGTTAGAAAAGGAGCTAAATTTGAAAATGTAGCACTGAGGCAATCTTTGGCATATGCTGTTCCGTATGACGATATTGTTTTTGGTGTATTAAAAAACCGTGCAGCAAAGTCTGCAGGCCCAATGTCTGTAAACTCACGTTTCTTTGACCTTTATAACTTAGCAGATATGCCTAGTTATTATACTGATTTAGATAAAGCCAGAGATATGTTGAAAGAAAGTGGATTTGGAGATGGATTTTCTTTTGAACTTATTACAGCTAAGGGAGTGCCTCACGTAGAACAGGCAGCTGCAAGCCTTAAATCATCTTTTGCAAAGATTGGTGTTGATATGACCATTACACCTGTCTCACAGGCCAAAATGGCTGAGAAGAATGGACAAGGAACCTATGATGCTTTTATGCGTGACTGGCTAACAGATTATGTAGATGATCCTTATTATCACTTTTTTCTTTGGTGGGGAACAGGAGTGGTAATAAATTGGACAGGGTATAGTAATACTCAAGTAGATAAATTGTATCAATCTACTGCAGATATTGTAGATGATACTCAAAGGAGGGCTCCATATCGAAATGCCATTCGACAACTGATTAAGGATTCTCCAATGCTTTGGTTAGCAGACGGCGATTATACTTTAGCAGTTCGAGATGATATTGAAGGTATTACTTTACATCCTGATACACTTTTGTATTTGCGTCCACTAAAACGTAAGTAAAAATAATTAGGAAGATGAAATCTGAAGTTGATTTTTTTAGAGGTAAACATCTTCCTATTTATTGAGTTAATTGGTGAACTTAAATAAGTATCATAATTTTTAATTTGGAATGGATTTGAATTAATACATATGACTAAATTGTATTCTAAGCAAAAATCAATTGATTTATATTCATTCCTATTTAAAGTTAGCATCTTAAATTTTGCATATATCTGCAGGTGTCAGGTAAAATATTACTATGTGTAATTTTAACCTCACTAAAGATTTTGCCTTTAAAAATAATGTTTGAACGGCAATAATGATACGGACACCAAGTTCTATTAGCAATTGCTCGACACACTCAATAATCACGTATAAAAATAGTGATTCATCTCCGTCCTGGACAACTGGATCAGGTAATACAGTGTAACAGGAACTTTATACAAATATGATGAAATTGTAAGAACAACTTTATAAAAAATGACAAATAGTTAAGAAAAGTATATTTAAGACTTTACTTATACTATCCCAAGAATTTTACAGTCTTCGAAAGTTATGGTAACCGGCCTGTTAAATTTGTTGTGTAGCTAGGATAGACGTTGAGTTAGTTTTTCATTGCCTTTGGCCAATCTTGTTATCTTACATATAATATTTTCTTCCAAAATGGTTCTGCAATGGCCATCTAATTCTAGGGTGATTTCCGCAAAAAGATGATGGGAAATTTATAGACCCAGTTGCCAAAGAGGCTATATATGGTTTTAACCCATCTTCCTTCTACACTTCTACCTCTCCAGCTAGTAGAAAACTGAATTATAAATTCAGGACAATTTTCTTTAATACCGACTAAAAGCTCTTTACATTTATTGACATCCGACGAAGAACTTTCGTCTTCATGTGTTAATTAATTTAGCAAAAATAGATTTTCGAACATTAAATAACAAAATTTTTATGAAAATGAACAACCCTCTTCGCAAACTAGGATTAGATATTTGGGCTTGGCGAGCAAAACAGCAGGCATATTCAGGAGATGACATCCCCAGACTTCCAAGAAGTGGAGAATCTCAGAGAGTATCAATGGCAACTTCCAGAGGACACATAAGTAGGCCCGAAGGATGGCGTCCAGAGTTTTCTGCGGCTTCAGTTGAGAAATATCGGATACAACGTAATTACTTCTTAAATCGCTTGGGAGAAATTGATCCAAATACACTTACTATTAACGATGCTGTAGATCATCGTCTTCTTGGATCATTATTATCAAGGGTATGCTGGGAACTTGACGTTATGAGAAGTTGGGAAAGAGACGCACTGTTTTGGGTTGATCAGGCACTTGGACCTTATATGGATTTACTATTAGATCCTATCGATTTTTCCGAATATCGAGCATCTTCCGCGGTTAAGGCCCTCGAAGATGTTCCAGTAATATTTTCTGAAGCATGCTCGAACCTTGAAGGTACCGCTGTAGCACCTTTTGCACAAGCTGTTATAGAACAATTATCTGCAGGGGCAGATATTAGGGGGGAAAAATTCCCTGATATAGGAGAACGTATTGCTATGTCTACTGGTGCTCTGGAAAAGCATATTCCAGTTTCACTGCATGGATCCTTGGCACTAGCATCTCAAAAAGCTGGTGTGGCAGCAGAAGAATTCCGAAATTGGTTGGATTTAAGAGTTAATTCAATGAAAACCAGTACTGCTGTTGGAAGAGATGTCTTTATTTGGTATTTACGAAATGTTGCCATAATGAGTGAGAGCCCTGAAGAATTAGTTGATGGTGCACGTCATGAGTATTGCCGTTCTATAGTTTGGGAAAAGCTTTCTAATCATCTGTCAAGCTCGGTTCCTTTGCCACCTCTTCCAAGTTCGGCAAAAGAACAGTGTGATATTGAAGCAAGAGATGAACAATCGATTAGAGAGTTTTATGTAAGTAACAGTCTTTTATCTCAGCCAGATAATCTTGGTCATTACCTTAACGCTCCTTTACCAGATTATTTAGCACCAATGGGCTTCCTCGCCGTAACTAATGATCTAACTGATGAATACCGCCTCGATCAGAATGGAGTTTCCTATGTCCCAGAACCCAGTTTAGACTTAGGCTATTTTCATGCTGCAAATGCTAGAGACCCTCGCGCAGGCATTATCCACGAAGGTGTCCATTATCAGCAGCTTGCACTTGGGTATCGTCATGAGAATCCACTTCGTCGGCGTTATTATGATTCAGGTTCAAATGAAGGTATTGCGCACTACAATGAGGAATTGATGTTACAGGCTGGCCTGTTTGATTCTGCACCTCACACAAGGACAGTAATTTGGAATTTTATGCGTCTTAGAGCTTTGCGAGTTGAAGCCGATATTGGTTTGGCAACAGGCGATCTCTCCCTTGAAGATGCTGCTGATCTTTTTTCAATAAAAGTTTCGGTGGATCGAGCAACAGCTCTTAAAGAAAGTGCGTTTTATGCTGGGAATCCTGGAGTAGCCCTTTCTTACCAGGTTGGCAAACACCAGCTTATGAAGCTTATTTCAGAGGCTATACAGGTTCAAGGCGAGTCCTTTGAATTTCAAAAAATACATGATGCCGTCTGGAAAGATGGGAATGTACCTTTTGCTCTACTGAATTGGATAATTAATGGTAATAAAGAAGATTTAAATACTATTGATGAAGATCCACTCACTGGAGCAATTCCTCCCAAACCAGAGTTTGATCGCTAAACTATAATTAGTTAAATATGAATGATATAAAAGTTGCTGTAGTTACAGGGGCAAGTTCTGGTATTGGGGCTGCGGTAGTGAAGAAGCTATCTTCAATTGAATTTAAAGTAATAATGCTTGCTCGCGATTTGAATAGGATGAACATTGTAGCAGAGGAATGTGAAGCAAAATATAAACCTGTTCCAATTGTAATAGATCTCAGAAATTCTGTTAGCGTTGAGCAGGCTTTTGCAAAAATTAAAGAAGATTTTGGATACATTGACATTTTATGTGCTGTAGCAGGAGTTTTCCTCAATAAGTCTCCTATATCAGAGCAACTAGATTCTGAGTGGAACAATGTAGTTGAAACCAATTTAACGGGTGTGATGCGTTGCCTTCGATCATCATGGCCTCTTTTTAGAAAAGGGGCATCTATTGTCACTGTCGGTTCAGTATTAGGACAAATGTCTCAGCCTGAAGTAGGTGCATATGCAGTTTCTAAAGCAGGTTTAGCTGCACTAACTAGAACAATTGCGAGTGAAGGGGCTGAAAGGGAGATTCGTGCAAACTTAATTATACCTGGAATGGTAAAGACCCCAATAAATCAAAAAATGGCAGAAGCTAGTGGCAATACCGAGAAATGGTGGCGTGAAAGACTAAGTTCAATACCATTGAGGCGTGCAGCTGAACCTGAGGAAATTGCCGAGGCGATTTGTTGGTTATCTTTAGAACATTCAGGTTTTATAACAGGCGCAGAACTTAGAATGGATGGAGGAGTTTTGCTCGGGCCTTTACCTGATTTTGGAAAAAATAACTAATTTATGAGAAAGAGTTATGATTAGGATTAGATATATTGAACCAGTTGATAGTAATCTTTATGAAGAAAGTCGAACCAATCTTTTAGATAAGATTGCATCGCCGAATACAACAATTGAGGTTTGCAATATAAGCCTTCCCAAAGAACTTTCAGGGCCTATGCTTCCTTCTGTACCACTTTATATAAATGAAATTATAAATGAGGTTTTAAAGGCAGAAAGAGAAGGATGTGATGCTGCAATCATAGGTTGTTGTTCAGATCCTGGTCTTCCTGAAGCTCAGAGAGCAGTAAATATTCCTGTCGTTGGACCTCTTCAGGCAGCTGCAGCTGCAGCTGCGGGACGTGGATTGCGCCTAGGAGTTCTTTGTCCTGATGAGCATGCTTGGAAAACTACCGCTAACTGGTTAAGGTCTAATTTGAGGTATTATGGTCTGGATAATGTAGTGGGACCAATCAGATTTGTACCTATGCACGCTCCAGGAGAAAGTGAGGAGTTGATAGGAAATACTAATTTAAGTTCGGATGAAGTAGATAAGATTTTTCGAAAAAAACTCCATGAAAACGCGGTCCCGGTAGCAAAGAAAATGCTAGAAGAAGATGAAGCAAAGGCTGTTTTATTTGGATGTACTTTATGGGGAGGGATGATTCATGAGATTAACGACAATGTAGACGCACTATGTTTAGATCCAATTATCACAGCTGTTCATTTTGCTGAATTTCAGGCTTCATTAAAATTATAATGTAATCTTTATATTTTTCAGTAATTTAATAAATTCAAACAAATAATTTGTACCAATTACAAATAAATAAAAGCTGGAGTGAGAGTTTTGACTAACCGAATAGGGATTGACATAGGGGGTACTTTTACAGATTTAGTTATAGAGTGGGAAAAGCATCCCAAACAAATTGTTAAAGTACTTACAACCCATGAAAATTTAGTTGAAGGAGTGCTTAAGGCTATTGAGATATCTGGTGCAAAGTTAGACGAAACCGAACTTTTTATTCATGGAACAACCGCAGGAATTAATAGTATCTTGGAGCGGAAAGGGGCACGAGTTGCGCTTTTAACTACAGAAGGGTTCAAAGATGTTTACATTATAGGCAGAGGACATCGCCCAGATATGTTCAATTTGAAGTATCACAAGTCTTTACCTTTGTTAAAAAGGGAAGATATTTTTGAGGTGCGGGAGCGTATGAATGCTGATGGAAAGGTATTAGAAAAAATAGACTTTCAATTTCTTGCCTCAGTTTTAAACGATATAAAAAAGAAAGGTTTTGAAGTAGTAGCAGTTTCACTCCTTCATAGTTATATTAATCCAGACCATGAACTTAAAGTTCGGAATTATTTTCATGATCATTTTAACTCAATCCCAATTGTATTAAGTCATGAGGTGGCACCAGAATGGCGGGAATATGAGAGGACTTCAACGACTGTCGTTTCTGCCTATATCACTCCAATCGTAAAAGATTATCTCCATCGCCTTTCAAAAGAACTTCTTAATAAATATTTGAAAGTTCCTGTTCACATTACACAATCTAATGGTGGTTCAATGTCATCATCACAAGCTTCAGAACAAGCAGTTCAGACTCTTTTTTCTGGTCCAGTTGGTGGAGTGGTCGGAGGAAAGGAAGTTGGAAGATTAATAAATCAATCAAATATGATTTGCATCGATATGGGTGGTACCTCTTTTGATGTTTCCCTTATCAGAAATGGTGAAGTTGAGCTAAAATCTGAATTTGAGCTTCAAGGTTTACCAATTTTAGCTCCTTCTGTAGAATTGGTTTCTATTGCATTGGGAGGTGGTAGTATTGTAAAGGAGGTCACAGGGGGATTACGAGTTGGGCCCGAATCAGCCGGTTCTAATCCTGGTCCAGCTTGTTACGGACTTGGTGGGAAAATGGCTACAATTAGCGACGCCAATATGGTGTTGGGGCGATTACCACCAGAACAGCTTTTAGGAGGTAATCTAAAGCTAGATATCGAAGCGGCCCATAAATCTATTAGTGAAGTAGGTTCGCAGCTAGGACTTGATACTATTTCTACGGCAGAACAAGCACTTGAAGTGGCACATTTTAAAATGGCACAGGCTATTAGAGAATTAACCGTAGAAAGAGGTCTAGATCCTAGAGAATTTTCTATCTGTGCATTTGGTGGAGCAGGACCTTTGCATGCTGCATTCATAGCAGAAGAACTGGAAATTAAAAAGATTGTAATTCCTTCGTCTGCAGGGGCATTTTCAGCCTGGGGAATGCTGCAAAGTGATCTACGTCATGATATGACCATTACTTATTTTCGAAAATTTAATGAAGCGCAAACCGATTTATCTGATACGATGTCTTTACTTAAAAAAAGAGTGCTAAAGCGAGTTTTAGATGATAAAGCTGATCTTCGATCTATTCGATATGAGTCAAGTGCAGAGATGCGTTATACAGGTCAAGAGTATTCTCTTTTAGTGCCTTTGGATAAAAATTCTGCGGATAGTGAATTGCTTGAGTCATTCCATGAAGCCTATTTTCTAAGATATGGACATTCCCAACCTGATGCACCTGTCGAATTTGTTTCACTTCGAATGGCTGGAATTGTAGATTTTGAAAAAAATAAAAGCACGTTATCAACAATTATATCTGGTGAAACTAATCCTGTTGGTGAAAGAATCGTATTTTTCAACGGCAAATCAGTTAATGTCCCTATGTATTCCCGGGAAAACATAGAAAAACCAGTAGAAGGGTATGCAATAGTTTTGGAAAAATCTACAACTATAATTGTTCCTAGAGAATGGAGTGTTCTGCCAACCAAAGGTGATCATCTTATTATGGAGCGGAATTAAAAATGAAAAATTTTGATAATAAGCCAAATCCTGCCACAGTTGAAGTTGTAAGAAATGCTTTTATTTCTGGTGCGGAACAAATGAGACGGAATCTATATCGATCCTCATTCAGTCCTGTAATATATGAGATGAAGGATTGTTCAGTTGGAATATTCAATGCTGAGGGAGATCTGCTCGGTCAAGCGCCAGGTCTTCCATTCTTTTTAGGTAGTTTGGGAGGTACAATCCGTGCCGTAATAGCACAAAGGAATGTCGATATTTTCCATGAAGATGATATTTGGATCGTTAATGATTCTACAATTTGCGGAAGTCACTTGAATGATATAACTGTATTCGCTCCTATTTTTGTTAAAAATAAATTGAGAGGTTTCGCAGGAGCTAAGGCTCATTGCAATGATGTTGGAGCTAAAGACCCTGGTTATGTTGGAGACACTACTGACATTTTTCAAGAAGGACTTCGTATTGGTCCAACACGTATAGTTGATTCCGGTAAAATGGACAAGCAAATAATGGATTTGATTGCTCTGAACTCTAGATTTCCAATCGCCATCGTTGGTGATATTATGGCTGAATTTACAGCTTGCCGAACAGGTGTTGAGTGTTTTAAATCTATAGTGGATCGTTATGGATGGACGCAGGTTTCTATGTCAATTGATGAAATTTTTAGACAAGCAGAAGAGCTAGATAGAGAATCGGTTAGACTTATTCCTAATGGAGAATACTCTTCTGAAGGTAGCTTAGATAATGATGGTGTAACAACAGAGCGCGTCAATGTTAAAGTTACTGTCCGGATAAACAATGATGAGATGGAAGTAGATCTGACTGGTTCAAGTTCACAATGCACAGGAAGTGTTAATTCAGGCTTAGTACAGACCCGTTCAGCTATAGAACAAGCTTACAAGTTTTTGGTTAACCCTTCCATTGCAGTTTCAGGAGGTAATTTTCGTAATCTTCGATCCATAGTTCCTAAAGGCACCTGTTTTAACCCAAATGAGACTGCTCCATGTCTGCATTATGGTCCACATCTAATGTTGGCAATGGATCTGATTATAAGAGCCTTGAGTTCTGCAATTCCGGATCGAACAGCAGCAGGTCACGTCGGGGATTCTTGGAATGTGACTTTAGTAGGTGAGGATGAAAATGGTTTGTTCCTCTCAGGAGAATCTCTGGTTGGAGGATGGGGTGCATATCAAGGTGGTGACGGTGAGTCAGCGTTAATTCATTCTGCAGCAGGTGATTTTAAGAATTTACCTGTAGAAACACAGGAGCAAAGATATCCTTTAAGAATTTTACAATATAGTCTTCGTGAAGGATCTGGAGGGATCGGAAAATGGGTAGGAGGAATGGGTATTATCAAGGAATATGAGGTGCTCGCACCATGTAGACTACAGCTCTGGTTTGAAAGAGTAGGTACACCATCATGGGGGTTATTCGGAGGCAGGGACGGTGCGCCGCCAGATGTCTCTGTAACAATTCCTGGTAAAAATCCAATGAAAATTTATAAGGTTAATGCGATGCCTGTCCCTGCTGGGACAAAAATACTTGTAAAAACTGGAGGTGGTGGAGGTTGGGGTACTCAGGAATAAAATATCCAATAATTATGCATTGAATAATAAAATTATTTGATGAAAGTAACAAAATGTATTTTAGATTTATACAAAATTAATAATTTTAATATTTACTTACATTAACGCTGACTTAGTAGTTTTACTTTTAGTAATTAAGCTTATGACAGTTATAAGATATTATAACTGTAAACTACAAATATTGTACTAAAGACTAAATATTGTTTTTGTAATAGATTTAATTGATTTCTAAATTCATTTATAAATCGGTCTAATAGAAGTATAAAGTTATATATTAAATATCATAATATAACATTTATTCAAAAAAATCCGTCGATCCAAAATCAATATATTTATAAATATTAATAATTAATTATTTAAGTTTATAAACTACATATAACTGAATAATTAACTTTTATAAATGTATAAATTATTTTATTTATTTTGCATAATCTAAAATAACTTTAAACTTAGTTTTAAAACATAATTAAAATATTTAGTACTTATACTATAATCATCACCTGTATTCTTTTTAAGTGTGTTGCATAAATTTAATGAGAGAACAAAATACTTATAAAATTATGGTGAAATAAATGAACTTGCAAAATTATGTAGACTCTGAAGAACCACAGCAAATAAATAACTATGCTATTTTTAGCAGGTTGATGAGTTACTTTATTAAAAGGTTAGGTATCTTATTTATAGTCTTAATAGCTGTATCAATGCTGACATTTAGTGTTACCAGATTTGCTGGGACACCGTTGTATGCTGCAATTGGTGTTTATAGTTCTAAAGAAATGATTAAAGAGCGTAAAGAGCAAATGGGTCTAAACAAACCCTTATGGGAACAATATACGAACTACGTAACTGGTCTTGCGAATGGCAATTTGGGATCTTCAAGAAGAACTTTTGCACCTGTCAAGGATGAAATTGGTGATAGATTGCCTGCTACAGCAGAACTTGTAATATTTGCTGTCGGTCTATCGATACTCTGGGCAGTCCCACTTGGTGCTATAGCAGCTTTTAAACCACATGGATGGGCTGATAGGTTAGGTAGTATACTAAGTCAATTCGGGGTATCTGTACCGAGCTTCTGGCTAGGACTTCTTTTTATTTATATTTTTTATTTTATTTTAGGTGCATTCCCAGCTCCTTTCGGACGACTTGGAGGAGCTGACCCACCTTCTTTTGTGACTGGTTTATATTCTATTGATGCCTTGATTAATGGGAACTTGACTTTATTTTTAGAGACACTTAGATATATTGCTATGCCTGCAATAACATTATCATTTACGAGTAGCCCCCCCATTTTTTCCGTTACACGAAGTGCTGTTTCAAATGTAATTGGTAGTCAGTTTGTGGAGGCGGCTCGCAGTTATGGTATACCAAGTCGAGTAATAAAATTTCGTCATATTGCTCCAAACGCAGCTCCACCAATTATAAATATTGTTGCAATGACATTTGGTTACATGATTGGTGGTGCAGTATTGGTTGAAGTGGTTTTTTCTTGGCCAGGAATAGGTACATATGCAGTTCAAGCTATGGATTTTTCGGATTATGACCCAGTTCTTGGTGTTGTACTTCTTTCAGCAACAATTTATGTGGTTATATACTTTTTGGTAGATCTTGTACAAGTCTTACTCGACCCTAGATTGCGTGAATGATTAAAATTTTCATAAGTATGTTGTTAAAGAATCGTAAAAACTTACAAAAGATAATTATTCAATTAAGACGGCCTCCTGTTTTCGTTTTTTTAATAATGTTGTTTATTGTAGTTTTTGGACCTTTGTTAGCCCCTTATGATCCTCTTGAACCTAAACCCATGAATACACTTTCTGCTCCTTCTTGGGACCACTGGTTTGGGACTGATAATTATGGTTTTGATATATTATCTAGAGTTTTATATGCAGCACGAATCGATTTTAGTCTTGCATTAATTGGTGTATTGATTGGAGGGGGAATTGGTTCAATGTTGGGAGCATCTGCAGCATATAGAGGAGGAATAACGGATTTTTTTTTACTTCGATTTGTAGAAATCGTTCAGTCATTTCCAGTTCTTCTCTTTGCTCTAGCTTTATTTGCTGCATTTGGAGGAGGAAGTAGAAACATGGTACTAGTCATCGCTATTGTTAATATACCGATGTATCTTAGGATTATTCGAAGTACACTACTACCACTTCGAACTGCTGAATTTGTTGATGCTGCCCGCTGTGCAGGACTAAATGGATTCATTATTGTCATTAAGCATTTTATTCCAAATGCAAAAGGACAAATCTTTTCATTGTTCGTTTTGTCTTGCGCATATGCGATTCAAATCATTGCTGGTTTGAGTTTTATTGGGCTCGGTGTCGAACCCCCACATCCAGAATGGGGCTCAATGATCAATGCTGGAGCGGGTTATATTATGCTTGGAATTTGGTGGCCATCAATCTTTCCTGGACTCGCCATTGTAATTTCGGTTTACGCAATTAATGGATTAAGTCGTGAACAAATGACTGATCAGATTCGGAGTTAAGTTTGAAAAACCTATTGGAAATAAATAGAGTGCACGTAGAAATTAAGTCAACTAATAAGGGTAGTGTATATCCGCTTAAGGGGGTTGACCTTCAGGTGGGTGTCGAGGAAACAGTCGGTCTTGTTGGAGAGAGTGGATGCGGTAAATCAATGATCTTGAGAACAATATTGAGAATGCTCCCCCATGGGGGTTATCAAACTAAAGGAAAAATTTCACTTAATGGAGATCGTATAGATAAAACAGGGGATAAGTATTTTGAAACAATTAGAGGTAGAAAGATTAGTATGATTTTTCAGGACCCAGTCTCTGCTCTTAGCCCCTTAATGCGTGTAGGTGATCAAATATCAGATATATATCGTTATAATGTCCATGCAACAAAGGTAGAAGGATGGGATCTATCATTAAATTTATTAGAAGCTTTAGGCATTGTTAACCCAAAAAATGTGGCTCAGCGTTACCCTCATCAGATGAGTGGAGGAATGGCACAACGCATTAATATTGCTATGGCAATGGTATGTGAACCACAACTTCTCCTTGCTGATGAGCCAACAACTGGCTTGGATGTAACAACTCAAATGCAAGTACTGGAATTACTTCGTGATCAACTTACTAGATTACGAGCTTCTTTGCTTTTTGTATCTCATGATCTTAGAGTAATTAAAAAGATTTGTACTAAAGTAGGAGTTATGTATGGAGGAAAAATTGTTGAGTTTGGAAAGTCGAATGAAGTATTTTCTTCTCCATCTCATCCCTATACTCAACGTTTATTAGAATGTGCAACCCTTTGATAAACCAATACATCAAAAATTAAACTTTGTGATTATTATTTTAATTATCTTTTATAATTTACTTTAGCTTAATTAAGTCTACAACATTCAGGCTAGTCACAAAATTATTTTATGAGTAACAAAGATAAAATTGTTTTCGAAGTTCGAAATCTTACTAAAAATTTTCGATCGGTGGGTTTATATGGTAAAACTGAAATAATAAAGGCTCTTAATAATGTTTCATTTTCTGTGAGCTTAGGTCAGACAATGGGCATAGTAGGTGAAAGTGGAAGCGGAAAGTCAACAATAGGAAGATGTGTGCTCGGTCTAACCGAATTAAGTTCTGGAGAAATTATTTTAGGAGGTGAACATATTAATTATAAAAGAAATAAAGATATTAAATATTTAAGACGTAAAATTCAGATTGTTTTCCAAAATCCGCAAAGATCATTTAATCCGGTATATAATATAAGGACCTCAGTTGGGGAATCTCTAAATGTCAGACCCGAATGGTCAAAGAAACAACGTCATCACCGTATAGAAGAAGTATTAGATGCTGTTAAAATTGATGAAGAATTAAGAAACCGGCGTCCAGAACAACTTAGCGGAGGACAATTGCAAAGGGTTGCAATTGCAAGAGCTATTGCTCCGGAACCAAATATAATATTTCTAGATGAGCCAACATCTTCTCTAGATCTTTCTGTTCGCAGCGAAGTCCTTAGTCTTCTAAATGAACTTCAGAATACTTTGAATATTACCTATGTTTTTGTTTCTCATGACCTTGAAGTAGTACGTGCAATTACTAATAACATAATTGTTATGTATCGTGGACAAATTGTTGAAGAGGGTTCTTCAGAAGTTTTATTTAATAATCCTTCACATCCTTATACGCAGGCACTTTTAAAGGCTAGTGAATTTTAATGGTAAATAATTAAAATTAGAAAATAATAATATTGTATTAAGATATTTATAGGTTTTTTTAACTGAATATTAATTGATGCTTGTGATATCTATTAAAATAAACTTATTGAATATATATTTTACTGTAATTTATATTTCATATTATTAATAATATTTGTAAATTTTAAGTATGGATGAGCGAGAATTATAAAAATCCAATCAAACTAGGTTTGATAATTAACCCTATAGCTGGGATGGGGGGAAAAACTGGACTCAAGGGTAGCGATGGTTCAAATACTTTAAAAATAGCTTTAAGTCTTGGAGCCAAGAGAGAATCAGCAAATCGTGCAGAACAAGCTTTGCTTCCTTTAAAATTCTTGAGTAACAAATATTCACTCATAACCTGTTCAGGAGAAATGGGACAGGAATCTTGCAATAGGTTAGGTTTAAAAACAGATTATATTATAAGTATTGGCATAAAAAATACTACAAGAATCGATACAATTAATTCTGTCAAAATAATGGTCCAAAAAAAAGTGTCTCTGATACTTTTTTCAGGTGGTGACGGGACAGCATGTGATGTTTATAATGCTCTTCAAGATAAAACCCCCATTTTAGGTATACCTGCAGGTGTAAAGATGCATTCTTCCGTATTTGGAACAAGTCCAAATGCTGTTGGCTCCTTAGTTAGTAGAATAATTCTAAATCAGTCAGATCAGTTCCCCATAAGTTCTGCAGAAATAATGGATTTAGATGAAGATATGCGAAGATGTGATCAAATAAGAACTAAATTAATTGGTTATGCTACCATCCCCAGTGATAAATTCTTGATACAAAACCCTAAAAGTTATGTCCCATTGAACGACGAAGATTCAATTGAGGGTATTGGGGAGTATTTGGAAAAACAATTAAATAATGAAGCAACTTATATTGTTGGACCAGGCCGTACGACACAAAGTTTTCTAGAAAGGATTGGCATCTCAGGTACACTGCTTGGAGTTGATGTTCTTAAAGGTTTAAAATTAATTGGGCGTGACGTTAATTACCGACAATTGGATTTGTTATCTAGAGACGGACTCTTGTATATAATCTCAGGAATTATAGGCGGGCAAGGGTTTTTATTCGGCCGGGGCAATCAACAAATTACGGCTGAAATAATTCGAAGAGTACAGAGAAAAAATATTATAGTTGTAGCAAGTGCCCAAAAGATATTTGAACTTCCTCGGCAATGTATTCTTATTGATACTGGAAACAAAGAATTAGATAATGAACTTGCTGGTTATCTTAAAGTACAAACTCATAAAAATTTTACATTTATAATAAAGGTTGAAGTCGCTTAATTTTTATCAATATTTGGTGAGATCCAATTTTTTGGAGCAGTATTTCGTTTAAATGGAAAAATATTAACCGTAAAACCTGAATCACTACCATTCATAAACATTGTTCTTTTTGTTATAACCCAACGATCGTTCTCTCGTCTTAATTCATCATGATACTGGCCATAAATAGTTGCTGTTGTCTTATCAGCTCTTTCATGCCATGCAAGAACATAACTTACCGAAGATGCTTTGTGTGACCCACTAAATTGAATGCTTACGTTTGATAAATGATGCGAAGTCCTTTCCCATCGCCACATTCTTTCAAGAGATTTAGCTACTGCTTTAGGTCCATAACTATTCAACTGATCATCTGGTCCAAATTTTACATCACAATCTTCTGAGAATAATTTGGAGATTGCATTTAAATCCATATAATCAAGTGCACGACAGTACTCAATTAATAGAGCCGTTATTTCTCGTTCATCGATGATTTTTTTGATTAAGTCATTCATTTAATTATTAAACAGTATTATGTTCTTACTACTTACCAAAAAATTTGCATAAAATTGTATTAACTTTAATAATATTCATAAATTAATTAGTTATTATCAATAAAATTAGATAGTAAAATATTAACATATTTTGCAAACTATTTTTAACTTAAATCGATATTTTATATTATAATCTTATTGTAATTTAGTTATTTCATTAATTTTAATTGGGCTAATTGGAAATCGTGGCGCGAAAAACTTTTCTTCATCTATCGGTGCATTTGTCTCCGACTCTAATATTTCTGTAAGAAATGAGGCACAATAGCGCCCCTGACAACGACCCATCCCTGCTCGAGTTCGTTGCTTTATTTCTCCAATCGTAAGGCAACCTAATTGTATTTCTTTTCGAATATGTCCCATAGTTACAAGTTCACAGCGACATACATAAGTATCTTGCTGAGTATCTAAATAATTTGGTAGTTGACTCGAGTATAATTTCCTGAATCCAGATTGAAATGTACGATGCTTTTTTAATTCACTTTTCGATATTGAATACTCATCTTCTTGTTTTTTAGTTATCTTAATTCCTAATGATAATACAGCATGAATTCCAGCAATTATTCCTTCCTCACACGCAGCATATGCTCCACCCAGTCCAGCACAGTCTCCTACTGCATAAACCCCATTTATATTAGTTTCATAATCATTGGTACGATTAACTACTAATTGTCTTCGCAAAGAATCATAAATATGGTCACAGCCCAGGTTACGAAGTAAAATATTTGATGGAAGGAATCCATATCCCATACATACTATATCGCTTTTGAAAGATATTTCTTTTCCCCCAAATCCATTGCTTGAAGAATCCTGTGAAATAGTTGATTCTAATCCATCACCATCCTGTTTAACAGAAGACAAATTATAATTATAATATATTGGTATTTTATAATTTTTAAGCTCTTTTATATAACGAATACCCTGTAAAACTAGTTTAGGTGATCCCCTAAACATTTCAATAACCGGTCCTATAGAATTAAAACCTGGCTTGTAAGCTGATTCAGAAATACCTACTATGGATGCACCAGCTCTGGCTAGCTCAAGGGCCACCTGAAGATTAAATGGCCCATTTCCAGCAATTAATATTTCTTTACCAGCAATTACATTATATGTCTTTAATAGACTCTGAACGGCCCCTGTTGTCATAACCCCTGGTAGCGTCCACCCTTTAATTGGTATGGGGCGTTCATAAGCTCCTGTTGCAACAATAAGTTTTCGAGGTCTAAATAATATATTACGTTCTTCAATTATTGCTAAAACACTTCGTTCTGCAAATCCAGCCCAGATTTGAACACCATTTAATACTTTGACCCCTGTACTTGACATTCGTTTTATAAGTTTCTTCCCGAGTTTAATTTGTGGGTCAGTCTTAGAAATAAATGTGGCATCATGAAAAGGTGTTGGCTGTTTAGAGAATTGGCCTCCAAGTGATACTCGATCATCTATTAAAATCACATCCAAACCAGATTCTGCAGCTATACTCGCTGCAGACATGCCACCTACACCTCCACCAATTATCAGAACGTCTGGTGTTTCGACTTTCATGTCACCATTGTTTTTTTCTTTTTTATTTGATAACTTTAACTCATATTTACCGTAGAATTGTTGTTTAAATATTCGCATCCCATTTTTCACCTTCGTCATACAAGCACGTTGGTTTTGATTGCCATCTACATCAACAAGACAATCATGACATACACCCATTCCACAAAATATTCCTCTTGATTCTCCCGATGAAGTTACCCTCAAATCTATTATGCCATATGATGTTAAAGCAGCAGCAATACTGTCTCCAGGAAATGCATACAATAACCTTCCTTCAAACTCAAACTCAATTCGACTTGAAGATTCAACATTATTTGAGTAAATAGCACGCATTGGAAGGACTTGTTTCTTATTGTTTTTCAAAAATAATTAATTATTTAGAATGTTTAATGCTGAAGGTGTAATCCCTAATTTTGTTCATTAAATTTTAAAAATAGATTCTGTGAATTGTTTCAAGTGAAAGGATATAAAGTCTTTAAAAGTCATTTTTTTTGCATCAACAAAATATTTAGCTTTATTCTAAAATTTAAAATATATTTTACTATAATTTACATTTATAATATATTCTATGGAATAGAAGATTCAATTATTAACATTGATTTTGTGAGGTATTGTTAACTTTGTTAAAGTTTATTGATTATTTAAATTATTATGTCCAGTCCAAAGATTGTAGGTTGCCTCTCAATGAATTAAAAACTTACATGATACTGTGTCAAGATGAAATCTTTAAATGACGAATTAACAATTCCCCAATTAATCCAATACTTAAAAACTAATTATTTTTTTAAAACTAAATTTTAATTTTTTAAAACTTAAAACATATGATAGACCTTTCAAATAAAACAATTCTTGTGACCGGTGCATCAAAAGGTATTGGAGCAGCTATTGTTCAAAATTTATCTAAATCTAATGCTAACATTATAGCACAATATTGTTCAGATAAAACGGGAATGGAACAGGTTATTTCTTCTTGTGCTGAAACTAATATTGTTACTTATCAAGCAGACTTCAAAAAAGAGAAAGAAGTTGAAAACCTATGGAAAAAGTCAATTAGTTGGCGAAATGGAGTTGATGTTCTCATTAATAATGCGGCCATAATTCGTTTTGAAGGCGGAATTGATGATTCAGATCATATTTGGAAAAAAACATGGGATGATACTCTTGCTGTAAATTTAATGGCTCCATGCAATCTTATGAAAAAGGCAGTATCTCATTACAAGAAAAAAGGTGGTGGAATTATCATTACCATTTCAAGTTGGGTGGCACACCGCGGTCCTGGTTCTCCATCAACAATAGCTTATTCGGCTTCTAAATCTGCGGTTATGAACGCTACCAAAACTATTGCACGACATTATGCCGAAGAAAATATACTTACTTATACTGTCTCTCCTGGTGTAGTAAGAACACGTATGTCTGAAGAGTATGCTATTTCAACTAATGGTGAAGACGCAATAACCCAAAGCCTTGCTATGAAAGAGTGGGTTCCACCATCTGATCTTGCGAACCTCGTATCTTATTTGTCTTCGGGGTCTTGTAGACATTTAACAGGTGCAACATTAGATGTAAATGGAGCAAGTTATTTGAGGTGATACTATTTATCGCGTGAAACGTTAGTTAATTGGAACGATATTTTAAGGCTTCAAATTTTCATCACGAATTTTAAGGTAGAATCCATATGAATTTGGTAATATTGCATAGGGATTTTCATGACCTAGCTTTTTAGCAGCATGGTAAGCCCAGTTTGAATCAGAAATCATTTCTCTAGCGAGCGCGATTAAATCTGCTTGGTTATTTTTAATGATATTTTCAGCTTGTTCTGCTTCCATAATGAGCCCCACGGCCATAGTATTAACACCTGAATCTTTCTTGATTTTTTCTGAATAAGGTACTTGAAATCCGGGCTTTATTTTTTCACTAGAAAGTGTAGATGGGCCTGACATACCTCCAGATGAGCAATCAATAATATCAACTCCACGCAGTTTAAGCTCTTTAGCTAATTCGACGGTATCCTCAATAGAAATACCTCCTGAAATATTATCTACTGCCGATACCCGAAAAAATAGGGGCTTGTTTTCAGGCCAAATTTCCCGAACAGCTTCTGTTATCATCAATGGGAAAGTCATTCTGCGCCTTAGATTACCTCCATATTGGTCACTACGGTGATTAGAAAGTGGAGAAAAAAATGAATGAATTAAATATCCATGAGCTCCATGAATTTCAATAGTATCAAAACCTGCTTCCAAAGCTCTTTTTGCAGCAGATTTGAATGCTTCAACCACTTCTATTATTTCTTCATGACTCATACATTTAGGTGTTGGGTAACCCTTTTTTTCTGCTATGGCACTAGGACCAATTATTTCCCAAGATGGTTCTTCAGCATCTTTTTTAGGTATTGGATGCCCGCCATCTGCGAGCCTAACGCAACTGGCTCTTCTTCCGGCGTGTCCTATCTGTATCCCAACAGCTACATTTTGAGAATGATATAGTTTCACAATTTTTTTTAAACCTAATACATGATCATCACTCCAGATTCCAGTGCATCCATGTGTAATTCTGCCTTCAGGAGTAACCCCTGTCGCTTCAACAAAGGACAAAGCCATACCACCTAGAGCAAATCTAGAATGGTGAGCGATATGCCAGTCTTGGATGTGACCTTCAACAGCCCTGTATTGACACATCGGAGATACTACAATTCGATTCTTTAACTTAAGACTCCTCAATTCTTTCTGAGAAAAAAGATGAATGTTTGTCGACATTTGGTAATTTTTTTTATGTTATTTTGAGAGATTATTGATTACTTTTCTATTGATCAGTTATCAATATAGTATATTAATTCTTTTTTCCTGATTTTATATCTAATTCATCGACAAGCATATTTAGTTTCCCAATCAATGAAGATATTATTTCTACTCTTTCCACTCCTTCATTTTTAAGCTCTTTAAAAGTTGTAAGGGGTGGACGAACATCACCAACAGGATATCCAGCAAGTTCAGCTAATGCTTTAGAATAACACTGGTGGCCATATGTAGGATGACCTTCACCAATGACCTCTTGAATTTCATCAATGAGATGTTGGATCATTTTTGCTTCACTTACTCGACCATCTGTCATCATTTCACATATTCTTGTTGACGCTTTGGGGATATAGTTACCATAAGGGTTTACATAACCAACCGCTCCCAAAAGATAAGACTCTACAATTCGCTCACCAGCAAACACATTCATTATTCCATCCGTTGCAGTAATAATATCAAAAACACGAGCAGCATCCATACTTGCTTCTTTAATATACCTTATTTGCTCAAAGTCTTTAGTCAACCTTGCAATAAGTTTCGCAGGCATGTCTACATTAGTAGTGAAAGGATTGTTATAAAGCATAATTGGTATATTTACCTGTTCACATATTTTTTGATAATATTTAAAAATTTCTTCATGGGTTGGAGTGTAATAATAAGGTGGAGAAATCATCAGACCGTCAGCGCCAAATTCCTCTGCTTCCTTACTGTAACGAACAGCATTTGGTGTGTGTGCATTTGCTGTCCCCACTAAAACTGGAATGCGATTCTTAATGTGAGTGACTGTAGATTCAACAAATTCTTGACGCTCTTCATCTTTAATAGTCAAGAACTCTCCTGTAGTACCTAGAATTATTATTCCAGGAACGCCTTCACTTAGTTGCCAATCTAAAAATTTGTACCATGCTGAATAATCAATGTTTGCCAAATCTTCCGTGAATGGGGTTACAGCAACAGTAAAACTTCCCCGAAACTTATTGTTCATAATTACTCTCCATAAGGATTTTCTTTTAAACAAAAAATAACTTTAATAAAACACATTTAATTTAATTTGTGATTCCTATAATTTTTAGCACCAAGGAAATCGTTAACGGTACATTTGCTAACATAATTTGCAGGAATTTATTTCTTATTTTTTTCTTCAACTTGAATAATTTCCCCACCGGCCTCAATCCAAGAAGAAAAACCACCCGTGACATGGGCAATTTTTTCTATTCCCATTTTCTGTAAGGTTGCAACAGTAAGTGCTGAACGCCATCCTGAAGCACAATAAAATAGGAATGTTTTTTTTCCATCAAAAACTGGCTTGAAATAGGGACTTTCTGGATCAACCCAGAATTCAGCCATACCTCTGGGGCAATGGAAGCTGTCACGTATATAGCCCGTGCGTTGGCGTTCTCGAAAATCTCGGATATCGACTATGACAACATCATCAAGTCCAACCATTTCTATAGCTTTGTTTGCATCAATTTCAATTATCTCTTTTCTGGCTTTAGCTACTAAGGAAGCTGAACTAATTTTGAGCTTATTTGGCATTTCGAATCTAAAATAATTATTTCTTTAAAAATTAGAACAATGTTTAGAGGAGAGATTATATATTGTGTGCTTTGATCATTGAATGTGTAACTTTAAAATTAACTGCAACAAAACAGTAAAAACATATAATATTATCGTTGTATATTAGTGTGAAATATATCAAACCTCTAATATTGCAATTAATGTTTTCAAAAATTAACTACGATCTATCTGCCATAAAAGATTCCCACCAAGTATTACACCAGTAATTAATGGTACCCTGCGCTTCATGATATTGGTGCCAATTGTTTATCCAACTTAGAAATCTTTGCTCGCCTGGCTTTATACCAGGTTGAGCATATTCCCAGGAGAATATAATAAGTTTACCTTCTTTGTCTCTCATGAGTTTGAGTCCTGGATGCTTTTGAATAAATACTTTAGTGACAGAATCAGTTAAACAGGCGTCTGCTCTTCCTTCTTGAACTTCTATCCAAGGGAATTTAAACTCCTTAATTGTAGCCAATGGAAATTCTTTTTTGATAATGTCCTTGATTGATGAACCATACCATACTGAGATAATTTTTCCTTCTTGGTTTAGATCTTCTTTATCAGAAATTAACTCCTTTTCCTGAATAAGGGCAGTAACTCTATAAAGCATAAATCGTCCATTGGCGAATTCTACAAGTAAAGCACGTTTAGGCGTGTTCACATGTTTGGGCAAAAGATCAACTTTTCCTGAAAGAAGGGCCGGGATATGTTCCGGCCAAGGCATATCGACACACTCAAGCCTCACCTCTAAGTCATCAGCCATAAGTCTGCCCATAATCGGAGCTATACCCCACTCTTTTCCATTTTTTGGATCAATATAAAACTCTGGTGGGAATCCATCAGTTGGTGGAGGAGAAAAATCAACTGGAATACGCAGTACTCCACTTTCTCGAATATCTTCTAAAAGGTTTTTTTCAACCATAACTTAATCCGCCATCCAAGATTGCCACCAATTATTACACCAATAATTAATTGTTCCCTGATTATTGTGATAATTTAGCCAATTATTAATCCAGTTAAGAAAAATTTGATCGCCACTCTTAACTGCAGGATGTCCCCACTCTTGGGCTAAAACCTCAATCTTATCATTCTTATCCCTTAAAAGACATAACTCAGGGTTTTTGCCCATAAATATCTTGGTGACAGCATCAACTACGCATCCATCAAGTTTTCCTGCCTTTACTTCCGAAGTTGGATTGGCATGTTCACTTATGGTGGATAATGGGAAATGCGAGTGAACCGCATCAATTATAGAAGAACCATGCCAGATTCCAATACGTTTGTTTTGTTCGTTCAGCTCCTCTTTTTGTTTAATCTGATTATCCTTAGATACAATTATTACTGCTTTAGAAGGCAGCAATGGCCCACCAAACTCTAATTCAATAGCTCTTAACGGCGTATTGGTATAACTCATTAAAAGATCTACTTTATCCGACAACAATGCTTGCATGTGTCCGGGCCAGGGAATATCTACAAATTCCGGCCTAACACCTAAATCTTTGGCCATCACTTTACCTAGCTCACAAACCACACCAGTTGGCTTTCCACTTTTTTTGTCTAGGTAAAATTCAGGTGAATGCCCTTCTTCAGGAGGTGGGGAAAAAGCAACAGCTATTTTTAAAACGCCTTTTTCTCTAACTATAGTTAGCCTTGATTTCTTTATCAATTTGATTTTTAAATTTACTCTAAATCTATATCATCACCAGCTTGAAATGCTGGTCCATTTATTACCAAATAGGTCATGTGGCCATCAAAGACATAAGGTACGCCTTTTGGGATAAACACATGATCTCCTTTGTTAACCTTTCCTGGTGGATAACCGTCAACATTAAACTCCCCTTCACCGTCAATGATGTAATAAGCACGATCACTAACTTCACTGACTAGTTTTTTGTGATGTCCCCAAATTTTAACCCACGTTATACTAATATCATTACTTTGATCATCTCGATGAATGACCTTCTTCATAACCAATGGATTGCTTTCACCGTCCATTTCTGGTAAATTTTGTGTCTTAATAATCATGCTTTATCCTTAATAAAAGAATTAAGTGGTTGTTTTTTAAAGCCTCAAATATTGCAATCTAAATATAGAATTAAATAATACTACAAACTGCTGATATAAAATTTCTGATTATTTAGAAGTGGTGCATGGGAATATCTAAAGAATCCAATACTACTTTCTAAGTTGTTGAAGAAAATTTACATAGAATCTAAAGCTACTTATAATGTGATCAAATCCCCTCGAACAATTTTTCAATAAACACCAAATGACATACTTACAAACTTTAATACTTCGATTCATTTACTTTCAAAAAATTTATTTATTCTTTTTTGGGATATTAAATATCTTACTCCCAAATCATGGAGCTAAGAAATGCTTGTGTTTCAGGATGCTGTGGGTTGTTTAAAACTTCTTGTGGAATACCCTCTTCAACTACAACCCCTTGATCCATGAAGAGAAGTCGATCTCCAACTTTTCTGGCAAACCCGATTTCATGTGTAACAACTATCATGGTCATGCCTTCCTCTGCCAAGCGTCTCATTTCTTCCAAGATACCAGCAACAAGTTCAGCATCAAGTGCAGACGTTGCTTCATCAAACATTATGAGAGCGGGTTCAAGCGCTAATGCCCTGGCTAGGGCCACTCGCTGCTGTTGTCCCCCTGATAAGGTACCTGGATAAGCATTTAATTTGTCACTAAGACCCATTTTTTCTAACTGCTTCTCTGCCCGTTCCGTAGCCTCCTTAGGAGGAACTCCAAGTGCTTTATCTAAACCCAACAATACATTTTCCAACGCAGTCATGTGGGGCCACAGATTGAATTGCTGAAATACCATGCCAATTTGAGTTCGCAACTTTTGAAGGGATGAATCTTCTATTTTTAGATTTGCAAAGTCTAATTCATAATTGAACTCTTTTTCTTTATCACTGAATTCCATATAACCACGCTCAGGTAGCTCAATCATATTTATACAGCGGAGGAGTGTACTCTTACCAGATCCACTTCGTCCAATGATAACGACGACTTCTCCTCTTTCTACGACAAGGTCAACGCCCTTTAAAACCTCAAGGTCTTTAAAAGACTTATGTAAATTTTGAATTTGAAGTAATTTTTCAGGCATACCATCCAATCAATTATAATTGATGAGTTAGTTCGGTTTTATTTGGTAACAAGTCGATCAAACTTCTCCTTGTGTGCGACTTCCACTTCATTCATGATTCGATCAAACTTACCGGTAGCTTTGTTAAATGACATCCAACTGTTCAGCCAGTTTAAAAAAAGCTGGTCACCAGGTTTGATGCATGGATGAACACAATCTTTATAGGGTGTAATTGGCTGGCCATCATCTTTAGTCAAGATGTTACATTCCTTATGAAGTGATAAAAAGCCTGGTACTTTAGTATCGTGAAGACAGGCATCTGCTTGACCTTTAAGAACGGCATCAAAGGTTTCCTGTGCATTTGTCAAAATTTTAACTTGGGCAAGAGGATAACGTTCTCGAACGTGAACCTCTTGAGAAGATCCCATAGCAACAGAAATGATCCTGTGAGGCTGATTGAGATCAGCTTCTTTTTTTAGATCATTACTGCTGAGTATGACAATCCTGCCTTCTTCACAGAGTATACTTTCAATTGTAAATTCTACATTAAAAGCTCTTTCTGGTGTATTTGTGTGCTTAATACTTATATCTACCTGATCATTAAGTAACGCATCAATATGATTTTCCCAAACCATATTCACAAACTCGGTCTTAACCCCCAGATCATCAGCTAGCAGTTCACCAACCAAGCCAACTAATCCTGCTGGTTCACCGCTGTCTGGGTCAAGATATTGGGCTGATGTTTCACCCCAATATGCAGAGATGCGAACAAACCCTCTTTCACGAATTTCAGTTAATAACGATTTTCTCATTTCATATTCTTTACTTGAACTACTTATCCCAATAGGGATTCATACATCTCAAATCTGAAGATGCTATCAACATTGTAAGCACTAGTATTGGGGCCTGTAATCTCTTGTCAACAGGCCCCATCTAAATGTGATTTATAAAATTAAAATTATGAGAACAGATATTTCACTGACTCATCAGGGACCCCATCCATTTGTTATATAAGGCTTTTAGCACACCTTGTTCACGGTTCCATTGGGTCCAATTCTGAAGCCAATTATAGAAGCGCGGATCGCCTTGCCGGATAGCGAAACTACCAGGCTCTCGTTGTGCAACAACAATTTTACCTTTTTCATCTCGTAGCACTTTTGTATCAGGGTACTCTTTACTAAACTTGACCGACTGGTAAGCGTCCTGGAAAGTGACATCAGATCTTTGAGAGGCCACTTCCAAACGAGCTTCCATGGAGCCCTCAGTGGCTCTGATTACAGCATTTGGGAAACTATTCATAGCAAAAAAATGTTGGGTTGAGCCTTCCATTACTGAGATCTTTACCCCAGGTTTTGAAACATCATCTAAGGACTGAACTGGGCTGTCCTTATGAACGAGCACACTTACGTCATAGTAAGCAGTGGTAGCAGGAAAATCAATTGACAGAGCGCGAACTGGAGTTGCAGAAGGAGCGGCAATAATCATATCAGCCTTGCCCGATAAGAGTGTCGGGATAATGGCTTTCCAGTCGGTATCAATGAATACCGCCTTGACTCCTAAATCCTTAGCTATCATACGCCCACAATCAGCGAAGTAGCCTTCTGCTTCCCCAGTTTGTGCATTTGGTCTCTGTAAAGGAGAGGCACTCTTGAGAAAGATTGCCATACGGATTTCTCCTCTTTTTTGTATTTCTTCCAAGATGTTTTCAGCAAATACAGATCCAGATAAAACCATTGCCAAAGATAGGGTAAGTACTTTTGATATTAATTTATACATAATTTATCCTATGTTATGAATTAATTGAAAGTATGCTTCTAAAAAGCATGCTAATTGTCATTCCGGTGAATCCAGGATGAACTAAAAAGACCTTTTCTTTAACTTATTATATTTCATTTCGCCAATGAGAGAAGTCAAGCTAAGTTGGTAAAAATTTGATCATAATTCCTCCTATGTTTGAATTAATAAATGCATACTTATAATCAGCATGCTAATTAACATCCCAGTGAATCCAGGATGAATTGAAACAACCCCCCTTCTCTAAATAATTCTAAACAGCTAAAAAGATTTTACTTAAACTTAAGTTTATTACGAATAGCTAAATTTCCTTTCCAAGAATAGATTGAAACGTGAGATGATAATAACCATTATTACGAAAATGACAGCCACAGCGCTATATAACTCAAAGGGGCGGAAGCTGAGGGTAGTGGCGTACTGCGCTTTTCTTACCAACTCATCCACTCCAATTATTCCTAAAATAGTTGTACTTTTAAAAACGATAACGAACTCGTTCCCTATAGGAGGTAGAATAGTCCGTATAGCTTGTGGCAAGATGATATAGCGCATCACTTGGAATCTGCTCAGTCCAACAGAGAGGCCTGCCTCCGTATGGCCTTTGGGAACTGATTCAATTCCTGCTCGGTATGTCTCCGCCATAAAAGCGGAATGTGTCATAGATAAGCAGATTACAGCCGTTGCGAATGCCGGTACATTGATCCCAGTTAGCATTGCTGCACCATAAAACATCCAAATTAAGTACACAAAAAGTGGTATGGCTCGGAAAATTTGTATATAAATATCTGAAAAGATAACCAAAATTTTTATTCCGGACTTACCCATCAAGGCAATTACCAAACCTAAGGTAAGCGCAATAGCCATGCCTATTAATGCCATCTGAATGGTTATCAAAACACCATCTATAAGAAAGGATTGGTACCTTAGTAACACATGCCATTTGAATTCAAAATCCATTTTTTATCTCCGATTTAATAAAAATACTGGTTTTTTATAGAGCAAGCCCCCCCCCGTCTACAACAAGTGCCGTTCCTGTTACATAAGCAGACGCGTCTGAAGCAAGATATAATGCCGCTTGAGCCACATCTTGGGGTGAACATAGTCTGCCTATAGGCACCTTCTGAATAATTTGTTCATTTCGTCTTTCAAGAGCACCAACAGATTGATCGAGAAACTCAGAACGATCAATAGTTGGCCTGTCTATACCACCTGGACAGATTGAGTTCACACGAATGTTGTACTTACCATAATCTATTGCCAATTGACGAGTCAGCGAAACTACACCTCCTTTGGAGGCACAGTATGCCGCTTCACCTTTCGTCGCACCTAAACCAGCACGAGATGCTGTACTAATTATAACACCGGAATTCTGAGCCATCATTATGGGTAAGGCATGATGTACTCCTAGGAAGACACCTTTAAGATTGATGTTTATTATTCTTTCCCAGTCAGAGATCTCAGTATCAACTACAGTCGTCGCATACGGGAGATCAATTCCAGCATTATTAAATAAAATATCTAGACCACCAAAATGGTCAACGGCACTTTTTACCATCCTCTTTGTATCCTCCCAGGAAGATACATCTATTTTTACAAACAAAGCATTTTTACCAATTCGTTCTGCAGTTTCTTGCCCTGCATCATCGTTAATTTCAGCGACGATAACCCGGGCTCCTTCATTTGCAAACAAAATCGCGCTTTCTTGTCCAATACTTGAACCAGCTCCGGTAACTATGGCAACTTTATCCTTAAGTCTCATTTAATTTTCTTTCTCTCTTTTATATATTATGACAGCTAATCAAGCATGCAATAGCTATCACCATGCCGTCAATCCACCGTCAACTGGTAGAGCAACGCCAGTAACAAAAGATGAACTATCAGATGCTAACCACAAGACCGCCTCGGCAACTTCCTCTGGCTTTCCAAAGCGATTAATAGGATGTCTCTCCATCAGACTCCGTCGCACAGCCTCAGGATCTTCACGTGAAGCAAAAAACCTTTGGTGTGTTGGAGTTGATATATCGCTGGGACATACACAGTTAATGCGAATACCTTGTACTGAATAATCAACTGCCATCTGCTTGGTGAGTAAAACCAGAGCTCCTTTTGCCGCACAGTATGCAGACTGTTTAGGGGATGCTACCAAGCCTAAGACCGAAGCGGTATTTATTATGTTTCCTCCATCATTTTTAAGCATCAGGGGTATGATTGTTCGACAGCATAAGAACACGCTTTTAAGACATCCGTTAATAATCCGATCCCAATTTTCCTCAGTAGTATCATGTGCTGACTTGGAACCTCCAACCCCTACATTGTTGTGAAGAATATTAATTTGACCATAGTTACTTTGTACAGTGTCTACCATTCTCTCAACGTGGTCACTATTGGTTACGTCAGTCTCAATAAATATGCCTTCCGCACCTCGCTCCTTTATAGTTGCCAAAGTTTCCTGACCAGCATCTGGAACTATGTCAACAACTACCATTTTTGCCCCTTCTTGTGACATTCGTAAAGCTGTGGCCTTTCCAATGCCTGACCCGGCTCCGGTAACTATTGCCACTCTCCCTTCTAGTAACCCCATTTACACCTCTTGATTTTCGTCAATTTTTAATAAGCGAGCAGCATTTTTATAAACTAGTTTGTCTACTACATTCTCATTAAATGGGTATTCTAAAAATCTCTTTATATCATCTAGTGGACGAAAAGGGAAAGCGCTAGCGTAGATGATTTTATCCTGTAAAATTGAATTGGCCGCCTCAAATATTGGCTCTCCCCCGGGCAAAAATTGGTAAATTGATGCTTCAAGGTAGACATTTTTGTGCCTGAAGGCAAGAGCAATAAACTCAGTAACCTGTGGCCAAACCCCGTGCGAACAAATAATCTTTAATTCAGGTAAATCTTCAGCCAAGTTATCAACAGCAGCAGGCCCCCCCCATTTACCTACTAGCGGACCCATGGTAAATATCACTGGGACATCTAATTCAATACACTTGTAATAGAGGGGGTAAAGTATTCGGTCATCCGGATAAATATTAATGTGATGAGGATCCAACGATATCCCCTTCATACCCAATTGAGAAATACATCTTTCTATCTCTCTGGTAGCTTTTAGACCCTGAGTTGGGTCAATCCCTGCAAAACCAAACAATCGATTTGGGTATGCTTCCATACATTCAAATACATAATCATTACTCAGAGTTACACGTGGAGAGTTGCGTCCTGTAAAAACTGCTTGTTTTACCCCCGCCTTATCTAGAGAGGTCATGAAGTTGTCTAATGTGTCAGGTTCCGGTTTTGGGCAATTAAAATATGTGTCCCAATCATAAGTACCTGAATAAAGATTCATATACTGTTCTGTATTGGGGCGTGCTCTAAAATCTATAATTTTCATAGTTCTCCTTACAAGAGATTAAATGATTATCTTAAATATTTTTAAACTTTTAATATCAAAAAACTTTAAAATAGTTCAATAAATTTATTTTAGTCCTCGCGATCTCCTAAAATCCATTGAGCATTCTTGTATAAGGCCTTTTCAAGAACATCAGGCCGAAAAGGTAACTTTTTGAACTCTTCTACTGTTTGCTTAAGTGGTCGCTCCGGATAACTGCTGGAAAAAAGAAATCGATCAGCCATATAGAAATTGGCAGCTTCCACATATTGACTTGCACCAGGCATCCCAGGAATGTATACGTAAAAGTCTGGGGCCAACCAAACATTTCTATACATGAAGGCTACACCAAGAAATTCCATTACATAGGGCCAACCTGCGTGCGGCACAACTATAAGTAAATCTGGAAAACTTGCTGCAATATGCTGAAGTCTTACAGGCTCTACATAGCTTAGATCTGGCCCAAGAAATATGCTCAAAGACAATGACAAAATTGCTCCAAGGGATTGGCATTTTTCGTAAATGGGATAAAAACGTTCATCGTCTATATAAACTGGGGGATCACTCCAACCACCATCCACAGCGATTCCCTTGAAACCCATCTCGCCGATTACTCGCTCAACTTCATCAATTGCCTTTGGAACGTCGTTAAGACAGACCCCCCCAAATAAATGGAATCTATCTGGATATCTATGGCCCAATTCAGCGATATCATCGTTAAGTACAAATCCATATTTAGAGCCAGCCTGTCTCCCCATGATTACAGCCTGATCAATACCCGCATCATCCATTTCGGATATTAGAAGTTCAATTGATTTTTGCTCCGCAGAAGGGACAGGACCACAATCCCAAGTAAAGGGAGACTTTTGGCGTGAGTTTTTTAATGGTTTACTTTGTCCATACATAGACAGAGAAAGAAAACTCTTAAACGGTGGACGAATACGAAAATCTATAATCATAACAATACCTAAACAGGTCAGATGAAGTTGTTAAAAAAAATTAAATCTAAAAGATATAAAATATATTATATATAAAGTAATAAAGTGTGACACACTCTATCAAAAAATTTCTACTCTTGTCAAGAAAATAATATAATATGTTCGTTAGGGGACTAAAAATTTTCTAACTGAGAAATACTTCTACTAAGTTTTACAAAATAAAAGAATTACCCTTCACTTCTCTTAATCTTAAAGAAAGAAAATAGTTCCTAAGACCAAACTTAAGGGATTTTTAGGGGGTACAAATGAGGTTACAAATTACAACTATTAGAGTTTTTTTAATGATACCAGCACAAGTGGCTGAAGCGACTTCAAACTGGAAATTATTCCAATCCGTTTCTAATTATCACATAATTAAGTATTAAACCATTGCAAAAACTGGCATATTTTAAATTAAAGGACCAATGGTGTTACAAGTTATTCTCTCAGATACCAGGCCATTAGTTGATATTTTATTGGCATGGAATATCAAATGTTTTTTGTTTGTGGTAAAATACTTTTGCAGTAGAACCATTTTTTAGATACAAAGTTGCAAGAAACCATACCTCCAAAAAACTTATATTTTCTAGAAAAGCGAGATCAGGATGTCAATTTTGAAAAGTGAAGTAGTGAAGTAGTGAAGCCTGCCGATGTTTAACTGGTCTTGAGTTGCTCCACATTTTTTTTGAAGTGGAGTATAGTGGAGCAATAAGTTGAATCATCAATAAAAAAACTATAATATGACCTAACTCATATTATAATACTCGCTGGAGTCCATTTTTAAGCCAACATAGAAAGACTATAAAGTTAGTAAGCCAAAAATTATTGGAATAAACACAGGTGCCCCACATTCTCTCCGGCAAAACTAGATTCTACTAATTTACACAACATAAATTTGTAGCCTGCCATCACAGTATTTAACTAGCTAAATACCTATCATAGTCCAACAGCTTCCTATAAGATTCTATTGATCCTAGAATACATTTGGGGGTATAATTTTGGATATAATTATATACACCGGCTTGAATGAGATACAGGAGATGGATGAACTTGAGGAGTGAGGTGGTAGGGTGGTCTATCTTAATAAGTTTGAAAAAACCAGTTTTTATATGTACGAGACTGGGTTCCTCATAGTGCTTAACTATTTTTTATTAAGGGTAATATAGAGATATATAAGTGGCTCTAGAGCAAGTCCGAAAAATTTATCCTACTTTTTAGCTCTATATGCAGATATATTAATCTTCATTTCAAAAGGAGTTCTTTTTCTATGAAGTTAGACGTGATTTTATCATTCTATCGTCAACCCAACTATTGATATGCTTATCCAATTCATCTAATGCCAAATTTAGATTTTTTGCTTCAATATGTTTGTGAATTGATATATGGCCGTTAATTGAGTCGATTGATTTATAATTGTCAACTATAACCGCACCTGTATGAGTCCTGATAGTTTCAATTATACCATTAATGTTTTCATAATTTTTTATTAAATAACGATTTGAAGATAAGATAAAAAAATATTTATGAAA
>Ga0209403_10001336_pt1 | contig 32313 bp, 28 predicted proteins | sample ArcticOcean_MG_C_8_FD_187440 | JGI IMG/M metagenome (GOLD analysis project Ga0209403, IMG submission 187440) | Marine microbial communities from western Arctic Ocean - ArcticOcean_MG_CB11_86 (SPAdes) (version 2) | ecosystem: Environmental > Aquatic > Marine > Oceanic | place: Arctic Ocean...
GTGGCCGCCATTCTAGCGGCCCCCTGACCAGCAACCATGCCAGTAGCAAAGGCAATACAAACACTGCCAATAGTCCCAGCAGGATTAGGCGAGATTTGGTTACTGTGGTTGCGGTTGCCGGCGTAGTGGTCATGGGATCCCTGCTTTGTCCTTAGCCAATAAAATTACTGCCGCTATGGCGACGACGGTGACTGCCATCGCGAACCATTGAAATGCATAGCCCCGATGCCGAGCCTCATCGATGGCCGGTGAATTCCGGCTACGAACAAAGGCGCCGGTCGCATCTTCTTCAAGCTGCAGGGTAACAAACAATATGTCTTCGCCGAGGCTTGCGCCTAATTGCGCGAAATCGATGCCTTGAACACGCCAACTGTCATCTGCCAGGCGTTCGATCAAATCGCTGCCACGCAAACGCAAACCTGGTGTCGGCGGGCGACTCAAGCGCCCCTTGAGCCGCTGGCTCGCACTGGATGTGCCGATCTGCGGCGGCTGATGGCGATCCGCCTCGGCGCCTATCCAACCGCGATTGACCAATATACTCTGGCTACGCTCATCGAGTTCAAATGCGGTATAGACCAGGTAGCCGACACGACCCCGCAGCAGTTGATTGTCGAGCAGAATGTTGGGACCGACGTAACGTCCCGTGGCTGTCGCTCGATATCCTGACAGCGCGCTATCGTCTCTGGCGATCGATTGGTTAAGATCGATTTGTGCCGCTATGCCACGGCTCTCGAACTCCAGTAGTATGTCTCGTTTATGCCCTGCACGGTCCAGTTGCCACATGCCGAGTGCAACAAACAGTGCCGAGGTGCCGACGGCCAGCGCCAGCAAGCCAATGCTAGGCAATTTACGCCGAGCCAGCCCCTGCATCTATGGGTGATTACCGCCGTGCACCGGCACGCCGTCCATTTCTGCAGCGGTTTCCGGCTGCAGATTTATTTCCCAGTAGCAGTACAGCGGCAACTTTTTGGCGACTAGAACCACCGCTACAAGGAAGCTGGCGAGCAGTCCAATTGACAGAGCCAGGTCCAGCAAATGGTCCAGCAGACGATCTTCGGCCGAGAACACAGGAATCACCATCAGGTACTTGTTGATCCAGATGGCCAGATTAATGCCGACCGCGAGGATACACATCGCCAGCAGAGATCGATTTATGAAGGCAAAGACCAATGAAATAAAGGGAACGAAGAAGCAACCGGCGATCATGGTCCAGTAGAAGGGTGCGTAGTGCCCGTACATCTGGCGAAACAGGGCATCGGTTTCGCGTGGCAAGTTGCCATACCACATCACGAAGAACTGTGCCCACAAAAAATACAGCCATAGCAACATAAAACCAGTGATAACCATGCTCAGAGAGCGAATCTGGTGAGTTCCAAAATAATTCTCGGCTGTCGAAAATCGACCCAACAGCACGGGAATTACCAGCAGCGCTGCGGTACCCGCGTAGACGTTACCGAACCAATAGTGAATAGGGAACACCGTGCTGTGCCAGTGCGGAATCAGCATCATGGCGAAATCCCAGGCCAACAGGGTATTGCAAATCACGAAGGCAGCAAGTACCAGTGGAGCCAGAAAATAGAGCTGGCGCTGAACTTGCCGCGGATCAACATCATTTGCCTGGCTTAGATCGGGCTGCAGACTCTTCCAGACATAGCTTGCACTGAGGCCATAGAACAACAATAGGCCCAGCAGGTTTCTTAGCAACAACCAGCCGCTGCTTAACCAGGCGCTCAGGTGTTCGTCCGGCGCAGGAGAGAGCCAATAGAACAGTTCGTGCCTGCCGAAGATATAAATTAGCAACAGCCCGACGAAGGCAAACGGGGCAAAGGTCATGGTGCTCAATTCAGCGAGTCGGTAGTAAGGTCTGGCCCAGTGTCCACCTGAGAGACGGGTGACGGCAGAAAATACAACACCGGCCTGGGTTATCCCCATTAGAAACAGGAAAGAAACAATGAGCACGGCGTACTCGGGCCTGACGGCGGCCTCGGCCTCGGCTCCATAAGCGGGACCGGCAGCAACCAGACCGACACCGGCAAGAACCGCCAATGGGATTGAAACGCGGCGACCCTCGCGCGGCGAGAGCGGCAGGAGGCGTGCTAGTGCATGCGCTGTATTCATTGTGGTCCGAACTCTGCTTTAACATAATTTATAACGTCCCAACGCTCCGCTACGTTCAGGGCGTCGCGGTAAAACGGCATCAGCGCCCGACCGCGGGTAAGGGTGAAAAACAGCGATCCGTCGGCTTGATCCTGGGTATAGTCCTCGTTCAGATCCACCGGTGACTTGGTTTCAAAAAACAGCCCCACCGGGCCATCGCCAAGGCCTTCGGTGCCATGGCATGTCACACAGGTCATGGCGTAGAGCTCAGCCCCGCGGGCCACCGATTCGGCGCTGGCGGGTATGGGATTTGAAATAGCTGCGGCATCGTCTTTCAACGCGTCCATCTCTGCCTCGGAGATATCTGCGGGCAATGCGGGCAGGGTTTCACCGCCGGCGACGGGGGTCGAATCAGGCTCCGTCGGCGCCAGCGCTTCCTGCGCCTTGATAGACAGCTGATCGACGAAATCCTTGTTCCAGGGGAAGCCCCAGGAGACTGACGATTGACCCACTAACAACAGAATAATGAATATGCTCGCAGGTGTTCTCATGATTCCTCACCGCTCATTGCTCGAACCTGTTCGGCGCCGGCTTGGTTAAGAATTGCCTCGGCGCGTTTGAAATGTTCGGCGTCGTCACAGGGCGCCGTTACTACAAATTTGTCCACCGCGGATTCTGGCACATACACGCGATTGCGGAACGCAGGCAGGCGGGAACTAACGATGAAGCCCAGTACTGTAGCCAGAATGCCGAACAAGATGGTCAATTCGTAGGTAATAATCAAAAACGGTGGCATGGTAATGATGGGTCTGCCGCCGACCGGGTGGGGCCAGGCGATGGCAGTACCCGCGGCCAGGGCAAAGCCCGAAATGCCACCGATCAGTGCCCCCATGAAAGTGAAGTTCTTGATCACCGATTTTTTCTTGCCGAGGACTGCTTCCACACCATGGATCGGCACCGGCGACATTATTTCCAAACTTTCGAATCCTGCTCCCTTGAGTTCGCCCGCCGCGGTTAACGCCGACTCTGGATCATGAAACAGTCCTATTACATTGCTTGTCATGCTGGGCTTCCTGACGCAGGAGCCAGAGGCTCCATCTTGGGAGTGGCCATGGTTTCCTTGACCTCATACATGGACACACTGGGAAATATTTTGACAAACACCAGGAACAGGGTGGTGAACAGCGCGAATGAGCCCACCATGATCGAGATCTCCACCAGACTTGGCACGTACACACCCCAGGCGTCTGGCAGATATTGCCGTGACAGTGAGGTGGCAATGATGAGGAAGCGTTCCGTAAACATGCCGATGTTGATGGCGATCGACAAGATCAGCATGGGCACGAACGAGGTTCTGAATCGCGTCGAGAACATCAACAGTGGTGCTACCGCGCAGAACAAAATCATCTCCCAATACAGCCATGCGTAATACCCGAACAATTTGTACCCTAGGGCTTCGTACTCCTCGGAAGTACCGCTATACCATGCGGTAAACAGTTCGACGCCATTGATGTAGGTCCAGATCAGTGACAGTACCAGCAGCAGCTTGCCCAGGTTGTCGAAATGCACCTTGGTGATGTACTGCTCGAAACCCATGGTTTTCCTCAGCACGAACATCACCGTGACGATACCCGCGGTGCCGGAATAGATCGCTCCCACCACAAAATAGGGTGCGAAGATCGTCTGGTGTAAGGACGGCACGATGGACATGGCAAAATCCCAGGAGACGATGCTATGTACTGAAACTGCCAGGGGAATAATCAGCACCGCCAGAAACGTGTAGGCCCAATGCAGCCGGTGCCATTCCTTGTCGGTACCGCGCCAACCCAGGGATAGCAGGGTGTACATGGTGTTGCGCCAGCCACTAGTCCTATCCCTCACTGCAGCGAAGTCGGGGATGGAGCCCATGTAGATGAAAATAGTACTGCCGGTGATATACGTAGCGATAGCCATGACGTCGAACATCAGCGGAGAACGGAAGTTGGGCCACAGTTCCATTTGATTGGGGTAGGGTACTGCCCAATGAACGAACCAGGGACGGCCGACGTGCACCATCACATAGGTCGCCGCTACCACCAGCGAGAACAGCGTCATCGCCTCGGCGCTTCGGTACATGGCCTTACGCCAGGAGCTGTTGGTGAGGTGCAAGACGCAGGACAGCAAGGTGCCTGAATGGCTGAGGCCGATCCAGAATATAAAGCTGGCCAGGTAGGTTCCCCAGACTCCGGGGTGGTTCATGCCGGCGGCGCCGATGCCGTAGTACAGCTGATAAAACCAGGGGAAAAAGAAGCACAGCAAGGTGATACTGCCGGCTGTCGCCAGAGCGATATAGTACTTCGGGCCCGTTTTCACGATGGATCTTACGACATCATCGTGGATGTCGTTGTAGCCTAACTTAAAAGTTTCAGTCGTCATGGGTCAGTCTATGCATCAACCTTCTTCAGATAGAACACGGAGGAGTCGGTGTTCAGTTCGTCCAAAACCCGGTAGTTTCGCGGATCGGTCATGGATTGGTAAACCTCGCTCTCGCGATCCTTGCGATTACCGAACACCAGCGCCTTGGTGGGGCAGGTCTGCACACAGGCCGGTTGCACTTCGCCGTCCTGTACCCGCCTGCGATCGTCGTCCTTGGCCATATCCTTGGCCTGGCGAATGCGTTGAATGCAGAAGGTGCATTTTTCCATGACCCCTTTGCCACGAACGGTGACGTCGGGGTTCAATTGCTGTTCCAACGGGCTATCCCAGCCATGATCGTAGTAGTTGAAATATCTAACCTCGTAGGGGCAATAGACTGCGCAGGCGCGAGTACCGATACAGCGGTTGTAGATCTGGGCGTTGAGACCGTCCTGATTGTGATAGGTGGCAGCCACCGGGCACACTGTCTCGCAGGGCGCGGCGTCGCAATGCTGGCACATCATCGGAATGAAGTTCAGCTTGGCATTCGGGTACTCTCCTTCCCAGTAGCGTTCGACACGAATCCACTGCATCTCTCTGCCTCTGGCTACCTCCTCCTCGCCCACCACGGGGATGTTGTTCTCGGCCTGGCAGGCGGTCATGCAGGCCTCGCAGCCGGTGCATTTATCGAGGTCGATGGCCATGGTCCAGTGGTAATCGAATTCCTCGTAATATCCTGGTTTGCGGTATTTACGCCAGCCGTCCATAAAGCGTGAAAAGAAGCTCATGTAGTCACCTCCGTAATCGGGATGCTGTTGTCTACGGCACTACTCACTTCGACACCTGCGCCGGTGTGTTGCACAATATCCCTGCCCAGGTCACGGGAGACGCCACTGGTCTTCACCAGCTTGACGCGCCCGCCGGTGGCGGTGAGACTCACTCGGGTGGCGCTGGAGGCTAGATTGCCGGTAATGGGTTCCAGCTGGGGGCTGAGGATTTCGATGGGGTTGACACCCCGGTCCTTGGCGTAGCGACCGTATTCACCGTGACCCTGGCCAATGGGTATGGCGATGACATTCGGCATGATCGCCGGATAGATAAATACTGGCACCCGCAGCTGACCGTGGGGTGACTGTATATCCACCAGATCTCCCTCGCTTAATTCCATCTGCTCGGCGGTGACCGGGTTCACTTCTACCCAGGAGCCATAGACCACGGAGGTCATGGGGTCCGGTAATTCCTGCATCCAGGGCAGATTGGCGCCGCGGCCATCGTGAAAGTTGGCAGAAAGATATGGGTGCAGAATAAACGGATAGTCCTCTTCCGATCCTGAAAATTCGGGGGGCGCAACACCAATACTGGCAATTACATCCGGGTTTAGACTAAAAGCGGTAGTGCCGCTGGTGGTTTCTCCCCACGCGCCGGCCTTCAGAACCGATGTCCAGAACGCGTCGAAGTCTTGCGCCAGAGTCTGGGCGTCACCGCGCTGGTAAATCCGGCGCCAGCCATACTTGAGAAATTCTTCCATGCTTTGCCACGGTATCACGCTACTCGCACCCATTCGCCGCGCCAGATCCAGGATGATGTCGCCGGTGCCGCGGGTGTTGTACAGCGGTGAGACCACCGGTTGCGACACGGCGCCGACAGAGAAACCCATACCAGGTTCCGGGAAATCGTCACCCCAGCTTTCGAGGTAGGTATGACTCGGCAGGATCACATCGGCCAATGCCGTGGTTTCATCGAGGAAGCTGGACAAACTGACAACCAGCGGTATCTGCGCCAGCGCCTCTGCAAATTCCGCCGTCGGCGGTAGCGTAAAAACAGGATTGGTGCCGTTGATGATCAATACATCTATTTCGCCCTGGCGCGCGGCTTCGGCAAGTTCGACCATGGCACTGTAGCTGGCCTGGTGCTGTTGCGATGCGGGGCCGGCAGGTTCCGGGTTGAACACCAGCCCACCTTCCTGGCCGATGTTAGCCGCCAGGTAATTGAGCGCATTCACCGCCACCAGCGTGTCGACCCCATTGCTATGATTGCCGGCGGCGCCACCACCGATGGCGAGGCTGGGGGCGGTATCGGCAAAGCTGTCGGCGAGGCGGGTGATGGTGGTTGCCGGGACCCCGGTTTGTTCGGCCACCGCGTCGGGCGTGTAGTCCGCAAGTGCGGTGGTCCAGGCGCCACGGTCGGCGCCGCTGTAGTTGCCCTCGGCGACGATGTGGTGGGCCATTCCCAAAGCCAGGATACCTTCGGTACCCGGCTTGGCGGGAATCCACTCGTCGGCGGCGGCACCACTGATGGACATCCTCGGTTCGATCTGTACAAAGCGTGCCCTGACATCTGGACGACTCTGGCGGCTCTCGCCGAAGCCGAGGCTGTGGTGTACCGGCGAAATCCAGTTGTTGAGGTAATCGGCGCCAAAAGACAATAGCAGGCGAGTATTCGCCAGATCGTAATAGGGCAACCGGGATTCACCGAAGAATTGCTGGTTCGCTGCATACAGCGTGTGTGGGTGATCGAAGTCGTAATGCAGCAGGCGCGAGGAGCCTAGTTGACGCATGAAACTCTCGAGTAGTTGCGCCAGGTGTCCACGCACGCCTTGGGTCAGTAATGCCACCCGGTTACCGCGACGAGCAGCCCGCAGCAGATCCAGGCGATCTCCGACCTGCTTCAATCCTTGTTCCCAGGTAATTTCCTCGAAGGACCCTGCATCGCCTGCTCCAGCGCGCCGCATGGGCGCGGTCAGTCGATCGGGATTGTACAGGGCTTGAAGTCCGGCCTGACCGAGGGTACAAAGTCCCCCCTGGCTAACCGGATGGGCAGGGTTGCCTTCAATTTTCTTGGCTCGACCCTCGCGGGTTCGCACCGAGATACCGCATCCGGCCGGGCACATCGAACACACCGAGTTGTAGAAGGTGTCGAGGCCGCTACTGAAGTCCTCCGGCGCCAACACGTGGGGAATCAGATACTCCGGTTGATCCTTGTTTGCTTCTCTAAGCATGAATCCGCCGCCCACGCTGACACCGCCGGCACCGACGAGCTTAAGAAATTCTCTACGATCTATATTTGGCATTGCGTCCTACTTTTCACTATCGTTTTTTTACTTATGACAAGTCAAACAATCGGTTCCATTTACTACTTCGTTTTCTCTGTGACAGCTAAGGCACAGGCCCATTTTCCAGGGATGACCCACTTCGGCGGAACCATCGACCGCTCTGCTGGAGACTGTAATTCTGTCCATCGTCTCAACCGGGCCGTGGCAGGTCTGACACTCGATATTGGCCAGTACGTGGCGTTTATGGGTGAATTGAACGAAATCGGGCAGGTCATGAACCTTGATCCAGGGGATGGGCTCCCGGTTTTCCCAGTAGCTCATGAGCAGGCGTATCTGCGGTTTCTCCGTTGCCACCTCGAGGTGACAACCGACACATTTCGAAACTGCGGGCACCCCGGCGGAGGGCGAACGCCGTGCCTGGGTGTGGCAATACAGACACGGCACCTCGTTATCGCCGGCGTGAATCTTGTGGCTGAAGGCAATGGGTTGCTCCGGGCTGTTACCTGGAACGAAGGTGGCATTCGCCCAATAGCCCAGCACCAGGCCAACCAATATGACGATCACCAGCATCGCCGCCGGCCTCAGTACCTTTAATGCCGGAACAATGGAGACGTTCATTTATTCTGTACTCCGGTTTAACAAATTCAGCTTTTCAGCAAACCCTTCGCCGAACTCGTGGATCGAGTTGGCCACTTCCTCATTCTTGGTCGCCCGCAGATAGGTATCAGCCATCTTGTGGATCACCTGGTAGAAATAAATGTTCAAATCCTCGATGCTGGTGTCCTTGATCCAAAGATCGATTGCAGCCAAAGACTTTTTTTCACTATCCCACACCGAAAGCATCATCGACTCACAGGAGATGGGACCGTTATCCCGCCCCTCTGAGGCATGCCACTTGATGCGCGTGGGTATATCGGCGTTATCGAGATCGACTGTCAATTTAATTTCTGCTGTTCTAGACATAATTCTTTTAGTTTCTCTTGCCTCTTGGTTTTTCCTGGGGTTTTGAGTTTACGAAGATGCTAGAACCAATAGACAGCCGTAAACAGAAACAACCACACTACATCTACGAAGTGCCAATACCAGCCCACCGCTTCGAAGGCAAAATGGTTTTCCGCGGAGAAATGCCCGCGCAGAGAGCGCAGTAGCATGACCGCGAGCATGATCGTTCCCATCGTTACGTGCGCACCGTGGAAACCCGTCAGCAAAAAGAATGTCGAACCGTAAATTCCGGATCCCATCGTCAATCCCAACTCGGTGTAGGCTTCCTGGTATTCGATGACCTGGAGGGTTAGGAAGGTCGTGCCCAGCGCCACCGTTATCGCCAGCCAAATTGGCAATAGTACCCTCTGGTTTTTCTTCAGTGCCCAGTGGGCAAAGGTGACCGTAACGCTACTGGTAACGAGGATGACAGTATTGATGAAGGGTAAGCCCCAGGCCTCCATAGCCTCCGTCGCGCTACCACCAGGGGTCATAAAAAGCGGCCAAATATCGGCGAAGTCCGGCCACAGCAACACGTGCGTTTCCAGGTTATTGCCTGCCCCCGCCAACCAGGGCACGGAAATCATGCGAGCGTAAAACAGTGCGCCGAAGAAGGCACCGAAGAACATGACTTCAGAAACAATGAACCAGCCCATGCTCATGCGATAGGACCGGTCCATCATGTCGCTGTTCAAGCCTTGGATAGATTCCCTGATGACGGTGCCGAACCAACCGAACATCATGAACGCGACCAGCGCCAGCCCGATGAAGAATACCGGCCCCCCCCAACTGCCTTCGGCCGCCACCTTTTCGGTGCTCTGGTGGATGAAGTTGACGGCGCCGTACGCGGTCACCGCCAGCGCGACGGAGCCGACTATGGGCCAGGGGCTCGAGTGAGGGACGTAGTAGCGGGGTGTTTCCATGGTTTCTACTTGCTCGCAAGCGTCAGGCTTGCGACCTCCACATCGGGTACCTGGAACAGGCCGTAGGAAAGGGTAAGCATGTTGATATCTTCAGGCAGCTCTGGGTCGATATAGAACCGCAGCGCCATCTGCTGGTCTGCACCTGCCTCCAGTTGCTGCTGGGTGAAGCAAAAACATTCGAGTTTGTGCAGAAAATTGGAGGCGTAAGCTGGCGATACGCTGGGCACTGCCTGGCCAGTCACCGCCTGGTCGGCACGGTTACGGGCATAGTAAGAAGTGAGGTAAATTTCTCCCAGTCGAACCTCGAGTTTAGATTCTGTGGGTCGAAATTCCCACGGCATGCCCCGGCCAACCTGGGCCAGAAACTGAATCGTGACTTCGCGCTCGGACACTTGCAAGGCTGCCGGCTCGGCAGAAATTTCCTGCTCGTACTTTTTGCCGTTGAGTCCGACAACTTCGCAGAAGATTGCGTAAAGGGGCACCAGGGCAAATGAGAAACCCACCATGCCTATAGCCAGGGCAGACAGCAGGACTATATGCTTGCGCTGATTGTTACGCCGCTCAGTCATGTTGGTAAGCTTCCTCCGGTGTTGGAAATTGCGGTGGTGTCGAGAACGTGTGCAGTGGTGCCGGTGAGGGCAATGTCCACTCCAGACCTTCCGCATTCTCCCACACCCTGCTGGTGGCCTTCTCGCCGCCGCGTATGCACTTGATGACGATGTACAGAAACAACACCTGGGTCAGGCCCAACAGCGCAGCGCCGATGCTGGCCACCATATTAAAATCTGCAAATTGCAGGGAATAATCGACGATGCGCCGGGGCATGCCGGCGAGACCGAGAAAATGCATCGGGAAGAAAGTCATGTTGACTGCAACCATTGCAGTCCAGAAATGGATCTTACCCAGACGTTCGTCATACATATTGCCAGTCCACTTCGGCAGCCAGTAATACACCGCCGACATGATGCCGAAGATCGCCCCTGGATAGAGCACATAATGGAAATGTGCCACCACGAAGAAGGTGTCGTGGTATTGAAAATCCGCCGGCACCAGGGCCAGCATCAGGCCTGAGAAACCGCCGATAGTGAACAGGATGACGAAGCCGAGAGCGAAGAGCATAGGGGTTTCGAAGGTCATGGAACCGCGCCACATGGTGGCCACCCAGTTGAACACCTTCACCCCGGTGGGGATGGCGATCATCATGGTGGCATACATGAAGAACAATTCAGCCGCCAGTGGCAGGCCGGTCATGAACATATGATGTCCCCAGACCACGAAGGACAAGACCGCGATGGCAACGGTCGCATATACCATCGAGTGGTAGCCGAACAACCTCTTGCGGGCGAAGGTGGGAATAACCTGGGAAGCGATGCCGAAGCCTGGCAAGATCAGGATGTAGACTTCCGGGTGACCAAAAAACCAGAATACGTGCTGGAACAGCACCGGATCGCCACCTCCCACCGCGGAGAAAAAACTGGTGCCGAAATGGCGGTCGGTGAGCATCATGGTGACTGCTCCGGCCAACACTGGCATCACCATCACCAGCAGGAAGGCGGTGATTAACCAGGTCCAGACAAACATCGGCATCTTCATCAGGGTCATGCCCTCCACCCGCAGATTGAAGATGGTGACGATGATGTTGATGGCCCCGAGCACCGATGAGATACCCATCAAATGCACCCCGAAGATGAAGACGTCCGTGCTCGGCGGCCCATAGGTAGTGGATAGGGGTGCGTAAAATGTCCAGCCGAAATTGGGTGCACCACCCTCCATAAACAGCGAGGAAATTAACAAGGTAAAGGCGAAGGGCAGGATCCAGAAACTGAAATTATTCAATCGTGGCAACGCCATATCGGGCGCGCCGATCATCATGGGCAACAGCCAGTTGGCCAGGCCAACGAAGCCGGGCATCACCACGCCGAACACCATAATCAGCCCGTGCATGGTCACCATCTGGTTGTAGAAAACCGGCTCGGCGAACTGGATGCCGGGTTGAAACAGCTCCATGCGGATCACCATCGCCATGGCCCCACCGATGAAAAACAGCGCAAAACTGAGGCACAGGTAGAGCGTACCGATCTCTTTGTGGTTGGTAGTCAGTAGCCAACGGGAGAGAAACGCTATTAACGGAGAGCGATTTGGAACTGCATGATCAGAGGTTACAGCCATATTGTGAAATACTTTATCGTGACTCGAAAATGGTTAGTGGCTGAACAATGTCGCCGAGGTTGTTGCCAAAAGCGTTACGCTCGTAGGTAATCACCGAGGCCAGTTCCAGATCGGAAAGTTGTGGCGCCCAGGCTTGCATCTCGGTATCGACGGAGCCATTCATCACCCGCTCGATATGCGTTGCCATCAACCCGGTAGGGATCTCGCCGCCTGCCAGGGCCGGGTATGTGGAGCCTTGCCCGGAGCCGTCCGCCTCATGACAGGTCGCACAATTATCGATGAACACCGTCTGGCCTATATCCATGAGTTCTGCCTGGGTCCAGGTTTTGGCCCGGTCCGCCACCGCCTGCCCGGAGGCCAGTTCGATGGCCAATAGCTGATCCAGAATCCACTGGTCGAACTCTGCTTCCGGCAGCACTTCCACTTCAATTGGCATATAGGCATGGTCTTTACCGCAGAGTTCCGCGCACTGGCCCCGGAATAGCCCCGGCTCTTCGATACGGGTCCAGGCCTCGTTGATATAACCGGGAATAGCATCCTGCTTAACGGCGAAATCCGGTACCCACCAGGAGTGAATGACGTCGTCGGAGGTGGTTAGAAAGCGGACCTTCTTGCTGGTGGGCAACACCAGCGCATTGTCCACTTCAATTATGTAGTTGTTACCCTTGGGCTCGAGATTATTGATCTGCTCATCGGGTGTGGACAAATTGCTGTAGTAGCCGAAGTCCGCTTCGAGATATTGGTAGTGCCACTTCCACTGGGAGCCGGTAATGAGAACCGTAAGATCCGGATTACTGTTGTCCTCGATATCTCTCAGTGCCGACGTTGCCGGTATTGCCAGGCCCACGAGTATTAGAATGGGCACCGCTGTCCAGACGACTTCCACTAACATATTCTCATGAAAATTAGCAGGTATAGGGTGTTTGGAGCGGCGATGGGCATACATGGAATAGAACATGACGCCGAAGACCAGCACGCCCATGACTACGCAAATTGCCAGGCTATAGTGATGAATTTGCAGGATGCGTCGGCTTATGTCGGTCACGCCTGCGCGCATATCCATCGCAGCAGCAATAGCGGCGTTAGAGAATCCCAACAAAATCAACGTTGTCAGGGCGATCTCGAGCCTGCATTTGATAGAAGTCACGGTTACAGCCTGCCTCTACTTCTTATTGGTTATTTTAGTCCGCCGCTGTTGGTGATCATCATCACGGAGGCTCCATTTTTAACGCCTTAATTGCGTCACTGTTCGTATTTGATTCTTGCCCTGCCAGTCACGGTAACGAATCGCGTTTGCGTGCTCGGTGTGGCCTTGCCAGTTGCCGTGATGCGCCAGCAAAAAACTGTCACCCTCGATTTTTGCCTGCCACGGTGTGTTTTCCCAGTCCATGAAAGCCACGCTACCGGTGGAATGTTGACCCCACTGTTCTTCATTCTCGGGCCGATGTTCAAACTGCTCATCCCTAATCCAACTGGTCCATGGTTCCCCATTCCAGGTGACAAACTCCATTGAGTTCTGTGCCCAGGGCGCATTGACAACTTCGTCACCCGCGTAGGATTTCACGTTGTACGCCAGCTTTGCCGCCAACACTGGAGCAAGGAAAATTGCCAAAGCCACAAAAAATTTAATCGCCGATCTCCATAATTCGTTTTACTTCGCCCGAAAACACGCTCGATTGAAGTACACCGAAAGCGCAATGGAAGAGCTGTTTTTTGTCGATTACCCTACTCAATGCACTGCTAGTTCGAGCGCTCAACCCTGATAGAATTGATGCTGCCGCTGCAGTGCGTGTAAATCTCCGCCAAATCGTTCATTAACATTAAAATCCTGGTATTCCTTATCACTAAACCTAAAAGTGTTAATGTAATATTTCACGGCTTCCCTCTGAATTCGTTCGCTGTCCAGCCAGCCGTTTTGCTCGGCTGAGTAAATTGCGTGCCCCGCCGTATACGCTGGCGTTTGCACCGACAATGTCACCAGAGACAGCCGTTTTATAAATAGTGGCCATGATCGCGCCTGGCGTTTCAGACCGGCGAAGACCGTGTGCTCTGGTGACGTCAGGGGGAATAGGGGTACTGTTAGAGTTGCGATAGTCGGCTGAATGGTCGCGCTCGGGTATCTCTTTATAAGGGGGGTCTGTGGGGCGAACACGTACCGCACCTTGTAAGGTATTTCCGCTGCACGCAAAAAGACCAGAAAGTGCCTGGAGGTAAATAGTTCCATTTCGCCACTGATTAAAGATTAGTTGTTACTCCTTGGTAGGTTAATGTTCAACCGTACATCAAAAGCTTTAATTCAACTTCTCAACTTCTCAACTACTTGTAAAAAAGGCTCCTAAAATGCTTATACAAAAAAATCTCAGCTTCTCTTTATATATACTACTTAGATACTGCTCCTTTTAATAATACGTCATACAATAAGACAGAAGACTACATCACCACTGTTGTGTGAAAATTATACATAATCGAATAGATCATTACAAACCACAATTTCCTCCCATTGTTTGAAAGACCACCAGCCGACGATACCAGTAGAAAAAATCGATAACGCGGGGTATTGGCGAGCTGTTTCCTGATCAGCTGCTGGCACAGGAATTTTGACAGGCTATTTGGGTTGCTAAGTTACCGGTTCCCCTTTGGCCCTATCCCTTTAGCCTTATCAAGCAAGTATCCTGGGGCCCAAAAAATATGAAAACCCGCGCGTTGGGATTTCTGACGGGAATACTTGTCCTCATTTCATCGCTCACCTCGCAACTCACCTCACAGGCCGCAGTATTTTCACAGAGCAGACCGAATCAAGAGACTCTGCCGCAACTGCCTACGACCGACTAGCTGACTAACAGCGGAGATTAACACCGACACTCGGCCCGGTCTGGCGTACTCATCTCGACGGCTCCGGGGTCGGTGCAAAGTATTCGGGGGAGACACAGCTCATTGTCCATGAAGGGGTCATGTATATTATAACCGGTGCCGACGATGTTGTGCTACGCAGGAAATCAAACTACAGCGCGCCGGCGGAAGCATCTATCATCGACGAGGCCAGGAACTGGAATCTGGCCATAACAGGGCTCGGTGACTGAGGCAGTTGCTCGTCGTGCAGTTTGCATGACGCCATTAGCAGGTAACGAGTGGGCACTCCCGCCGTGGCTGTGATGACCACTAATTTTGTCAGTGCCGGCGCTTTAATGACGAGGGTGCTGGGCATGCCTGATTACAAGTTTGCCATTATCGACCACCCCGTTAGTAGCGCATCTGATGCCGAGCTTGAGTCCCGTGCGCTTACCACACTCGAAGCAATTCAGGATCTGATTCTGCTACCCGCGAAGAAATAAATATCTGACCTTGTCGCCAAAACGCTAACACGCAAGACCTGACCCCATTACGTGTCTACGTGCTGCGCTTTTCTGCATTAACAAGACCCTGAGTCTTGAGGCACGAGCCATTCACCGTGATGATTAAGTTAAAGCACCTGGGTGGGTGTGCATCATACTTTTTACTTCAATTCCAAATTAAGAGATCGGTCTGTTGCACTGAGGGTTTTGACTCTACCCGGGCATCGTAATATGCTCACCGCCTCTACCAATTTCTCTATTAGAATGGCTGCAGCTAAAGCCATCCTCCAACGCACAAGGAAAACACCATGAAACGCTTTCTGCTGACGCTTGCTGCAATACCAACATTGTTGCTCACAACCACGGTATTCGCCGAGCCTGAATACATCACCATCAAGATGGAAATCGACGTCGCCAAACCAGCTGCAGAGGTGTGGGCCACTGTCGGTGGCTACTGTGACATTGCCGAATGGTTCAGTCTTGACTGCGAGATAACCTCTGGCGACGGTGGCATGGGCACGGTACGAGCACTGGCAGGCGGACGCATCCTTGAAATTTTGGTAGCGCAAACCGAGCTTTCCTACGGTTACACCCAACCTGCTCAGGAAGGGTCATTCTACAATCTTTATCATGGCTTCATGGAAGCCAGACCCGTTAGCTCCACCAGCTCGAAGTTGCTCTATACCCTCATGCTGGACGTTTCAAATTTAGAAGACCAGGCCGCCAAGGATGAGAATATCGCAAGACGCAGGGGTTCTTTTGAAACTGCTCTGGCGAACATGAAAGAACTTGCCGAGAAATAAAACAAAAGCGTCGTCCGGGATGCTAACCGGCCAAGCCTTCTGAGTAACCGCGGGGAAGCGTCATGTTCCACAAGATCTTAAGAAGTCTCGCTCTGGGCCTGGTGTTAATTCTCCAGTCGCATGTTATTGCCCAGGATAGCTTTCGCCCGCTGACCCAGGAGATGCTGAATCAGCCAGACCCGGCCGACTGGCTGATGTGGCGCGGTGGCTACAACAACTGGGGCTATAGCCCGCTGGATCAGATCGATCGGGACAATGTGGACCAGCTGCAGTTGGCATGGTCCTGGGCTTTCGCGCCGGCGGCTCCCGGCTCTAATGGCATGCAGGTAGAGCCCACGGTTTACGACGGCATCATGTACATACGTCACTCCGACGAGAAATATTCTGCCCACGACGCCGCCACCGGTGACATGCTCTGGCAATACTCCCGCCCCCTCGCTGCCGCAATCTTGGCCGGGGATACCCGTCTTACCGTGCATCGGGGCCGGGGCGTATTCATTTATCAAGACAAGCTCATCTCCCATGCCACCGACGGCATGTTGTTCGCTCTCGACCCGCGGGACGGCAGTCTGCTGTGGGAATCGGCGATGACCGACTATCGGGCCGGCCAGCAACCCAGCGGTGCTCCGGTTGCCTTCGGTGGATCTATCGTCGTGCCTTATAACTGCTCGGCATGGACCGCAGCCGATCCCTGCCATATGTCAGCCTACGATGTGGAAGATGGAGCGCTGTTGTGGCGGTGGTTTACCAGCCCTACTCCGGATGATCCCATGCACAGCACCTGGGGCGACGATCCCCAGGTTTATCCGCTGGAGCAGCGCCGCAATATGTCGCCGTGGATGACACCCGCCGTGGACGTCGAGCGCGGGCTCTTTATCTTCGGTGTTGGCTCCAGTGCACCACAGCAACCGGAACTGGCCGGCACCGATGGCGAGTGGCCCGATCGTCTCTATCAAGGCTCGACCGTGGCGCTTGACCACCGTACCGGCGAGCTGGTTTGGTGGGCACAACACCATTCCGATATGTGGAACGATGATTCCGTCTATGACCGTATTCTCGTCGATGCCCCCCTTAATCCCGATCCGGAAAATTCTCTCGGCGTCAACCCTGATATTGCCAGCGGCGAGACCAGGGAACTGGTAATAGGCTCCTTCTCAAAAGATGCGATCTTTTACGTGTATGACAGAAGCAACGGCGAATTCCTGTACGCCAGAGCAACCGCGTATCAGAATGTGCTGGCAGGTTATGACGGCGCAACTGGCGCCTATACAACCAATCCCGATGCCATCATGGTCGCCGACGAAAGTCACGAAACCACCATCTGTCGGGAGAACCGGCAAATTCCCCAGGGCGCTTACAGCCCATTAACCAACGCCTACTATTTACCGGCCTTTAACGGGCCCTGTTCGGTAATGCGGGTTCGATCTCTGGAGCCGACTTTAGAAACCGGCTACAACACGTCATACATCGCAACCGTACCCAGCCCGGCTGCACAACTGGGCCAGCCCGAGGCGATCGATGTCAGCACCGGCAAGACGCTGTGGCGACTGGAACGGGAAGCGCCTCTCTATGGCATGCTCACCACCGGCGGCGGCCTGTTGTTTGCAGCGGACACCAACCGCCGTTTCTATGCCATCGATCAGTGGAGCGGAGAAACTCTGTGGCAGACCGTATTGAACGGCGCCAGCGACATGGCACCGATTTCCTTCGCGGTGAATGGCAGGCAGTTTGTTGGGGTGATCGCACCAAGCGGGACTCAGGCTTCGGCACAGCATGCCGGCCAACTTGGTCTCAGAGTAAATACCGGTGTGGGTAACGTCGGACACACCCTGTTCGTGTTTGCCCTGCCAGCAGATTAGGCATCTCTGAATAAAGCGCTTGGCACTCAGGCTTCTCTGGCATCGACTATGAGCTGAAACTTTCGGGTAATTTGATTGACTGGAATGTCCTGCACGATCGACACAGTAAACGTCACATTACTCAAACCTTTCTGTTGTAAGATTTCCTGCAGACGCTTCTCAACCGCTGCGACCAGCAAGCCCTGTGCGTGCGAGGAAAGCCCCGGCTCCTCACAGACCGGAAACCGAAAAGATGTATCCCCGCTGATTTGCATTTGAAAACGCGTCACTCCCGTTACGAATATCTCATTGATAGTATGGGGGCTGATAAAGTCGACCACCCCACTTGCGTTAAGGAAGGAAGGCATCTGTTCGCTGCGACCCACCAGGCTTTCTACTACGAGTGGACTAACACCTTCGTCGCTCACGGGTCTTAGAATATCCGACATGCGATAGCGGATCAGTGGCATGGTGTAGTTGAACAGGTTAGTGACGATGGAATGATCTTCATACAGCTCGAAGATCAGATTGGCATCAGCCAGCGTCATGGTTTCGTGATCGGGATTGGAAAAACCCATCAGCATGTGTTCGGTACAGGCATAGATGTTAGCTATCGGCACACCACCGAAGCACCCTGCAAGAAAGTCGACGTCGGCCCTGGTTACCATTTCGCCCGATGCGGTAATCGAAACTGGCTTGATTTTTAAATTGCCCTGACGTTGTTGTTCACCCAAGATTTTTAGTGCGGTGGTGTAGCCAAATAAAATATCCGGCTGGAAAATATTCAGTTGTTCTACCACCGTCGATAGCGGTGAATTGACCTCGAATGCTGCCGCCCTGACTAACAGACGAACCCAGCTGCTCTGCATTCTTGCCACCATGGTTACACCAGCATAGTGCCCCCCCCGTGGCACCGTAAAAAGCCATGCGCATGCGTCGAATGCCTTTAATTGGCCATCGTTTAACGCCGGACCTCATCGACTTGCGACGACGCATCATGCCTCTGTAGCTACGCCTCTGGTCGGCGGCTGTATTAAGGAAATAACCGACCTCTCCCGAGGTCCCCGAGGTGTGCATTACGGTGTACTTGTTGAACAGCAAATCCTTTGGATCAGCAGAGCGCGTCAAAAAGTCAGCAATACCTTGCTTGGTGATGCGGCGATCGGTGACGATGTCATCGAAGTTCGCCATCAATATCGTCTTGGTGAGAACCGGGAAATCTACGTGGGTGCAGGTTTCAACATCTAAGCCACGCTCCTCGATTAGCCTGGCGTAATAAGGCGAATTTTGATTTGCATAGGCAATCAATTTTTGAAATTTTTGTTGGTTCAAGGCTTCCGCTCTATGGCGAGGTTTCCCAATATCATCGGCAGCGATGCTGTGCTTATCTATCTCGCTCGACACTATCTGGCACCGGTCTCTGGCACGGGAAAAAGGGCTGAGCCGCGATAATGAGGCTTATGAATACTATTGTCTAATAAATAGGCTGGAATGTTTCTGCCGCCCTGCGATAGTTTGTGACGCAAGTATTGTCGGGTGGCCACCAGGGTGAGACTCTGTTTACTACATCATGTTTACTTCACCAGGCCTGTCGATGTGCTCCGGTCAGACGACAACGGCGAACACCAGAAAATCCTACGCTTCGAAGTAAGTCTTAAGTTTAGCAAGTCCCTCTTCAATATCTTCGATTCCAATGCCTGAATAGGCGAGTCGAATATAGCGATCTTTTTCACCTTCCATGGCACGACCAAAATGCTTGCGGGTGCAGAAGGAAACATTGGTAGTGGTCAGCGCTTCCTGCATTAGCTGATTCACATCATTGTAGCCTTTTCGTTCCATAATGCGAGTGACATTGGGGAAGAGATAAAATGTACTGCTGGGGGGCTGGATCGAAATACCGCTAATAGCATTGAGGCCGGCGACGGCTGCATCCCTGCGCTGCCGCAATTCTTCAATAATGGCGTTGGGTCCGGCGGTATCTCCAGCGATGGCATCGACCATGCCTCGTTGGATAAAGTGGGTAGTACAGGACTCTATATTGGTGTTGAGCTTGTTAAAGACAGCGATGACGGCTTGCGGTCCTATGGCGGCGCCAAGGCGCCAACCGGTCATAGCAAAACGTTTGGAGCAGGTATAGAGGATGACGCAGCGCTCCTGCATGCCTGGCAAACTGACAATCGACTCTGCTTGCCCGCGGTATTGGATTTCAAAATAGGCTTCGTCACTCAGCACCCATAAATCGTTCTCAATGGCGAGCTCGGCCAGCTGCTCCATTTCTGCGCGAGAGGATTTTGCGCCGTTGGGATTTTGGAAATTATTGTAGATCAGTACCCGGGTATTGGGACTGATCGCGTGCTTGATCGCATCCAGATCGAGATCGAAACCTGCTGCCGTCTCGACGTAGCCATACGGTATCGCGACGCCGCCCTGAAATTCGATCTGAGACTCGTAAATTGGATAGCCGGGATTTGGATACAACACCTCGTCACCAGGGTCCATCACGGCCGCCAGAAACTTGCCGATGACTGGTTTGCCACCAGGTTGGATTGAAACCTGGTCAGCGCTGTAACTGAGCGCTCTCTTCGAACCGACATCAGCAGCGATCGCCGCTCTTAACTCGGGGATTCCTGCGCCAGGACAATAGCCGGTGTAGCCATCGGCGATCGCTTTCTCCGTCGCCTCGACAATATTGCCCGGTGTGGCGATGTTGATATCACCAAGATGGAAGGGGTAAATTTTGTTGCCCTGGGCAGCCCAGGCCGTGGCCGCTGCGGCCACAGCAAAAGCTGTCTCGGTACCGAGATTATCGAGACGCTTGGCTAACTTCATGTTCTCTCAATTTCTAATTTCGATACTGTGGTGTCAGCACTCTAATTACGATACAGCACAATAAATTTGCTGGTCTTGCCCTGAATAGAAGGATCAAATACCCCTGCATCGAGTGGATCATTTTCTTGCTTGAGGAGGTTAGAGCTTCGCACCACTTTCAAGCCTGCCGCTACGGCTAGATCGGTTACGACGCCTTCACGTATCCGGTGCAGGGTTCCGCCACTTTCGATGCCGGAATTCGCCGGGGCGATATGATCTACCGCCAATAGATATCCGCCAGGCTTCAAAACCCGCACGATTTCCGCGAATGAATCTGCAGGATCTCCCAGGGTAACATTTTCCGCGGGCTCAAATCCAAGCTCGTGAGGGCCGAGTATCCAGGTCACCATATCGATGGAGTTGTCCGGTGCATCCAGCTCATCAAAATTAGTTCGGGTGTTGCGCACATTGGGCAGCCGATTGTTCGCTATGCGATTGGCCGGGCCATCACCCAGGAAGGAGTCGAACGACGGTGGATTTTGCACTATCACGGAGCCTGCCGGCCCGACCGTGCGACTCAGAATTTCCGTGTAGTAACCACCACCTCCCTCTAGCTCAAATATCGACATGCCTGCCCTTATTCCGGCAAACGCCAGCACTTCCAGCGGCATACGGCGAGCGTCATCAACTGCGTCTTCACCAGGTCGGTCGCCATGAATGAGCGCATTAGCCACCAGTTCAGCCGAACTAACATCAGCGAAAGCGGAAATGCTAGCGGCCAATAGACTGCCAGCAATGACGGAGGACAAAAACTGTTTAAATTGATTCATGAACTACTCCTAAAGGATTGGGGTCAAGTCTTGCATGTTAGCGTTACCAGCGCATGGTATCTACAACGCTAACAGGCAGGACCTGACCCCCAGTTTCTTTTAGGCGAGGTTTACTGTCAATATATTGGTGCTAAGCGCATCGAGGATTTTTTCCGCAGTATTGCCAATGACCGCGGCCTTCAGTCCATTGCGCGCTGCGGTTCCGATGATCACAATATCGGCGCCTATTTGTTCGGCAATTCCTGGAATTGCTTTTTCAGAAGCGTCCTCGACGGTATGGGCATCGATTTTCTGGATACCTGTTGTTTCTGCAAGGTCGGATGGATAAATAAATTCGTCTGAGTTTGCATAGGCGTTCACTGCGTGCAAACTGCTATAGGGGATAGCTTTAACAAAGTCGCGCCCGTACTCAAGCACCTGAGCATTAAGTTTGCTGTGCAGCTCATCCGGGTGCGCGATGTTAAGTGCAACCAGTATTTTGGCGCCGCTCTGTATACTGTCTTTCTTGACTAAATACACAGGGCAATGTGCATGACGCAGCAAGGTCCAGTCCGAAGTCTTTAGCAACCGACGTCCTGCGCGGCTATGTTCACCTGCGGTTTTGACGATTAAATCAGCTTCTGCTCTTTCCGCCGCCGCGGCGATGGCAGTGCGCCAATCTTTGGTCAGTTCAATCTCGACGCTAACATTGGCGCCTCCAGCCCGCAGCGGCTCTACCAGCGACTCCACGAAAGCCCGATGCCGTGCCAACGCGCCGTCAGCATCGCCATTTATGCCCGTGGCATCTACCGCTTCATACACGTGTAATGTGCTCGCCTCACTTCGAGCTGCGATTTTCGTAGCACTGACCAACGCCGCCTGGGTGTCCATAGTTGGATCGATGACAGCGAATACTTTGTTTAGTGTCGGCATTGCGACTTCTCCCTGAATAGTGCCAAAAGTAGAAGCAGTTTAAAGCCTCTTGGATGCCTTGGAGTTGACCAAGATCAATCAACGGCAATGTGTGTGCTACTCCCTGCTATCTATATACCAGTACGAGCCCCTGCAAGCAATCAAGTTGCCCGCATCCTTCTCTGCCTTTTTTGCATAGACGCCTCCCTCATTCACAGCAATAATACGCCTGCATTACTCAAATAATCAGAGCACCTCACGCGCCATGTCTGCGGACAAATTTCGGTATACCACGGTCACTGCCGTCGTCATCGCCAATATGGTTGGCACTGGCGTCTTCACCAGCCTGGGCTTTCAGTTGCTGGACATTCGCTCGGGCTTCGTGCTGTTGATGCTATGGGCGGTTGGTGGCCTCGCCGCCGTTTGCGGCGCCATGACCTATGCTGAGCTGGGTGCCGCCATGCCCCGCTCCGGGGGTGAATACAACTTCCTTACGCGCATCTATCACCCGGCCGCAGGATTCGTCTCCGGTTGGGTCTCGGCCACTATCGGCTTCGCCGGTCCCGCCGCCCTCGCAGCAATGACCTTCGGCGCGTATGCGACCTCCATACTGCTTGGGGCCAGCAACGCGTGGCTGGAGAAACTGCTGGCCGCTGCACTGGTGATCGCCGTAACCATTGTGCACGCCAGCAATCGACGCAATAGCGGCGGCCTGCAACTCATTTTTACTACACTGAAAGTCGGTATTATCGTGGTGTTCTGTATTGCTGCGATCGTCCTCATCGACACGCCCCAGCCGGTCACTTTCTTCCCCGTTGCTGGCGACGGCAAGCTGCTCAGCAGCGGCACCTTTGCCGTCTCTCTCATCTACGTCAGCTTCGCCTATAGCGGATGGAATGCCGCCACCTACCTCAGCAGCGAACTCGAAAATGCACAGCGCACGCTGCCCTGGATTCTCATGGGTGGAACGCTGGTGGTGACAATCTTGTACGTGAGCTTGAATTTTGTCTTTCTTTACTCGGCATCGATGGATGCCATGGCCGGTCAGGTCGAAGTGGGTTTCATCGCTGCGGAGGCGGCGTTCGGCGACCTTGGTGGCCGCTTCACCGGCCTGGTCTTTGCCATGTTGCTGGTCTCCACGGTCAGCGCCATGACGATAGCGGGGCCGCGAGTGATACAGGTCATCGGTGAAGACTTGCCGGCATTAAAGGTTCTAGGCAAGACCAACAAAGACGGCATACCCGCGACGGCAATTTTCATGCAATCGGCCATCGCATTGTTGTTCATTTTCTCGTCGACATTTGAATCGGTCCTGGTATTTGCTGGCTTTACCTTAGCCCTGAACAGTTTCGCCACCGTCCTTGGTATCTTTGTCCTGCGCTGGCAACAGCCGGACTTGCCCCGCCCCTATCGAACCTTCCTCTATCCTCTATCCCCACTCATCTATCTCGCACTCACGGGCTGGACCCTGTGGTTTGTGCTGCTGAACCGACCCGCCGAGGGTTTGTTTGGACTGGGGATTATTGCTGCTGGATTGATTTTTTACTTGCTGTCGCTGCACCGGCAAAAACAAAATGGAGAGCGCGATAATGCGTAAGAATTTGGAAATAGGGACGGAGGGAATTAAACTAATAAAAAAGGCACGAGGTAATCCCTCCGTCCCTTTTTCTTTTCACCCTGACCCTAGTTTGATCTAAAACGTTCCGCTAACTTTAAACGATACCGTCCGGCCCGAACCACCACAGTTATATTCAATCTCTTCGAGAATATTATCCCGAATATGACCGACGAAGCGAGTTCGGTCTCTGCACATATCCACATCGGTTACGTTTCTAAGGTCGAAACGGAAAGTGATGTTATCCAAGGCAATAACCTCGAGGAAGGCGGTGATAAAAGGATCGACATGAGCATTTTCTATATCGTCTATATCCCATCGCCTGGTGTCGCCGTCGATACGGTTTTTGAGATTGGCGCCCCAGTTCATACTCCACTGAGGAACATCGTGACGGAAACCAACATCGAGATCGCCACGGTGAAAGTTGTTGAAACTTCTTTCAGTACCGAGGAAAGAATCTGTTACCTCTGAGTCCCGCACACTGGCGCGGGCCGTTACCAACACGTTCGGCAGATCGAACATCTTCAAACGAATGCTGCTCTTGAGCTCAAACACCCACATATCACCATTGCCAATATTGCCGTTGGCTGAACGAAAAACGTCTTCCGAAGGCGATACGTCGATTCTTTGCAGGAAATCCACGTGGTGATGCTTATACAGGTTCGCACTCACCACACCGACATCGTCCGGCAGGCGATATTCGGCCAACAGGTTGTAGTTCCACCAGAAGTCCGGCCGCAGCTCGGCGTTACCCGCCAGAGTATTGGAATCATTGTCCTCACTGTCAGTGGCAGCAACGAAGTCAGAAAAGTTAATCTGGCGCACAAACTTGTCAATCAGGAAACGCAGCTGCAGTTGCGGCGTAATATCGAAGCGGTAATCAAGCTTGGGCTTGAAAAATTCGAAATTGCGAGTGTTATTGACATCACCAGTCTGCTCAATTTCGGAAGTCTCGTAGACCAGCGACGTCTCCAGCGACATCCTCGAGTTGAAGCGCCAATTGTGAATGGCAAAGGGCTCGTAGCGAATTTCTTCAACCCGGGAATTAGCGCCCGGCACATCTACCGGCACCAGGCCACCGAAGGCACTGGAGGCGATACCGGAGTCCGAAGCTATTGCCAAACGCAGGCTTGAGTCGAGAATGGTTTGCGCCCGCTCCAATCCGAACTCGACGCTCTGCCCGGAGAACATGTTCATCGTGTAAGAGCCACGAGCGATACGCTCCTGCAAAATACTGGCAGTGTCCAGAAACAGATTCTTGGACTCACTGCCATCTGTCGCTACATCGAAGCGCTCGCGGGTGCTGGCAGCATCATTTTCATTGCTAATAAACAGCACCTTGAAGCGGTTGCCGTTGGCGAACCTGTATTCGTAGTCGCCGCCAATTTCCCAGTTGCTCTGCTCACCGGGGGTGGATTCCCGTTCCAGGTAAGGGCTGCTGCCCGGGTTTCTCAGGTCAGTAGTGCTGCGGCTAACCGTAGTCGGATTGTCGTTCTCGGAAAACAGTGCATTAAAGTGCGCGCTGCTGTTGGGCCCGAATTGGTAACCGAGGTTGGTAGACAGTGAGTATTGGGTCTGATCTCGAATCCGATCTTCCAGAATCAGGTCATTGGGCAGAAAATCCCCCAAAATGCTGTGCTCTGTTGATTCTCGATGCTCATAACGTGGCTGGACAATGGCACTGACCATGTAATCCAGATTGCCGGTCTTGCCGCTATAGTTCACGGAGCCACCTGGCTCAGTTTTGCCGTCGGCGTAGTAGTCGGTACTGACTTCAATAGACAAGGAGCTGGCTGCCAGCTCCTCGTAGAGAATGATGTTGGCAATCTGGGTGCTGCCGCGTACGTCCAGGTCGCCGGAAGTGCCGCGAATAAGTTCGATTTCGGCCACCTGATCCGCACTGATGCGGGAGAGCATTGCCTGGGTGTTGTTATTCTTACCAGCCATGCGCTTGCCATTGATTAAAATCTGGGTGCCAGCACGGCCACCGCCGAGCCCGCGACCACCACGAGCGGCGCCACGGCCTCCTGAGCTCCCCGAATTGTTAGACACGTTCATGCCCGGAATTCGATTGATCATATCCAGGGCGGTAACCGGTGCATACTGGGCGAAGTAGGTCGCAGGATAGGAGACGGTAGACTCATCGCCGACATTATCCTGGGCGAACACGGTCGCAGGGAAAGCTATCAGGGTTAAAACGGCTGCTGCGGAGAGAATCCTGATACTGTGCTTCAGTACCTGCTGCAGTTCTTCAGTGAAAACGTGGTAATTTCTCAATTTAAATGCACCTGTCCAGTGGTAAAAAATGTATCCAACAATTCATGTCGGCACATTATAGAGAAGCAGGACCCTGTAAAACGTGACATTTTGCAATGTTTTGGGTCAGGACTTTACGCTTGCAAGGGTTTTCGCGACGGGATTAAGATCGGATCCTGGCCGTCGCAACAGAAAAATTGACGTCAGAGTGCCAATAGTGATTGGCAACTGTGGACCGTAACAAGGAAACCCCGCATTCATGTACGATTCTATTCACTACGCCAGCCTCAGCAACGTTGCAGCTAAAATCCAAAGCCGGGAAATTTCGCCACTAGAGCTAACCGAGTACATGCTCGGCCGCATAGAGGCAGTAGACAAGCAGCTGCTGAGCTACGCTACGGTGACCGCCGAGCGGGCACTGGCTGCAGCACGCCGGGCAGAGCAGGAAATTAATTCGGGTTTCTACAAAGGCCCTCTGCACGGCATACCCCTGGCGGTAAAAGATCTGTGTTTTACCCGCGGTGTAAGAACCATGGGTGGGCTCAAGGTGCTGAAGAATTTCGTGCCGAGCTACGATGCTAGCGTGGTGAGCAGGCTGGAATCCGCCGGTGCCGTTATCCTGGGCAAATTGAATCTCACCGAAGGTGCCCTGTCCGGCTACAACCCGGATTTCGATATTCCTCGTAATCCCTGGGGAGAAAAACTCTGGGCGGGTGTGTCGTCCAGTGGCTCCGGGGTGGCGACTGCGGCAGGACTCTGCTTCGCTAGCCTCGGCACTGACACCGGCGGCTCGATTCGATACCCGTCGATGGCAAACGGCGTCGTCGGCCTCAAACCCACCTACGGCCGCGTGAGTCGCTATGGTGTGCTGGCGCTGGCAGAGAGCCTGGATCACGTGGGACCCATGACCCGCACCACGCTGGACGCAGCCATAGTATTTCAGGCCATCGCCGGCGCCGATACCCGCGATCTCACCACACTCGATGAACTGGTGCCTGACATCACTGCAGTTATTCATTCCGCCGCCGGCGATTTAAGTGGTTTTCGCATAGGCGTGGATAAAGCCTACATTAGCGAGGGCACTGACCCGGGTCTGGTAACTGCCATCGATACGGTCATCGTCACCCTGCAGCAACAGGCCGCGGAAATAGTCCAGATAAGTATGCCCAAGGCAGATCCCATGGAGCTGCGAAATCTGTGGTTACCCATTACCGCCTATGAAGCCTTCAAAGCCCATGCCGCTAACTACCCGTCCCGGGCCCGAGAATACGGGGGCTATCTGCGTGGCGTTCTCGAAATGGGCGCAGCGATGACAGCGGCAGAGTATGCCGCCGCGAGTAACAGTCGACGAGAATTCAGCCAGCGTTTTGAAGCCGAACTGGCCGCAGTCGATGCCGTAGTCTGCCCGGCAGGCGGCTTCGTCTTCGAGGCAGACCGGCAGGCTCAATATGGAGATGCGGACGCACTGAAGCCAATTGTTCAACATTTCCAGGGACAATTTACCATTCCCGCCGATCTGGCAGGTACTCCCGCCCTGACCCTACCCTGTGGGTTTTCAGAAGATGGCAGACCCTACGCGGTACAATTTCTCGGCAACCGCCTGTCAGAGTTGGAACTGTGCCGCATAGGCCATGCCTACGAGCAAGCTACTAATTGGCATAATCGACATCCAGCGGTCTGAAAACTACTTAGTCTTGGAAAATTCAACGCATGTTGTAGCTGGTTGATACGTGTACCGGAGTTTGGCGAGAGCTGTTGTTTTGCAGTGACTAGCGCCCAGGAATGAGGCGCGGGGCAGGTCTACGTCCTGGAGCCACAGTGGTAATTTATAAGATAGGCAGAGAAATGAAAGCGAAAAAGGCGGCTGATTTGTGCTCCCGGCCGGATAAATGTATCAGCCCTGCTTCATTCTGTGACTGTTTTCTGGCAATAAATTGATCTAGATCTAATATTTAGCCTATTTATTGTTGTAATAATTACAGGCTCGCTGTTAAAGACCCAATATTACCAGCAACTCGATTAACACACCGAATGTTTAGGAAAAAAAATGACCAGAATTCAAATTCCAGGCCTGCTGCCCGGTGCCCTGCTACTTGCTTTCGGACTTCAGGTTCAGGCCCAGGAACAGATTACTTACGCCGACCATGTAGCCCAGATCATCAGTGACAACTGTGTGGTCTGTCATCGCGAGGGTGGCATCGCACCGATGCAGTTCGAAAACTACGAGCAGGTGCGTCCGTGGGCGCCGCTGATTCAAATGCGCGTAGCCAATCGGGAAATGCCTCCCTATGCCTACGATCATGGCATCGGCATACAGGATCTGCAGGCCGACTGGCGTCTGGCTCAGGAAGACATTGATACCATCGTCGAATGGGTAAACCAGGGCGCTCCTCTGGGCGACTGGGGTGACCGTAGCCATCCGGTACCAGAACTGCGCAGCACCGACGACTGGAACTTCATCAACCAGTTCGGCGAGCCGGATTTGGTAGCGGGCTCGGTGCCAATGGATATCCCCGCCAATGGTAACGACCTCTGGCACTCACCTCACAACGATACTGGCATGACCACCGACCGCTGCATCAAGGCCTTGCAGGTGAAACCACGGGGCGATGCCAAGGCGGTAGTGCATCACGCCAACACCTCTTTCGAAACCCTCAACGAAGACGGTGAATTCGAGCGTGTTGGCCAGCTCAATGAGTACGCCATGGGCAAATGGGTCGAAGTCATTCCCGACGGCGTCTGCCGCACCTTGCCGGCGGGTACTCGTATACGCTGGAGCATCCACATGTTTGCCGGCGGTGTCGGCCCCACAGCCGAAGGCGAGATGAGCAGAGACAATGTCGTCGAACTCGGCGTCTGGTTCCAACCTGAAGGTTACGAAGCAGAGGCCCCCTACAAGCAAGACCTGGCCCTGTACGGCTTAAGAGAAGGCTACGAGAATGGCAATCTGATTGTGCCACCGCATGGCAAAGTCATGACTCAGGGATTTCATTCCTTCGATCATCCGGTCAGAATCGACAGCTTTCAGCCCCACGGTCATCTGCGCATGAACGCTGCCTCGCTGCAGGTGTTCTATCCAGAAACCGGTCGCACCGAGTCGGTTAGTCAGATCTCCAATTGGAGTGCCACCTGGCATCACAGCCAGCTGTATGAGCCGGACGTAGCACCGCTGTTGCCAGCTGGCGCCGTACTGGTAATCAAGCAGTGGTACGACAACACCGCCGACAACCCCAACAACCCCGATCAGTGGGTATATGGCGGTAGCCGCACCGGTGATGAAATGTCACACGCCTGGATCGCGGTAACTCACCTCGACGATGAAGGCTACGAGAATCTTCTCGCTGAACGTAAAGAGAGAGAAGAGCGGGCCTTAGCCGGTAACGACTAACCCGGGCTAATCTCCTCACAGTGCTGTTACAGCACCAGGGCTGGAAGGGTAATTCCTTCCGGCCCTTTTTATAGCGTAAAAAAAGGGGTCAGATTTATTTAATTATCAAGTAGCAGCTGTGTCGGCTCAGCTCCTATTTAACTAATGGAATTTCAAACCCGCTGGCCTCAATAGCCATGCGGGTCATTGTGATTACATTCACGCATTCATACAATTTGGTGTCTACAGCTATTTTTGTGCGGATGAATGTTTCAGGCTAATCTGCACTACTGGATATAGAACAGTCGATTGATAATCTGTCTGTGATCGAGAGCTGGCCAACAGGGTTTGGTTTACACAATAGTGACTGCACTGTCGGACTCTGTTCCAGTGCGCGGTTATTTGCGGGGCTTGCCTGTAACTTCAGATGCGCAAAGATGCGGCGACCGTTATAGGGTGCCGGTGTCAACAAACCATGAGCATTAAACTCGGCAGGCAATAACTTGAGTCGAACCCAGCCACTGACGTTGCCTCCGATCGTCATGATGCGATCATTTTTAGCGTCCAGCTGTACCACAATGTCGCAGTGGGTACGCGCCCCTTCGCCAAGTTGTTGCCGTCGAGCGTCGATGGATTGATAATTTGGTCTACTGCCGCGGCAGAGAAGATCACCTGGCAGGATTGGGAATTCACCCGGATCATGGGCAGTAAAGGCAGCCATTGACTCCTCATCTTCCCTCGCCATTATAGCCTGATCGATGTAACTGTGATGGGCAATAGCCCGACGAAATAAGCGCGGGTCGCCCAGGCCGCTCTCGCACATAACCCAGGATATGAAGGCTGCAGACCAGGGATTGCGCCAGCGCGAGCCGCTGCCTCGAGACTTCCAGGACTGGTTTTGACGCTCCAGAATCCATGCGCTGTCGGGTGTGGTAGACCAATAACCCGCAATAGAGTCTGCCACTCGGGTGGCTTCCTCAGGATCGATTGGCGTGCGTCGCCGGCGCTGGGGGGTGTAATTCGGGTCGGATTCGCGCGTCTGTGTAAGATCCTGAATGTTATAACCAAAGTAAGCCCATTCCTGCACCGCCGTGTCGACGATGCGGGAGTGGATTTCAGCAGTGGGCAGCGTCGCACGGCAGCTACGCTGAGAATAAATCATGGCACCCGGCGCTCCGACAACTCGCGTCGAAGGAGCGTCCACGTCCAGCAGGTTCATGGGCAGGCGTTCACTGAACGGCGATTGCGCCCCGCTGGTTGGAAAAACCAGCATGGACCACGTCGAAACAAGCAGCCAACACAGATTCCTGTTTCTCATCGTGCCATTATTCTATAAGCGCGCCATAAACCAGAGCATTTAATTCACCGCGCAGTGCTCCAGTGCCACTGACTCCCATATGCTGAGTCATCGACACCACAACTATGTCTTCAACCGGATCGATCCAGAAGTTAGTTGCGGCGGCACCGGACCAGTAGAAAGCACCTTCTGATGAGGGGTAACCAGCGCCGGCAGAATCTTCAATAACCGCGAAGCCTAAACCAAAACCAAGGGCAGGGGAGAAGGTAGTGCTTTGCTGCTCGGTTAAATGGTTTTTGCTCATGAACTCAATAGTCTTCGGGCCGAGTACGCGCGCTCCCTCCAGTTCGCCACCGTTAAGTATGGCCTGGGCAAAGCGGAAATAATCTTCGGTTGTAGACACCAAACCAAGGCTGCCGCCTTTGTATTCGTGATCGAAGGTATAACTGTTGACTGACCAGGGTTGCGAGAGCACTCCACCTGGCGGCCGGCCATGGGCGGCGTCGATGGCTACAAATTGGCCGTCTTTTTTCCAGTGAATGGGTGACAGGCGGTGGGCGTTGTCTGAATTTACCACGTAGCCGGTGTCATCCATGCCCAGTGGATCGAACATTTTTTGTTCCAGGTAATCATCGGCAGACATGCCGGAGAGTACTTCCACCAATCTAAGTGCGACATCGGGTCCGACACTGTAACGGAACTGGGTACCCGGTTGATTCATCAGCGGAATGTTCGACAGGGCAGTCATCATTTCTGTGAGCGAGGTTTCCGGGCTGAAGATACCGAGTTCAACAAACGCCTTATCGTATTCGCTATTGCCCAGACCATGGGAGAAGCCAGCCGTGTGCCGCAATATATCCTGCACCGTGGGTTCGCGCTCCATGGCGACAGTTTCGTTCAGCGGTCCATTGGGGCTTCGCAATACCCGCAAATTGGCAAATTCGGGGATAAACTTGGACAAAGGGTCGTTCATCTGGAACAAGCCGTCCTGATACAACATCATCAGCGCGGTGGTGACGATTGGCTTGGTCATGGAATAAACACGAAATATCGTGTCCGTCTCCATGGGAATTTCCTGCTCCGCATCCTGATAGCCGACTGCGCTGAAATGCACAATTTTTCCGTGGCGGGCCACCAGGGTGACTATTCCGGCTATCTCGCCTTTTTCGACTCTGCTGGCAAAGTAAGTTTCTATTTTGTCCAGTTGCTTCGACGAGAATCCGACTTCCTCGGGCTGTACCACGGGAAGATTGTCAGCGGCAGTGGCAAAGCCGACGGCGGAAATTGTTGCAGCGACCAAAAAGACTTTTAGAAATCTGTTGTTCATAGTTCGTTCTCCTTAAACTTTTTTCTATAGTACAGGGGGTATACCACATCACGGCGCCCGAGTCCCCCCGACGTCGTCATGACTGGCGCCAAGGCTTTCCGGACTGTCTGGCCTTTGGGGGCCAGATTTCCATCGTCAATCCATCACCTTGTTGGTGTGCAATGGCAATAGGAGCAGATTTTGCTGGATCCACCTTTGTAGCAGGATAGCTAGAATTCACAGTACAAAATTGTTAGGTGTACGTCGTCAAACCATCTTGGACAAAGTTAGCTCTGATCTAAGAGGCACATTAGCCCATCCGGGTTAATAACTTAGTCTGTTTATCGTAGTGCA
>Ga0209403_10001343_pt1 | contig 32274 bp, 31 predicted proteins | sample ArcticOcean_MG_C_8_FD_187440 | JGI IMG/M metagenome (GOLD analysis project Ga0209403, IMG submission 187440) | Marine microbial communities from western Arctic Ocean - ArcticOcean_MG_CB11_86 (SPAdes) (version 2) | ecosystem: Environmental > Aquatic > Marine > Oceanic | place: Arctic Ocean...
CTGCTCAATTATCAGGGCAAGGCGCGCGACGTGATGACGCTTGCACATGAACTTGGCCATGGCGTGCATCAGGTGCTGGCCGGACCGCAAGGGGCGTTGATGGCGGATACGCCGCTGACTCTGGCGGAGACCGCCTCCGTATTTGGCGAGCAATTGACCTTCCGCGCGCTGCTGCAAAACGAGAAATCGCCGGCGCGCCGCCGCGTTATGCTGGCCGGCAAGGTCGAGGATATGTTGAACACGGTGGTGCGCCAGGTCGCTTTTTGCGAGTTTGAGCGTCAGGTGCATGACGGGCGGCGCGAGGGCGAGCTGACGCCGGAGCGGCTTGGCGATATCTGGGTCTCTATCCAGAGTGAAAGCCTGGGCCCGGCCCTGGTGTTTGACGATTCATATCGCCATTTCTGGGCTTATATCCCGCATTTCATTCACTCGCCGTTTTATGTCTATGCTTATGCCTTCGGCGATTGTCTGGTGAACGCGCTTTACGCGGTCTATCAGGAGTCCGGTGCAGGCTTTGAAGGCAAATATCTCGAAATGTTATCGGCCGGCGGCACCCTGCGGCACAAAGAGTTGTTGGCGCCGTTTGGACTCGACGCCGGCAATGCCGACTTCTGGTCACGCGGCCTCGATATTGTCTCTGGTTTTGTCGATCAGTTGGAGGCGGAGCTCTAGGCTTGGAAGTTTTGGCCTGGAAACGATTTGAATGGCAACCGGCCAATTGTCAACCAAAAGCGGTCCGAATAAGCCTAATTTAACTGTATTCTCTCACTCTGCCTCACAAGGGCGTGACGAAGTGACACACCGCTCTTGGCAAACCGATTGTTGCGCGGCATTGTGTGCGGCGTTCGGATATGTGAACGGAATATGAGCAAGGAAAATCTATGAAGATCGGGGTTCCGAAAGAGATTCTCCCCGGCGAAACCCGTGTTGCGGCGTCGTCGGATTCCATTAAAAAATTTATAGGCCTTGGCGTCGAATTTCTCGTCCAATCGGGCGCAGGAGAGACAGCCTCCATGTCTGATGAGATGTTGGAAAGCGCCGGCGCGCGAATTGTCGCCGATGCTGCCACGCTCTATGGCGAGGCCGATATGGTGTTTAAGGTCGGTGGGCCATGCTGCAATGGCAACGGCGCCGTTGATGAACTGGCGATGATGAAATCGGATGCCGTTCTGATCGGCTTGCTGAACCCCTTGTTCCAGCGCGAACAGGCGGCAGCTTATGCCAAGCACGGTCTGACCAGTTTCGCCATGGAACTTATCCCGCGTATCAGCCGGGCACAGAGCATGGACGCGCTCTCCTCCCAGAGCAATATTGCTGGCTATAAAGCGGTGATCGATGCGGCGGAGACCTTTGGCAAGATTTTACCGATGATGATGACAGCGGCGGGCACCATTGTGCCGGCCAGAGTTGTTGTCATGGGCGCCGGTGTGGCGGGCCTTCAGGCAATTGCCACGGCGCATCGCCTTGGCGCCATCGTCAGCGCCTTCGATGTCCGCCCGGCGGTCAGGGAGCAGGTTGAAAGTCTCAGCGCGACGTTTATTGAAGTTGAGGACACCCAGGCCGGCTCGGCAGAAACCTCCGGCGGCTACGCGCGCGAAATGGGCGAGGATTACCAAAAGCGTCAGGCCGGAGTGATCCACGAGACCATGAAGAAGCAGGATATCTGCATTACAACCGCGCAAATCCCCGGAAAAAAGGCGCCGATCTTGATAACCGAGGCGATGGTCAAGGATATGAAGGCCGGTTCGGTGATCGTCGATATGGCAACCGAGACAGGCGGCAATTGCGAGCTGAGTGAGCGCGATGCCGTGGTGGTGAAATATGGCGTCACGATCATTGGTCACGCCAATTATGCAGCCCGCGTGCCGACCGATACCAGCGCGCTTTATGCGCGCAATCTCTACAATTTCATTTCGCCTATGATCGATGGTGAAACCGGTGAGCTAACATTTGATTGGGAAGATGAAGTCATCAAGGGCGCGCTTTTGACCCGTGACGGCGCAGTCGTTCACGCGGCATTGCAGGATAAGGAAGTGTAAGCATGGAACATGTGCTGGAAATTCACCCGCTGATTATCGCCCTGACGGTTTTCGTCATGGCGGTTTTCGTCGGCTATTACGTGGTGTGGAGCGTGACACCGGCGCTGCATACGCCGCTGATGTCAGTGACCAACGCGATCTCGAGTGTGATTATCGTTGGCGCGCTGCTCGCGGCGGCGCCGATGGAAGACAGTTGGGCTAAGGTCCTTGGCGGTATTGCCGTCGGCCTGGCATCTATCAACATATTTGGCGGCTTCACCGTGACCCAGCGGATGCTGCAAATGTATAAAAAGAAGTAGAGGGCGAGCGCAATGACAGCCAATCTTGCGGCGATTCTTTATTTAATCGCCGGCGTTTGTTTCATCATGGCGCTGCGCGGCCTGTCCTCGCCCGCTTCGGCCCGTGCCGGCAATATTTTAGGCATTGTCGGCATGGTGGTTGCTGTCGGCACCACCCTGGCACAGCCCGGCGTTGAGGATTATCTCTGGGTCGTTATCGGCATCGTCGCCGGTGGTTTGATCGGCACTGTGATCGCGCTCAAGATCAAGATGACCGCCATGCCGCAATTGGTGGCGGCGTTCCATAGTTTGGTTGGTCTTGCCGCCGTTTTGGTGGCGGCGACCGCCGTTATGGCACCCGAAGTGTTTCATATTGCGATAGACGGCGATATCCGCCTAGTCAGCCGCATAGAAATTTGCATCGGCATGGTGATCGGCGCCATGACCTTCACCGGCTCGATCATCGCATTTGCCAAGCTGCAGGAATTGATGTCCGGCTCGCCCCTGGTGTTTCCCGGGCAGCGCCTGTTCAACCTCCTGGTGGCGCTGCTGATTGTCGCCCTTGCCATTATTTTTTGTTTCGACCAATCGCCGACGATCTTCTGGATCATGACGGTGGTGGCGCTGGTGTTCGGCGTGCTGATCATCATCCCCATCGGCGGCGCCGATATGCCGGTGGTGATCTCCATGCTCAATTCCTATTCGGGTTGGGCCGCAGCCGGCATTGGCTTTACCCTCGACAATACGGTGTTGATCATCGTTGGCGCGTTGGTTGGCTCGTCGGGTGCGATTCTCAGCTACATCATGTGTAAGGGCATGAATCGCTCGTTTATCAGCGTCATTCTCGGCGGCTTTGGCGGTGAGGGTGCGGCGGCGGTGAAAAGCGATAAGCCGCATAAGGCGGGCAGTGCCGATGACGGCGCCTTTATCCTCTCCAATGCGGGCTCTGTGATTATCGTTCCGGGCTATGGCATGGCCGTGGCCCAGGCGCAGCATGCGGTGCGTGAGATGGTTGAGGAGCTGCACAAAAAGGGCGTGAAGGTGCGTTACGCCATTCATCCCGTGGCCGGGCGTATGCCGGGCCATATGAATGTGCTGCTGGCGGAAGCCAATGTGCCCTATGATGATGTCTTCGAGCTTGATGAAATCAACAGCGACCTTTCCAGCACCGATGTGGCCTTCGTGATCGGCGCCAATGATGTGGTCAATCCGGTCGCCAAGACGGACCCGCAAAGCGTTATCGCCGGCATGCCTATCCTCGATGTGGAAAATGCTAAGACGGTGCTGTTCGTCAAGCGCTCGCTGTCACCGGGCTATGCTGGTATCGACAATCCGGTGTTCTATAACTCCAACACCATGATGCTGTTTGGCGATGCCAAGAAAATGGTTGAGGCAATCGTTAAGGCGCTCTGATACACGCCTCTGCGCCATACCTCCGCTACAGCACCTAATAGATCATGTGAGCGCCGCCGTAAGGCGGCGTTTGCATTTGCTTGCCTGCCATAAAGATGAAAGCAGGCTTGGTGCATCAATTATATTGCTTGAATACTGGTTGGAGTCAGCGCGCGCTTATGCCGCCGCAATCCTGCGGCGGCTCAATCCAGAAAAAAAGAAGTGGGGAGGGGGCGCTATTCTTCCCGTGACAACCGCTTGCGTGCCAACTTACGGGCACGACGGATCGCCTCGGCTTTTTCACGCGCACGCTTCTCCGACGGCTTCTCGTAATGCCGACGCATCTTCATTTCGCGGAAAATGCCTTCACGCTGCATTTTCTTCTTCAGCGCCTTCAGCGCCTGGTCGACATTGTTCTCTCTGACGACGACCTGTACCAAACCATTATTCCTTGAATATGCGGGTTAATTCTAAAGCAGTGCGGCGTAATAACACGCCCACGACCGCCTGTGAAGGGCTGGCGCATTGAATAGTGGAGTTTATCCGATTTCTTCTTTTTGTCTGGTTAACGCCTTTGCCTAGTTTACCCCACTCTATTGCGCGGCCATAGTGTAGGCATGGCAATTTTGAAAATAGCCCGCATGGGGCATCCCGTGCTGAAACAGGTGGCAGCAACCATTTCCGATCCGAAAACGGCGGAAATCGGGCTGCTGATCCAAAATATGATCGATACATTGGCGGATGCCGCCGGTGCCGGGCTGGCAGCGCCGCAGGTGCATGTTCCGCTGCGCCTAGTGATGTTCCATGTGCCTGCCGCGCGGGCGCAGGAGGAAGACGGAGAGGCGGCAGAGGGCTGTCCCTTCACCGTCCTGATCAATCCCGAGATTGACGTGCTGAGCGAAGAAATCTCCACTGGCATAGAGGCATGTCTATCCCTGCCGGATTTGGCCGGCATGGTGCCGCGCTTCAACCATATTCGCTATTCCGGCCTGGATCATCGCGGTGAAGCGGTTGAGCGCGAGGCCAGTGGCTTCCATGCCCGAGTGGTGCAGCATGAATGCGACCATCTCGATGGTATCCTCTATCCCATGCGTATGGATGATCTCTCCACGCTGACTTTCACCAGCGAAATTTCCCGCACGCGGGCAGAAGAGATGGAAGACGGGGAAGAACCGCAAGACATAGGGGAGGTGGCGCATGCTGAAGACGGATGAAACCCGTGATCGGCTGCTGGCGGCAGCGCTGGACCATGTGCCGTTTGACGGCTGGGGTGATAAAGCGCTGATGACGGCGGCTGAGGAAACCGGCATCGGCGCTGATGCGGCGCGGCGCGCCTTTCCGCGCGGCGCGTCATCATTGATCGAATATCACTCTGCCTGGGCCGATCAGCGTATGCTGGATAACCTGGATGAAGCAGCGCTAAAGGACTTGGGCGTGCGCCAACGCGTGTCTAAAGCGGTGCGTAGCCGACTGGAGCAAAATGACTCCTCGCGCGAAGCCATCCGCGCCGCCGTGGGCTATCTTGCCATGCCGCAAAACGGCTTGTTGTCGCTAAAATGCTTGTATCGGACGGTTGATGCCGTGTGGTTTGCGATTGGCGATAAATCGTTGGATTTCAATTTTTACAGCAAGCGCGCTATTCTCGCCGGCGCTTATAGCGCGACGCTGCTCTATTGGCTTGATGATCAATCCGAGGATCACGCGGATAGTTGGGCGTTTCTCGACCGCCGCCTAAACGATGTGGTGCGAATCGGTCGGGCGAGCGGTAATCTAGGTAATAACCTGCAACGTATTTTGCCCTCAGTGGGGCTGCTGGCCCGCCTGTCGAAAGGTGAATTGGGGCGGAACTTCGATTTTCTCCGCACCCGACCGCCCCGTCCCTCCGGGAGCTAAACGGGCTGCTCCCGGACCCAAGGCTTAATCCGCCTGGTCGATCGGAATCTCCGGCACGTTTGCGGTTTGCCGGGCGCGCCAGGCATCAAGGGCCGCGGCAACATTATCGTCACTGAGAGCTATAATGGCAGCTGCAAGCAGGGCTGCGTTGACTGCACCAGGCTTACCAATGGCAAGCGTTCCGACCGGAATGCCGCCCGGCATCTGAACGATCGACAGCAAACTGTCCATGCCCTTGAGAGAGGCGCTTTCCATCGGCACGCCGAGGACCGGAAGCGGGGTTAGTGCGGCGGTGACACCCGCCAGATGCGCTGCACCGCCGGCGCCGGCGATGATAACCTGCAAACCACGCTCCTTGGCGTTGGCACAGTAGAGGCTGTGTCGCTCCGGCGTGCGGTGAGCAGATATGATACGCGATTCACACGCGATGGAGAGGTTTTCCAGGGTTAGTGCGCAGTTGCGCATGACGGGCCAGTCTGACTGGCTACCCATAATAATGCCCACACAGGGCTTTTCGCTGCTCAAAATCTTACAATGCTCTCTTTTTTGGTGAAATTCGTTAAAAAACAAAATCGTTTACCATTACAAAGGTACAAAGGTGATGTTAAAGGGCGCGCCCTGGAACGAAAAGGTTCTTTTCAAAGAATTCGACCTAACAGGGCTATGTTTTTGTAATTGAGAATGACATATGCTAACCAAGTTATCGATGTTAACACTAATTGGCACCGAAGCGGTGCTGATTGAGAGCGGTATTGAATGAAGATTGAAGGAAACAGACCGGCTCGGGTTGGCGGAACCAGCCGTGCTGGAGGCGCCAAGAGCGGCGCGTCAAGCGCCAGCGTTGGCGCCAGTCATACGATTCAGGATACGACCTCCGTGATGGGAATTCCTGAGGCCGACCTGACGCCGAAAGTCCGCGTCGCGATCATGACGCTGATGGAGGAAGTCGCACGCCTCCGTGAAGAATTGAATAATAGTCTTGGCCGGATTCAGCATCTTGAGCGCTTGGCCGATCAGGATTCACTGTTGCCGGTCTATAACCGCCGCGCCTTTGTGCGCGAGTTGACGCGTGCGATTTCCATGACCGAGCGCTACGGCGCGCCGAGCACAGTGATTTATTTCGACGTCAATAATATGAAAGCCATCAACGATACTTATGGTCACCCGGCCGGTGATGCGGCGCTTCACCATGTCGCTAATACGTTGCTCAAGCAGGTGCGCGATTCGGATGTGGTCGGTCGATTAGGCGGTGATGAATTCGGCGTCATCCTCTATCAAATCGATGCCGACGTGGCGCAGGAAAAATCAAGTAAGCTAACGCAGGATATTGTAGCTACGCCAGTGCCGTTCAACGACACGGAATTGACCGTACAAGCTACCTTCGGTTCCTATACCTTTAACGGGGTGGAAGATGCCGGGCAGGCTTTAGCGGAGGCCGACAAGGCCATGTATGAGCGCAAGAATGACGAACGCAAGGAAAGCGCCGCCCAATAAACGACGCGCTCAGTTCAGCAATAATTCATCAAATTGGGTTTCTACAGAAGACCTGACATTGAGAGGAGCCGACACTGCCCGGCGTTCGCACGCGCAGGCAGAATTGATCTGTGGTTTAAATTTTCTGGATCTAATTTTGTCCACAGAAAATGGGCCACAAATAAACCAACAAGTTCATACCGCCTGCCACACATCAATCAGTGCACAACAAGCGGTACAGATTTCGCGGTTGGCTCAGGTCAAGCACCCCATGCCAGCATGTATGGTAAACGATACGTGCTGGCAAACAGGGCATACCGCAAATAATTCTTGCCGCCAAATGAGGCGGGTTTAAGCGATTAAATTCGGCAGCTTATCGCTTTCAAGCAGGGCGATTTCGTCTTTGAGCGCCAGTTTTAGCTTTTTCATACGTCGCATTCGGACGTCGTCGCTTTCATGGTCGTCAGTTAAATGGTCAATGACATCGCCTAGGTCGCGATGTTCAATTCGAAGAGAGACAAGTCTTTGACCACCCACTCCAGTTTCCATTTTACATCCAGTGTTTTGACATTCCATGATGGTTATTGATGACACTATACTAAATTTCGCTGCAAAAATCGAGTGCGAAAATGTCGCAGGCGTCAATTTTTTTACGCTTCAACCTTCATGTAAAAAATATATAAAAGGTTGAAGATATTATATATTTTATTGATTTTTGATTTAAGGAAGAGAAGCTGGGGAGCTATATCCCGCTCTGGTTCTGACCCTGAATTTGGCCTAGTTTGTGTGTCGGATATAGGCCGAAAACTATGTGCATATTGGCTGGTTTCATAATCAAAAACTGGCCAGCATGGCGCAGCCAGAAAGATATTCATTTGGTACGCTCGGCAAAGAATTGCTCGTTAACGGCCAAAAATATTGGACAAGAGGAGAGGTTCTAGGCGAGAGAGGTGCGCTATTCGCGCTGTAGTTTCTCGATCGTCGTGCTGGTGCTGAAACCGGGTTCGGTCTTCGCTAATAGCACTTTGCCGCCATATTGCTGCACAAATTCTGCGCCGACCACGCTCTCGACCTGGTAATCGCCGCCCTTTATTAGGACGTCTGGGCGGATGGCCTCAATCATGTTGGTCGGCGTGTCTTCGGCGAAAATGACAACAAGGTCGATTGTTTCCAGCGATGCCAACACCTGTGCCCGCGCGCTTTCTGATTGTACCGGCCGCTCCTCGCCCTTGAGGCGGCGCACTGAGGCGTCGCTGTTAAGGCCGACAATCAGCCGCGCGCAATTGCCTTTGCTTTGCCGAAGGAGAGAGATATGGCCAGGGTGAAGAAGGTCGAAGCAGCCATTGGTAAAGCCCACTTTATGGTTTTCCAGGCGCCATTTCTCGACTACCTCCAGGGCTGTTGTCAGCGGTACGATCTTGGCTTCAGAAGAGGTCAAGTCGCTGGCGCGCACGGCATGCAGGAGATCCGCAGCATAGACCACGGCAGTACCTGACTTACCCACCACCACGCTCGCCGCCACATTGGCCAGAGCCGACGCTTCTTCGAGGTCAACGCCATTTGCTATGGCGCTCGCTAAGGTGGCGACCACTGTATCGCCGGCGCCGGAGACGTCGAATACCTCGCGCGCCTGGGCCGGTAAATGTTCGACAGCGCCCTCTTTGGTGATCAGCGTCATGCCGTCCTGGCTGCGCGTTACCAGAAGCGCCGAGATATCCAATTGTTTTATCAGGGACTGCCCGGCAGCGACGATTTCACTTTCCGTGTTCACGGCGCCGCCGGTGGCAGCTCCGAGTTCGCGGCGGTTGGGCGTGATGATACTGGCGCCCTGATAGCATTGGTAATTGTCACCCTTCGGATCGACGACCACCAGCTTACCGGCGCTGCGGGCGCATTTTATCAAGGCCTGGCAAAGTGCGTCGGTGAGGACGCCCTTGGCATAATCCGAGAGCACCAGTACGTCGCATTCGGGGATGATGTCCTCCGCCATGCGCAATAGATTTTCAGCACATTGTTCGCCGATCCAACGCCGGGTTTCCCGGTCGGTGCGCAAAAGCTGCTGCCCGCCGGCGACAAATCGAGTTTTTTCGGTCGATGGGCGGCCGGCCTCGACCAGCAAATGCGGTTCAATGCGGTCTTCCTTGCCGACCATTTGCGTGAGAGTGCGTCCGGTTTCATCATCGCCAACCACTGAGAGCAGGGTTGCTTTTGCACCGATACTGATAAGATTGCGCGTCACATTGCCGACGCCGCCCAGCATCACCGATTGCCGCTCAATGCCGAGGATCGGCACCGGCGCTTCCGGTGATGTACGCTCAACCGTGCCATAGACAAAGCGATCCAGCATGAGATCGCCGACGCACAGGATGCGCGCTTGGCTCAGGGATTCGATATGGGAAACCAGAATGGAAGGGGTGATCATCTTTGGCACGTCTATTATCTGCTGGTACATGTGTCGCAAGAATGTGGCGGGTTTTTGCTTAACACTTGCGATCTGCACGGCCAACATAGCCGATGTCGCCCTCCCATGGCCATAAATCCGTGGATAAACCTCTTCCTAGCACTTGCCCTCAAAGGGACGGCGCGCCAAAATCCCGCCTCCGTGAAGGGGGAACCATCCTCCGCAGAGGGGGAACCAGAGTGACGAAGAGCGATTGGCAGACAGAATATAGCCGCCGACTATGCACAGCCCATGAGGCGGCTAATGGATTGCGTGACGGCGAGCGTTTGATCCTGCCGACCTTGGCCGGTCAGCCGCCGGCCATCTTGGCGGCCATGAGCGAGCAATTGCGCGAGGGCACTATGGCGCGGGTACGGATTGGCACGATTTTACCGGGTCCGGCTGTCAGCGATAATCTCCTGCTCCCAGAATATGTGGATCGATTCCAATGGGACAGCCTGTTTTGCGGTAGTTCGGATCGTGCCGGCGTGTTTGAAGGCATTTACGATATGACGCCGATGCATTTCGGCCAGATGCCGAAGATCATGCGCGACGACATGAAGGTTGGCGCCGTGATCTCTCTTGCCTCACCGCCCGATGCGGACGGTTATATGAGCCTTGGCATCAGTATCGATTACACCAAATCATTGATTGAAACGGGGCGCTATAGCGCGGTTGAGGTCAACCCCAACGTACCGAACGTGTTTGGCGATTGCCGCGTACATGTCACGGATGTCGATGCGATTGTTGAAAGTGACGAAGAAATATTCGTCTTGGCCAATCCGCCGGTGACACCGCATGACGAGAAGATCGGCGCGTTGATTGCTGAGCGTATTCCAAATGGTGCGACCATCCAGCTCGGCTATGGCGCGGCGCCGAGCGCCGTTGGTCTATCTCTTCGTGGCCATAAACATCTCGGTATTCATACGGAGATGTTTGTTGATGCCATGCGAATATTGATGGAAGAGGGCGTTGTCGATAATTCACAAAAATCGATCAATCCCGGAAAAACGCTCTACACCTTCGCCGCCGGATTGCGCGAGACCTATGAGTTTTTGCATGAGAACCCGGCCATTGAGGGTCATCCGGTGGAATATACCAACGATGTGTCGGTGATTGCCCAGCATCAGGGCATGGTGTCGATCAATGCGACCATCGCGGTCGACCTTACCGGCCAAGCGTGCTCCGAATCTATCGGCAGTCGGCAATATAGCGGTAGCGGCGGCCAGGTTGACTTCATTCGTGGCGCCATGATGGCCGAGGGTGGGCGGTCCTTTCTCGTCACCCATTCGACCGCCAAGAAAGGGGCGCTTTCCAGCATCATGGGCGATCTTGCGTCGGGCTCGGTGGTGACCACGGCGCGCACCGACGTAGATATGGTGGTCACGGAATATGGCGTGGCGGAACTGCGCGGCAGGTCACTGCGCGAGCGCGCACAGGCGCTTATCAGCATTGCCCATCCAAAATTTAGAGATAGCTTGCAGGAAGAAGCCGGCAAAAAGGGGCTCGGTCTGCGTTAGGGTATTTTGCGCTCGCGCGGGATGCCCCAATTCTTATGTAATGAAGCAAGTCAACATCGCAGGTACTTTTACCTGCTCGGGGGGTTCTCTAAGGCTTGCCGGTAGAACTTAAGTGACTGAACCAGGTCCGGCGTTCAGTCGCTGTTATCGCCTGTCGATGCATTAAGGTGAGAGTCTGCGTTCGCCGCCTCTGGCTCACCAGCGGCATCGGTCGCCGGTTCGGCTGTCGGCTCGACTGCCGACTCAACTGTGGGCTCAGGCGCAATCGGCGCTGGTGCGGTAGCCGCAGCTTCTTCACTCGCCGCCAATTTTGCCGCGGCCTTGCGGGCTACTTCACGCGTCGCTTTTTTCTCTTCGCGCTCCTGACGTCGGTGGGCTTTGCGCAATTCCTCAAGCAGTTCCTGCTCGCTGCAAATGCCGAGCAGCAGCGGATCATGCGGCGAAATATTCTGCGTGTTCCAATGTGTGCGGTCGCGCACGGCGGTGATTGTCGATTTGGTAGTGCCGAGTAGTTTGCCGATCTGCGCGTCGTTCAACTCCGGGTAGTTCTTAACCAGCCAAGAAATAGCGTTGGGCCGGTCCTGGCGTTTGCTGACCGGTGTATAGCGTGCGCGGCGTGCCCGTTGCGGTACTTTGGTGCTCGGCGCGCTGAGCACCAGGCGCAGGCTTTTGTCCTGCTCGCAGCGGGCAATCTCTTCGCGTGTCAGCTGGTCATTGGTGATCGGATCCATGCCACGAATACCGACGGCAACCTCGCCATCGGCAATGCCCTGAACTTCCAGATCGTGCAGGCCACACAACGTGGCAATCTGCTCGAACGTGAGCGCGGTGTTGTCGACCAACCAAACTGCGGTCGCTTTGGGCATCAATAGTTCAGGCATCGCTTATCCTTTCGCCTCAAATCCGACCCGGACCAAGGCTGTACTTCCAGCCGCGTGAAGAATTCTCGCAGCTTCGCATGTTCGAATGGCAGTAAAGACAGTGATATATCGCCCCAAGGCCGACGGGGTAAAGAGCCAATCGGGCTGTTTAAGAAATTCCTTCATCGGGAATCAGTAAAATTTTGCCGATATGCGCGCTTGATTCCATGCGTGCATGGGCTTTTGCCGCGTCTTTCATCGGCATTTTGCTGTCGATAACCGGCTGAATGGTGCGTGCCGCCAGCAGCGGCCACACTTCCCGCTCCAGCGCCTTCGCGATACGCCCTTTGCTTTCAATGCTTTGCGCGCGGAGAGTGGATCCGGTGAGGGTCAGGCGCTTGAGCATGACGGGTGCCATATTGAGGTCCGCCTTGGCGCCGCCAAGAAAGGCAATGATCACCAACCGACCTTCGGTTCTGAGGCACTTAAAATTGCGCTGAAGATAATCTCCGGCGACCATATCGAGAATAACGTCCACGCCTTCGCCGTCTGTTGCCGTATTCACCGCAGCAACAAAATCCTCGTTGCGGTAATTTATTGCCAATTCGGCACCCAGCTTGCGGCAAGCCGCGCATTTTTCGTCCGATCCGGCAGTGGTAAAGACGCGCACACCCATGGCTGTCGCAAGCTGAATGGCTGCGGTGCCGATGCCACTTGAGCCGCCATGCACCAACAATCGTTCTCCGGCACGCAAATGGCCACGTTCGAACAGGTTGGTCCAGACGGTAAAGAAGTTTTCCGGCAGGGCGGCGGCCTCAATAGGTGAGTAGCCATGCGGGCAGGGCAGCGCCTGGGCTTCGGGAGCAGCGCAATATTCAGCATATCCGCCGCCGCTCACCAGGGCGCACACGGTTTGGCCGATTTTAAAGCGACGGCACCCGGGCCCGAGCGCCACCACAGTGCCGCCTACTTCCAGGCCGGGAATTTCCGAGGCGCCGGGTGGCGGTGGATACCCGCCAGCGCGTTGCATCACATCGGGTCGATTAACACCGGCAGCGGCGACACGGATCAATATTTCGCCGTGCCCCGGCTGCGGCACCGGGCGCTTTGACGCAACCAGCTTGTCCGCATCTCCCGGCTCGGAAATTTCTATCGCCAGCATATCTTGAGGTGATTTCTCGGTCGTTTGATCATTCATTGCTTTTCCTGCTCCCGCTCTACCCATGGGCTGGGCTATAATGGCTTGCTATGTGGGCGAGGGGCAAAGGATATGGATGAAATTGAAATTGTTATTCCAAAAGCAGCCGATTGGGCACCGCGCGATTTGGACAATTTATCGGTTGAAGCACTGGGGAAATATGTCGAGGACTTAAAAACTGAGCTCGAACGGGTTACTTCGGAGGTCAGCAACAGACACACCGTGCGCGGCGAAGCAGACGCCATGTTTAAGAAATAGCTTTCGGAAGAAACGAATCTTACTAATAAAAATAATATTTAAATTACCGGACTTGTTAGCCATTTATTAGTTATCAGGGGGTATTCTCCTAATTACGGTACTTCGCTTATCCGGATTTACCGCATTTTTAGACCTCCCTAATTGTTTAGTCTCCCTGTAAACTGCGTGGCCTCCCCAAGAGGCAGCGCTTTCTTTTTATGGAGCGGAAAAAAACGGGAATTTGTGGGAAATTCCAAGTAATTAGAGAAAAGCACGCTTGACAGAATTAACCAAATCGCCTCAACTCAATGCGGATATCTGCTTCGAGGAGACTATTGATGTTTAAGAGTAAATTACTGTTCCGGTCTACACTGCTTGTTTTACCGATCGCCCTTGCTGTAGCCGGTTGCCAAACTGCGGCCAATGATTCGGGTGCTGCCCAGAGCGATGGTGCGCTGGAGACTGCGCAAAGCGCGAAGCAGGACGCCATGAAAAACCAGACCGCCGTCTCTATATTGAGAGGTGAAATCGCGTCGCTTCGTGATGAAATCATGAAATCGAGCGAAGCGTCCGAGCGTGCTGCAAGTGCGGCGGAGCGGGCGGCCGAAGAGGCAAAAGCGGCAGCCGACAAGGCAGACCGTATTTTTCAACGGCAGATGCGCAAATAATCTGCATCTGACGGGCTAACGCAAAAGCCAATTGAGGGGATCCGCCGATGGCGGTTCTTTCAGTCGGTTTGTGCGCTTTATTCCCAAATATATAGAACGCAATTCAAACAGTGTCCGTTTGACATGAAAACTGCCCCTATCCGACTCTAAATCTGCGCCTATTCGGCGCTGGTTTCCGCGTGCTTTGCGAGCGTAATGCGCACCGGAACGCCCGTGCGTTCGGCCAGGGTCGAGCGAATCGCCGGCCAATTGAGGCGCGATAAATTGTCTCCCGCATCGCTCCTGATCTTGTAATAGGCATCGCTGTTTGAGCGTTTGGCCGCACTTTCAAAATGCCCATCGCGCTCCAATTCATCAGCCTGGTCGGGCTCGGGATACACTTCCAGATAAAGTTCCCCCTCGAAGCGGCCAATTTTGATCGGCTGGTCGATCACTTCCACGCGCGTGCCCACATCTACCTCACTGAATAGGCGCTCAATGCTTTCCGGGTAGAGCCGGATACAGCCATGGCTGACCCGCCGCCCGACGCCCCATGGCATGTTGGTGCCGTGCACAAGATATGTCGGCCAATCAAAATAGAGCGCGTGTTGGCCAAGCGGATTGTTCGGCCCAGCGCGCACGACTTTGGGCAGATCCGGCTTTTCATCGCGGATGGATTGCGGCGGATACCAGATGGGGTTTTTCTTCTTTCTGACGATCTTGGTCACGCCAAGCGGGGTATTCCAGCCTTCGCGCCCCACACCAATCGCGTAAGTCGTGATGCCTTCCGAGGTAAAATGATAAAGCCGGTGTTCGGCCAAATTAATCACCACCCCTTCGCGTGGCGCATCCGGCAGTAAATGTCCGGTCGGCAAGGTGATTGCCGTACCGGCGCCAGGTATCCAAGGATCAATACCTTGATTGGCGGCGACAATTTCAACAAAGCCCAAGCCGTTATTTCGCGCGAGATCAAGCAATGTATCGTCGTGCTTGGCGGTATAGGCGCGTACCGCCCCCAGCATATCTTCCTGCAACAAGGAGACAGCTTTGATTTGGTTTACTGTGTCTTGAATCACTTTGTCTTGACTAGCAGTGGCCTGATTCGTGCTTACCGTGAATATCAAGCAGGCAAGTAGCAGGGGAGCAAGCGCCAGGTGGCGCGCCATTGTATTGGAAAAACATGTGTCGGAAAAACGGCCCGGAAAATGGATTCGGCTGCGCCAAATTGCTTTTTTGCGGCCTTTCGAGCGCTTTAAGATGGTGACCATATTATTGTGCTCTCCGGTCAAGGTTTCTCCTAAGGGGCGTTGTTTCCAGCCATTTTTAGCATGAAATATATTAATAAGTCGAAATGCGATGAAAATAATATATGGCTAATTCGATAGTTTATAAGGGGCGCTCACTGTTTATTAATACAGAACGAACACAATTTTGCGTGCAAGCTGATCGGCACATGGTTAATTCGTGATTTTTTCTATTAAATGATCGAGCGTGATCAGGATACTATCGCCCCTACGGGCGGCATCAGGTGGAAATTCTGTGACAAGTGGCGGACTGGTCGGAACGACCTTCTGCAATCGGACCTATGACGAGGCTTTCGACCTGACGGTTGAAGCGCGTGATTACGTGGCCGAGGGGCTAGACTTGGACCGCGATGAAGCGGCCTTCGGCGAGCGCGGCCATTTCGATTGTGAGGCGCTCCGCATGACCGCCCTCTTGGCCCAGGTGATGGCTTGGCTGATGGTCCAGCGCGCTGTTCATGCAGGTGAAATCGGTATGGAAGAAGCGCGTGAAGAGGACCGCCGGCTCGGGGGCCAGGAAGTCTGTTTTGATAATGACAATGAGATCGTTGATCTGCTGCCGCCGCATTTTTGCAGCCTGATGGAGCGCAGTCTCAAGCTTTACCAGCGCATCTCCCGCCTCGATGAAATGGTTGCGCGCAACGAAAACTGAGCCGCTCTCTGCTCAAACCACTCCTATTGCGTTTATGCCTCAGGGGCCGATTGGTGTGTCGTCGCGTCCGCCCCACTCGGTCCACGACCCGTCATAGACCGATGCATCTTTATGGTCGCAAACGAAAAGCGCCAATGCAAGTACGGCGGCAGAGATACCGGAGCCGCAAGTGGTTGTAATGGGACGCGCTAAATCTGCGCCGACGGCCGAAAAGGCCGCCGCCAGTTGATCCGCCGACAGGAGGGTCTTATCGGTGCTATCAATCAGTCCTGGGTAGGGTAAATTAGTGCTGCCTGGAATATGGCCAGAGCGAATACCGGGCCGCACTTCCGGCTCGCGGCCATCGAAGCGTCCGCTGCCGCGCGCATCAATCACTTGTTCTGCGCCGCTCTCAAGATTGTCCCGCATCTGCGTCAGGCTGCGCACCAGATCGGGGCGGAAGTTCGTCTCAAAATTGCTCTTCTCCGGGTTTGCCGCGCCCGAGACGGCCGCATTGCCCGCCGCCAGCCATGCCGGTAAGCCGCCGTCCAACACCGCCACATTGTCGTGCCCAAAGATGCGCAAGCTCCACCAGGCGCGCGGCGCGCTGAACACGCCGGTGCCGTCATAGACGATGATGGCGTCTTGATTAGTGAGGCCAAGGCGCGACATTTCCGCAGCGAATAATTGCGGGCTCGGTAGCATATGCGGCAGGGAATTATCGGGGTCGCGAATGCCATCAATCTCGAAAAACACCGCACCCTCGATATGCGCGTCTTCAAATTCTGCCGCCGGATTGCGTGCATCCGCCGGCATATACCAGGAAGCATCAATGATCTTGAGGCCGGCTTCGCCCCTATGCTGTGCGAGCCATGTTGGCGTGACCAGAGGGCCGGGGAGTTGCTGCGCCATTCAGGCCTCCGCAAAAATGATATTCACACGCCGATTATGCTTGCCCTTATTCTCTATTTTGCGCACCGCGACCGGGCCGATTTCGCCGGTCGCTTTCACATGGGTGCCGCCGCAGGGCTGCAAATCGATATCCGCGACTTCAAGTAAACGCACCTTGCCCTGGCCGGATGGCGGCTTCACTTTCATGGTCCGCACCAGGTCAGGCTGGGCGGCAAGCTCACCGTCCGTAATCCAGCGCGTGCCGACCGGAGCATTGCGCGCGATGAGTTCGTTCAGGCGCTCCGTAATCTCGGCCTTATCGAGGGTCATCTCCCCCATATCGAAATCCAGCCGGCCTTTTTCTTCGCCCAATTGCCCACCGGTTACCGGCGCTTCAATAATTGAACACAGTAAATGTAGGCAGGTATGCATGCGCATATGCTTGTGGCGGCGCTGCCAATTCAGCTCGGCTGTGAGCGCAGTGCCCACGTCCGGCAGCGGCGCATCTTCCGCGACCAAATGGAGAATATCGCCGGCTGCTTCGCCCTTGACCGTGTTGAGCACGGGTATTTCCGTGCCGTTGGCCAGCTTTAAAACACCCGTGTCTCCCGGCTGGCCGCCACCAGCGGCGTAGAAGACGGTGCGATCAAGCAGAATGGCGCCGGGTGCCGCGTGGGTTACCTGCGCCCCGCAGGAGCGCGCATAGGCGTCTTCAGTGAAGACTTGCTCAGTCATTATTATCCAGCCACCCGGGTACCGGTAGGTTTTTGGCGCGTAGGAATTCCGGATTAAATATCTTGCTTTGATAGCGCATGCCGTAATCGGCAAGGATGGTGACAATGGTATGGCCGGGGCCGAGTTTCTCGGCCAGGTGTATGGCGCCGGCAATGTTGATGCCGCTCGAGCCGCCTAAGACGTGACCCTCCTTTTGCAGCAGATTGAAAATGATTGGCAGCGCCTCTTCATCGGCAATCTGGAACGGCTCATCAATCGGTGCACCTTCCAGATTCGCGGTCATCCGGCCTTGGCCGATGCCTTCCATGATCGAGCTGCCCTCGGCCTTTAATTCGCCGTTGGCATAAAAATTATAGAGCGCCGCACCCATAGGATCAGCCAGGCCGATAACCACATCCGGATTTTGCTCCTTTAGATAGAGCCCAACACCGGCCAGGGTGCCGCCGCTGCCAACGGCGCAGATAAAGCCGTCGAGCTTGCCGTCGGTCTGCTGCCAGATTTCTGGCCCGGTAGTGTCGTAGTGCGCCGCCCGGTTGGCGACATTATCGAACTGATTGGCCCAGATTGCGCCGTTCGGCTCCTTGGCGGCGATTTCTTCCGCCAAGCGACCTGAATATTTGACGTAATTGTTGGGGTCACGGTAGGGCACGGCAGGAACCTGGATCAGCTCGACGCCGCACAGACGCAGCATGTCTTTTTTCTCTTGGCTCTGGGTTTCCGGGATGACGATGATTGAGCGATAGCCCAGCGCATTGCCGACCAGTGCCAGGCCGATGCCGGTATTGCCTGCCGTTCCTTCGACGATAACGCCGCCCGGCTTCAACTGGCCCTTACGTTCGGCATCAAGCACGATGGAAAGCGCGGCGCGATCTTTGATTGAGCCGCCCGGATTGAGAAATTCGCATTTACCAAGAATTTCACACCCCGTGCGCTCTGATGCTTCGCGCAGGCGCAACAAAGGGGTATTGCCGATCAGGTCGATAAAATCTTTTTTAACTGCCATTTGTTTGCGCGTTTATTTGAGATTGCTTATGTCGCAATCTAACTTGCCCATGGGGGGCAATCAAGTTTGGATAACCTTTCAGGGATACTTGCGAGGCACCGGCTGGCACGGCACACTCGCTGCTTCGTTAAAACAAGAAAGTGCACGGAAGATGAGCGAAAGAAAAGCAATCGAGCGTCCCTATCTGTTGTTTCTGGGCGATGCCCATGACCATTTAGCGGCCAAGACGGCGCGCGGCATCGTTGATTGGCGGCCGGAATGGTGCCTCGGGCAGGTGCGCCTTGAGGGCTGCAATGCCAGCGCCGGCGTGCCCGATATCTCGATTGCCGAAGCGGCGGAACGAGGCGCGCGCACCCTGGTCGTGGGTGTCGCCAACCGCGGCGGCATTATTCCTGACCATTGGCGGGCGGCACTCGGCGAGGCGCTCGATCTTGGCATGGATTTGGCGAGCGGATTGCATATGCGCCTCAGCGATATCGTCACGCTGCGTGATAAGGCGGAGGCCAAGGGCGCGAAGCTATTTGATGTGCGCCATCCGCACCGTGAATTCCCACTCGGCTCGGGCGAAAAGCGCCCGGGCAAGCGCCTGCTGACGGTCGGCAGCGATGCTTCGGTCGGCAAGATGTACACCACGCTGGCCATCGAAAAAGAGTTGAAATCGCGCGGCGTGGCGGCAGATTTTCGCGCCACTGGACAGACCGGTATTTTTATTGCCGGAGAAGGCGTATCGGTCGATGCGGTTATTTCCGATTTCATTTCCGGCGCGACCGAATGGCTGTCCCCGGCGAATGCGCCGGATCATTGGGATCTGATCGAAGGCCAGGGCTCACTCTTTCATCCTTCCTTCGCCGGCGTCACTTTAGGCCTTATTCACGGCGCCCAGCCCGACGCCATGGTGCTCTGCCATGAGCCAAGCCGCACCCATATGCGAGGCCTACCTGATTGGCCTCTGCCGGAGTTGAGCCATTGCCTGGAGACCAATCTGGCAGCGGCGCGCCTCACCAATCCGGATGTGTTTTGTGCCGGAGTAGCGGTCAATACCAGCGCCCTGGGTGATGAAGCGGCGGCAAAGATATTGGGCGAAATATCGGATAAAATGGAATTACCCTGCACCGATCCCATGCGAAACGGCGTCGCACCGATCGTTGACCGCCTGTTCTGAGCATGCGTCAACTTCACGTCCGCACGGCATTGTGGCCGATGCGTGGCACCTTCCGCATTTCGCGCGGCGCCCGCACCGAAACACCGACTATCATTGTTGAGATCGAAGAGGCGGGCGCTATTGGGCGAGCGGAATGCGTGCCCTATCCGCGTTACGGCGAGAGCATTGAGAGCGTTTCGGCGGAAATCGAAGCCCTGCGCCAGGAAATTGAAGGCGGCATGGAGCGGCCCGCCTTGCAGAATGCATTGTCCGCCGGTGCAGCGCGCAATGCGCTCGATTGTGCTCTCTGGGACCTTGAGGCCAAACGCAGCGGCAAACGCGCCTGGGAGATTGCCGGCATCGATCCGCCGCCGCCGGTGACAAGCGCCATGACGCTCAGCCTGGATACACCGGAGAATATGGCAGCGGCGGCGCGAGCCTCAGCGCATCTGCCGTTGCTCAAACTAAAGGTGACGGGTGAAGGCGACCTGGAGCGGGTTGAAGCGGTACGTGGCGGCGCGCCCAACTCGCGCCTAATCGTTGATGCCAATGAGGGCTGGCAGCCGGAGATGCTGGATAGCCTGCTACCGGCGCTTGCCGACCTTGGCGTTGAATTGGTCGAGCAGCCGCTCGCCGCCGGTGATGACGACGCGCTGCTGGGGCGCGATTTTGCCATTCCGATCTGCGCCGACGAGGCCTGCCATACGCGCGCCGATCTCGACAGCCTCGAAGGCCGCTATCCGATGGTCAATGTGAAACTCGATAAAAGCGGCGGACTGACCGAGGCGTTGGCCCTGGTCCGCGAGGCACGGGCGCGCGGTTTTCAAATCATGGTCGGCTGCATGGTGGGCTCATCGCTCGCCATGGCGCCCGCACTCTTGCTGACGCCGTTCGCCGAATTTGTTGACCTCGACGGCCCGCTTCTGCTGGCGCGTGACTGTGAGCCGGGGCTGCGCTATGACGGTGTCATCGTGCATCCGCCCGAGCCGCAATTGTGGGGCTGATTGACTCTCGGGGTTGATTGACCCTCTGCACGGTGTGGCGCATAATTTTTTTACCCTAGCGATATGATCGGCGAACGACGCAATGACGCAAGATTCCAAGCAAAATCTCGATGATTGGCGCAGCCTTGCGACCAAGGAGCTGAAAGGCCGCGACGCTGATTCGCTCGATTGGCAAACGCCGGAAGGCATCACCGTCAAGGCGCTCTACACGGCGGAAGATTTGCAAGCCATGGAAGGCGATGCCGGACTGCCCGGCTTTGAGCCCTTCACCCGGGGCGTGCGCGCGACCATGTATGCCAACCGATCGTGGACCATTCGCCAATATGCCGGTTTCGCCACGGCTGAAGAATCGAACGCCTTCTACAAGCGCAATCTTGCCGGCGGGCAAAAGGGTCTCTCGGTTGCCTTCGACCTTGCCACCCACCGGGGTTACGACAGCGATCATCCGCGCGTGCGCGGTGATGTCGGTAAGGCCGGTGTTGCCATCGACAGTGTTGAGGATATGAAAATCCTGTTTGATGACATCTCACTTGGCGATGTCAGTGTCTCGATGACCATGAATGGCGCGGTGCTGCCGGTGATGGCCGCCTATATCGTCGCCGCCGAGGAACAGGGCGTCTCCCAGGAAAAGCTCTCGGGCACCATCCAGAACGATATCCTCAAAGAATTCATGGTGCGCAACACCTATATCTACCCGCCCGAGCCGTCCATGCGCATCGTCGCCGATATTATCGCTCACACGGCTAAACATATGCCGCGCTACAATTCGATCTCCATATCCGGCTATCACATGCAGGAGGCCGGGGCGACGTTGGTGCAGGAATTGGCCTTCACCCTGGCCGACGGCCGTGAATATGTGCGCGCTGCCGTGGCGCAAGGATTATCGGTTGATCAATTCGCGCCGCGCCTGTCGTTTTTCTTTTGCGTCGGCATGAATTTTTTCATGGAGATCGCCAAACTGCGCGCCGCGCGTCTCCTCTGGACGCGTATCATGGCCGAGTTCGAGCCCAAGGATGGCCGCTCCTCCATGCTGCGCATGCATGTGCAAACGTCAGGCGTCTCGCTCACCGCCCAGGACCCTTACAACAATGTGGTCCGCACAGCCTATGAAGCGATGGCGGCGGTGCTCGGCGGCACCCAGTCCTTGCACACCAATTCACTCGATGAGGCGGTCGCGCTGCCGACCGATTTCTCCGCCCGCATCGCGCGCAACACCCAACTGATCCTGGCTGAAGAAACCGGCGTGCCCAATGTGATTGATCCCTTGGGCGGCTCTTATTATGTCGAATCACTGACCCAATCGATTGCTGCGGAAGCGTGGAAATTGATCGAGCAGGTCGAGGAGATGGGCGGCATGACCAAGGCGGTTATCGCTGGCATGCCGAAACTGCAGATCGAGGAATCAGCGACCCGCCGCCAGGCGCGTATCGACCAGGGCGAGGAAGTTATCGTCGGCGTCAATAAATATCAGAGCGGCGCAGCGGATATGCCGGAGCTCTTGGATGTGGACAACAGCGCCGTGCGCGAGGCGCAGATTGCCCGCCTGGAAAAAACCCGAGCGACGCGTGACGGTGAAGCTTGCCAAAAAGCGCTGGGCGCACTGCAGGCGGGCGCAGAGGGAGATGCCAATTTGCTCGCGTTGGCAATTGATGCCATGCGGGCGCGCGCTACTGTGGGCGAGGTCTCCGACGCTCTGGAAAATCATTTTACCCGCCACCGTGCGACGACCCGGGGCGTTTCCGGCGTCTATGCGGCGGCCTATGCCAATGACGAAGAATTTTCTTCTATCCGCTCCGATGTCGCCGCCTTTGCGGATCGCGCCGGACGGCGCCCGCGCATGCTGGTGGTCAAGCTCGGCCAGGACGGCCATGACCGGGGCGCCAAAGTGATCGCCACGGCCTTTGCCGATATCGGCTTCGATGTGGATATCGGCGCGCTTTTCCAAACACCTGAGGAGGCGGCACGCGAGGCGGTGGAAAATGATGTCCATGTGGTCGGTGTTTCCAGCCTGGCTGCCGGGCACAAAACCCTGGTGCCGGAACTGCTGGCCGCGCTCAAGGTCGAGGGCGCCGAGGATGTGCTGGTAATTTGCGGCGGCGTTATCCCGCCTAAGGATTATGATTTCCTGATCCAGGCGGGTGTGGCCGCTATATATGGCCCCGGCAGCCATATCCCCAGGGCTGCCGCCGAGATCATGGCTCTGATCGAGAAAAATTAAAGTCCTCTCCGGTTTGCAGGGCGGCTTCTCAGTAACTATTTATGGTTGGGCTGAGAAACTTCAGCGGGGGAGAGTTTGATTTGAGCCTGAGTGAGGCGCATGCCTACACCCATGGAGAGAAGGTGGCCGATTGTATCGGCCATGCCCTGGGCGTCGGCGCCAGCATTGCCGGGCTGGTCATGCTTGTTCTGGTCGCCAGCCGCTATTCCGGCGCGCTCCCCGTAACCAGCTTCGCGCTCTATGGCGGCACGCTGCTGCTCGTGTTCAGCGCCTCTGCGCTCTACAACATCGTTGGTCACGGGGCGCTCCGAAAAGGCCTGCGTCTGCTCGATCATTCATCAATTTATCTCATGATTGCGGGCACTTATACGCCGATAGCGCTAAACAGTATTCTGGGCGCCTGGGGTTGGAGCCTGTTCAGTGCGGTATGGGGTTTGGCGCTCAGCGGCATTGCGCTCAAATTGATTTTCCCCGGCCGTTTCGAAAAGCTCTCAATTCTGCTCTATCTCGCCACCGGTTGGGCGGGTTTGGCAGCGATTGAGCCCTTGGTGGCCAATCTGCACTGGGCGGCGCTTGCTTTATTAGGCATTGGCGGTCTGTTGTTCAGTGCCGGTGTGGCGTTTCATCTGTGGACTAGTCTGCGCTATCACAATGTGATTTGGCACGGCTTTGTCCTGGCTGGCGCGGCTTGCCATTATTTTTCGGTGATTTTCTTCGTCCGCCCCACGCTGTAAGGGCTTAAAAGCCTTAATGGCAATGTTTTTCAGACCTGTGGATTGCGACAGAGCAGATTAAGTCCTACCTATTAGATGTGCCGTTCGGCGCGCGCCCATAAGCTATTTTTGGAACTTAACGGATCTCTATGGTCAACATGCCTCGCGAATCTAGAGAAATGCCGCCGCCGTCTTCGCGCTCGCACATGCACACAATCCGCACGCTGTTGCCTTATTTGTGGCAGCGCTCGCTGGAGATGCGCGCGCGCGTGGTGTTGGCAATTTTTCTCTTGGTGCTGGCCAAGGTCGCCAATGTCTATGTGCCGATCCTCTATAAGCAGGCGATTGACATATTGGGCGCGGATCAGGCGGCGATCATTGTTGTGCCGGTTGGCCTGTTAATCGCTTACGGCATCTTGCGCATCACCACGGTTGCTTTCGGTGAGCTGCGCGATGCTGTGTTCGCCAAGGTGGCGGAGCGCGCTATCCGCATGGTGTCGCTGAGCGTCTTTGAGCATCTGCACAGATTGTCGCTGCGCTTCCATCTTGAGCGCCGCACCGGCGGCCTGTCGCGTGCCATTGAGCGCGGTGTAAAGGGCATTGAGTTTCTGCTCACCTTCATGCTGTTCAATATTCTACCGACCCTGGTCGAGGTCATCATGGTGTGCGGTATTTTGTGGTGGTTCTATGGCGTTACCTACGCCGCTATCACCTTCGTCACCATCGCTGCCTTTATCGCCTTTACCCTGTCGGTCACCGAGTGGCGGCTGAAATACCGCCGGCGCATGAACCAGCAGGATTCGGACGCCCACACCAAGGCCATCGATAGCCTGCTCAATTACGAGACGGTCAAATATTTCGGCAATGAAGCGCATGAAGCCGAGCGCTTTGATCGCTCCCGCCGACGGTACGAGAAGGCGGCGGTGCAGAGCAAAACCAGTCTGTCGCTGTTGAATATCGGCCAGGGCGCGATTATCGCCATTGGCCTGACCGGCATCACCATCAAAGCCGGCTATGAGGTCGCTGCCGGCACCATGACACTGGGTGATTTCGTCCTGGTGAACACGTACCTGATCCAGCTTTATATTCCGCTTAATTTTCTCGGCTTCGTCTACCGTGAGATCAAGCAGTCGTTAACAGATATGGAGGCGATGTTTGAGCTGACGCATATCTATCCCGAGATTGAAGACGTGCCGGGCGCAAAACCGCTTGAGGTACGCGACGGCGAGATCAATTTCGAGAATGTGCGCTTCGCCTATGATAAGCGGCGTATCATTCTCGATGATGTGTCTTTCACCGTGCCCGCCGGCAACACTGTGGCCATCGTCGGTGCGAGCGGGGAGGGCAAATCGACCATCTCACGCATCCTTTTCCGCTTCTACGATATCGAAAGCGGCACCGTGCGCATCGACGACCAGGATGTGCGCGAGGTGCAGCAGAACTCGCTGCGCGCCGCCATCGGCATCGTGCCCCAGGATACGGTGATGTTTAACGACAGCATCTTCTACAACATCGCGTATGGCCGCCCGGGAGCGAGCCGTGCCGAGGTTGAGGAAGCGGCGCGCCTTGCCCATGTGCATGATTTTATCGTCGCCATGCCGGACGGCTATGAAACCCAGGTTGGTGAGCGCGGACTGAAACTTTCGGGCGGCGAGAAGCAGCGCGTCGCCATCGCGCGGACGATCCTGAAAGATCCGCGCATCATGCTGTTCGATGAAGCGACCTCGGCGCTCGATTCAAAAACCGAAAAAGAAATTCAGGCCAATCTCAAGGAAGTCAGCCGCGACCGCTCCACCCTGGTGATTGCCCACCGCCTCTCGACCATCGTTGATGCCGATCAAATTCTGGTACTCGAAGGCGGCAGTATTGTTGAGCGCGGACGCCACGCCGAATTGCTCGCGGCTGACGGCAAATATGCCGACATGTGGCACCGCCAGCAGGAAACCGCAGAGCTGCAAAAAGAGCTGGCCGAGCGTTTGGCGCTGGAAGAGAAGTCGCTGGCGCCTGAATAGGTTTAAAAATTTTCCGCCATTTCCGCCGCCGCTTTTTCCGTTGCCTCATCCGCTGGATAAAAACTTTCAATACGCAGTTCCTGCAGCGTGATGTCCTGAGGCGTACCGAAGGTGGTAACGGTAGTAATCCAGGAGAGTCGTCGTCCGCCGGCATTAAAGGTGACGGTGAGGAAAGGCTCGCTCGCTTGCTGAGTTAGAGGTGCCCGCCAATCCTCAGGCACACCCGGATAGGCCAACACTTCATCGAGAAGGCGCGCGGCGACTCCATCTCCGGGTTCCGCCTCACGCCTGGCGCGCATCACCACATCTCGCGCCACCGCTTCCCAGTCCTCGAGATAGGGTTTCAGCATGTTCGGATCGAGCATCAGGCGCAGTAAATTGGCCGGGCCGTCGATCGGTGGCAATCCCAACAGGCTGGTAAGCGCGGCGGCGCCCATATTGGCCATAATCAAATCCCAATGACGATTGAACACCAGGGCCGGGTAGGGGTCGTGACGCTCCAGCGCCATTTCCAAAATTCGCCGCGCCGGCGCCAAATCGGCATCTTCCAGTCCGCGCTCATGGTAGTGCGCTGCGTAACCGGCGGCATTCAACAGCGTGTTGCTTTCCCGGAGCGGTAATTCGAGCGCCTCAGCGAAACGCAGCACCATCGGACGGCTCGGCTGCGAGCGTCCGGATTCAATAAAACTCACATGGCGCGCCGAGACCCCGGCTTCCAATGCCAGCGTCAACTGGCTCATTCCATGTAGCGCTCGCACCTGCTTTAGCACTCCACCAAATTGGGATTGTGCAATCGCCGCTATTCTCGCCATCCTTGCCTCCCCTCAAACAGATAGCGTTCATCTTAGCGCCATGTCCGCTGCTCTGACATTATCTCTGAGGTAATTGCAGAGAATCATTAGCGGCCCCATTTTCTTTTCATCACTCACATGAGGAGGAATAAATGACCGCACCGACAGAGGACAAAGAAAAACTGCTTCGTCTGGCTTTGACGGAGAATTTGATATTTTCAGCCGCTTCCGGTATCGCATTGCTGGTCGCGCCCGGTGTTATCTCAGGATTTCTCGGCGAAGCTGTTCCGGCATGGTTGATGCTGGCGCTCGGGGCCGGCCTTTTATGCTTCGCTGGCGGTCTCTTGCGACAGATTTTGAGGCGGTCCTTGAAGCGTGGTGAGGCGATATTGACCATCATTATGGATGAGGGCTGGGTGGTTGCCAGCATCGCCCTGCTGGTATTAGCGCCGCATTGGTTTTCCGGCGCCGGGCAGTGGCTGGTGGCCCTGGTGGCGCTTGCGGTAGCCGGGCTCGCAATTGCGCAATGGGTCGGTCTTCGCCGTCTCAAGGGCGTCGAAAGCCCTAAGCTGCACCGCCTCGATATTGCTTGAGCGCGGTGTAGACCTTGTCATTAGCGGGCGTGGGGATGGCGAGCTCCTGCCCCAGTCGGGAGACCTCGCCGGCCAGCCAATCCAGTTCGAGCCGCTTGCCATTCTCCAAATCATTGAGCATGGAGGCTTTCATGCCGGGCGGTAGAGCTTCGGCATAGGTGAGGCGGCCTTGGGTGAAATCGGCATCGAGCGCAATTCCCCGCGCGCGTCCGATCACCGCTGTCTCTTCCATTAGATTGATCAGCATTTGCCGGCTCTCCGCATCGGCAAGGACCGGGCCGATGCTTTGGCGGGTGACGGCGGTGGCGCCGCTTAGGCCGACGAGAAAAACGAACTTCCGCCACTGTGCCAGCTCGATGTCGGGCATAAGGTCGGCATCGACATTTGCATCTTTGCAAGCGGCAATGAAGGCGCCAAGACGCGCGCTTTCATGGCCATCCGCCTCGCCGAATTGCAGGCGCGCGAAGTTGCCATTGTGGCGGATGGTGCCGGGCTGGCCGATGAAAGATGAGATAAGGGAGACGCCGCCCACCACATGTTTCGCGCCTAGGATAGGTGCCAAACGCGAGACGCCATCGATGCCATTTTGCAACATGATCAGGGCGGTGTTTTCGCCGATCAGCGGTTTGCAGGCTTCAGCCGCGGTTTCGCTGTCCCACAGTTTGACCGCGAACAACACCACATCGACGGGGCCGATGGTGGCAGGGTCGTCGGTTGCCTGGGCGTCTTTGATATGCAGATCGCCAAACGCACTTTCAACGTAGAGGCCGTGCTTCCGAATGGCATCAAGATGGGCGCCGCGCGCCACAAAATGCACATTCTCACCCGCTGCGGCCAAGCGTGCGCCGAAATATCCGCCGACGCCACCGGCCGCCATAATTACTATTTTCATGATTTTCTAACCACCCCAAACCCGAACCGGGCCGACATCAAGATGAACAAATTCGGAGCGACGATAAAGCCCGGCGCCGCCCATGCCCAGCTCTATCGCTGTCTGCCACAATTTAGTCTCCGGAACGCCTTCCATGCGGATATCGATCGCCATGCCATAGGTGTGCAAACTGTTCTTGGCCACGCCCTCACTACTCTCACGCAGTAGTTTGTTGCTGGATTCTGAGCGGAAGCCGGAGATCACGCCGAAGGATGCGTCGCTGCCAAGCGCTTGATTGAGCCAAAACAATTGATCGAAAACGCTGCGGAATATTTCGCCCGTCTGGCCGGTGCGCCGGTCGCGCATCAGATAGTCGAAATCGGCGAGGGTGCCGGGCAGATAGCGCCCCTCGCGCCAATAGACGAGATCGAGATATTCTTCCGTCCACAGATTGTGCAGTGCGAGCTTGCGCTCCTTAAACTTCCAATAGCTTGCCGCTGCCTGACCGGGAAGAGCTCCGGCGGCGAGAAGCGCTCCGGCGCCGGCAATAAATTGCCGCCGTGAGGGGTGGGGGAGAATAGGTTTTTTTTCCTGCATGGCCGGCAGCATATCGCAATTTGCTATTTTTTTCATTTCGTGGATGCGCTGGCAAAAAACATGCACCTCATGCGGTTGCCGCCGGTGGTCCGGAGCGATATTGTGCGCCCTAAGCCCGGCGCGGCGCCACGGTGTGCGCCAGAGGGCAAATTAATTCTACAGATGGAGATGAGAAAATGGCGACTGCCACAGCTGAAATCGTCACCGGCGTAACCCTTAAGGACCCCTCATTGTTGCGTCAGCAATGCTATGTCGATGGCGCCTGGGCCGATGCGGATAGTAAGAAAACCATTGATGTGACCAATCCGGCGGACCTTGAGGTGATCGGCACCGTGCCCAATATGGGTGCTGCTGAAACCCGGCGCGCTATCGAAGCAGCCAACCGCGCCTATCCGGCGTGGCGCGCCAAGACGGCCAAGGACCGAGCCAAGATTCTGCGCAAATGGTTCGATCTGATGATCGAAAACCAGGAAGATTTGGCGATTATCATGACCGCCGAGCAAGGCAAGCCGCTGGCCGAATCGCGCGGCGAAATTGGCTACGGCGCCTCTTTCATTGAATGGTTTGCTGAGGAAGGCAAACGCGCGTATGGCGATGTTATCCCGCAGCCGATGAATGATCGGCGCATCGTCGTCGTCAAAGAGCCGATTGGTGTGGTGGGGATGATTACGCCATGGAATTTCCCCAATGCTATGATCACCCGTAAGGCCGGCCCGGCGCTGGCGGCGGGCTGCACCGTGGTCGCGCGCCCGGCCACCTCAACACCCTATTCGGCCTTGGCGTTGTGTGAACTTGGCGAGCGTGCCGGCATCCCGGCTGGCGTGCTCAACATCATGACCGGCTCATCGCGTGAGATGGGCGGCGAGCTGACCTCCAACCCGATCGTGCGCAAGCTCTCCTTCACCGGCTCCACTGAGGTCGGCAAGATTTTGATTGAGCAATGTGCGGCGACGGTGAAAAAGGTCTCCATGGAGCTTGGTGGCAATGCGCCCTTTATCGTCTTCAACGATGCCGATATGGACGAAGCGATTATCGGCGCCATGGCATCGAAATATCGCAATACCGGACAAACCTGCGTCTGCGCCAATCGCTTCCTGGTGCAGGAAGGTGTCTATGATGAGTTCGCCGAGAAGCTTGCAGCGGCGAGCGATAAAATGCGTGTCGGTCCCGGTCTCAAAGGCGAAACCGAGCAAGGGCCGCTGATTGATATGGCAGCAGTTGAGAAGGTCGAGGAGCATATTCAGGATGCGCTCGACAAGGGCGCTAAAATCATCACCGGCGGCAAACGCCATGCGCTCGGCGGCAGCTTCTTCGAGCCGACCGTGATTGCCAACGTCAACACTCAGATGAAAGTGGCGCGCGAAGAGACCTTTGGTCCCTTGGCGCCGCTGTTCCGCTTCAAGACCGAAGAAGAGGCCGTACAGCTAGCCAACGATACCGAATTCGGCCTTGCCGCATATTTTTACACCCGCGATATCGGCCGCGTTTGGCGTGTTGCCGAGCAGCTTGAATATGGCATCGTTGGCATCAATGCTGGCATCATCTCTACCGAAGTGGCGCCGTTTGGCGGCATGAAGGAATCGGGTGTTGGCCGCGAAGGGTCGCATTACGGCCTGGATGAGTTCATGGAGGTGAAATATCTCTGTATGGGTGGTATCGATTCTTAAGGACGTCTGATGGCTGATTTTGATCTCTTCGTTATTGGCGGCGGCTCGGGCGGTGTGGCATGTGCACGGCGCGCCGCCAGCCACGGCGCGCGTGTTGGCTTGGTGGAGGAAAGCCGCATGGGTGGCACCTGCGTCCACCGCGGCTGCATTCCGAAAAAATTCCTGGTATATGCCTCGCATTTTCATCATGAGTTCGAGGACGCAGCCGGTTATGGCTGGATGGTTGGCGAGAGCAGTTTCGATTGGCTCAAAATGGTCGCCGCCAAGAGCAAGGAACTTGATCGGCTGGAGGGCATTTATCGCCGCCTGTTAAAAGATTCGGGTGTGACGGCGTTTGATGGGCGCGGCACGCTAGTCGACGCGAACACTGTCGAGGTCGATGGCGTGCGGCACAGCGCGGATAATATCCTCGTTGCCACTGGCGGCTGGCCGTCCGTGCCGGAAATACCCGGCATTGAGCTTGCCATTACCTCGAACGAAACCTTCGACCTGCCGCAACTGCCCAAACGTATGGCCATTGTCGGTGGCGGGTATATTGCTTGCGAATTCGCCTGCATCTTTAATGGCCTTGGCGTGGAGGTGGTGCAGCTTTATCGCTCGGACATGATCCTGCGCGGCTTCGACATGGATGTGCGCGAGATTTGCTGTGATGAGATGCGCAAGACCGGCCTTGATCTCCGCCTTAACGAGAATGCCGTCAAGCTCGAAAAAATAGCCGGCGGCATTGCGGTCACGACCAGCCAGGGTAATGTGCTCGAGGTCGATCAGGTTATCTTCGCCACCGGGCGCGCGCCCAATACGGCGGGAATTGGTCTGGATGCGGTTGGCGTCGAGCTCAATCACAAGGGCGCGGTGAATGTGGATTCAGGCTCGCGCACTAATGTCGCCAATATCTATGCCGTCGGCGATTGTACGGACCGGGTCAACCTTACCCCGGTCGCCATTCATGAGGGCCGCTGCCTAGCGGAAACGCTCTACAACAATAATCCGCAAATCCCCGATCACCGCGATATTGCCACCGCTGTCTTTACCCAGCCGGAAATCGGCACGGTTGGCTTGAGCGAGGAAGATGCGCGCACCCATTGCGCAGCCGTTGATATCTACAAAACGCGCTTTCGTCCGCTTAAGCACACCCTCACCGGGCGCGACGAGACGGTGTTCATGAAGCTGGTGGTCGATAAGAGCAACGACCGCGTGGTCGGCTGCCATATGATCGGCTCGGACGCAGGCGAGATGTCGCAGCTTTTGGGCGTCGCCATCAAGGCCGGCGCGACCAAGGCGCAGTTCAACGAAACCATGGCAGTTCACCCCACATCGGCGGAAGAATTTGTCACCATGTATGAGCCGGTTATTCAGCCCGAACCGGCGGTGCAGGAGTAAACGCGCTACTTGGCGCTCCATCCGAAAAATGAAAATACCATTGGTAATTAATGAATTAGTGGCGAAACTTGCCATAAGGGCGTATAGGCTGCGCCTAAATTTCTGTCCTATGCCGAAGGAGGCATCATATGGCTCGTAAATGGAGCCCGGAGAGTTGGCGCGCGTTGCCGATACTCCAGCAACCGAATTGGCCCGATGCGGCGCTTCTAGAAAAGACCGAAGCACGTCTCAAGATATCGCCGCCGCTTGTATTCGCCGGCGAGGCGCGCAACCTGCGCGCCAAATTGGCGGAGGCCTGCGAGGGCCGGGCATTTTTGCTGCAGGGCGGCGATTGCGCCGAGAGCTTTGCTGAGTTTAATGCCGACAATATCCGCGATACGTTCCGCGTTTTGTTGCAGATGGCGGTGGTATTGACCTTCGGCGCCAAATGCCCAGTGGTAAAAGTTGGTCGTCTGGCCGGCCAATTCGCCAAGCCGCGCTCCGCCGATACCGAGACGATTGACGATGTCACGTTGCCGGCCTACCGCGGTGATATGATCAACGGTATGGAGTTTGAAGTAGCCTCGCGTCTGCCCGACCCGAACCGTTTGATGCAGGCCTATTCGCAATCCGCAGCCACGCTCAATTTGTTGCGCGCGTTTGCCCAGGGCGGCTATGCGGATTTGCACCAGGTGCAACGCTGGAATCTGGGCTTTGTTGCCAAGAGCCCACTCGGCGAGCGCTACAGGGATTTGGCGGATCGTTTGACC
>Ga0209403_10001347_pt1 | contig 32241 bp, 26 predicted proteins | sample ArcticOcean_MG_C_8_FD_187440 | JGI IMG/M metagenome (GOLD analysis project Ga0209403, IMG submission 187440) | Marine microbial communities from western Arctic Ocean - ArcticOcean_MG_CB11_86 (SPAdes) (version 2) | ecosystem: Environmental > Aquatic > Marine > Oceanic | place: Arctic Ocean...
AATTGTTAAAGAGATATCATATGTTCCAGCTTGATTATACTCATATAATAAGTTATTATCCACATTACTTGTATTTCCATCACCTAAATCCCAAACAACGGAGGAAATTGTTGAGCCAAACATTGATTTATTAGATTTCAACCATACTTCCTCACCAAGACATACAGATGTATTCCCAAGTCCTTCAGAAAAATCTGCTTCTTTGTTACATGATAATGGAACAGCCCCATCAGATGTTCCAGTTTTAATTAAATTTTCTTCTTGCCACATGTATTCTCTAAATCCTAAACCTCCATCAGTTCCATCTAAAGTTTCATTAAAAACTCCAACCTGTCCCTGAGAAAACATAGTACAGTACTGATCTGATGTATAATCCATATAATTCATAAACATCTCACCAGCCCAATTTGAGGAATCTGCCAAACAACCAAGATTTTGAAGACCAACATGATATGGAAATGAAGATGTTGTTGGTAAAGGCCCTGGATTATCACCTAAACCATTAGAATATCTATGGGGTGGAGTATCAGCAACTTGATCATCTCCACAAACTGCATCTCCCCAAACATGCCTTAAGCCAAGCCAATGACCAACCTCATGAGTTAATGTAGTAGAATTTGAATTAGTAAATTGTCCAGCTAAAACAGCAACACCATCAGTTGACATACTTCCTGAATATGGAAACTGCGCATATCCTAACAGGATTCCTCCACTAGCTGGTTCTATAAATTTCTTAACTATCCAAATATTAAGATATTGATACGAGTTCCAGTAACTAACTGATTTGACCAAATCTTTTGGTTCAGCATTTAAAGTTAGATCAGATCTAACCCTAACAATTCCAGATGTAGGATTTCCCGCAGGATCTAGTGTAGCTAAACGAAATTCTAAATTAGGTGTTCCAACAACAGCAGCAAACACATCAGGAGTTTTTGTAGTAAAATCAGCATCCTGACCATTTACATTATTATTTAATATTGTTAAAGCATCATTAATTTGAGCATCAGTAACATTTTCAGAACCCATATTATGAATTACATGAACCACTACTGGAATAATTTTCTTGCCAGTATTTTTTGTATTGGAATTAACTTTTTTAAGTAATTGAATATTCTGATTATCTAATTGGTTATTTTTTTCATCTAAACTTTTATAAAATTCAGGATGTTTTTTTTGCTCATCTTGAAGATAACCATCATATGACCCACAAACATGTTGTGAAGTCTGAGAGAATGAAAGGATAGTAAAAAATGAAAAGAGAAATGATAAAAGTAAAGATCTTGATTTCATATTAAATTGCAATTTAAATTTTAGATAACAAATATAAGAATTATCACCTTATTTAAAAACCAATTAGGATAATAAAAATTTAAAAAAAAAATAAAACTATTTAATATGCCTCTCAGCATGGTAAGAGGAACGAACTAAAGGACTACTTTCTACATGTTCGAAACCTAAAGATAACCCAACTTCTTTTAGATAAGAGAATTGGTCTGGAGTTATAAATTCAACCACAGGTAAATGCTTTTTTGAAGGCTGTAAATATTGCCCTAAAGTTAATATCTTAACTCCAACGGCTCTTAGATCTTTCATTGCTTCAATTATTTCTTGTTCCGTCTCACCAAGACCAAGCATAATTCCAGATTTTGTTCGAATACCACCTTCATATAATAACCTAAGAGTATACAAGCTTCTATCGTATTTTGCTTGGATACGAACTTTTTTTGTTAATCTTCTAACCGTTTCTAAATTATGAGAAACTACTTCTGGTTTAGTATTAATAATTTGTTGAATATCTTTTTCCTTTCCTTTAAAATCAGGAATAAGCGTCTCCATAGTAGTTTGAGGATTTTGTTTTCTAATTGCGGCTATAGTTTCTACCCATATACTAGCACCACCATCTTTCAAGTCATCTCGATCTACTGAAGTTATAACAGCATGCTTAACATTCATAAGTTTCACTGATTTAGCAACCTTTAAAGGTTCTAAAATATCTACAGCAAGTGGGCGACCAGTCATCACATTACAGAAACCACAAGATCGTGTACATATATTTCCTAGTATCATAAATGTAGCAGTTCCAGCCCCCCAACACTCTCCCATATTAGGGCAATTTCCACTCTCACAAATGGTATGTAAATTATGAGACTTGGTAATGCCACGTATATTTTTATAAGCCTGACCAGTAGGAAGCTTAACCTTTAACCATTTTGGTTTTCTATCTATTTCTAAAATTGACAAAAGAAATTATGTTTTATTATCGAAATTTTCATTTATGCTGCCAACACCATCACATGGCTCTTTATACATACTACATGAAGTTAAAACAGAAAGGGTTGCAATGAAAATAAAGAAGATTAGTATTTTTTTCATGTTTTTTTACAAAAATACATTTTTGTTTTTTATAATAAATAATAATAGACCATAGTTATTTATATTTGATGTTGATAAAAATCATGATTACCCCTTACAATAATATTACTACAGATTGGATAAACATATTATCTAAAGAATTTGAAAAAACATACTTCATAGAATTAATGAATTTTTTAAATGAGGAAGAAAAAAAATTTATCATTCTACCTAAAAAAAACAATGTATTTTCAGCATTAAATAAGACTTCATTTAAAAATACCAAAGTTGTTATTATTGGACAAGATCCTTATCATGGATTAAATCAAGCTAATGGACTAGCTTTTTCAGTTAATATAGGAGCCAAACAACCACCTTCATTAAAAAATATTATAAAAGAGCTCTCTGCAGATCTTAATTTAGATTGCAGAGAGATAAATTTAAATAACTGGGCAAAACAAGGTGTGCTACTTTTAAATTCTACTTTAACGGTAAGAAAAAACCAAGCTGGTTCACACAAAAATAAAGGATGGGAAACTTTTACAGATAAAATAATATATAAAATAGCTAAACATAAGAAAGAAATAATATTTATTTTATGGGGTAACCAGGCAATTAAAAAAAATTATCATATTGACACTTCAAAACATTATATCTTGCAAGCACCACATCCTTCTCCACTATCTTCATACAGAGGGTTTTTCGGATGTAAACATTTTTCTAAAACAAATAAAATTCTCAAAAAATTAAATAAAAAACCAGTTAAATGGATAGAAGAATAATAATATTTATTTGTCTTGTGCTTGTTAGTCTTAATCTAAATGCTCAAAAAAACGTTATTAGTACTGTTAATAATTATATGAGCAATCATACAACGTTTGATAAACTACTTTTCATATCAATTAATGATCAAAAACTTTATTATATCTCATCACTAGAAATAATAAAGACATATGTTATCTCTTCATCAAAATACGGAAAAGGCAATAAAGAAGGAAGTAATAAAACTCCATTAGGAATTCATAAAATAAAAGAAAAATATGGTAAGAAAACTCCAAAAAATGGAAGAATGATTGGTAGAGTATTTTATGGCGATATTGCAAAAATATATTCTGACAAAACAATTAGTAAAACTGATGATATAACATCAAGAATATTATGGCTGGAAGGAATGGAAGATGGAAAAAATAAAGGTAAGGGCATAGATTCATATAATCGGTATATTTATATACATGGAACTTCAGAAGAAGGATGGATTGGAGAGCCTGCTTCACATGGATGTATAAGAATGAAAAATAAAGATGTCATTGACTTGTATAAGCTAATAGAAGTTGGTACTTTAGTCCTTATTTTATAATTCAAAAATACATATATGGAACTCGCATTAATACTAGATATAGTAGTTATAGTAGGTATCATAATCATATGTTTTCTTTTTTTCTTTTTCAAGAAACTACCCAAAACTGATGATGATAAATTAAAAGATGAAAATTTAAAACTAGAACAACAAATTATTGGGAAAGACATTGAAATAAAAAATTTACAACAAAATATTGAGATAGCTAATGCAAAAACAATAGCATTTGAACAATTAAAAACAGAAACTACCACACTAAAAGAGAAACTTTCTAATACAGAATCGGAAAGAAATAATCTAAGAAACGAAACAACTTCCTTAAAAAAAGAAGAAGAGAATAGAAATGAAACTCTAAGAAAATCAATTGAAGCATCCAACACACTTCAAGAAAGTTTAACTAAAGAGAAAGAAAGAGTAAATGATGATAGAGTAAAAGAAATTCAGGATCGTCATGAAAAAATGAAACTAAAGTGGGGAGAGCACGAAAAAGATATTGAAAATCACATTCAATTAATTTGTAAAAATCATATTATAAAATATATAAGTCAAGAAGATTTTCCATATCCAAGAAACAAGCCTGATAATTCTATAGAAATCATGGATCAGCTCATTGTTTTTGATGCTAAGAGCCCTGCAAATGATGATTTAAGTAATTTTCCAAAATACATCAAACTACAAACTGAAAGTTTAAAAAAATACGCAAAACATGATGACGTAAAAAAAGATTTATTTTTAGTAATTCCTTCTAATACCTTACATGTGATTAATCAGTTTACCTATAATATTGGAGATTATAATGTATATGTTATTACTAAAGATGCTTTAGAACCAATTATCATTAGTCTGAAAAGGATTCAAGATTATGAATTTGCCGACAAATTAAGTCCAGAAGAAAGAGATAATGTGTGTAGAATTATTGGGAAATTTGCACACTCTACTAAGAGAAGAATTCAAATTGACCAATTTTTTGCAGCGGAATTTTTAGATACCCTAAGCAAGGCTGGGACACAATTACCTAAAGATATTGCAGAAGGTGTAATTCAATTTGAAAATGCTGAAAAACTAAATCCCCCAATGGAAAAAAGAAAAAAACAAATTTCAAGTGAAGATCTAAAAACTAAGTCTGAAGAAATTAGAAAAGAAATTGAAATCAGAAATATTCCTAATATAACAACTCAGATTAAGTTTAAAGAAGAAAACAATGCATAATAATGAAGAAAAAAATTACATATTTGGTATTCATGCAATAATTGAAACAATTAAAGCTGGAAAAACTATTGATAAACTATTTATTCAAAAAGGCCTACATAATGATACTTTCGCTGAATTATGGAAATTAGTTCGACTTAGAAGAATAAATTACAAGCATGTTCCAATTGAAAAGATAAATAGATTAACTAGAAAAAACCATCAAGGAGTCTTTGCATTTCTTTCTCCTATTGATTTTCATAAAATTGAAGATATCATACCAAAATTATATGAAGAAGGTAAAAACCCGTTAATATTAGTTATGGATAGAATAACTGATGTGAGAAATTTTGGAGCTATTGCTAGAACAGCAGAATGTGTTGGCATACACACTATACTAATACCTGAACAAAACAGCGCAGCTATAAATGCTGATGCAGTAAAGACTTCTTCTGGAGCATTACATAAAATTCCTATAAGCAGAACATGGAATCTAAAATTAAGCTTACAACTAATAAAAGATTCTGGAATACAACTTATAGGATGTACAGAAAAAACTCAAGACACTATCTACAACGCTGACTTTAGTAAACCAACAGCTATTATTCTAGGATCTGAAGAAGATGGAATCTCTCCAGAATTCCTAAAGATGTGTGATATGAAAACTAAAATCCCTATCAATGGAAAGATTGCATCATTAAATGTTTCTGTAGCAACTGGAGTAATATGTTATGAAGCATTAAGACAAAGAAATTAAAAAATGAGTTGGTTTGAAACATGGTTTGATTCAAAGTACTACCATATTTTATATAAAAATAGAGATGAAAAAGAAGCAACACTATTTCTAGATAATATTACTAACTATCTAAATATTAAAAAAGGAAAAATATTAGATATAGGTTGCGGAAAGGGAAGACATGCTAACTATTTTAACAAATTAGGCTTTAATGTAGTTGGTATTGACCTCTCTTCTAATAGTATTAATAAAGCTAAAAAAAACGAAACTCATAATTTAAAATTCTATAAGTTTGATATGAGAAATGTTTTTAAAGAAGATTCATTTAATATTGTAACAAACCTATTTACCTCTTTTGGATATTTTGACAGCAGTTTAGACGAACAGAAAACAATTAATGCTATGGTCAAAAATCTAAAAAAAGACGGAATACTAATAATAGATTTTATGAATGTTAAAAAAACAATCATTAACTTAGTTGCTAAAGAATCTAAAGAAATAGATAATATTAAATTTGACATTACTAGAAGTTTTAAAGACAACTATATTGTAAAAAATATTAGTATTTACGATAAAAAAATTAACTTAAAATTCCAAGAAAAAGTACACGCTCTAACACTTATTGATTTTTCAAAAATGTTAAAGAAAGCCGGCATGTCAATAATAGATATATTTGGTAATTATAATTTAGATAACTTTAATGCTTCTCAATCAAAAAGACTAATTCTAATAGCTAAAAAATGAATGTTAATACCATAATTTTATTATTTGCATCTGTTATCTTGGCAGGAATAATTGTTGAATTATTTAAAACAGACAAAGCCAAAAACATTAATCTTCTTCTAACTTTTAGCGGAGCATACCTACTTGCTATTACCACACAACACCTTTTACCTGAAATTTTTAATGGTGTAAAAAACAACTCAATTGGCATATTTATATTAATTGGTTTTCTTTTTCAAATTGTTCTTGAATATTTTTCAAAAGGAATTGAACATGGTCACTATCATAAAAATAGTGCCATTCCAATATCTGTACTAGTCAGTTTGAGTATACATGCCTTTATTGAAGGAATTCCATTATCTGGGCACTTAGGTATGCATGCGCACAACGGTCTTCTCACGGGAATTATTATGCATAAACTACCTGTTTCAATAGTGCTATTAACTATATTTCTACAAAACGGCACAAGTAAAATCAAAGCTTATTTCTATCTATTAATTTTCGCTATTATGGCTCCACTTGGAGTTTTAGCAAGTAGTTTTATTGACAATATAAATACATATAATAATGAAATTATGGCTATTGTTATTGGTATACTCTTACATATATCAACAACAATAATTTTTGAATCCAGTGATGGACATAGACTTTCTATATCTAAAATAATATGCATTATTCTAGGTGTTCTAATTGCTATCATTAGTATTTAAAAAAAGATAACTATACCTAATTTAGAAGAATTCTAAATTGGTTTAAATTCAATTTTTAATATCAACTATTAAATATTCTTTTTATCTTTTTTTTTAGATTTGTAGTGATTCGTTGTTAAAGTAATTTTAAATATTATCTACAAAAAAATATGGAAGAAAATACTGATAAAAATAACTCTGGAAAATGCCCATTTGGATTTGATGATCAAAAACACACTAAAATGGGTGTTCAATCAAACTCAAAATGGTGGCCAAACCAACTTAATCTGAAAATTTTACACCAAAATTCATCGCTAACAAATCCCATGAATAGTGATTTTAATTATGCTAAAGAATTTAAAAGTCTTGATCTTAATGCATTAAAAGATGATCTCTACAAGTTAATGACAGACTCTCAAGATTGGTGGCCAGCAGATTATGGTCATTATGGACCATTTTTTATTCGTATGGCTTGGCATAGTGCTGGAACTTATAGGATAGGCGATGGACGTGGAGGAGCATGCTCTGGAACACTTCGATTTGCCCCTTTAAATAGTTGGCCAGATAATGGAAACTTAGATAAAGCTCGTAGATTATTATGGCCAATTAAACAAAAATATGGTCAAAAAATTTCATGGGCTGACTTAATGATTTTAACAGGTAATTGCGCACTAGAATCTATGGGCTTTAAAACTTTTGGATTTGCAGGAGGAAGAGAAGATATCTGGGAGCCAGAAGGAGATATCTATTGGGGGCCTGAATCAGAATGGCTTGAAGATAAAAGATATAGTGGTGAAAGAGAATTAGATAATCCATTAGGTGCTGTTCAAATGGGTCTTATATATGTTAATCCAGAAGGGCCAAATGGAAAGCCTGACCCTTTAGCGTCTGCTAAAGATATAAGAGAAACATTTGGAAGAATGGCTATGAATGACGAAGAAACAGTTGCGCTTATTGCTGGAGGACATACTTTTGGAAAAACTCATGGTGCTGGAGACCCATCTCACGTTGGTGTTGAGCCAGAAGGTGCTAAAATTGAAGAAATGGGTTTTGGATGGAAAAACAGCTACAAAAGTGGTAAAGGTATTGACACTATTACAAGTGGATTAGAAGGCGCTTGGACACATACACCAATAGAATGGGATAATAGTTATTTTGATACACTATTTGGATATGAATGGGAACTCGTCAAAAGTCCTGCTGGAGCTCAACAATGGGCGCCAAAAAATTCAACTGGATCTGATACGGTTCCTGACGCTCATGACCCAACTAAAAAGCATGCTCCAATGATGGCAACAACTGATTTAGCAATGATTATGGACCCAGACTATTTAAGAATATCTAAACGTTTTCATAAAAACCTTGATGAATTTGAAGATGTATTTGCTAGAGCATGGTATAAATTAACACATAGAGATATGGGGCCTATCTCAAGATACCTAGGTTCAGAGGTTCCATTAGAAACACTCATTTGGCAAGACCCTATACCAAATATTGATTATGATTTAATAGACAATAAAGATATTATCTATCTAAAAAAAATGATTTCAGAATCTAATTTAACAATATCTCAACAAGTTTCAACTGCTTGGGCATCTGCATCAACTTTTCGTGGAACAGATAAAAGAGGAGGGGCAAATGGCGCTAGATTAGCTCTTCAGCCTCAAATTAATTGGGAAGTTAATCAACCAAAAAAATTATCAGAAGTTTTAGATATACTAAATTCTATCAGAGATAATTTTAATAATTCACTAGAGGGAAATAAAAAAGTTTCATTAGCAGATCTAATCGTTCTCGCTGGTTATGTTGGAGTTGAAAAAGCAGCTAAAAGATCTGGTTATGATATTAATTTTGACTTTAAACCAGGACGTAATGATGCAAAACAAGACGAAACTGATATAGATTCTTTTGCTATTCTAGAGCCAAAATCAGATGGTTTTAGAAATTATATTAAGGATGGGGAAAATATTCCAGCTGAAGAATTATTATTAGACAAATCTCACTTACTTACTCTAACAGCTCCTGAAATGACAGTAATACTTGCAGGAATGAGAGTCTTAGATACTAATGTTCGTGGTACTCAACACGGTGTTTTAACTAAAAATCCTGGTACATTATCAAATGATTTCTTTATTAATTTACTTGATATGAGTACGGTATGGGAGCCAATATCAGAATCTGCTAATCTATTCGAAGGTCGTGATCGTTTTAGCGATGACGTAAAGTGGATGGCTACTAGAACAGATCTAATATTTGGATCTAACTCTCAACTTCGTGCCCTTGCTGAGACATACGCGTGTGACGATTCAAAAGAAAAATTTATTAATGACTTTACAAATGCTTGGAGTAAAATAATGAATCTTGATAGATTCTAATTAAAAAGAATTGATGACAGACGTTTATTATAGTAAATTTGTTCTAAATAAATTATAGAACTCTAACAGTATTAGTAGAAAATATAAATGAAGCCTTAAGAATAGTTGACGCACTACAGTATTTTGAAAAGAATCGAGAGTTCTCCCAAGTAAATAAGTAAGAGATAATCTCCCAAACTTATTCTTATTACTAGTATAAAAAATTACTATATAACTACTAGATATAAAGCTTTATTATGAGATATAAAAAATATTTTCTTAGAATTATACTTAACTTATTCCCTCCCTTATTTTTTAATAGAATTTCTTTAAAAAACATATCTAAGGACTATAAGGAAATGAATGTAGTTTTAAAAAAGTCTATTTTTAATATTAACTTTCATAAAACCATTTTTGGTGGAAGTATTTTCTCAGCTTGCGACCCGTATTTCCCGACAATGTACTATAACATATTTGAAAAAAAACAAAAAAAATTAATAGTTTGGGTTAAAAATGCTGAAATAAAATATACACATCCTGCAAATTCAACACTTAACTTAAATTTTAAAATTCAAGATAGCCAAATTAATGAAATAGAAAATGCTTTAATTTTAAATGGAAAATATGAAATAACTAATGAAGTTTCTGCTATAAATACAGCAGGAATAGTCTGTGCCCAAGCAGTAATTACTATATATCTAAGAGACCCTAACTTTATTAATTAAGACAGTAACATAAGCAGAAACCCCCTCTTCTCTACCAACAAAACCTAATTTTTCAGTTGTAGTTGCTTTAATAGATATAAGATCCTTATCTATATCCATACATTTTGATAATACTTCTTTCATAACACTAATATAAGAAGTTAACTTAGGAGCTTGTAAGCAAATGGTTGAATCAATATTTCCAATTTCATATCCTCTACCTCTTATAAGAACCAGCACTTTTTTTAATAGAACTTTACTGTCAATATCCTTAAATTCATTTAAAGTATCAGGGAAATGCTTACCAATATCGCCTAAATTAGTAGCACCAAGAAGAGCATCACAGATAGCATGTATTAAAACATCTGCATCAGAATGACCTAGGCCTCCCTTAATATGCGGGATTTTAATACCACCTAACCAAAATGCACGATCTTGGACTAACTGGTGTACATCAAAACCAAAACCTATTCGAAAACTCATATCTAATTTAAATTTTTCATTTCACCAAAATCAAAAATCAAAGTAAATCGCATTGTGTTAGCTAATGGATTATTCCCATTAATTGCTCTACTAGCATTTATTAAATAAGAAAAATCTAAAGCAAAGACATTGTATTTAACACCAGATCCAAATGTAAAAAACTTCCTTCCTCCTTTTGTATCGTGCTCATTAAAATATCCTGCTCTAACAGCAAATTGATCAGCATACCAATATTCTGTACCAATAGAAAAATTAATCTCATGCATTTCTTCATTAAACCCTCCTGGAGCATCACCAAATGACTGAAATATACCACTCACAACAGAAACATTTGGATCTTGACCAAAATCAATCTGACCATCAATAGAATCGTTGTATATTGGTGGTGTAGGAACAAGTAGCTTATTTATATCAAAAGCAAAACTTATCTTATTATAATCATCTATTTCTGTTGATAATGCAGTACCTAATCTTAAATTAATTGGAATAAAATCTCTTGTTGAAGTTTCTGTGTATGATATTTTGCTACCAATATTTGATATGTTAGCACCAAATGCTAAATCCATATCTTTCTTAGCAATACGAACAGTTTTTTTGTAATATCCAGCAACATCTGCAGCTATAGATTGACCTGCATTTGTTGTAATTCCTCCAGCAGACTGACCACCCGTAAGATTAGAGTATATATACCTGCCAGATATCGCTAGTGAAAAAAGATCTGATAATTTTCTCGAATATGCTGACGCAATAGCAAATTCACTAGGCTTATATTGACCTAGATTATTACCTATAACATCAGTAAATGTTATATCTCCTAAAGTAAAATATCTTAACTCCATTGCAATAGTCTGATTATTATTTAACTTTTTATATCCTGCTAAATAAGATAAGTTGATATCCGGAACTAATGCGCGTAACCAAGGAACATAAGAAACTGCAAATCCAACCTCATCTTCAACAAAAGCAAATTTTGCTGGATTCCAATGTAATGAATTAGCATCTGGAGTGGTTGCAACACCAACATCACCCATTGCTCCTGATTTTGAATCAGGAGAAATTAATAAAAAAGGAACTGCTGTAGTAATAGTATTTAGATTACCACCACCTATTTCATCATAATCTGCATTTTGAGCAAGAGAAGAAAAGCATAATATAACTGCTGTGATTAAAGAAACAATTTTTAACATACTTTATTTTAAAGTTTACAAATGTAGCGCTTTTATTACTAGTGTTAACGAAAATTTTATGGTGTTATTGCGATTCTAATTGATTTAGATTCATACAAACCATTATCTAACTCGATATTTAACTTAGCAATATATAATCCTGCACTTAAACTCTTACCTGATGTGCTCTTGCCATCCCAACTGATTGGACCAATCCTGTAGCCACTATCAAAAAGCAAACTACTTAATGTCTTAATATGTTGTCCGGTAATTGAATATATCTCTATAGAAACATCTAAATTCTGATCAGATTGGTTATGCTGAAAATAAAAATCAGTATTATTTAAAAATGGATTTGGGTAATTTAAAAATTCTGAAATAGTTAAAATATCATCATCAGTTACATAAAAACTGATTGTGCTTTCGCTTGAATTATTGAAAACATCCCATATTTTTAAAGTTATAGTATGTTCCCCAGATTCTAAATTTTCAAATGGAAACTCGATAATACCTCTTGTATAATCATCAATATATGACTTATAATAATCATTCAATATAAAAGGATTACTTGTGTTGTTATCAAGAATAGCTGTTATATCATGACCTATGCCGTTACCAACAGTATTGACACCACTAAAGTCTTCTATATCTACTAATAAAAAAGGATTACTATTTGTCATGCCTCCAGATATAAAATCTCTTGTATTCATATATAATGAAACTAAGGGAGCGTCATAATCATATATTATTTCCTCAGCTAAACCTCCAATTATAAATGAATCATCATATCCACTGGCGTCATCTCCTAAATCATTAAAAGCATAATAACTTACCTTACCATGAGCATAATTATTTTCAATATCCTTTGGGACAACAAAAGAAAATGAAAACTCTCCTGAAGACACACTAGCCTCTCCTTTATAAATAATATTATTTTGATTTCGAAAAGGCATTGGAGTACAGGATTCTTGCCCTAAAGTTAAAGACACAACCTCTTTATCATAAACAGTGGGATATATAATACCATTAAAATCAGTTAATAAATTACCGCTATCATCAGTAACTTTTCCAAATATTTCAACCTCTTCTAATGCTTTAAGAGTATCTGAAATATTAGTAGTTGAAATAGTGTATCTTGGATAAGATAATCTTAAGGCTGGATCTCCTAATAAAATAAAATTTCTAGTGTTAGATCCTGAACCACTTAAAACTTTAGTTTTCTTAAACAAATCTCCTAATCTAGGGTATTCGCCGTTATTTTTTTCAAAAAGCACATTAACAAATTTAGTGTTTAGAGTATAATTTGGTGAAGAATAGACCAATCTAGTAGTACTTAATAAAGCAATAGCTCCTCCATTATCATTCAGTAAAACATATTCTCCAGCAGAAGTTTTTTCAGGATCATCAAAACATGAAAATTTACATGTAGCTGTCATAAAGAGCGGTAATTTATACTCATTAGTCCAATTATTAATTTGATCTATTTCAAGAATTCTTTCTTGTGTCCATCCTAGAGGACCACCATGACCCGTATAATTTATAAGAAAAGATCCGTTATCTATACGTCTGTTGATTGCCTCTTGCATCTGAGGGCTTCTTGGACCTCCTGGAGTAGATTCTTGAGCATAACTATCTAAATATATCTTGTCGATATTGATATTTAAATTATTTGTATCTAAAAAATCAGCAAGATTATTTGCTTGATTCATATGAAGATTTCCATCCTTAGCATCACCATCATCAGCAATAAAAGTAATCGAATTCCGCCAATCCCCTAAAGATTCACTACTGTAATATTTCTCAACTTTATCCACCATTTTATTAGCTTCATTTATGCTTTTTACTGGAAATCTTCCAACACCAATATCAATAAGATCATTAATAAAATCACCATCATCATTATCTAAAAGAGCAAAAAAATCATCAGTCACATACGAATTTGTTGGATGAGTAGAGTTTTGAGATTGAAATGTAGGAATATAGTTTGTATTATTAGTAATTCGATTCTTATTATCATAAGATCCATCTCCAAATAACAAAACATACTTTAATTGAGAGTTTTGTCTATCATATAACATTTTAATAAAATCTCTTATTGCTGCAACATCTTGCATTCCAGAAGAAAATTCATTATAAATTTGTTGTGGTGTAACGACTACTGATTTTAAATTATCAAAATCCTTATGTATATCAGATAGTCTATTTGCAGCACTTAAAAAATCAGGGTGAGAAACTATTACATTATCAATATCTGAACCGATATTATGCAAATTCTGATTATCTATTTTTCCTATTAAATCAGGCTTTAAAAAACTATTATTAAAAGCATAATAATTCTTTAAAATATGAATAGAATCAACAAATGACATGTTGGATCCATTTAAGTTAGCACTAATTTGTTGGATGTTACAAATATCTGTTACATCCCAAATCGTAGTGGACGAATTTGCATTGGAAATTTCAAATTTTCCAATAGCTGCAGAATCTACAGATTCAAGATCTCTAAAATGCAATATATCGTTATCCATAGTTAATGCTCTTCTCGAATTTAACTCAAGATAATCTAGCCAACCTATTGCATTGTTTTCAGAGTAATTGTACTCTAGTTCAACACTTATTTGATCAGAACTTGAAATACAAGTCTGAGTAGTTGAGGCTTTTTTGGCATATTCAGTTGCATAATCATAAACAATATTTGATATATTAATATTTGAAATAAAATTTGAATTAGCACGTACTGTAAAAAAAGATGAATTAAGTGATCTCCCCACAACTGATGTTGTAATATGAATAGGATCGCTATTGATAAGATTAGGAAAAGTAAAGTCAAACATATAATTATCTATTATTCCAAATCTCTCTCCATACCATTCACTTCCTGATTGGATTAAATTCTCAAAATTAGACTCATGAACCTTGTAGTCATTAAATGAATTTATTACCCTTGTATAATTTACTAATAAAGGCTTACTAGTAATTCTTTTTCCAGCAGATGTTGGGTCAATTGTTATAAAATAGAAATTTTCTTCACTATAAAGGTGCTCTTCATATTCAAAAAGACCTGTTAATGCATTATGAAACCACTTATGGGGGGATTCAGCATAAAATAAAATATAATCATCAGTATTAAAATCCCCGTTATTATTAGAATCATGTACGTGAATTGCATTCTCTTGCAAATCATTATATCTAAATTGTGAATTTAGATTTGGCAACATACCTCCTCCATTCCCAAATAACTTTATAGAGTTAATATTTAAATTATTTACTGGAATATTTAAGTCTTGAAAATCATTATAAGACAACTTATGTATACCTGTGTTTGCAACACTCACTTTATACCATTTTTCAGATGACAAAACAGAATTTTCTTGTCCAAATAAGACGCTGTTAAAATGAAGTGATACAATTAAGGTTAAAACAATTTTTCTCATAAAAAACATGTGTCCTTTTATAATTAATAAAGATAATATAAAAGATATTTACAAAGCTAATTATCAATAATTAAATTACGCTTATAACGCAGTATTTATTTATTTATTTCACATTTTTTGTAGTAGTAAAAGGGAAAAACAAATAAAATGCCTATTTTTGTGAGGTTTAAATCATGAAAACACGATTATATGTTGAATAAAATATCAAAATTAATACTACTGTTAGCTGTATGCTTACTTACCAGTATTGATTCACATGCTCAAGATCCGGCTTTTAGTCAATTCTATGCTAATCCATTATATCTGAATCCAGCATTTGCTGGTGCGGCACCTAAAGGAGCCCCTAGAACAAATCTTAATTACAGAGATCAGTGGCCAGGTATTGGAAGAACATTTGTTACAACTTCTGTTTCTTATGACAAACATGTAGATAAAGTTGGAGGAGGTTTAGGAATATTAGTAATGAATGACAGAAGTGGGGATGGAAATATTCAATTAAATAGCGCATCACTTATCTACTCATATAACTTAGCAGTAAATAAGAGTTTTGCTATAAAAGCAGGTTTTGAAGCATCATTTAGAATGCTGAATTTAGACTGGTCAGAATTAACTTTTGGTGATATGATTGACCAAAAATATGGATTCATCTACCCTACTCAAGAAAATATAGATAATAATCCTAGCAGTGTCCAATACCCTGATTTCTCAACAGGTTTTGTTGGTTATACTGACAACTTATATTTTGGATTTGCTGCTCATCACCTAACACAACCAGAACAAGGTTTTATTAGTGAAAGTCAATTACCTTCAAAAATTACATTTCATGCAGGAGGTAATTTTCCTTTAAATAAATACTCAAATAATGTAACAACAATATCTCCAAACTTCTTATATCAAAAACAACAAGACTTTAAACAGTTTAACTATGGGGTTTATGTATATAGAGGTCCTATTGTTGGAGGTCTTTGGGCTAGAAATAGTGTAGAGAATTTTGATGCTTTTATTTTAATGGTAGGATTAATTCAAGATAATTTTAAGTTTGGATATAGTTATGATATTACTGTAAGTAATTTAAAGAACAGTAATACATTAGGAGCCCATGAGATTTCTTTTACTCTCTATATGCCTACAAAATCAAGATCAAAATCATTTAACACAATAAGCTGCCCACAATTCTAGTTAACATATAAAATTTAGAAATTATGAAAAAAAATAAATTAATCTTCGCAATTAGCATAATATTTATAATTAGCTCATGTGCTAAAAAGAACACATCTAGTACCGGATGGGATTGGAATAATTCTAAAAATGGTGGTTTTGAAGTGAACACTAACTTTAAAGAACAAATGACTGGTCCAGGCTTAACATTTATTGAAGGAGGATCATTCACTCAAGGAAGAATCGAACAAGATGTTATGTATGATTGGAATAATGTTCCAAAAAGAGTAACTGTATCTTCATTCTATTTAGATGAAACTGAAGTTAGAAATGTAGATTATCTTGACTATCTATTCTGGTTAAAGAGAGTATATAACAGCTCATATCCAGAAGTGTATACAAAATCTCTACCTGACACATTAGTATGGAGAGATAAACTAGGATATAACGAGCCATACGTTACAAATTATCTTAGACATCCAGCCTATATAAACTATCCTGTTGTTGGTGTTTCTTGGGCACAGGCAAATGACTTCTGTGTATGGAGAACAGATAGAGTTAATGAAAGGATATTAATAAATGAGGGAATTTTAAAAGAAGACCCAGAACAAATAGATGATAATACATTTAATACTGAAGCTTATTTAGCAGGTCAGTACGATGGTATAGAGGGTAGATTACTAAGAAATCTTGACCCATCAACTGGAGAGAAATTTAGAAAAGTTAATATGGGTGATGGAATTTTATTACCAAAGTACAGGCTTCCTACAGAAGCTGAATGGGAATTCGCTGCTCTTGGATATGTTGGTAATACAGATGATGAAAATGTTGCAGATCGTAAAATTTTTCCATGGAATGGAGCTTCTTTACGTAATAGTAATAAAAATAATCAAGGAGAAATAATGGCTAACTTTAAAAGAGGAAGAGGAGATAACATGGGAGTAGCTGGGAACCTAAATGATAATGCAGATATTACTACAGATGTTCGTCATTATTGGCCTAATGATTATGGATTATATAATATGGCTGGTAATGTTTCTGAGTGGGTAATGGATGTTTACAGACCAGTAACAGAACAGACTACTACAACGGATCATAGGCCATTTAGGGGTAATGTATATCAAACACCTTTAACAGATGAAGATGGTTTCTTAGCTGAAAAAGATAGCTTAGGAAGGATGATAATGACGGATGTAGATGTAAAAGATAATGCATACAGAAGAAATTACAAGAAGTCAGATAACATTAACTACTTAGATGGAGATATAGAATCTCAAATGGGTATAGACTGGAATAGATACTTAAGTGAACAGTCTGACAAAGATACTTCAAGAGTGAAACTGGATAAATGGAATCAAAATGCCTCTAAATATAAGGATCCAAATAAAACAGGAAATAGTAGTGAAATGTATGACTATGGAAGTTCATCACTGATTACTGACAGAGCTAGAGTATATAAAGGTGGATCATGGAAAGATAGAGCTTACTGGCTAAACCCTGGAACAAGAAGATTCTTAGATCAAGATCAATCATCTGATGCAATTGGGTTTAGATGCGCTATGGATAGAGTTGGAGCACCTAAAAGTAATTATAAAGAGAACCAAAGAAGAGGTGCCGATTACAGTAAAAAGAATTAAAAAATAAATTAATTTTTAAGAAAAAAACTCCATCTTCAATGGAGTTTTTTTTTCATATGAAAACACCTGAATTATATAAAGTTTTTATAGCCCATCCAAATATTACTACAGATAGTAGAAATATTAAAAAAAATTCTATTTTCATAGCACTAAAAGGAGATAATTTTAACGGAAATAAATATGCACAACAAGCTATCGATAATGGGTGTAAATATGCTGTTATTGATGATGAAAGTTGCCAATTAAATAATAAATACCTATTAGTTAAAGATGGTTTACAATGTCTGCAAGATCTTGCAAAATATCATAGAGAACAATTAACAATACCAATAATAGCAATTACTGGAACAAATGGGAAAACGACATCTAAAGAATTAATAAGACGCTCCCTTTCAAGTAAATTTAAAACTGCAGCAACAAAAGGTAATTTCAACAACCACATTGGAGTTCCATTAACTTTACTCGAAATCACTAAAAATCATCAGATAGCTATCATTGAAATGGGTGCTAATCATGAAAAAGAGATTAATCTTCTGTGTGAAATAGCTCAACCAAATTATGGTATAATAACTAATATTGGTAAAGCACACCTAGAAGGATTTAAAAATTTAGAAGGTGTGAAAAGAGCTAAACAAGAATTATATGATTACATACATAATAATAATGGTAAGATTTTTATCAATCGTGACGACCTAATATTAAATGAAATTTCAAAAAAAATAAATTCTATTTCCTATGGTAAATTAGGAGATATAAATGGATCTATAAAAACAAGATCTCCATATATAAGTATTTTATATAATGATATAGAAATATCTACAAAACTAATTGGTGATTATCAATTTTATAATATAATGTTAGCAATCTGTGTTGCAAACTATTTCAATATTAGCATTGAGGATATACGATATAAAATTTCAACATACAAACCAGATAATAACAGGTCTCAAGTTATTAAAAAAAACAGTAATACATTAATTTTAGATGCTTATAATGCTAACCCTTCAAGTATGAGGGGAATGTTAGAGTCTTTTTTCTCAATGCAGAATAAAAATAAAATATGTATTCTTGGTGAGATGGGTGAACTTGGTGAATTTTCAAGAAATGAGCATCTTAACATAGTAGAATTAGTTAAGAAATTAAAAATCAAAACATTCTTTATTGGTCAAGAATTTATGAATATTAAAAAAGAAAATACATATTTAAGTATAGCTGATTTTAACAAATACCTAAATAAACACCCTATTAAAAAAAGTACAATTTTAATTAAAGGATCTAGATCAATGACTTTAGAAAAATTAATAGATAAGTTATGATACTAGTCTAAGCTATCTCTTACTAATTTTCTAAGAAAAACATAAAAGACAGAGATAAATAATGCTAATAAAAAACTTACAATAGCAGTGAAGCTCATGGAGATTTTAGTATCTTTCAATGGAAGTATTGGCTTATCAATAACCTGAATTATTGGAGTGTGCTTTAATAAAGTTAGCTTAGATACTTCTAAATTTTTAACAAGTTCTAGATACATGGTGTTTAAAACCTCAACATTTCTCATAAGTTGCAATTCTTTTAATCTACCAGAAGCTTTAATTATTCTCTGATTTATATCTTTAACTCTTGCAAAATCTTCTTCTGCTTTTTCTAGCTCATAAAAAACGGAATCAGAACGATTTTGAAGAAATTCAATTGTATTAGATGATTGCTTTGTTTGATGAGATATATACATCCTGCTCATTTCAGATATAAGGCTCTCAGAAAATAATTTAGCAAAGTGTGCGTTTTGGCATATAAAAGATAAACAAATTATATCTGTCTCGTCATTTTTAATTTCAACAGTTAAATAATTCTCTATAATATCTTCCCAGATTAATGTAATAACACTATCATGTTTTAAGCTTAACTTATTATTAAAACTTAACTCTTTAAGATCCTCATGACTCCCCCAATCTTTATCTAAATTATAAATTGATAAATAATGACTAATAAAAAAATCACTCTTACTACTAATGAGCACTTTTTGCATCAATGCTTTAGAGACAACTCCTCTAGATTTTAGAAGCTCCATTATATTTTTTTGACTAAATGTAGAATTAGAAGCGCTAAATAAATCAAAACCAAATTGACTGGCTAATCCAGACATTGAAGATAATGGGGCTGATTGCTGCTTATCTTCAACAACAAAAGACAATTCTGCTTTATATTTAGAATCTTGAAAAGAAACTAGTAATAAAGAGACAAATACAAATAAAAAAATAAAAAAAATAATCTTAATACTATTAGAAAGCATCTCATTCTTTAACTCTTTTATCTTTAAGAGTATATCCTTTAATTGTATTTCTTGATTATCAGTAGACATTTTTAAGGAGTTTGAACCCTATCAACTAAAACCCAAAGAGTTAATATAGCAGAAAGTTTAAGCATCGCATTTTCAATTTGCTGATTCCAATCTATATTGTTTTTATTTCTTTTTTTACTCTTTTTATTTTTACTAGAAATTCGAATTGTAGAACCCTTAGTAACTTTTGGAGATACGTTAAATAGCATGAAGTTCTTAGATTTTTTTGCAATTCCATTTGGATAAACTACAACAGTATTGCTTCTGTCATTTAGCCTGCTAAATCCTCCTGCAAAATTTTTGACATAATAGTTAGCCCGTTTACTATTAAAATATGGTGCACTTATTGAATTACCTTGTAAATTCATAAGTTCCCCAGTTATATGCACTACATCCATGATTTTTGGAATTACAATACTATCACCTTCATTTAGGACTAAATTGTGTTTTGAATTATTAGATTTAAGAGCCTTTGCTAAGTTAAGATAAACCATGTCTAAGTTAATCTCTTTTTCAGTAGTTTTTGATTCTTGCTCAAAAAACTCAAATGATTTTTTTTCAAGTTCAGCTGCATAAATAGAAGCCGCATCAGGGTCTTTTAAAATAGATTTTTTAAGTTCATCAGAAATATTCATTTCTTTATTATTATCATCACCATCCTTTAACACTTCAAATTTTCTATACATCTTAACGCCATCTAAATATGCGTAATCTGTTAAGCCTCCAGATCTTTTTATAAGAGATGATATTTTTTCATTCTTTCTTAAAACAGAATATATCCCTGGATATTTCACTTCTCCAAGAATCGTAACATTTATTACAGGTTCAAAATCTGGATTTGATCTTACAAAAATTTGATCAAAAGGCTGTAATATAAATTCTTCCGCTTCCTTACTTAGCACTAAATTATTACCAATTTTAACATTCTTTACAATAGCTCTTCTTGGTTTTAACTTATTTGTAGCAACATCATATTCCATAATTCTAGAAACCTCTACCCTGCTTCCTTCTGATTGTTGAGTCAAACCACCTGCCAAAATAAGTGCAGACTGTAAACTCATTCCATCACCAAAACTAAAGTTACTAGGAGACCTAACTGCTCCATCTACAGATATAAAGAAATTATCATCAAAATCATCTATTGACAAAATATGTACTATATCATATTCTTGCATAATAATATTATCACTTCCATCTGGATTCTCTAAAACACTTTCCAGATTAATTGATAAATGTGTTTTTGTTCTGTCCTGATTTAATCTTATAACATATACTTTATCTAAAAATGTTTTTTGAGAAATACATTTTGATCTTTCTAAGAGCTCTAGTAAATTTTCTCCTTGCTTAAATTCATACTCACCTGCTACTCCAATGTCACCTTTAACAGTAATAACATTTGAAATTTTATTTGAAATTTTATTTACTACTAATTCGTCTCCATCCTTAACAATTTCAGAACTTGCATCAGCATCATGAACATCATAGACCTTCATCTCATTATAATCTAACCTTTTTAAAGTAATAATATCTCTAAATGCCATAGAAGAAAAGCCTCCAGCATAGCGAATTATATCTTTTACTGTTTCTCCAACTTTTGATTCATAGGTATAAGGTCTATTTACTGCCCCTGAAACTTCAACAATGCTATTAGCTGGCGGAACAAATAAATAATCACCATCTTGTAAATAAATATCATTTGATTTTTCTGGATTAAAAAGAAATTGATACACATCTAAAGAATCAACTGTTTTTCCATTTCTTTTTATATAAATATTTCTAACTGAACCTAATTGAGTAGGTCCATTAGAAGCAATTAAGGCATTAAACGCAGTATTAATTGAAGGAATTATATATGATCCAGGATTATATACCTCACCAACAATATTAACAGTTATAACTTTTGAATAAGACAATGATACATCAATTTCAGAATTTTGCATATCAAAGAAATTACTAAATTTTTTCTTTAGAATAGAACGCATATTCTTAAATGTCAAACCTTTAACATATATCCTTCCATATGAACTTGGTGAGATATATCCTCGAGAATCTACTTCTAAAGTTTCAGAAAACTCACTAAACCCCCATATTGATATACTGATTTCATCTCCAGGTCCTACCTTGTAGTTTTCCGGAGCCTTAGCATCTAGAGCTTTTTGATAAAAAGATAACTTATTGTTTCTAAATACATCTTGGCCAAAAATTCTTGCTTTAGGATAAGTTATAGAGTCTAAAGCTAATGTATCCTCAAAAAATAAATAAAGTTTATTTATATTGGAAGTTGAATCTAAGTTAGGTGTTAATGTCTTTGCATATTTACCTTTACTAAACTTAAAATTCATAGCTTCTTCAATTTCTTCTTCACTAAAACCCATCTGCTTAAGAACTTGAGTACTTGGAATATCACTAGGCCTCAAATCTTCAGGATTAGCATTAGAAGGTAAAAAATTTAAAAAAGTTGAATTAAGTTTTTTATAATCATTTATATTCTGAGCTTTAATTAATGAACTAATTAATATAAAACTAAAGAATAAGAAAAAATATTTTTTCATATACATTTTATTTTAAAATAGAACGAGAAATCACAATACGTTGAATTTCAGAAGTTCCTTCATAAATTTGAGTAATCTTGGCATCTCTCATTAAACGTTCTACATGATATTCTTTAACGAAACCATATCCACCATGTATCTGTACTGCTTCAGTTGAAGATTTCATAGCCGTTTCTGAAGCAAATACTTTAGCCATTGCACCTTCTTTGTCATAATTCATATCATTATCTTTCAGCCATGCTGCTTTTAAACATAAAAGTCTGGCAGCATCAATTTCTGTTGCCATATCCGCTAACTTAAAAGCTATTGCTTGATGTTTTGATATCTCCTTACCAAATGCCTTCCTTTGTTTGGAATAATCAAGAGCAAGCTCATAAGATCCAGACGCAATTCCTAAAGCCTGAGCCGCAATACCTATTCGTCCACCTGCCAATGTCTTCATTGCAAATGAAAAACCAAAACCATCGCTTCCAATTCTATTTTCTTTAGGAACCTTAACATCTGTAAACATTATTGAATGTGTATCAGAACCTCTAATACCTAATTTATTTTCTTTCTTTCCAACAATAAAACCAGGCATATCCTTTTCAACGATAAATACATTAATTCCTTTATGACCTAAAGAAACATCTGTCTGGGCGATAACTAAATATACAGAAGCAGAATTTCCATTTGTAATCCAATTTTTAGTACCATTTAAAAGATAATGATCACCCATATCAATTGCAGTAGTTTGTTGAGATGTAGCATCACTACCCGCTTCAGGCTCAGAAAGGCAAAAAGCTCCTATTATCTCACCAGTTGCTAAAGGTTTAAGATATTTTTCTTTTTGTTCATTTGATCCAAAACGCTCTAAACCCCAACATACAAGAGAATTATTAACTGACATAACCACTGCAGATGAAGCATCAACTTTAGAAATCTCCTCCATTGCTAATACATATGATATAGTATCCATTCCTCCACCTCCATATTCTGGACTAACCATCATCCCTAAAAAACCTAAATCAGCTAATTTTTTAACCTGTTCCTTAGGGAAAGTCTGATTCTCATCTCTCTCTATAACTCCAGGTAATAATTCATTTTGCGCGAAATCCCTAGCAGCATCTCTAATCATCTTATGCTCTTCCGTTAAATCAAAATTCATTCTATATATTTTTAAATACGACTAACAAAAATACACTTTTTCAACTATCTTTGATTTCAGATGAATAAGATTAATAAGTATTCAGTAATTGGAGTCATGTCAGGAACATCTCTAGATGGTTTAGACATTATAAAATGCAGCTTTACAAAAAATGATAAATGGCAATATATCATTGAAAAAGGAACAACAATTAAATATTCTGAAAAATGGATAAAAACTTTAAGAACAATCCACCAAAAACCTTTAAAGAAGATAAATGAAATAAGTATTAAATATGGAGCTTTCATTGGTGAGGAAATAAATAAATTCATTAAAAAAAATGAATTTAATGTAGACTTTATAGCATCACATGGCCATACTATATTTCATCAACCTGAAAAAAAATATACCTTACAAATTGGTGATGGAGAAACAATTTCTAATACAACTAATAAATTAACAATTTCAAATTTTCGTAAACTTGATGTTAAGCTAAATGGACAAGGAGCTCCATTAGTTCCGATAGGTGATATTCATCTTTTTTCAAACTATAAATATTGTTTAAATCTAGGAGGGTTTGCAAATATTTCAATTCAAGAAAAATCTAATATTACGGCTTTTGATATTTGCCCAGTTAATATAATCTTAAATCATTTATCAAACCGACTCGATATGGAATTTGATAAAAACGGTAATCTAGGTAAAGAAGGTACTTGCAATATTAAGCTATTAAAAAAGCTTAATAAATTAAGGTTTTATAATCAAAAAGAATCAAAATCTCTTTCACGAGAATGGTTAGAAGAAAATATTTTAAATCTTACGGAAATCAAAGAAATCAAGACAAAAGACATTCTTGCAACTTTCTATGAACATATTGGCTTCCAAATTGGTAAATTATTAAAAAATAAAACCACATTGGTTAGTGGTGGTGGTGCATATAATAAATTTTTATGCAGTAAAATAAAAAAATATGCTAACTCTGAAATTATAATTGCAAGAAAAGAAATTATTAATTTTAAAGAAGCATTGATTTTTGGATTCCTTGGAGTTTTAAGAATACGGAATGAAGTGAATTGCTTAAAAGATGTAACTGGCGCATTGAGAGATAATTGTGGAGGAGAAATTAATCGACCATATTTGACTAAGTAATATTATATTTGCAAAACATTTAAAATCTAATAATAATGGAAAAATTGATGCGAGAATTTGAAGATAAGAGACCAGAAATTATTTTTGAATGGAAAGATAGTGAAACAGATGCCGAAGGATGGATTGTTATAAATTCTCTTAGAGGTGGAGCAGCAGCAGGTGGAACTAGAATGAGAGTTGGAGTTACTAAAAATGAAGTTCTTTCTCTAGCCAAAACAATGGAGGTTAAATTCTCTGTCGCTGGACCAAATATAGGTGGAGGAAAATCTGGAATTAACTTTGATCCAAAGGACCCACGAAAAAAAGAGGTTCTTAAAAGATGGTTTAATGCCGCAAAACCAATTCTAAAAACCTATTATGGAACAGGAGGTGATATGAATCTTGATGAGGTGCATGAAATCATTCCTTTCTGCAAAAATGAGGATATCTTATTTCCATTAGAAGGAGTATTAAATGGCCACTTTAAACTAAAAGGAGATGAAAAATTACAAATAATTAATCAACTATCTCAAGGAGTACCTCTCACTGTGACAACAAAAGGGTTATCTCCAAATAATTCAAAGAAATATTGTGTAGGTGATTTAATAACAGGATACGGTGTCTGTGAATCTGTTATTCACTTCTATAATATATACGGCGGAAAATTAGATGGAAAAAGAGTTATTATTCAAGGTTGGGGTAATGTAGCTGCTACTGCAGCATACTACTTAGCTCAATCTGGAGCTAAAATTGTTGGAATTATAGATAAAAATGGAGGCTTGTTAAAAAAAGATGGCTTTTCATTCAATAAAATATCTGAATTATTAGAAAATAGAGATGTCAACCACCTTGACGATCCAGAAATTAAAACATTTGATGAGGTAAATAAAAAAATATGGAATATTGGAGCAGAAATATTTATTCCAGCAGCGGCATCTAGACTTATTACAAGTGATCAATTAGAAAATATGCTTAGCAATAATTTAGAGATTATTTCTGCAGGAGCAAATGTGCCATTTGCAGATAAAGAAATATTTTTTGGCCCAATAGCTAAAAAAGCTGATGAAACTATAAGTTTAATACCAGATTTTATATCAAACTGTGGAATGGCACGAACATTCTCTTATTTAATGCAAAAAAATATTAAAATGAATGATTTTGCTATATTTGATGCAGTATCTAAAACAATTCATGAGGCATTAGTGGAAACGCATAAACTAAATAACACAAAAACTAATCTTGCAAAAACAGCTTTTGAAATTGCATTAAAAAAACTTATATGATTATGTATCAAATAAAACTTTTTTTACAAACAGAACATTTAGGTAATTCAGGAATGAATTACTTAATATTTATAGCTGCAATTATCTTAGGTCTTATTTTTAAAGGTCTTATTTCAAAATATTTGAGCCATTCTTTATATAAATTAATTGGTAAAAAAGAAAAAAGAGTTGGAATTGAAAAGTTTAATGAATTATTAACAAAACCAATTGCATTCTTTATTATGCTTTCTATTTTATACTTTGGATTTAATCATTTAACCTTCCCTCAAGAATGGAATCTAGCTAATAAAAATGAAATTGGAATAAGAATGTTAATCTATAGAGGATTTTCATTAATCTATATCTATTCTATTGTTAAAATTTTACTCAGATTTGTTGATTATATAGGTTTAATACTCAGAAAAAAAGCAGAAGAAACTGAAAATAAAATGGATGATCAACTTATTCCATTTGCAGTAGAAATCATTAAATTTATAGTCTATGTATTTGCTGCATTTATCATCTTTGGAAATGTACTGGGAATAAATGTTACTGCACTAATTACAGGGCTAGGGATTGGAGGTATTGCTCTTGCAATGGCTTCAAAAGAGAGTTTAGAAAACCTATTGGGTTCATTTACAATTTTCCTAGACAGACCATTTACCGTTGGAGATATTGTGCAAGTAGGAAATGTCACTGGAAAAGTTGAAAAAGTTGGTTTTAGAAGTACAAGGATTACAACATTTGACAGAAGTATAGTTACTGTTCCAAATAAAAAAATGGTTGATGCTGAACTTGACAATCTAGGTCTACGCCCAGTTAGAAGAGTAAAGTTCCATATTGGATTAACATACTCTACAACTACAGAGCAAATCAAGAATATAGTTAAAGAAATTCAAGAAATGGTTAATATTCACCCCAAAACTAATGATGATGGGCGAGTGAGATTTCAAGAATTTGGAGCAAGCTCCCTAGATATACTAGTTATATATTATGTAAATAGTCCAAAATGGGAAGAACTAATTAATGTTAAAGAAGATATCAACTACAAAATAATGGATATCGTAAAAAAACATAATAGTGATTTTGCCTTCCCATCTACATCAGTATATTTGCAGCAAAATAATTAAACCAAAACAATATGATCTTTACCTTAATGATTGTTGTATTCATAATTGGATACACAGCCATAGCACTAGAACATCCAATAAAAATTGATAAAGCAGCATCTGCCCTAATAATTGGTGGACTGGGTTGGGCTCTTTTTGCTTTTTCAGGTGTTGATCATTACACATTAACTAATGAAATACAACATCATATTGTAGATATCGCTGAGATATTGTTTTTTCTATTAGGGGCTATGACCATTGTAGAGCTTATTGATGCTCATGAAGGGTTTTCAATAATTACTAATAAAATCACTACCAATAAAAAAGTATATCTAATTTGGATTTTAAGCATTATTACTTTCTTTTTCTCTGCGGTTCTTGATAATCTAACAACTTCTATTGTGATGGCTGCACTACTTACTAAACTAATAAAAGAAAAAGAAACACTTTGGCTTTTTGCAGGTATGATTATTATTGCAGCTAATGCTGGAGGTGCATGGTCTCCTATTGGAGATGTAACTACAATCATGCTCTGGATTAAAGGCCAGGTAACACACGAAATTATAAAGGCTATAATTCTTCCATCTATAGTATGTGCTGTAGTCCCTCTAGTTTATCTTACCTTTAAACTTAAAGGTAATATTGAAAGACCTGAAATTATTTCTTTAGCAGAACATAAAAAAAACCCTACAACTACATTTGAAAGAAATTTAATTTTCTATTTAGGTGTTGGTGGTTTATTATTTGTTCCTTTCTTTAAAATGACGACACACCTACCTCCATATGTTGGAATAATGTTTTCATTAGGTATATTATGGCTAGTTACTGAGATTATTCATAGAAGTAAAAATCATGAACAAAAATCACAACTTTCTGTCATTGGCGTATTAAAAAAAGTAGATACTCCAACAATTTTCTTTTTCTTAGGTATTTTACTAGCAGTAGCATCTTTACAGTCTGCAGGACACTTAGACATAGTAGCGAATTACTTAAACATCACTTTTGATGGACAAAATCTTGAGGGAACTTATAAGATTAATATTATAATAGGATTACTTTCGTCAATAGTTGATAATGTGCCTCTTGTTGCTGGTGCTATGGGAATGTATCCAATTGCTGAAGTAGGATTATATCAAGCTGATGGTGAGTTTTGGCAATTTTTAGCCTACTGCGCAGGGACAGGTGGGTCAGTATTAATCATTGGATCAGCTGCTGGTGTTGCAGTAATGGGTATTTTAAAAATTGATTTTATTTGGTACCTAAAAAAAATATCATTTCTTGCATTAATAGGTTATGCTGCTGGTGCCGCTACCTATATATTGATGCAATAAATAAAAAGGAAAATACGTTTTAATAAAAAATTAGACTATGCAATTAATCTTATTACAAACTTTATTAACAACTGACTCTATATCTAATTTAATTGTTGAAGAAAAAACACTTTCAATTATTGACTTAATAAGTGCTGGTGGAATTGGAGGTAATATAATAATGGGGACATTAGCATTACTTTCAATATATGCAATATATATTCTGATTGAAAGATATTCAACAATTAACAAAGCAAGTCTTGAAGACGAAAGCTTCCTAAAAAGTATTAAGAACTTTGTTGAACAAAAAGATATAGAAGCTGCAAAAACACTATGTAAAAATACCAATAATCCAGTTTCTAGAATGATTGAGAAAGGTATTGATAGAATTGACAAACCAATGACTGATATTTCGGCTGCAATTGAAAACCAAGGTAAACTAGAGGTTTATAAAATGGAAAACAATCTAGCCAACTTAGCTACAATTGCAGGAGCAGCTCCTATGATAGGGTTTCTTGGAACAGTGATAGGAATGATTGTAGCTTTCCACGAAATGGCTAGTGCTGGAGGAAATATTGATGTTGAAATGCTTTCTAAAGGAATATATATGGCAATGGTTACAACTGTAGGTGGCCTAATTGTAGGTATAATCGCTTACATTGCATATAATTATTTAGTCAGTAAAGTTGATAAAGTTATCTTTCAACTAGAAGCTAGAACTACAGAATTTTTAGATCTATTACACCATAATGAATAATGGCATTAAAAAGTAGAAATAAAGTTAGTCCAAACTTTAATATGTCATCAATGACAGATATTGTTTTTCTACTTTTAATATTTTTTATGCTCACATCTACGCTCGTCAGTCCAAATGCACTAAAATTATTACTTCCAAATAGTAAATCTAAAACCTTAGAAAAACAAACAGTATCTATATCAATAAATAAAGAGATTGAATTTTATATAAATGAAAATCAAGTCATAGCAACAAATTTAGAGAATGAACTAAAACATATTCTTGCTAACCAATTAGATCCCGCTATTATATTACATACTGACAAAACAGTAGATATTGAATATGTCGTGAAAGTCATGGATATTGCATACAGAAATAAATATAAGATAGTATTAGCTACAACACCTAATTAAGATGAGTTCTTCTGAAAAGAAAAACAAGAGAAATGGAATAATTGGAACAATACTTTTCCATGCTTTATTATTGCTATCATTTCTTTTTATGGGTTTAACATATAAAATTCCACCTCCTCCAGAGGAAGGAATATCCATTAACTTTGGTTTTAACGATGAGGGATCAGAAGAAATCCAACCTGAAGATAATGCGCTAGAATCTAACCCTATAATTGAAGAAATTATCCAAGAATCCGTTGAAGTTGAACAAGAAATAATTACTCAAGAATCAATAGAAACTGAAGTAATCGAAATACCAAAAGAAGCTAAAAAAGAGAAAGAACCAGAAAAAGAACCAGAAAAAAAACAAGAAGAAATTATTGTTGAAAAAGTTGAACCTGTTGTAAATAAAAAGGCACTATATACTGGTAATAAAAAAAGCGACAAACAGTCTGATGGAAATAAAAATCAAAAAGGAAATCAAGGATTAATAGAAGGAGATATAAATTCAACTCAATATGAGGGAGGAGGAATTGGAATAGATGGTTTAGCATATCAACTATTAGGAAGAAATGTTTCATATAAAGCAAAGCCAATATATAAAGTTCAATTAGAAGGAAAAGTAGTCGTTGAAATAACTGTTGACCAGCTAGGAAATGTGATTAATGCTATTTCCGGTGTAAAAGGATCTACAACGTTAAATGAACAACTTCTTAAAAGAGCAAAAGAAGCAGCACTAAAAACTAAATTTAGTGCTAAAGAATCTGCTCCTACCAGGCAACAAGGAAAGATAATTTACAATTTCCAACTTAATTAATGAATTATAAAGATACACTAAACTATCTTTTTTCTCAGTTACCTATGTATCAAAGAAGTGGAGCGGCGGCTTATAAAAAGGATATAGGTAATATCATCAAGGCCTGTGAAATTCTTGAAAACCCTCATTATAAATTTAAAAGTATCCATATTGCTGGAACAAATGGGAAAGGATCAACTGCTCATATGATAGCATCAGTTCTTCAAGAAGCAGGATTTAAAACGGGCCTATACACTTCCCCTCATCTACAAGATTTTAGAGAAAGAATAAAGATAAATGGGCAAATGATTAGTAAAGATGAGGTTGTGAATTTTGTAAAAGAGAATAAAATTCTATTTGAAAAAATAAAGATGTCATTCTTTGAATATACTGTTGCTATGGCATTTAATTATTTTGAAAAATCAAAAATAGATATTGCCATAATCGAAGTGGGCTTAGGTGGAAGATTAGATAGTACTAATATTATTACACCTGAAGTATCCGTCATAACAAATATTAGCTATGATCACACAAACTTATTAGGTAATACTTTAGAAAAAATTGCAAAAGAGAAGGCTGGAATAATAAAAGAAAAAATACCTATCATAATTGGTAGAAACCAACCAAAAATCAATACTATTTTTAAAGATTTTTCTAAGAAAAAAAAGGCTCCCATTTACTTTACAAAAGAAAAACATAAAATATCTAGTGATTTAAATGGAAATTATCAAGATGAAAATATTAATACTACAATTACTACTCTTAAAATCTTAAATTGGAAAGTCAGTCAAGACAATATTACAACTGGCTTGAAAAATATTTTTAAGAATACTGGTTTTCAAGGAAGATGGCAAACTCTTTCTAAAAACCCATTAACAATCTGTGACACCGGACATAATGAAGATGGAATAAAAAATATTGTTAAACAAATACAGAATCTAAAATATAATAATCTACATTTTATCTTTGGAACAGTTAATGATAAAAAAATAAATACAATTTTGAAATTACTTCCAAAAAATGCAATTTATTATTTCTGTGCAGCTAAAATTAATAGAGCATTTAATGCTTATAAACTAAAAGAAAAAGCCGCAATATTTAGTCTTCAAGGAGATGTATACCATTCTGTTCAAGAAGCATATAAAAATGCAATAAATGATTCTGAAAAAGATGATTTAATTTTTATTGGAGGAAGTACATTTGTAGTAGCAGAAGTATTATAATTAGTTATATAAATAAGTAGATTATTATGGAAATCGTATATATTTGCAATCAATTCAGGGCGATTAACTCAGTTGGTTCAGAGTGCCTCCCTTACAAGGAGGAAGTCGGGGGTTCGAGTCCCTCATCGCCCACCAAAAATAAACCCGCTCATTTGAGTGGGTTTTTTATTTATATTTTAGAAGAGTTGCCTATTTATTTTAATAACAACCTTTTTTAAAAACATTCCAGTCGATACTTACCGCTGTAGGATACTTTTCTATTGTATTTTTATTTATTTCTATTTCCAT
>Ga0209403_10001353_pt1 | contig 32158 bp, 29 predicted proteins | sample ArcticOcean_MG_C_8_FD_187440 | JGI IMG/M metagenome (GOLD analysis project Ga0209403, IMG submission 187440) | Marine microbial communities from western Arctic Ocean - ArcticOcean_MG_CB11_86 (SPAdes) (version 2) | ecosystem: Environmental > Aquatic > Marine > Oceanic | place: Arctic Ocean...
TATCAGAAGAGTGCGAGTTGTCTATCATCATGTAGTTTTGTGTATGTTATACGCCGCAAGCGGCGAGGAATTAAACCCGAAACTGATTAAATTCGCTGGCAACCAAGTATGAATGCCCGGTTGGTGTGGCGGACTATCCCACCTTCACCAATTTACTGACACGACCTGTCACTACCCATTCGACCACGAAAATGTCACCGTTGCTGTCAAAGCACGCGTCGTGAGGGTGAACAAATTTACCCGGTTGCCATAGATTGCGCTGCGTCCGCACACCGATTTCCTTGTCTAGCACTTTGGTGCGCCAAGCTTCGTCATCACCGAGCTGGGCGACGGCATTGTTGTTCTTATCTAAAATCGTAATACGGGCATGCAAGTCTGGCACAAGCATGAGATCTCCCTGCACATCGATATCCGCTGGAAACAGAAATCCGTCCTGAGTTCTCAGGTGCTTTCCGTCCATCCCGAACCACTGTAGTCGCTTGTTAGCCCGGTCAGCCACAACAAGTTTCGGAGTTCCGTCGCGATCATCGAGCCATTGACCATGAGGAGTTGTAAACTGGCCATCCGCCTCTCCTTTGCCTCCTATCGCACGGACAAAATTATCATTCTTGTCATACTCAAAAATCCAGAAGCTTCCATATCCATCCCCCAGATAGTAACCTCCGTCGGGACGGAAGCTGGCATTAGTCGGTCGAAAGTTGACTGCTTCTCCGAGTTTGTCGCTGGCCTCGTGTATGGCATCACGACCTTTATTCCAGACAACCTCACCGTCTAAGGTTATCTTGGTAAAAAAAAGGGATGAGTCATTCGGCGACAGATAGGCAAATTCCTGACTACCTTCCCGTCGAATGTCGATGCCATGGCCCTTACCTCCCACTTCACCTTTGTCGTTCTTTACCTGATGGAAATCGCCGAGTGACCTTACGAATTTCCCATCCGAATCGAAAACAAATATCGAGTCCGGACTGCCATGATGGGTGATGTAGATCAACCCGTCCGCGTCAACGGAAACTCCATGAGTTGCTCCTCCGTAATTATGGCCAGCTGGGAGGCTTTTTACACCCCAATCATGATAGACCTCATAGGTGTATTCGCCACTTCCTACACGCGGAAGATTTGAGCCCGACTTGTTGCAGGCATTTAGAATCAAAGGGCCTGAGACTGCGGCAGAAGTAACCGCGGCAGACTTGAAGAATGAACGACGAGAGAGTTCTTTATTTGGAGTATCCATACTATTCTTAACTGAATTCAGGGTTGTTTATGCCATTCCCATTACTGTCGCCTCAAACCACAGTGAGCAACTTTTTAAAACAATTACTCAGCAACTAGGAATCAACGGGTCGCAAGGTCAGTAAACGGAACTCCAAAGCCTGGCTTCCAGAAATCTCCGGAGCAGTCAGGCTTATCACGCCATCGCCCTTGGGCAGGTCTATCGTGCCGATCTTAATCGGTTTGAAATTCTTTTCGTAAGACTCCTGACGTACCACCTTGTCCTCGGCCGCACCAACGATAGGCGGATCATGGGCTTCGGTAATCTTGGCACTCAGCACCGAGTCGCCCATGCGCAATTCTATGGTAGAGCCCACATCCTTGGCAGGGCATGCGTAATAAAGCTCCACCTCATAGGTGCCTGCAGTTGCTACCTGAACGTCCCAAGTAATGGAATCCTCTTCGTTCGTCCAGTTGAGGAAATAGGAGCTATTGGGAAACCGATTGGAGCGCACGATTGTGCCATGTTCGATTCCGTCACGGGCAGGAAGTTGGGTCATCGGCGCATCCGGATGACAGATGACAAAGGGCCGTTCTTCATCCCCAATTTGGGAAACCACATCTTCGGTCCATTCAGCTGCTGCTTGGCGCAATCGCTTTGTAATTTCTTTGTGCTGATCTGAAACGGGGGAACGTTGCTCAGGGTCATTGACGATGTCGAAGAGCTCTCCGTTGTTATCCAATCTGAATCGCTGCGTCCGCACGCTCACTTTGTCGCGCCAATGTGTGAAGATCATGCGATCTGGAGCAGGGCTGTAGTCGTTAAGAAGTGCTGACTTTATGCTCAGCCCATCCAAAGGGTTTGCTGGGGTGTATTCGATTCCGCCCATATCAGCCAAAGTTGGCAGCAAATCGGTTACCGAGCTGATGGAGTTAACTTGTTTCCCTCCTCGAATCTGTGCAGGCCATTTGAAGAACAGAGGGGAGCGAACGCCTCCTTCGTCGGTCGATCCTTTACGTCCTTTCATTCCACCATTCCAACGGATGCCATTGGGGCCATTGTCGCAGAAGTAAATGAAGATGGTATTCTCAGTGGCACCAAGTGTTTCGATCTTGTCCACCAGGCGACCAACATTCCAATCGATGTTCTCACACATCGCCAAGGCGGCGCGAACATGAAGAGGATCTTCTTTTTCGGATTCCCAATTCTTCATCTGCAAATCGGCATTCTCGAACTTCTTCCAGAATTGTTCCGGCACCTGCATAGGCGAGTGGGGTGTATTGTAAGCGAGATAAGCCAGAAATGGTTTTCCTTCCTTCACCTGATCTTCCATGTAGTCCATGGCTTTGTTGGTTAGATCATCGATGATGAAACCTTCACCTTGGACGATCTCTCCGTTGTGTTCTAAAGGCGGACTGAAGTAATGCCCCCAGTGACCGGAACAGAATCCGTAAAACTCATCAAAACCACGGCTGTTCGGATGATAAGGATGCTGCATACCGTTGTGGTATTTTCCAAACATGCCTGTGCTGTAGCCACCCTGCTGAAAGACTTGTGCAATCGTTTGCTCGTCCAGGTCCATGCGTTCACCCCCAGCACTCGTGCTAAAGACTCCGCTCCGTGGATGATAACGTCCGGTTAAAAACTCCGCACGCGTCGGAGAACAAACAGGACACACATAAAAGCGGTCAAACGTCGCACCCTCAGCACCCAGGCGATCGATATTAGGCGTACTGAGGTTTGTATTTCCATTAAAACTCAGATCTCCCCAGCCCTGGTCATCGGTTAGCACCACAACGATATTCGGAGGCGCCGCGTTCGCACGGGCGAAAACGGAAATCAGGATTAGGCTACTTAGGGTAAGGACTTTCTTGAGCATAGGAATTCGAAATTAGCTATTCACCTAGACCTGGCAAGGTTTGGTAAAGATTTTCAAGTGAGTTGTAGGAGGAGGTTTATCCCCTCCTGCAACAAAGAAACTAGAATCAAATCTACCTTGAGTCATTCTTCCATACAAGATTCACTCCTCACTTTTCCACCTATGAAAACCCTAAGTTTCTTATTACTCTTTGTTATTCTTGGAACCCCCGGCTATAGCCAGAAAATGGACCGGCCCAATGTCCTCTTCATTCTTGCCGATGACATGGGGACACGTGATCTCAGTGTTGAAGGCAGCACCTTTTACGAAAGCCCCAATATCGATCGCATTGCCAACGAAGGAGTCCGCTTCACCAACGGCTATGCCACCTGCCAGGTTTGCAGTCCCTCACGCGCAAGTATCATGACAGGCAAGTATCCAGCTCGCTTGGATATCACCGACTATATTGGAGCAGCTATGGGAGAGCAGTGGAAACGAAACACACCTTTACTTCCTGCCATTTATAACCACAACCTGGACCACAACGATACTACGCTTGCGGAGGCTTTTCAATTGGCTGGATACACAACTTTCTTTGCTGGTAAGTGGCACTTGGGGAACGAGGGATCACACCCGGATAACCATGGATTCGACATCAATATTGGTGGCCATCACAAGGGTTCGCCTCCCGGAGGTTACTTCTCACCCTACGATAATCCACGAATGGAAAGCGGGCCGAAAGGCGAATACCTTCCATTCCGACTAGCGGACGAAACCGAGAAATTCATTAGAGAACATAAGGACGAACCTTTCCTGGCGTACCTTTCATTCTACATGGTGCACGGACCCCTCCAAACAACCGAAGCACTCTGGGAGAAATACCGCGCTAAGGCAGCAGCACAGCCAAAGCCAACTGAACGTTTCCTCATCGACCGCACATCGCCGGTTCGTCAAGTCCAAGACCATCCTATATACGGAGGTATGGTGGAAGCCATGGATTCGGCCATAGGCCAAGTGTTGAATACCTTGGATGAACTCGGGTTGGCTGATAACACAATCGTGGTCTTCACATCCGACAATGGAGGCGTATCTGCCGGTGATGGCAAAGCGACCTCTAACCTTCCTTACCGCGGTGGCAAAGGTCGTCAATGGGAAGGCGGCATCCGCGAGCCTTATTACATCAAGTGGCCAAACAGTCCGATAAACGGCACCACCATCGACACACCCGTCACAGGCACCGACTTTTTCCCAACGCTTTTAGACCTGGTGGGTATTCCTCTCATGCCCGAACAACACATGGACGGTGTCAGCCTGATGCCGCTGCTTGCAGGAAAGAAGATAGAAGACCGTGCTTTATTTTGGCATTACCCCCACTACAGCAATCAGCGGGGAGATCCTTCCACAGTAATCCGGGATGGTGATTGGAAGCTGATTTACTACCACGAAGACCGCCACATTGAACTCTACCACCTGAAAAACGATCCGGGGGAGCATGTGGATCTGGCGGGCAACTACCCCGCACTCGAAAAAGAGCTGCTCGAAAAGCTGCTCGACTGGACGGTCGAAGTGGACGCCAAATTCCCAACTGAAAATCCAAACTTTAGTAGTCAGGTATTCGAAGCCGAACGTCGGAAAACCCGACTCATCGACAAACCAGCCTTGGAAAAGCAACACGCCCAGGTTCTAGATCCTAACTGGTCTCCCAAAGGTGGCTGGTGGGAAGAGACTGGAAACTAATCTGAAACATCTATTTTATTATGAAGAACTTAACTCTATTACTCCTAGCTAGCCTTTGCGTCATTGGCTGCTCAAAAGTTGAAACCTCCACGCCTTCCGATGACGGATGGACCGAACTATTCAATGGAGAAAACTTCGACGGTTGGACGATTCGGGGTGGAGGATCCACCTACGAAATTAAGGACGGTGCGATCGTTGGTATCAACGGTCCCGAGCATAATACCTTTCTCTCGACCTGGGATCTCTACAACGACTTCGAGCTAGAATTCGAAGTGAAGTTGAATAATCCCATGAACTCCGGTGTTCAGATTCGCTCCAAAGCTCGCTGGGAAGAGGTAGACGGATCCACCATCGAACGGATCCATGGGCCACAAGTGGAAATCGAGCAATCACCCGGAGAATCCGGTTATGTATATGGCGAACGAGCCGGCGGCTGGATGACGCCTGAAGAACAATTGGTACGTCACGAACATTTTAAGAATGATGATTGGAACCACTACCGCATCGTTGCGGATGGACCTCGCATTCAAACCTGGATCAATGGGGTTCAGGTATCCGATCTCACGGACCCTAAGATCTACGAAACCCATTCAGAAGGTTTCATTGGTCTGCAAGTCCACCGCAAGGACGCTGAAGCAGGAACCCTATCTGTGGCTTGGAAGAATATCCGCGTCCGTGAACTGAATACAGAAGAGAAGACCTGGAGATCGCTCTTCAACGGTAAAGACATCAACGACTGGACGATCAAGGTTCAGGGTTACCCGGTAGGAGAGAATCCTGGAAACCTGTTCAGGGTTGAAAACGGCTTGATGAAAACCAGTTACGAGGCGTTCGATAAATTCGATAAACAGTTTGGCCACATCTTCTACAACGGTACATTTTCCAGCTACCGATTCCGCATGGAGTACCGCTTTTGGGGAGAACAGCTGGATGGCGGTCCAGGTTGGGCATTGCGAAATAGCGGCATCATGGCACATGGGCAGTCTCCTGAATCCATGGGCGTGGACCAGGATTTTCCCAACAGTATAGAAATGCAAATTCTCGGCGGTGATCCACCTGGTGTTCGCACCTCAGGAAATCTTTGCACACCGGGTACTCACGTGGTGTTCGAAGGAAAACTTCGTGAACAACATTGCACGAGCTCCACCTCCAAGACCTATCCTTGGGATGAGTGGGTACAGATCGAAGTTCACGTCAATGGTCCGGGGGAGATAGTCCACTACATCAATGGCAACGAGGTGCTTCGCTACATCGAGCCGCAGTTGAATGATGGAACCATTTTAACCGAAGGCACCATCTCCATTCAGGCCGAAAGCCACGGAGGGGAATTTCGGAATATTGAGATAATGGAACTTTAAGGAACCAAAAAAACGGCAGTAAGCTGCGCTCCTACAGAATAAAAATGCCACTCAAATGTAGGAAGGTAGCTTGCTTCCGATTTGGGGTTCCTGAGTTAAAAAACTTCTACAGCCGTGGCATAGTCAGCGCGCCATCAACCATAATCACTTGCCCGGTGGAGTAGGGGAAGTCACGGCGGGCAAGTGCAGCAACTGCCTTACCCACATCTTCCGGATAGCCCCAACGTTTGGTTACACAAAGACCGTCTTCAATCAACTTGTCATACTTGTCAGTAACACCGGCAGTCATGTCGGATTTAATGACACCAGGCCGGACTTCATAAACGGGAATATCGTATTCTCCCAATCTGGCTGCAAAGAGTTGGTTCATCATACTCAATCCTGCTTTGGCGATACAATAGTCCGGGCGGTTGGTTGATACTACAGTCGATGAAATAGAGGTAATATTTACAATACACCCTTCGAATGAATCATCGGACGCTTTCGCTTTTACCATGTCATTGGCTACAGATTGACTGAGAAAAAATGCCCCCTTTAAATTGGTCGACATCACCAGATCGAAGTTTTCTTCAAGCGTATCGAGTATATCCATTCGACCTGGTGAAGTAATGCCCGCGTTGTTCACGAGAAGTTGAACGGCTCCTCCCGCGAGCTTACGGGCAACCTCCAAAATATTGGAACGTCCTCCAACTGAACCAATGTCTCCCTGTGCATAAGCAACCTCCACACCCTTGGCTCGCAAGGTTTCTATGGCTTCGCTCACACCCTTTTCCGGACGCATGCCGTTGATGACCACATTCCAGCCTTCATCTGCCAGTTTGGAAGCAATTCCAAAACCGATTCCCCTTGAACCTCCTGTAACAATCGCAGTTTTCATTTTATCTTTTTGGTTTCAAATAATTTAAAAAACAAACTCCAATTCGGCACTGCGAGGACCAGTCTTCGCTTGAAAGCTTCGCCAAGGCACGCGCAGTAGCCCTAACACTTACTGAAAAATAGGTAGGGCGGTTTTGCCAAAACCACCGTAAAACGAACGGCTCGCTCGGCGATCGAGCCCTACCTGTTTCGCACAGATCGGTAGGGCAAGAGCATCCCTGTTCTGCCGCCAGTATTTTTAAGAAATGTATCATCGCTTACTCACCGAGATCCTAAACTAAGTCTTCAATACCCAACCATCTACGCTCATTCCAGCTCTTAATCCCGGTTTCAGCAAGCTGCACACCCTTGGCACCTTCAAGCAACGTCCAACGGAAAGGTTCATCCAACACGATGTGCTTTAGATAAAGCTCCCACTGTACCTTAAAGGCGTTGTCATAGACTTCTTGCTCTGGAACTTTCGACCAGTCTTCGTAGAAGTCGACGGGTTGTTCAATGTCGGGATTCCAAATCGGTTTTGGAGTGTTGCTGTAATGTTGAATGTAGCAATCACGCAACGTTACCACAGCCGAACCTTTCTCTCCATCCACATGAAGTGTGAGGAGGTCATCACGACGAACTCGAGTTACCCAGGAAGAATTGAAATTAACAATAATTTCTCCATCAGGACCATCGATCTCGAACATGGAATAGGCAGCGTCATCGGCCGTCGCCTTATAGGTGTTACCTGACTCATCTACGCGCTCTGGAATATGAGTAGCTCCACGGCAGCTCACTGACTTCACAGGTCCAAACAAGTTGTCCAACACATAACGCCAGTGACAAAGCATATCGATGATCATGCCACCACCATCTTCCTTACGGTAGTTCCAGGAAGGACGTTGGGCAGGAACCGTGTCGCCTTCAAATACCCAGTATCCAAATTCTCCTGTCACGGCAAAGATACGACCTAGATAACCATTATCAATAGCGCGTTTCAGCTTAACCAATCCAGGTAGCCAAAGCTTATCTTGAACGACACCACTCTTAACGCCTTTTTCCACACAGAAGTTGTGGAGTTCAAGCGCAGTTGCAGTATCGACAGCGGTTGGTTTTTCACAATACACATGTTTGCCAGCGGTTGCCGCAGCTTTAACCGCATCGGCACGACGCAACGTCGTTTGAGCATCAAAGTATACCGGGTAAGCTGGGTCACTCATTACACTATCCAAGTCCGTAGTCCATTTTTCTACTCCGGACTCGGCAGCCAGCTCCTTGAGCTTGATTTCATTACGACCAACCAAAATAGGATCGGGCATAATTCTCTCGGTTGGGCTCACATGAACACCTCCTTGTTTAATAATTTCACAAATTGAGCGCAGCAAATGCTGGTTCTTACCCATGCGTCCGGTGACGCCATTCATGATGATTCCTACTGTGTGTGTCTTCATAGTTTGATTCAGTTGATTAAATTATTTTCACAGTCATCTCATAGGTATGGAGTATGACGATAAAGCCTGAGCATTTACGTGGTTTACAGAGCATAAATCTAAAAAGTCAGAATCTAGAAATGAATCTTTTAGAGTCATGGACTGAAAGGAGAAAAAGTTTAACAGAAGGCAACAGAGCATGAGTTCTTAAAACTTTAAAAACCTCCGTTATCTCTGTTTCCTTCTGTGGAATAAATTTACAAAGCATTTCTATCAATCTAGCCAATCTCATCTTTCTCCAAAATTCGTTCATGCTCATCCGGTTATATTTTCAGATATGCCTGTTTAATAAGATTAAGGTACTCATCCTGATCCATCGCCCAGTATTTGTTGGAAAAAATTTCTACTTCTTCGTATCCGGTAAATCCCGACGCGTTTACCCAGGAACGAATTTGCGGAATATCGATGACGCCTTCACCCATGAGACCACGGTCATTGAGCATGTCTTCCGGTTGATCTTTCCAGTCGCAAATGTGAAAAGCAAAGAGGCGGTTCTTTTCGCCAGCGATTTTGGTTTGTTCCTCAAGTTGATCATCCCACCATACGTGGAAAACATCCAAAGCAATCCCCAGATAGGGATGGCCAATCGCTTCGCAGATCGCATTGGACTGAGCCATGGTTGTGACCGCGCTGCGACTATCAGCATACATTGGGTGAAGGGGTTCAATCCCAAGCTTAACTCCCGCTGCTTCCGCATGTGGGAGCACAGCGGCAATCCCATCTGTAATTTGTTGACGAGATTCAAAAAGCGATTGGCCAGGAGTCGCGCCGACAACCAGAACAATCAAGGGTGCACCCAGGTCAGTTGCTTCATCGATAATGATTTTATTTTCATCAATGGCCTTTTGGCGATCCGCCGCTTCCAGGGCTGGAAAGAATCCGCCACGCACGTATGAAACTATGTCGAGCCCCTCGTCTCGCACCATTTGTCCGGCGGCCTTTATGCTGCCATCGAAAGACTGGGCCGCATCTCGCCAAATAGACATTCCCTTCACCCCGGCAGCGGCATACTTTTGCGCAGCCGTATCCAATCCCCAAGGCTTGGTAGTGATGGTGTGAACACAAAGATTATCGAGGCTTACAGACATCCGAAAAAGGTGTAGTAGGGTTCTTCGTTGATAATGCGCTGTAGATGAAGAGCTGCTTCACGAATGTGGTAGTCTCCCCACATACTAGACTCTCCGCAGGCAATTTTTTGCCCCTCGGGCACATTGTCCCAACCGTTGGGTTGATGATATATTGAATGTAGCAGCAGACCCTGATGAGTTTCGTCTTCACTAAGGTAAGGAGTGGAGAGCAAGGATTGCATGGAAGTGAGCCCAGCCTGCCAGTACCGTTTTCCGTCTTCAGTTTCTAAGCCAAGATAACGGCCCAGGCGAAAGAGTCCTTGAACTCCAATAGCAGCTGCGGTGCTGTCGATAGGTTCCCAATCGTTGTAAGGGTTGGAAACTTCATTTTTGTAATCACCCAAGCGATGGAGATTAGGTGCACCTCCATCCCAATACGGAATGCCGTCAGTAGGAGTATTTGCGATAAACCAATCGCAAGTGGCTTTGGCTCCTTTAAGACAGGTTTCTTTAAAGGCCTCTTTTCCGCCAAGATCTGCGAATTCAGACTCATCCAGGGTATCGATAAACTCCAGCTCTTCGGCAAAGCCAACCATCGCCCAGCTCAATCCGCGCGTCCAGGTAGTGAACCCACTGAATCCCTGCTGCGCATTCGGACAACGAAAGCGCCCATCGTTGGTATTGAATACTGCTTCATGAGCGGTGCGACCCCACTCGTCGTAGCTATCGCGACCTTCGCCATAAAAGATGTTGTACTTGGCGGTCGAGGTGATGTGCTGCACTGCACGCTCCAACAAACTGTTGGGAGCATCGTTTTCACCCATGAGCGTATGACCCAAAGCGTGAGCCACCATAAGAATCCGGCAGCTACGAATCGTATCCACAAATAAACTATGGGGACCGTTAAAGGAGTATACATACCCTCCACCTTCATGAGTGGATGACCAGCGTGATGCCTGAACCGCACCACTTACTTTCAAAGCCAATTCGCAGAAATCGATGTCGCCCTTGGTTCCTTCGATTTTCCCTTCGCGGATAAGACGTAACCAGTTGCCGTAACAGCTCAAATTGTTGAAACCATGATCGTGAACGCCAACGTGGCTAACATGGCTGGCCATGCGATCAACCGTGTGTTTCTTTCCGAGCTCCAAGAACTTCTCGTCACCGGTGGCATCAAATTGAAGGAAGGAAGAACCATAGACAAACCCTTCGGTCCACTCCGTCCAACCCATGGCTGTATACTTGCCATTTCTGGTAAATACCGGAGCGCCGTTGCTCGTATCGTAGTCATTCCCGATGGACTCAATTTTTTGACCAGATAACTCCCAGAAACGCGCAAGCGCAGGGCTGAGATCTGAAGGAGAAAGGGTAGTGTTGATTTTCATAGATAAAAACTGAGGCTAGTTACATTTTAGGAAGGTCGTATTTGTATTTTAAATGGACGATTCACGAAGCTCAGAAGTGATGAATAGCAAGGCGGAATCTGAAAGGAGAAGGGAGCGCACTGCTGTGCGTGACCGATGGCTTTCCAGGGTTCCAACGCAGCTAGTCGCGCTTGTGAGCGAGAAGATTGAAAGAAATTCGAATACCGACAAAGACCTGCTTCGCCAATAACTGGAAACGCTTGTTTTAATCTTAATATCATTTCTTTCAATCTAGTGAATCGTTCATTTTAGAAGCGTTTGTCTTTCAGGAGATGAACAATCATGAGCTGGCTATCAGCCAAAGCCTCATAGGCGTGCTCCTGGATAGCATCGAATTGAATGCTCTCACCTTCCGAAAGCACATGAGCCTCCTGAGGAAGGGTAAGACGAATTGAGCCTTTCAATACCCAACAGATTTCGTGGTCGTCGTGGTGTACCTCTGGCTTGGAGATCTTCGCCCCCTCATTCGCGCTCGCGACAATGCACTTCGCTTTTCCATACTGGATAGATTGAAACTGAAATCCTTCCGATTCGTAGGACTGCGCTTGCTTCTTGTTTGAGATGGGGGCTTCGGCCAGTGTTAAAATATCGGTGGCACGCATGCCAAATACCCGACCAATTTTGTAAAGCGTGCTTACTTCTGCCTGAGTCTGGTTGCGCTCCAGCTTGGAAATAACTCCCAGGGAGACGCCGCTCTTTTCGGACAAATCATTCAAAGTCATTCCCGAGCGCTTCCGGATCTCCCGGAGAACACTGAAATCAAACATGGGCATACTTAAAACGTCCGAACTCATGGAACTGAGCAAAACCGTATAATTTTCTTTTGCAACTAAAAAATAACGATAATTGTTCTTAGAAGAAAATAGAGCCCTGAGCGAGACCATAACGTGAGGAACCGTGTGCACCAATCGTACTCGCACGGGTCTGTAGGAGCGCGTCGGGTAACCGGCGGCTCGATCTGGACATTTTGACAATATTACCACGGCCATTTTGTCATCCTTACGCTCTTGGGATCTTGCCGTGACTCGGCACAGTTGGAAACGGAGACGGTTGATCACGTCGCCTTTGGTAGTGGCAATACTTCTCGTCCAGACTTTTTCGATCTTCTATCCAAGGAGGTACTTTTATCTCGGCAATTTGCCTGAATTGGTCGATAAAAAGGCTATGCCGAAATTCGTATCAATATCTTTCGCTCTTCTTATTTCCTGGACATTGACCGTCGCCCTTGTCGGTCAGGACAGCTCGATTCGCCCGTTCACCATTCACGTTGAAGAGGCAGTCCTGGAAGATCTCCAAGACCGATTGAAAAATGCGCGCTTTCCAGACCAGATTCAAAATAGTGGTTGGGATTACGGAACGGACAAGGCCTATCTAACGGAACTCGTTGAGTATTGGAAAAACGAGTACGATTGGAGAAAACACGAAAAACGACTCAACAAACTTGATCACTTTAAGACCGAGATAGATGGATTGGATATCCATTTCATTCATCAGCGCTCGAAGCATGAGGATGCTTTACCGCTGGTCATCACGCACGGCTGGCCGGGTTCCGTTGTGGAATTTTTGGATATCATTGGACCGCTCACCGATCCCGAAGCCCATGGTGGTAAAGCGGAGGATGCTTTTCATGTCATCTGTCCTTCAATGCCAGGCTTTGGATTCTCAGGCAAACCAACCACGCCAGGTTATAGTGTTGCCCGCATTGGCGAAACGGTTGCCAAACTCATGGCCAGGCTGGGTTATACTAACTACGGAGCACAAGGCGGCGATTGGGGATCGAGTGTTACTACCTGGCTGGGTGAAAACGATTCAGAGCACGTTGCTGGTATTCATCTAAATTTTGCGCGTGTAGCCGCACCTAAAGAGACAGGAGATCTAATGGCAGGGGTACCTGAAAAGGATATCCAACGTATGCGCATGCGTGAAGAAGAACTGAAAGACCACTGGGCCTACGGCGATATTCAAGGTACTCGTCCGCAAACCCTTGGTTATGGATTAAACGATTCGCCAGTGGGCCTGGCCGGATGGATCACTGACAAATGTTATATCTGGAGCGATAACAATGGTGACATCGAAAATTCGTTCACCAAGGACCAGCTTCTGACGAATATAATGGTATACTGGACGACCGGAACAATCACTTCCTCAACCAGAATCTATTATGAATCGCGCCGCTCTTCCTGGAGGCGTGGCCGTGTCGAAGTTCCGACGGCTGTCGCCGTATTTCCCAAAGAAATCCGGCACCCGATTCGCAAGTGGGTTGAAACCCGCTACAACATTCAGCAGTGGACTGAAATGCCGCAGGGCGGACATTTCGCTGCACTAGAAGAACCGGAGTTGCTAGTTGGGGATCTGAGGAAGTTTTTCCGGAAGGTACGTTAGTTGAGCAATAGAATTTGAAAATTCTTATGGATTAGGAAGACAATGGTTATTAAACAACGCTCACTCCTTCGCTTGATCTGCCTTCGGCAGAACAGGATCCGATTCTCGGACCATGAATTCTTTTTCCTGTTGGCGCTGGGTGCCATCCTGTTGCGGAACGCATCCAGCTACCAAGTAGCGATGTGAAAATATTAATCCTTCTAAATAATGCTCTTCCTCTTTCGCCAACTCCGTCGCCTCGAGCTTCACAAACGAAGCAGTCGTTACTTTTTCTATGCCATCGGCGAAATTGTTTTAGTCGTGATGGGTATTCTCATCGCATTGGCCATAAACAACTGGAATGAGGAACGAATCCTGGAAATACAACGTCGGGAACTGATCGAGAGTTTAAAAGCTGACTTTTCAACTAACGTGAGACGTTTGGAGGAGGCCCTGGATCTTATGCAAAAGACCCATGAGGATTTTCTGCAATTTTTGAAAGTGGCTCCTGGCAATAATGATCAATTGTCGTTGGATGGAATTGGCAGGCGATGCTGCAATTCTTGGTTCGACATACGAAATCCACCGAGAGCTGGGTAGTACTGCCGTTCTGGATCCAGAATATCATGGTTTGCACGTTCCAGGGGAATATACTTTATCTGATCAAGAATTCAGAGATTTCATTGCCCAGAAAAAAGTCTATACTGCCTTCGAAAACTATTTCATAATTGCGAATGGTAGAAACCCCCTCCTCGGCAGCTGCGCCGCTAAAAAGCAAATTCCTATCAGTAACGCCTACAGCTCTTCGATCCAGATATTGCGGAACTGGATACGGTTGCTGTGATCCTGAAGCATGATTGGCCCAGGTTCTCGAGGAGGTAAATTAGTTCTGTAGGCCTCAAAGTGCTGGGTGGCATGGAATAGCTCTTGGTCGTTATGGATTAGGACGCCGTTTTGCTTAACGGTAATACGAGGTCGTTTGACCAATTTTCCATCCTTATAACGAGCTGCTTTATACTCCACATCGTAGGTTTGCCACTGCAGAGGTGGGCGAGCTGCATTCACTTTGGGTGCAACCAAGCGGTATAGACCTCCACATTCGTTCCAGTAACCACCCAAGCCATAGCTGTTCAAAATCTGTACTTCGAAGGCAATCGATGTATCACTTCCTTGGAAAAATAAGCCACTATTACCTCGAGCCTGGCCTGAAAGACCCGGCTCCACCGGGTAACGAAACTCCATATGATACCGCACATCTTTAAAGGTATCCTTGGTCATAATGGGGCCCCCAACGGGTGGTTTTGCACCTTTGTGATACTTGCTTGGATTGATTTCCATGTAACCCTCTTCGGTAAGGGTCCAGGTCATGGGCCGGCCATCGGTATGCACCCAGGCGTCCATATCAGATCCATCAAATAGGACCTTCGCACCCTTCGGTGCTTTTTTACCCAGGGTAGGAGATTCTAGCTCAACACGTTTCAGCCTAAACTTGGCTACCTTCCCATAAACGCTGCCGTAACCAGTAAGGCCGTTTTCATCTACCTTCAAGGACCAGCCATTCTGACCATAGTTGATTGAACCATCGTAAAGAGAGGCTCCTTTCGCCAAATGATAGGGATCAGCGCGGCGGTCCAGGTTTTGCACGAACTTCACGTCATAAACACCTACATCCACATTGATGACCTGAGCCGATAGGGTGGGGTTTATATCCTGATAGGACTTGTCCGGTGCGGCGTACCACTCACCCACATAGTTGCCCATGAGCTTGAGATCGGCCTCGGCAATATCTGTCCAGTCAGCGCCAGTCAGAGCAGAGTTTATTCCGGCCATAAAGAGCCAGAGGGTGATTAGAGTGGGGATAATTTTCTTTCGCATGATAAAATTTCTGATCGGTAAAGCGTGCAAGTTAGTGCCCGTGCCCACGGAAACCAAGTTCTTTTGCGTCGTTTTCCAAACAATCGCCTCAAGAATTGTTACGCCATTTAGCGTTACCCTAAATGGCGTAGTTTTTTGGCTTGATTGTACGCTACTCAGCGTTACGCTAATCGGCGTAACAATGAAAAATCCATTCACATTCGGAAGAGTTGTAGACGGTAAGGACTATTGTCCCAGGCCGGAACAAGAAGCCTTGCTAACCCAATCCATACGTAGCGGACATAATGTCGCTGTCATTGGTCAGCGCCGGGTAGGAAAAACCTCGATCATTCTCAGAACAGCGAATGCCCAGCCAGGAGCGCATTTGCTATATGTAGACCTGCTGGCGGTGAACACCGTAGCGGAGATCGGCGAGCGCATTGGGCGAGCCTATATAAAACTTGGACACGTCAATGGGTTTTTACAGAACGCGATGAAGTTATTTGCAAAACTCCGGCCCTCCTTGAGCTTCGACCCTCTCACCGGAACGCCTTCCGTAGGCCTTTCCGTAGAGCGGTCCCAATCCATGCAAACCCTGGAGGACGTGCTGGATCAGCTGCTGGAAGGCCACAAACGTGATCCGTTGGTCGTGGTATTTGATGAATTCCAAGATGTTTTGAGAGTAGAGGACCCTCAAAAAGCCCTGGCTCTGATGCGCGGAAAAATCCAGCACCATGGAGACCTTCCCTATATATTCTCGGGAAGTATCCGAAACAAGATGCGCACCATTTTCAACGATCCTGACAGTGCCTTCTTCAAAAGCGCCATCACCTTGGAACTCGAGCCGCTTAACGTAGAGCAGTTTGAATCCTTTCTCCGAAAACACTTCGAAAGCGGTAAGCGAACAACCGACCCAGATCTCTTCCAAAACATTGCAGACCTAGGGATTCAGATAACCGGAGATGTTCAACAGCTTTGCTGGGCCTTATGGGAAGCGAGCGAGCCAGGGGACATAGTCGACAAAAACACTATTACCAAAGCGCTAGAACGGATCTTTACCCTGGAACGAATCAGCTACGAAGACACCGTGTCCGAACTGACGGATGTTCAAAGACGCTGCCTCGTAAGCTTGGTGAAAACGGGCGGACAGTCGATTCACTCCAAGCTGTTTAAAGAAACAAGCGGAGTGGCCCAATCCAGCTCAATTACCAAGGCAGTGAACCGACTTGTAGAAAGACGTATCGTCTACAAGCATCGCAAAACCTACCAAGCGGCCAATCCGTTCTTTGCGGTGTGGCTTAGCCAGAAAGAATATCTCTAATTCGATCATATTAGATTCCAATTGAGAAATTGGCAGAGTGCGGAACAGTCGAGCCAATTGAAACGTACGGTACAGCTAGAAGCTGTGGCCCTACCAATTTCACAAATACCTACTCCGGGTAGGGCTATTGCGTCCCCGCAATGCTGTCTTGAAATTAAGGCAGGAGATCCCCAATAACCATTATGTACAAAAACTAAGCCTCCTTCAGGCTCGCTTCCCAGGCGAGCATCACTTTCTTGCGCGGTAGTCCCCACCGATAGCCGCCGAGGTTACCGCCTTTGCGAATCACCCGATGACAGGGAATAAACCAGGAGATAGGATTGTCACCCACAGCACTGGCAACCGCTCGTGTCGCCGTTGGCCGGCCAATAGCTTCAGCCAAACTCGAATAAGTACACAGCGAGCCCGAAGGAATTTCTAGCAATGCTTTCCACACCTGTACCTGAAAGTTGGTACCTCTTACAAACAGTGGAAGTTTCTTCCCCCAAGCAGAAAGAGGCTTGAACAATTGTTTGGCAAAAGGTGCAGCCCTGGAATCGTTTCTTTCGATACGCGCGAGGGGCCAATACTCTTCAATCGCTTGCTTTGCCAGCTGCTCACTCAGCTCAGGTAAAAAGAAAGATCCGCAAAGACCACGATCACAAACCGCAAGCACCACGATTCCAAACGGGGTAGGGCTCATACCAAATTCGATGGTTAGGCCAGCCCCACCAGCTTTATACTCCCCCGGAGTAATGGATTCCATGCTTACAAACAAATCATGTAGCCGCCCCGGCCCCGACAAGCCGCTATCCAAGGCTGAATCTAAGACAGATTGATTCTCATCCAACCGGGACTTCGCGTATTCAAGTGTCAGATACTTCAAAAACTGCTTCGGAGATATCCCTACCCATTTTTTAAAAACACGTTGGAAGTGGTCCGGACTCATACCAGCCCGCCGGGCCAATTCGTCCAAACCCGATTGGTCCTGAAAATGATCTCCCAAGTGCTGAATGATAGTTTCTATCTGTTCGTAACGCATCACAGAAAACACGATAGCAAATCGACCATCATCGAATCCACCCGATTCTTGCGAAATTGTTAACTCACTTGTTACTCATTCGCCACGAGCCTGAAACTAAGACCTGTTAAACTGGAAACTATAAACCTGAAGCAGTTAGAGCATTTTAGTTATAAATAGTCGCAGATTCAGGTAGGGAGGTTGTTGATGTCGTCACTGAGTTCCTCGAAACGCCGTAAACCGCCGATTCCAAAACGGCTCGCTCGGCGATCGAGCCCTACCAATTTCAGGGAGATTGCGACCGCCAATGGTTAAAATTCTCTAGGGAGCAAATAATGCCCATAAAAAAGCCCCGACTCGTTTCCAAGCCGGGACTTCTATTTGAATTGGTTAGAACGAAGCGATAAATCGCCGATTAGTTCTAGTCTAGTAGTCTAAATATCGTACTGAGGACGTGGATCCTTTGGCCAATCGAGGTGGTAGAACTTACCACGTGGCTCATCGGTGCGTTCGTAAGTGTGTGCACCGAAGAAATCGCGCTGCGCCTGAAGCAAATTGGCAGGCAAACGTGCCTGACGATACCCGTCGTAGTAGGAGAGCGCAGATGCAAAGGTTGGAATAGGAATTCCATTCAAGCTTGCAGAGGCAACAACCTTGCGCCAGTTGGACTGGGAAGAATTGATCTCACCCAGGAAGTATGGATCGAGTAACAAATTCGCCAGGTCAGCATCACGGGCGTAGGCCTCTGTTATTTTTTGTAGGAAGCGGGCACGAATGATACAACCTCCACGCCAAATCTGGGCAATTTCGCCAAAATTCAAGGTCCAGTCGTATTCATTCTGAGCTTCACGCATCAACTGAAAGCCTTGGGCGTAGGAGCAAATCTTGGAGCAATACAGGGCATCGTGAATCGCTTTGATAAACTCGTCCTTGTCTCCGTCAAAAGAGGCTTCTGGTCCTGTTAGAATCACGGATGCAGCTACGCGCTCTTCTTTCACTGCGCTGAGGCAGCGGGCAAAAACCGCTTCTGCAACCGTCGGTGCAGGAACACCCATATCCAGTGCATTCGCTGAAGTCCATTTGCCGGTGCCTTTTTGACCAGCGGTATCGAGAACGATATCGACAAAAGCCTGTCCAGTAACCGGATCGTTTTCCTGAAGAATGTCGGCAGTGATTTCGATAAGGAAGGAATCCAGAAGGCCTTCATTCCATTCGGCGAAGGCTTTTCCGATATCTGCAGCCTCCATGCCTAAAAGGTTTTTCATGAGGAAGTAAGCCTCGCAGATCATCTGCATGTCACCATACTCGATGCCGTTGTGTACCATCTTCACATAGTGACCGGCACCATTAGGACCTATGTAAGCTGAACATGGAAATCCGCCTTCAATAGGTTTGCCGGGCTCCGCTCCTTCGAGAGGCTTGCCGGTCTCGGGATCTACTTTGGCAGCAATCGCTTGCCAGATAGGCGCTAAATGTTCCCAGGATTCAGGATCGCCACCGGGCATCATAGAAGGACCAAAACGGGCGCCTTCTTCTCCACCAGAAACTCCAGACCCTACAAATCGTAGGCCTTTTTCACTGAGTTCTTTTTCGCGGCGAATCGTATCAGTCCACTTGGCGTTGCCGCCATCGATAATGATATCGCCTTGGTCGAGTAAGGGGATCAATCCGCTAATAACGGCATCCGTTGGGGCACCGGCTTGCACCATGATAACGATTTTACGTAGGCTGCTTAGTGAATTCACAAACCCTTCCAGGGTTTCTTCGCCAACCAAACCTCCCGGAGTATCGGGGTTTGCTGCAACGAAATCCACCATTTTGGAAGTGGTTCGGTTGTAGACCGAAATTTTAAAGCCGTGGTCGGCGATGTTAAGTGCAAGGTTCTGGCCCATGACGGCCAGCCCAATGAGACCAATATCAGATGAGGCTTCAGACATATTCAAACTCCTGTTTAAAATTGAGGTTGGAACCAAACAAAGCGAAATTCACAAAGCAAGAACGAAGCCCGTATGGAGCGGTAAAAACTGAAAACAACCAGGTTTTATACCCCAAAATAGCCAATCAGGTCTGACCAGATGTATCCTCGTCGTGGCAAGCAACCCAGTAGCTTTGGCCCGAATCGAGGTTTTCGCGTTTCCAAATGGGGACCCGACTTTTGGCCTCATCAATGATGTAGCGAGCCGCATCAAAAGCATCTCCCCGGTGAGCAGATATAACGCCGACCCACACAGCAACTTCCTCAATATTCAACGAACCAATGCGGTGAACACACTGACATTCGAGCAGGTCAAACCTCGCTCGTGCTTCGGCAAGGATTTTTTCGCCTTCGACTTCTGCAAGGGGTACATAGGACTGATAATCCAAGCCTTGAACGGAGAGCCCTTCATTGTGATTTCTGACCCGACCTTCAAAGGTGACAACCGCTCCACCGGCTGGATTTTCCATTCGTTGACCAAGTATACGGACATCAATGGGCTTTTCAGTTATAGTGAACATGATACGACCGATTTCTCATCCGAGAAGATAGTGTGAGCAAGCCTATTTGGAAAGTATTGGAAAAAGGATAAATTTATGTCTGCATCGCTCTTTTACTATCCTTGATCTGTATGATCCGAAACTCTCCATGGCATTTCCTCACCTCGCGCCGCAGCTTTTATATTATAGCGGGGGTTGGCTTCATCTTTAAATACTGGCTCGTCCTCGGTGAAGAAATTGAGCCATTTTACCGACCGGCAGATGACCTGAACTACGTTATATTGGCTAAATCGTGGTACTGGTGGACCGAATACAATGCCTGGTCATTTCTCAGGCCTCCAGTATATCCTCTTTTTCTTGGCCTCGTTAATGTGTCAGAAGTCCCCTTAAGAATCGTACAGGAACTACTGCTCTGTTGGGCTACTTTTTTCCTCGTAAGTCGATTTAGAAAAAGCGGACTAAACGCGACGATCAGCGGGGTGGTTTACGTTATTATGATTCTGCACCCTGGTTGGTTGCTCCTGGCGAATCGGACATTGCGCGAGTGTTTTTACACGTCCCTCTTGATGATTTTGATTGCTCAACTAGTGCCATTGGCCAACCGAAAATTCATGTCGGTACAGTGGTACTATCTCATCCCGACAGGAATTACTTCGGCTCTCCTGTGGTATACACGTGAAGAATCTATTTTGATTGCAGGACTACTTGGGGCATTTGTTGTGACCTTCTGGTTGGCAAAGCAGGAACTTCCCAGGCTCAAACCAACGGTTAGGCAGCTAGGGTGGGTACTCCTGGGATTTGCCGGTCCCATTCTTATCGCCAACCTAGCTATTCGTTCGGCGAACTATGCTGCCCATGGATTGTTTATCCCACACGAGTTCTCCGGGGTCGCTTTCAGTACCTTGCAGAAAAGGTTGATGCAAATTAAGCCTGAGCAATCCAAGCCATGGGTAAGTGTTGAGAAAGAATCATTAGAGAAGGCGTATGAGGTTAGTCCAACCCTGGCATCTATTCGTGAGGCGCTTTCAGAACGAGTTGGGCCGCGTTGGGCAGAAGCTACTATTGGACAAACAAACGATTCTGAAGAAATCGCGGGGTCTGCCATTTTCTTCGCATTAAGAGAGGCAGCCATGGAGGAAGGCATTCATTCGGATGCAATTGCCGCCGATGCATTCTACCGCAATATTGCCCAAGAACTAGAGGCAGCCTTCAAATCCGGACAATTACAAAAACGCTTTACATTGAGTGGTTACCTTGACCCAGAATTCACTGATTATATTCGGAGGCTTCCTGCCGGTTTGGTTCATACGCTTGGTTTTTCATGGCGCCCATTGAAGGATACCGATATCCGGGTTTATTATCCGCGCCACAACGTGTTCAATACCCTGGATATCTACGACGAAGTTGCTAACCGGCGCCAATATCTGTCCAACCGAAAAGTAAATTCGATTCGCGGCTGGGCGTTTTTAGAGGGTAAAGAAATTACCCATGTCGCCGTCCTCGATCACAATGGTATTGAGTTGGACGCGACTGCCGAGATACATGACCGACCGGACGTAGTCGCCGCATACCCAGATAGTAGTCCACCACAAAAAAGCGGTTTTTCAATTTCCCTACCAAAAGCTGACTATCCGAATTGGGACGTTAAAATAGTTTTCACAACTTCAGATGGTAGCTCAACCAGTATGCAAGCAAATCGGCTATTGGAACTTGGACAAAAACAAACTAACGCTGAAGACGGAACCCTGTTACGCGTGACAGTCGATGAACTCAAAACTGGCAAAAAAGATTTTGCAATTCATGAGTCTATTCAAGCTTGGCTGTGGCGATACCACGGAAAGTTTCACCTGATTTTTGGAGGACTCGCGGTGCTTGTTTTGCTTTCACGCTATGCTCTATTTAAACCTCACGCCAAGGCAAGACACTATTACCGTTGGATTATCTTCATTAGCCTGGTTTTGGTATCCCGGTGGTTGCTAATCACGCTCATGGATATTTCTTCCTTTAGAATCGACCTGCGATACATTTTCCCAGCGGTAGTGTTGTTGCCGCTTTTATTTGGACTGATATTCCAAGAAGCACTTACAGGATTCAAAGCCAAACAAGCTCGTTGGTAGTCAAACCATCTATGGAAGAAACCGAACAATGTCGTATCTGTAATTCTGCTACAAAGCTCAAATGGGACTCCAATGTCGATGAAGCATTGAGCAGCGATTCATTTGCAATCACGGATGCTCACTATGGGAAAACAAGCGCAGTTTACGAATGCATAGAATGCGGATTTTACCAATGCAGCGATTTACCAGAGGTCTTATCTTATTACCAGGACTTGGAGGATCAGGCTTATGAACAAGGTAGAAAAGAGAGGCTTTTACAATCCAACGCACTCCTGCGAGAATTGAAGAAATTAATCACTTCGGGTAGACTCCTTGATGTGGGTGCTGGCTCGGGAATCTTAGTCGAAGCAGCCATAGCTGCGGGGTACAAAGCTGAGGGAGTTGAGCCTTCGAATTGGCTTCAGGGAGAAGCGGAGAAGCGAAACCTTCCAGTCTCCAAGGGTATTTTGAGCGATATCAGCCATGAACGTTCATTCGATATTATCACCCTCGTAGATGTTCTTGAACACGTGGTCAATCCACTCACTTTACTAAAAGACATCCGGACCCGCTTGGCTAAACAAGGCTTTGCATTGGTAGTCACACCGGATTGTAACTCATTCTTTGCAAAATGCCTTGGCCGAAGATGGTGGCATTATCGGGTAGCACATGTCGGGTATTTTAATCGAGAAACTCTTAAGAAATCTTGCCATCTCTCAGGACTGGAAATCGTTGGCCAGAAACGCCCTGGATGGTTCTTTACGATGGATTATTTGTGGGTAAGGGTGATGCAGTATTTACCGACCTGGATGCGTATAAAGCCCATGAACTGGATGTCCCGAATTACAGTGCCAATCAACTTAGGTGACTCGCTCCTTGTCATTTTGAAACATCAGGAATCTTTTTCGAATGGAAGTCGCTAGACCAATAGATTACTATCGCGTTGCAAGAATCGACCATTGGGTTAAGCAATTGTTTGTGCTACCGGGTGTCGTGCTTGCCTGGGTCTTAGCCCGACCAGAAATACCGCCCTTAGGCGAACTTGCTCTCCCCATCGCCATCGGACTACTCGCTACCTGCAGTGTGGCATCTGCGAACTACGTTTTGAATGAATGGCTGGATGCCTCCTATGACCGTCATCACCCACTGAAATCGCAGAGACCGTTCGTGGTTCGCCAACCAAAAAAAACAATAGTTCTTTTGGTTTATTTCCTATTGGCTGCAGTGGGGCTTGGGTTGAGTTCTCTGGTTAACTCCTCGGTTCTATGGGCTCAGGTTGTTTTGATTATCAGTGGATGGACCTATAATTTAAAGCCGATCCGCACAAAAGATATTCCATTTGTCGACGTACTAACAGAATCCATCAACAATCCCATACGCTTCCTTATTGGATGGTTCGTTGTAACGGATCCCATAATTCCTCCAAGTAGTGTATTGATCGCTTATTGGATGGGAGGCGCGTTCCTGATGGGAATTAAACGCTATGCCGAATACCAAACCGTAAAGACGATGGAGGGCAGTGAGGCGCTTTCGGCTTACCGAAAAGTGTTTAACACTTATACGGGCGATCGGTTACTGGTATCATCATTTTTCTACGCACTTCTTTCAGCGTTCACAATGGCCGTGTTTCTAACTAAATATCGTATTGAATACTTGTTGTTGTTCCCTGTGTTGTCCGCCCTATTTGCAAGTTACTTACGCATAGCATTGAAGCCATCATCCAGGGCTCAGGCACCAGAGAAATTAATTCGAGAGAAGGCCCTTTGGCTAATCGTATTGGTGCTGATTGTGCTCTTCTCCATCTGTTCCTTTGTTGACATCCCTCAACTACACATACTGATAGATCCCAATCTCAGATAATTTTGTATTTATAAAACAATGACACCCAAAGGATTCTCCTGTTTAGGAAAACACATAGGCATTAAAGCTAAAAACAAAGACTTCGCCCTTATCACTTCGGACGTGGAAGCCAGTGTGGCGGCAGTTTTTACACGAAGTACTTTTTGTGGAGCCCCGGTTACTTTGGGCAAGGAGTTAATCAAACAAGGACGCGCCCAAGCCTTTTTTATCACGAGCGGTATTTCAAATGTCGCGACCGGCCAGGAGGGATTGAACAACGCGCGCACCGAAATGGAAGCCATCGGGAAAGAACTCGGGATCGAGCCAAAGCTTGTTCTTCCAAACGCAACAGGCGTCATAGGAGTTCAACTTCCCATGGAGAAAATTCTGGCTTCGATTCCAGGTAGTAAGGATGAGTTGGGTACAGCGAATTGGGAAGCGTGTGCCGAAGCGATCATGACCACCGATACTCATGCTAAATTAGTCAGAATGCAGGTGGGGGACGCGGTCCTTATTGGGATGGCAAAAGGAGCAGGGATGATCGAGCCTAACATGGCCACCATGCTATCATTTTGGGTAACCGATGCGGACATCCCAGCAGACATTCTTCAAGCCATTTTGAAACGGGTCATGGATAAATCCTTCAATCGCCTCAGCATAGATACCGATACAAGCACAAGCGACACGGTGGCTATCATGGCAAACGGCCAAGCCGGAAAAGTCGATCTCGCAGAATTTGAAGCCACTTTCCTTGAAGCCGCAGTTAATCTATCCAAACAAATTGTAGCCGATGGAGAGGGAGCAACGAAACTCATTGAAGTCGTTGTGTCTGGCGCTGTTGATGAAGAACAGGCCAGAGCTATGGCTAAATCCGTAGTTAACTCGCCATTGGTAAAAACCGCAGTCTATGGCGCGGACGCCAATTGGGGTAGGGTGGCTATGGCTTTAGGAAAGACCTTTGATCAGCGCTTGGATCCTGAAAAATTGAAAATATCCTTCGGTCAACATACGGTTTACAATAATGGCGCCCCTACCAATATATCAGATGATCCGGTCGAGAATTACCTCAAAAAAGCCAAGGAAGTTAATATTTCGGTCAATCTTGGAATCGGAAATTCCGAGGCCACCGTATGGGGCTGCGACCTGACAGAGGGTTATATCAAGATCAACGCATTGTATCGCACCTAGCCCGGATCGATCCTGGCTAGTTAACCGCCCGAGACAGGAGGGATAAAAACTACTTCGTCTCCATCCTTAAGTTCGGTTTCCCAAGAAATGAACGCTTGGTTGACCGAAACACGCAGAGCACCCTGGTCTAGAGTGAACCCATATTTGTTTTTCAGACCAGCGTATAAGGAAGCAACGGTTTGGGTTTCGATTTCGAGCTTTTCCTCTGACAGCCCACGCTGGTCCTGCAAAATTGCAAAGTAGTACAGTTGGATGGTCATATAGAGGTATCGCTGGTGAAATCACGTTTTCCACCTGTTTTGGAAATCAGACGCGTATCAACAATCCGAATGTCATGGGACAGAGCCTTACACATATCGTAGAGGGTGAGCGCCGCGACTGAAGCGCCGGTAAGCGCTTCCATTTCCACCCCGGTTTTGTGATCGGTCGTCGCGGAACAAAGAATTTTAACTCTTTGGTTTTCAAGAGGCTCGATATCAATCTTACAATTATCGAGTGGTAGAGGATGGCAAAGCGGAATAAGATCACTGGTCTTTTTTGCCGCCATTATCCCAGCCAAAATAGCCGTTTGAAACACAGGACCCTTTTTAGTCTGGATATCTCCTTCGTGCAATTGGGCCCAAATAGTATCAGTTAATTGCACAATGGATTGAGCAACGGCGGTCCGGCGATTTACCGATTTACCAGAAACATCCACCATCGATGGTTGGTTGGATTCATTAATATGGGAAAAATCAGACATAACGTGTCACCAAGGATAAAAGGGTGCAGAAAATCCCACTGGAAATTCATTTTGATCTCCAGGCAATTCAATAAAGCCGTCACTCAAGGCGAGACCGGCCAAGTCTCCCGAATTCTGGGTTGGAAGTGGTTGGACCTCCAAAACTCCTGAATCTGAATGAATAGCTTGAACAGGTAGAAACTGAGCAAGCGGTGACTTGAATGAGTATGCCTCTGTTAACATGGCCGATTCAGGCAATACTTTGCCTAGTCCGGCCATTATAGAAATTGAAGAAGCCGCATAACGATAAAAACAGGTCAATGTTGAATTAGGATTTCCGGGCAAGGCAAAGATGGCAGTTCCACCCGTTGAGGTTCCAAACCAAAGGGGTTTTCCAGGGCGCTGCTTAACCCACTGAAAGTGTTTGTTCGCCCCTGCTTCAAGGAGCAAATCCTGGAGAAAGTCGTACTTACCTTTTGAAATGCCGCCGGAAAATAGGAGGACATCCGTATTTTCAATCAGGTCCTTCAGGCGATTGGCAATCACCGCCCGATCATCTGGAAGATGGTCCAGTTTGATATTCACAGGAATTGGTAAACCGTCACAAGCAGCTTCCAGAGCGTAGGCGTTCGATTTGCGAATTTGAAATGGAGATGGTGTCTCCTCGACTCCCACCAATTCGTCGCCAGTGGATACAATGGTTATATTCGGCTGCGGGCTAACTTCTAGCTCGGCGTAACCACAGGTGGCAATGACTGCGATTTCTTTGGCGGACAAAGGTTGCCCCGGTGTAAGCAACAAATCGCCCTCGCTATTATCGAAACCTCGATTGTGGATAAATGAGTGCTGTTCTGGCAAGTAACCAGCTTTCAAAGTAAACAAACCAGCTTCTTCAATAACTTCCTCGACGGGGATAACCGTATCGCATCCCTTTGGCAGAACAGCCCCTGTCATAACCTCAAAACAGCCAGACTTATTCTCCAAAATTTGCGCTTCGATTCCGGCTCTTTGGATTCCTTGAGATTTGAAAGGCCCCGCTCGGCAATCTTTGAAAGAAATGGCGATACCATCCATCATCACTCGATCAAAAGGTGGAAAATCTCGATCGGCCATAATCGGCTGTCTCAAAATACGACCATAAGCCTGATCGAAAGGTACTATTTCAGACGGTAGAGGTCGCAGATGTTTTTCAATTATTTGATCGGCTTCTTGCGGAGTAATGGCATCCATAGTTTAAAGTAATCTGGCTTAATCATACTAATGGGCAAAAGAAAACAAGCCCTAGTTGAGCTGATCCGGTTTGGAACAAATATTTTACCTGCCCGTCATTATCTGTATTACTCAAAGGTTAAAACTCATGAAAGATGTCAGAGATACCTTAGGAAGAACTCTGCGAGATTTGCGAATATCCGTAATGGATCAGTGTAATTTTCGGTGTTCCTACTGCATGCCCGCAGAGGTGTTTGGCCCGGGTTACGCGTTTCTCAAAAACCAGGAGCTGCTGACTCCGACGGAGATCATCCGCATGGTTGAGGCGGCGGTGGAGTTGGGTGTAAATAAAATCCGCATCACCGGAGGAGAGCCTCTATTGAGAAAGGAAGTAGCTTCAATTGTGAAACGTATTTCCGATTTAAAAGCCGTGGAGGATATTGCGCTCACAACTAATGGTTGGCTGCTTCCTCGGTTTGCCGAAAAATTAAAAGAAGCGGGGTTACACCGAATCAATCTGAGTCTGGATTCATTAAACGAGGAAACATTCCGGAGCATGAATGGCCGTAAGAAGTCCGTTAAGGGGGTGCTAGAAGGTTTGGACGCTGCCTTGGAGGTTGGGCTGCCCGTGAAGGTGAATATGGTGGTAGAGAAGGGTGTCAATGAACAAGATATCGTTCCGATGGCGCGCTACTTTCGAGACAGGCAGATTACCTTGAGGTTCATCGAGTATATGGACGCTGGTAATCATCATCACTGGCAACAGGAGGCAGTAATTCCTGCCAAAAAAGTGGTTGAAATTTTGCATAAAGAATTTCCACTCGAACCCGCTGACCCCAATTACCGGGGAGAAGTCGCCAAACGTTATCGATATCTTGATGGGGCAGGGGAAGTAGGCGTAATCAGCTCCATTTCACAACCATTTTGCAGCGATTGCCACCGAGCCAGATTATCGGCGGATGGGAAAATTTATAAATGCCTCTTTTCGTCATTGGGCACCGATTTCAAGTCGGTGTTGCGCGAAGGAATTTCCAAGGAAGACCTGGTAGCGTTGCTGGCAAAACTGTGGACAGGCCGAGATGATCGTTATTCGGAAATTCGCAACCAGATCAACCCGGACACTCAAGACCCTAAGGTGGAGATGTCCTACATCGGTGGATAAAAAGCCGAATTAACCCTCATCAGCTTCGTTTAATACGAGCCGGGTCTGCCAAAATAATTTAGCATCCAAATTTCCTTCCAGACGCGGTATCTACCTTCCCAGGAAATTTTCCCGTATTCTTCACGCAGGTTAATTGGGTTGAGAAAACCCATCTCGGTATTAACGCGTTCCACCAAGGTCGATTGCTGATCATTCACGTCGTCGATCGCATCTTCATCCCAGGAAACAAAGATCTCTTTTGTGTTTTGCAATCGTTTTTGGTGACTTCGATAGAGCCGCAAAAAAGTTCGAACAAGCGGTCGGCGTTCCAGATACCAATTCTCAGGGTAAAATCCACCAAATGGGAGAAACATGTTATCGGTAACATAGCGGGACCCCTCGACCGTCATCGAAAGAATGGTGAAACACATTGAAACCGTACCGTTTCTTTGGGGAACAAAGAGAACTTGAATCCGTGTTTTGTCGTCTACACTTTGGTATACATGCATGCGCAGAGTTGTTCCTGGCATCAGCTCAGCTTTCAGTGAACAAATCGACTTATAGGATTCCTTTTTAAGCCATTTACGAATAGCCAAAAACCGCTTTTGTGCAGGCCACTCCTCGCCTTGAGGGTTTTTAACAAAGTTGGGAAAGAGTGGAACGCTGCTGTTACTCACAGCCTTAATGACCACCCAATGGTAAATAGTTTCGACCAGGAACCAACAAAGAAAGAAGGCGGTGAAGAGAACCCAAAACGGTTTCTCAAACACTTCTGAGGTGAAAGAAAAGTAAGCGGCAGCGGTTGAAAAGGTTAACCAGCGAAGCCAGCGATTAAGGATGGAGACTATGAGCGAAGTATTTCGTCCACCGATCCAACTAAGGATTAAGGTACCGGCTAACATAAAAGGTAGCAAGAGATCGTACCACTGGGCATCTTCAGGTATAAGTTCCATAGAAATCTTTAGACTTCGAGAAGCAGTGCAGGTTCAGGCACTTTTCAAGAGATTAATCTCAACCGAGATTTGTTCTTAAAAATTAATTGAGTCTCAAGGGCATGATTACGCAGAGAAAACTCTCCAATGTTCGGAAAACTCCTGGGCTAAGCTCATCTTTAAATTCAAAAAATATTTCATCCTTCGTGAGGCTTTTCAAAGGATCCATCAGGAACTGAGGATTGAAAGCTATTTTAACTTCGGCACCTTCAAATGGAATTCCACCTAACGATTCATGAGATTCACCCAGCTCGGGGCTAGAAGCAGAAATCTCCAACTTGTCGTTGTGGATCTTTATGGTAACTGAGTTATTTTTGTCAGTCGTGACCAAGGCTGCCCGATGAATACAATGCAACAAATCTTCACGACCCACCTTTATGCGATGGTGGGTCTCTTTGGGAATGACCTGTTGGTAATTCGGGTAATTGCCCTCAACGATTTTGGAAACAAGGTAAATGTGGTCTTTCAGACCTTCTTTTTCTTCATCCGTGCTGATTTCGAAAGCTACCTGTCGATCATTGAATGAAATTTTTATCTCTTCGGCCTGTCCGAGAAGACGCAGCAACTCAGCAACCGTCTTGGCAGGAAGGATCAGTTTTCCAGCATTGGCTTCGGTCACTTCGACTTCTTCGCTGATAAGCGCTAGTCTTCGACCATCTGTAGCCACTAAAGTTAGCTTTCCATCTGAGAAATTAAAATAAACACCGTTCAGAATGTAGCGGTTTTCATCCGTCGATTGTCCATAGGATACAGACTTCAACATGGAAGCTAAGGTATCTTGGGATAGGATAAACTGGCGATCATCGCTAAAGGAAGGAAGCGGAGGAAATTCTTCGGGTCCAATTCCATTAATGCGGAAAATCGATCCTCCTGAAGAAATCTCAGCCCGATGACTCGAGGTGGATTCTACTTCAACATCCAGATTTGGAAGTTCACGAATGATAGTGGCAAGCTTCCGGACGGGAAGGGTGATACCTCCAGCAGTTTCGACCTGAGCCTCGATTCGACATTGGATGCCCATATCGAGATTCGTCGTGGTAAATGAAATGTACCCCTCGTTTGCTTCAATTAGCACATTGCTGAGAATAGGCATGGTAGCCCGGGTTCCTACGACATTGAGGACCTGTTGTAATCCACTAGAGAAATGGTCTCGGTTAATTTTAAACTTCATGTAGACGATCGAACTTTTTCTGGGTTATTAGACGAAATATATAATATATAAAGTAAATTAAAATAAGTATTCTTATTATTATATCCTGTTAGTAAATCAAACAACTATCTAAGTGCTTGGTAATTAACTATTGAGCCACTAAAAAAGAAGACAATAAGGCTGTTAATTGGTCAAAAGTTATTACGGTAATTCACAAAACAAGCAAGTTATTCGATTTTGTTCAGAAAAGATCCTCAACTATTCACAGGGTTATCACTAGCCTTAGATTTGCGAATTTTCAACCGCATTCTTAAATCCAAAAAGATGCCATAAAAGATGTAGCCTAAGAATATTAGGGCTATCCCTACTTCCCGAACCATCGCAAGAATGGAAACAACCACGATGACCAGAATGAATGAAGTAAACTTGAGCCGCGTGGTCCAATCAATGTGCTTGAAGCTCGGATAACGAATTGAGCTAACCATCAAAAAGGCGATTAATATCATCAAGGCAGGCAAGAAAATAGCCAAACCCCGGACCCCAAATTTGTTCATCATAAGAACAAGCGATGAGATCATGCCCGCTGCAGCTGGCGCCGGAAGCCCGATAAAATCCTTTGTGGCAGTGAATTGACTTTCCTCCATCAATGGATGGGTGACCACGTTGTAACGGGCCAGGCGAACACTAACACAGAGCAAATAAATAAAACCTATTAACCAACCAATCTTACGAAAATAAGCTTCATACTCAGGAGATAGAATTAAAAAGAACACCATCAATGCTGGCGCCATTCCGAAAGAGACCACATCTGCAATTGAATCAAACTCTTTTCCAAAGAGCGACTCTCTCCCACCCAGACGAGCAAGGCGTCCGTCTAAGATATCAAAAACCACGGCCGCAAGAATGAGCCAAACAGCTTGGGTATACAGCTCTTCTGGAGATTTACCCAACTCATCGGCTGAAAACTTGGCCTGGATACACCTGATTACAGCCAGAAAACCGCAAAACAAGTTAAACGCGGTCATCAAATTGGGGAGAAAGTAAATTTTACTGGCTTGATCAGGATCCGTATACTTCGAATCCGTTGGTGGCTCATTCATATCGAAAATTATTTCCTCAGACTTTCGAGATATTTCCAAAATGATTGGTGCTGCTCAATTGCCTGTTCTTCTTTAAATGGTAATTTGGTCCTGAAAATAAAATCAGCCATCGAGTTTTTATCCAAGATAACGTGGCTGAAAAGAATATCATTTTTGATCTCAAAATAAATGCGAAATTCGCCGGCCCTTAATCGATAGTAGGTGCTTCCGTTTCGCGAAATACGGCCTAGTCGGTCGTCCATGTCATGCAGATCTCTGGGCGTAAGATCGGTGATACTCTCTACAAGCTCCATTTGGCTCAATGTATCCAGTTTATTGAGCTCGTTCATGCTCTGATCGCTGAAAGTTACCTGATACATAGTTGAATGAAGAAGGCTGAGAGCATTTCAGGCCCTTGTCACTCCGCAAGATAAATGTCCGAGGCTGGCTGACATAGAAATTAGGAAAAAAAGAAGCCGGCAGCACCTCTCGGGCTACCGGCTCTATCTCATCCTATCAACTCTGAGTTCCTCAAAAGTTAGTTGATTTCACCGAAGAAAATTTTTCGCTCCCGACCTTTGGGTCTGTGTGTCGACCGGTGTGAGTTGGTTGCTTGAACTCTTAAAAATCATGGAACCAACCAACTCAACCAAATGGCTTTCGACAAATCCTGTCTTTTTTTTGAGACCATTTACCAATCATTTTACATTTACCCTTAGTTTAGTATGAATTC
>Ga0209403_10001355_pt1 | contig 32096 bp, 33 predicted proteins | sample ArcticOcean_MG_C_8_FD_187440 | JGI IMG/M metagenome (GOLD analysis project Ga0209403, IMG submission 187440) | Marine microbial communities from western Arctic Ocean - ArcticOcean_MG_CB11_86 (SPAdes) (version 2) | ecosystem: Environmental > Aquatic > Marine > Oceanic | place: Arctic Ocean...
TGAATGAATTCGTCCAAAAATCCCTGAGCGACTGGCAAGACTATTACGAGAAAAAATTCGCTGCCGTTATTGCTGTTCGGCAACCTAAGTTGGATGTCAGCGCCGCCGAGCTTGCCGAAACCATTGTCGCGCTATTCGAGGGCGCCTTTATCCTTGCCCGATCTGGCAAGAAACCCGAGTTAATCAGCCGTCAGTCGCGCATATTTCGCGGCTATGTAAAGCTGCTGTTTGACGATCAGTCGGCCGCCGCCTAACGCCGAAAAGACGGTCCTTTTCGCCTTCATGACACAGGCATTAAAATCTTTCTTCCTGCTCGCTTGGCAGGGCGATGGCAGGCCCGTAAACTGCCCCTTCTAAAAAGCTGTTTCCGCTCGGGAGGGCGGCGTGAAAGAGGGTACTGGTCACGATCTATAAAATCGGTGCCTGCGCTTTCCACGCCTCTGATCCCACGCCATGCCCGCCACAATGCGCCTGTAGTAGTGCGCCTGTGGTTAAGAACGTAAGAAAAAGGGAATCATGAAAAAAGTTCTGATCGCCAATCGCGGCGAAATTGCCTGCCGCATTATCCGCAGTTGCCGCACCCTCGGCCTGGCCACGGTGGCGGTATATTCCGAGGCGGATGCCAACGCCAAACATGTGACTGACGCCGACGAGGCCCTCGCCATCGGCCCCCCAGCCGCCAAGGAAAGTTACCTGGTCGCCGAAAAAATTTTGCAGGCAGCGCGTGACTCCGGTGCGGATGCGGTCCATCCCGGCTATGGCTTTCTCGCCGAGAATGAGGGCTTTGCCCGCGCTGTGGCCGATGCCGGCATGACCTGGATCGGCCCGCGCCCCGAAACTATCGCTGACATGGGTGATAAAGAGCGTGCGCGCATGTTGGCGCATGGCGCCGGCGTGCCGATCGTGCCCGGCAGTGGGCGTTTCATGCCGAATGATAACGCCGGCCTGCAAGCGGCCGGAGACGAGATCGGCTATCCGCTTCTGGCCAAAGCAACTGCCGGCGGCGGCGGCATTGGCATGAAACGGGTCGATGTGGCGGAAGATTTGATTGGCACCGTTGAAACAACCCAGAGCATGGCCGAGAAGGCGTTCGGCGACGGTGCTGTTTATCTCGAGAAGCTGATCGACCAGCCGCGCCATATAGAAATTCAGGTGTTCGGCTTTGGTGATGGCAGCGCCGTTCATATGTTTGAACGTGAATGCTCGATCCAGCGGCGCTTCCAGAAAATTATTGAAGAATCTCCCGCTCCCGGCCTGCCCGCAGAAACGCGCGATGCCATGGCTAAAGCGGCGCTGGCGCTTACCATGCAGGAGCGCTACCGGGGCGCTGGCACGATCGAATTCATCATGGCGCCGGACGGAAAATTTTTCTTCCTCGAGATGAACACCCGGATTCAAGTCGAGCATCCGGTCACCGAAATGATCACTGGTCAGGATCTAGTCGGCCTGCAGCTCCAATTGGCGCGCGGTGACGATGTCTCAAAATTGACCCAGGATCGCATTCCGGTGCGCGGCCACGCGATTGAATGCCGTATCTATGCCGAAAATCCGGCGAAAAATTTCCTGCCCTCACCGGGCCCGCTCGGCGTCTTTTCGCCGCCTGCGCAGGGCGGTGGCGTCCGCGTCGACACCGGCGTGCGCGAGGGCGATCAGGTGACATATTTCTATGATCCGATGATCGCCAAGCTAGTTACCCATGGGCCGGACCGCGATGCGGCAATCGAGAAAATGTTGGCGGCCCTCAATGAATTCCGTATAGAAGGCATCGTAACAAATATATCCTTCCTCAAGCGCATTCTGACCCACCCGGCGTATCTCGGCGGAAGGACGCATACCGGCTTTGTCACGGAACATAAGGCCGAGCTACTTAGCGAATAATACCCCGCCACAGGCGGATCGAGAGAGGCAACCTATGATATTTGATGAGCCAAATTTTTCGCCGGGCGGTGACCGTTACATTACGGTCGAGTTCGGCAATGAAATGAACCTTGAGCTTAATTTTAAGGCACAGGGCCTGGCCGGCGCCTTGCGTGAAGCCGGCACCAAGGGCCTGGTTGAATCGGCGCCCTGCTTCGCCTCGCTGCTGGTGCATTATGAACCACGCGATATTTCGTACGGCGATATGGTGACGGAACTCGAAAGCCTCATCAGCTCGCTCGGTTCGACCAACGATCTCGAGCTCGACAGCCGCCTCTTCACCTTCGAGACGCTCTATTTCGATCCCTGGACCAAGGAATGTATCGACGATTACCGCAAGAAAATTAATCCGGACAAGGAATATGATCCGGATTTCGTCGCCCGGCTGAATGGCCTGGAAGATCGCCACCAGCTAATGCGCGTCCATTCCGGCTCGGAATATTGGGTAGCCTCGCTCGGCTTCTGGCCCGGCCTGCCGTTTTTACAGCCGCTCGATCCGCGCGCCATGATCACCTGCCCCAAATACAATCCACCGCGCACCTGGACACCGCAAGGCGCGGTTGGCATGGGCGGCTCGGCCTCATCGATCTATCCGGTGGCGACGCCCGGCGGCTATCAACTGTTCGGCCGCACGCCGGTGCCGATTTGGGACCCCGACAAGCGCTTCGATGCCTTCGACGGCGATATCGTGCTGTTCCGCCCCGGCGACCGCATCAAATATCAACCGGTAACGCGCGACGCCTATGACGCTGCCGAGCGCAAGATCAAGGACGGCAGCTATATCTACAACATCGTCGAGTATCAGAAATTCTCGGTGCGCAATTACAAAATTTGGATCAACAAGCTCGATAAGAGCGAGCGGTTTTAGGAGAGATCGGGATATGTTGGAAATCATCAAACCCGGCCTGGAAACATCAATCCAGGATTTTCCTGGCCGCATCGGATATTGGGACCAGGGCTTTCCACCGTCCGGCCCGATGGATAATTGGTCGTTCCGCCTCGGTAATATTTTAGTTAGCAACGATGCCGGCGCGCCGGGACTTGAAGCCCAATTCATGGGACCGACCATCAAGTTTCAGAAGGATAGCGTGATCGCTCTCACCGGCGCCGATATGATGTCCAAATTGGACGGCGAGAGCATCGCCAATTGGCAAAGCATTGCCGTTAAGGCCGGCCAAACATTGGTGATGGGCCCGGCGATCAAGGGCTCGCGCGGCTATCTCGCCGTTAGTGGCGGCATTGATGCACCAAGCTGGCTCGGCTCCGCCTCAACCTTTCATAAGGCGAGTGTCGGCGGCCTCGATGGCAGCGCCATTCAAGCCGGCCAGGTATTGCCGGTCAAAGCGGGCTCGGGCAAGGCCGGGCGGCGGGTGAAAGATGCCTGCCAACCGCAATTTTCCAGCGATAAAAAATGGCAGATAGAAGCGGTGGCCGGACCCAACGATGATTGGATCGATGAGGCCGGCCATGCACAGTTCCTTGCCACTGAATGGAAGCTTGAAGCACGTAGCGACCGCACCGGCTACCGCCTCGACGGGCCGGACTGGACCTTCACCGAAAAAGCGACCGACAAGCCGCCGGAGAATGGTGTATTTCCGTCCAACATCATCGATCAGGGCTATCCGCTCGGCGCTATCAATCTCTGTGGCCAGAAACCGATTATTCTGGTAAATGACGGACCTTCCATGGGCGGCTTCATCTGCCCTTATACGGTGCCCTCGGCGGCATTTTGGAAGCTGGGTCAGATCAAGCCCAACGAATTCTTGTGTTTTAAAAAAATTAGCGTCGAAGAGGCCCAGGCCCTGCGTAGAACGCTCGACGATATGTGCAACGAAACATCTATTGAATCCTAAGAGGGAGACAAAAAATGGCTGAAAAAGTAATGACTCAGGCACCCGGCAATGTGTGGAAGGTGTTGGTCAAGGAAGGCGATAGCGTCAAAGCGGGCGATGAGCTGTTTATCCTCGAAGTGATGAAAACCGAAGTGCCGCATGAAGCAGAAAGCGCCGGCACCATCACCAAACTGCACATCGCCGAAGAAGACGCTGTCGACGTCGGCCAATTGGCGATTGAGATCGATTGATAGCCTGAGTTCTTTGGGAGGAGATTCATGGTGCGGGATTCGATACAACGCAGACTGGCGGCTATTTTGGCTGCTGATGTGGTCGGCTGGTAGCGCCTTATGGGCGCCGATGAAGCTGGCACCCTGGCGCAGCTGAAAGGCATCGTAAAGAGCTGATCGACCCCAAGCTGGCGGAGTTTGGTGGGCGCACCTGCCGAGCCCCCAACGGAATGGCTGATCTCTTATGGTGGGCGGCTCTACGATAATTGGGCCGCCGCTCAGGGTAAGAATTTACCCGAGGCAACCCACACCGCCTATCCCGCCTCAGGCAGCTGCGAAGGCAGCACCACATGGCGCTGCAAGGAATGCCATGGCTTTGATGGCCAGGCTATGAATTTTCGCTCTAAGGAATCGCCTGAATATCTCGGCACCGTGGCGGCGGAAGACCCCACCGAGCTGCTGCATAAAATCCGCCATGGCAACCCGGGTGACGTGATGCCCGCCTATCTCGTTTTGGCATGGATATCATCACCGACATCGCCGCCTACGCGCAAACTCTGCCAGCCGAATAAGCTATGTCAGCGAAAAGTAAAAAGGTGCTTTTCCGGCAAAGCCAATATTTAATATATTGATATTAAACAATAATAATAGCTTTGTTTTGAAATCCAGCGAATTCGTAAGAACTTCTGCATAGCGCCAAAAGGCGCTTCTGACTTGGCATTATAGCCGGAAACCAATCCCCGACCTAACCTTTCGGCGATGTCTCTTTGAGGCTCGGGCGGCGCACTGCCGCGTCATACCACAGGGAGAGGCGCGGCGCCTCATCGCGCCATTCTTCGCCGTGGCGAAACTCCAAATGGCCTAGGCCAACCACCGCACAAACTATATCCATGCGCAGCTTCTCTTGATTAAGCGCCTCGACCTGTTTCTCGAGCACCGCCACAGCGCGCGAAATACGCCCCTGATAGCGCGTCATCAGAATATTGCTTTGCTCATTATCTGGCAGCACCTGCTGCAAACGAAGCTGCACGCTGGCCTCGGCCAGGCCATGGCCGACCATCATCCGCGTGCGCCACAACCAACGCCCGGCCTCGGGGTAAAGCGTCGGCCCGGTGCCGATCGAATCAAAATATTCGCAGATCAAATGGCTGTCATGCAGCACCGCGCCATCATCCAGCACTAGCACCGGAATAAGCTTGAGCGGATTGATCACCGCCAATTCACCGGACTCAAACGGATTACACGCCTCTTCCTCGACAGCAATGCCATGCTCGCGCGCAACAATCGCCGCCTTGCGGCCAAACGGCGTGGTCGATCCAGTGTAAAGCTTCATGAATGTGTCTCCCTTATGGCTTTCGCCTAACCTAATTCCTCGAACGGATTTTCACCACCCGGATTTTCCACCTCAATAATCCAAATATCTGGATCGAAGCGGATTTCGCTTTCGAGGCGTTGCTCAATATCGACGTCGGGCAACCAGTCTTCGCCGCTCGAGCGCTGCCATTCAGTGCCACCTTCGAACGAGGTGACGCGAGAAAACAGGGCGGCGCTGCCGTCGAGGCGGTTGACCTTGACCAACAGCGCGCCGGCATCGCCGTCGCCGCGCCGGCGTAGCATGGCGGTAATCAACTTGCCCTCGCAATAACGAATGCCCGCCTGCACCAACAGGCCTGTTTTTAACCGTGGCTGCATTTTGTTTAGTCCCTCAGACGCCGGGCGCGCGCATCCGCGCGCTTGGCTACCTCGTATTAACTCGGGCGCGCAGTCGCGCTAGTTAAAAAGTGTCGCGCAAAGCTCTCCACTTGTTCGGGGCGATAATATTTGTTTGCGCACCGTATGGCCAATCCGAAGCTGCGCGGCTAGGTTCAACAACACATGACAAATGATTCAAAACAAGATGACAACGCCCAGGGCGACGCCGAACAGGGCCGTGCTGTAGCGGATACCCTGGCGGATTACGCCAGTGCGCCTGAGGCTTTCTGGCAGGGCACCCACGATCATGATGTGAGCCAAAATACTGCTGCTTTGCTCGGCGCTATTGAAGGCGAAGCGCCGTTTGCCATTCTTGATTTCGGCTGTGGGCCGGGGCGGGACTTGAAGCGCTTTACCGAGCTTGGGCATGCGCCCATTGGGCTCGATGGCACGGCGGAGTTTGCCGCCATGGCGCGCCAGCATTCGGGCTGCGAAGTATGGCAGCAAAACTTTATCGCCCTTGATCTACCGCCCGAGCGCTTCGATGGCGTGTTCGCCAATGCCTCACTGTTCCATGTGCCGAGCGCCGCCCTACCGCGCGTGCTCGGCGAACTTTATGCCACGCTGAAGCCGGGCGGGGTGCTGTTTGCCTCCAATCCGCGCGGTGATAATCAGGAAGGCATGAGCGGCGGGCGCTATGGCTGCTTTCATGACTTTGACAGCTGGCACGCCTATGTCAGCGCCGCCGGCTTCGCCGAGATCAGACATTATTACCGCCCCGAAGGCCAGCCCCGCGAGCGCCAGCCCTGGCTGGCAACCCTCTGGCGAAAGGGTCTTGCTTAAGATGAGCCCCTCAGAGGCCGGGCGGTCGCGCTAGTTAAGGGGGGTGATGCGTGAAACGCATCATTTTCTAATAAAAATTTAAGTAAGTTAGTAAACTGGGCACCTATTTATCTACAAAGCGGCACCACCAACCGGAACGCATAATGCGTTCCGGCAAGGGCGCCAAGCCAAACGCGCGGATGCCCGCGCCCGGCGCTTGAGGGACCAAACAAAAAGAGCGAAGCCACAAAAACCCACCCAAACGGCACCCCCATTCGGGAATACAGCCAGCATTCCGGCAAGGGCGACTGCCCGCCCGAGTTAATACGAGGTAGCCAAGAGCGCGGATGCGCGCGCCCGGCGCTTGAGGGACCGACAAAAGACCACTTGCCCCACCCTGCCGCGACGCTGTATATGCGCGAGCCATGGCCCCGCCTCTTCTTATCCTACGCGACATGAACATCCGTTTCGGTGCCCAGCCGCTGCTGGAAGGCGCTGAGCTATTCGTCTCGCAGGGCGAGCGTATTTGCCTGGTCGGGCGCAATGGCAGCGGCAAATCCACCCTTCTGAAGATTGCCGCAGGCGCGGTTGAGGCGGATGGCGGCGAGCGTTTTGTTCAGCCCGGTGCGACGCTGCGTTATTTGCCGCAGGAGCCCGACCTTAGTGAATTTGATACCGTACTCGCTGCCGTCGAAGACGGCCTCGGCCCGGGTGATGATCCACACCGGGCGCGCACGCTGATTGAGCGGCTCGGCCTCACCGGCAACGATAATCCGGCGCATCTTTCAGGCGGCGAAGCGCGCCGTGTGGCGCTGGTTCGGGCGCTGGCGCCATCTCCCGATATCCTGCTCCTGGATGAGCCAACCAACCATCTCGACCTGCCGGCGATTGAATGGCTAGAGGCGGAGCTTAAATCCTGCCGCTCCGCCCTGGTGCTGGTCAGTCATGATCGACGCTTCCTCGAGAATTTGTCGCGCACCACGGTATGGCTGAGCGACGGCGTGACCCATCGCCTCGATTGCGGCTTCGCCGAATTCGAGCCATGGCGCGATGATTTTTTGGAGCGCCAGGAGCTTGAGCGCCATAAACTCAAACGCAAGATCGCGGCGGAAACTTCGTGGCTGCACAAGGGTGTTACGGCGCGGCGCAAGCGCAATATGGGCCGCCTCAGAGCCTTGTTTGCGCTCCGGAAAACGCAGGCTGCGCAGCACGGAGCGCCAAGTACGGTAACCCTTGATGCCAGTCAGGCCGAGGCCTCAGGCAAGCTGGTGTGCGAGGCCAAGCATATTGCCAAGGCCTATGGCGGCCCGGCGCTGATCGATGATTTCTCCATTCGCATTCAGCGCGGCGCACGGATTGGCATTATCGGGCCAAACGGCGCCGGCAAAACAACTCTGCTCAATATTCTGACCGGCGCCGCACCGCCAGATGACGGTGCGTTTCGCCTCGGTCACAATTTGCGCATGGTCAGCCTTGATCAAAAGCGCGAACAACTCGATGGCCACGCCACTTTGCAGGATGCGCTCACCGATGGCGGCGGGCAGACCGTTGCAGTCAACGGCGTGGCACGCCATGTGGTCGGCTATATGAAGGATTTTCTGTTCCTGCCAGAACAGGCGCGCACCCCGGTGAGCGTGCTCTCCGGCGGCGAGCGCGGGCGGCTGATGTTGGCCCGCGCCCTGGCGCAGCCCTCCAATCTTCTGGTGCTCGATGAGCCGACCAATGATCTCGATCTGGAAACTCTCGACCTGTTGCAAGAGATGTTGAGCGATTATGACGGCACGGTGCTGCTGGTCAGCCATGATCGTGACTTTCTCGACCGGGTGGTGACCTCGGTGATTGCCGCCGAGGGCAAGGGCAAATGGATCGAATATGCCGGCGGCTATAGCGACATGATCAACCAGCGCGGCGGTGCTACAACGGCGGCGGCATCCGCCAGCGGAAAAAAGAACAAAAACCGCCAATCCGCAACAGCCGACACGGCCGCTGAGAAGGGCAATGGCAAGGCCGCCAGCAAACCTGCCGCCAAGCAAACTGCCAAGCTCTCCTACAAGGACAAATATGCGCTCGAAAGTCTGCCTGCGCGCATGGAAGCGCTGCAAAGCGAGATTGCCCAGCATAAGAAACTTTTGGCCGATGGCGGCCTGTTCAGTCGCGATCCGGAGGCCTTCGAGGCTGCGGCGAACGGCCTCAGCCAAGCCGAGGCGGAATTAGCGGCAGCGGAAGATCAATGGCTGGAATTGGAAATGGCGCGCGAGGCGAACAAGAGCGCCTGAGGCGGCAAATGACTGCTGCCGGTTTAGAGTAAATCTCGAGCAGGTGGAATCACCTGCGACATTGTTGTTGGTTAGTGATTTGCTTCAATTCCAAAAAGAAAGAGCATCTCGTGTGAACGCATGCGAACATGACATGCTCTAGGAAGCCTCCAATATGCGTGCCAGATCATCGTTGAAATTCTTACCGTGTTGAACAATCGCAACGTTGGCGGGAAAATTATTGAATTCTGAGCTAGTTTTATTGAGACTTGTGATAACAGCCACCGGAATATGGGCCGTTGTCTCCATACTGGCCAGGGCGCTAGCGAAGCCAACGCCGTTCATCACGTCCATGACGGCAGCGGAAATCACCAAATCAGGCGAAGCACTGGCGACGAACGGCATAGCTTCCAGAGCCGTGCTATAGCGCGTCACATTGCATCCATGCCCGTTTAACGCGCGCTCGATGATACTGCCAATGGTTTTGGAAGGCATGATCAGCAGAACCTCCTTACCGCGCGGCGCCTGCGCCTCAGCTTTGGTCGGGCGGAGCTTAGGCAAGCCGCTAATTATGCCGGCCGCATCATCAGGCGCCGGGTCTATCCCGCTTGAGACGATATCCTGTAGGCGCTGACAATATATTTCGATATCGCGCACGGTGTTTGCGCCCATGCTCTCCGTTTCAGCGAGATAGGCGTTAAACCGCTCTACGATCCGGGTGATTGTTGGAAGCCCGATCTCATCGCCCGCGCTCTTTAGGCCTCGGCATTGTTCGCGAATAGAAAGGAGTGTTTCCGCCGCCTCACTAACTGTTGTTTCATATTGCTCCAGCGCGTTTTCTATTTCCTCTAGACAATCCCGCGCTTCATCAAAAAACTCGATGCGCGTCATGTCCAGTACGCGGTCCCCATCTGTCTGCAAATTACCGAAATTTGTTGCCATGCCGCCTGCACCCGCTTTTGCAATTGAGAAGTAGCTAGCATCTACCAAACCCGCCACGTCACTACAGTGGCAAAACTCCGTTAACAAATTATGGTTTCGGGGCGATTAAGTGTGATTAATTTCTACTTTTCTTCAGCTCCAAAAAGCTAGAGAAATTCGTGTGAAAGCATGCGGGCATGGCTTGGGCTAGCGCATATTTGATCTGATAGCAGCGCCCCCAGTGCCCGCTGAAGATGATCCCGACGATATGACGCAAGGCCGGCGAGAACGCCTAAATTAATTGGAAAGTGCGGGATCGCCCGTCGCGTGCCTGAAAGCTTCGCGTGACGTCATAGCCAGCAATTTCATTTCGCCCGTTTCGAACGCGGCCAGCATTTCGGCTAAGTCTGCGCTGAAATTTTCGCCGTGACGGACAATCGCCACGCCGTCGGGCAAGTATTCCAACTCTCGGTTGTCATTGCCCAGGCTGGTCAGCAGGGTCACCGGAATATTGGCAGTAAGTTCCATGGCAGCGAGCGCACGGGCGAGATTGATGCCATCGATCACTTCCATAACGGCAACGGTGATAACCAGGTCAGGCTTGGCACTGGCAGCGAACTGCATGGCCTCCCAGGCGTTAGAAAAGCGCGTCACTTTGTAGCCGCACTCGGCCAACTCGCGCCCGACGATGGCGCCAATGGTTTTTGATGGTGTCACCAACAGCACCTCGGTGCTGAGCGGCACCATATCTTCAACATTGAACAGGCTGAATGTAGGCAATGCGCGAATAATCTCCGCCGCCTCATCCTGGCCGGGGTCTTCTCCCGTCGCAATGATATCCATCAGGCACTGACAATAAATCTCAATGTCGATCACGATTTTGCTGTTAATCACATGCGCCCGAGCAAGATAATCCTCAAGCCGATGCGCAACCAGGGTAATGGTCGGGAAGCCGAACGAACCACCCATGCCCTTCAGGCTGTGGAATTGCCGGCGAACGGCTAGCAATGTTTCTTCCGAATCATTGCCGGGGCTACTGCTCTTTACCAGTTCCTCGGCGATATCTTCCAGGCGCTCAAGAGCATCGGTTAAGAGCTCGCCGCGAAGTTTGGCTAAAATTTGATCGCGGTCTTCAGTTGACAATGCTTTGTCTGATTGAGTGACCATACCGCTTGATTCCATCATGGTTTTATTTGATACATCCCCATGCACCGCAGCCTTATACGCTGTACCAATTTAGGCTACTAGACATAAGAAATTCCGTGCATTCGTCGCACGATAATGGATATATATCGCAAAAATTCCCTTACTTTTTGTTACTAACTATAGTTAATAATGAGTAAGACTTATCCGATCGCACTCATCGAGCCTCTATAGGCTGGGTCAGCGTGCATGTGTAAAATAGTTTACGTTACAGCAACTTAAGCCGCTTCGGCTTAACCGCTTACCGCCTGCTTCAAGTCACCATTTTCGAATGCGCTCAGCGCTTCAGCCAATTCATCGCTGAAATGTTCGCCATGGCGAATAACGGCCACGCCATCTGGCAGGCGTTCAAGATCGCGGCCGCCGGTATCCAGGCTGGTGATGACGACCACCGGAATATCTTCGGTACACTTCATAATAGCCAGAGCACTGGCCAAATTAATGCCATCCATGGTCACCATGATGGCAACGGTAACCACCATATCCGACTTGGTGCTGGCGCTGAATTGCAATGCCTCCCAGGCATTGGAAAAGCGCGTTACCGTATAACCGCACTCCGACAGCTCGCGCCCGACAATAGCACCGCTGGTCTTGGATGGCGTGACCGGAAACACTGCCTTGCCGAGGGCTGAGTTCTCCTCAACCACACGCATTCAGCGCATGTAGGAACCGCCGGTCACGTCAACGGTGATGCCATTGGCATGGCGCGAGCGCCCGGAGGATAGAAAGGTAATGACTTCTGCGACATCCTCGGGCGGCGTGATTTCACCAAACGGATTTTCCTGCCGTCCGGCTTCCAGCACCTCGGGCGGCGCACCGCGAAACGCCATATCGGTGGCGGTCCAACCAGGCGAGACGCAATAGGACAACACACCCTCCTTGGCGAAGGAGCGCGCGAGGGTTCGTGTCAGTGAAACCAGCCCGCCCTTGGAAGCGGAATAATGGCCATATTTAGCCAGTTCACCGCGAAAGGCGCCACGGCTCGCAACATTGATGAGAATGCCGCCGCCACGGGTGCGATAATGCTGAATTGCGGCACGGCAAAGATCGGCGGGCGCCTGCAAATTAATCTGTAATGTACGTGCCCAGGAAGCATGCCATTGCTCCAACGGCCAATCCACATCGGCATGCTCATAGATCGCGGCATTGTTGACCAGCACATCGACATGGCCCTTCCAAGCCAGGGCTTCATCCCAGAGACGGATGACCTCTTGCGGCTCCGCCAGATCGGCGGAAATTGCCAGGCAGCGCTCCGGCCCCGCTGCTTCGGTCAGGCGTGCCGCTTCATCATGGCTGCTGTTGTAATGCAGGATAACGTCGGCACCCGCCGCAATTGCCGATTTGAATGCCGCCGCACCGATGCCGCGCGACGCGCCGGTCATGAGGACGATCTTGCCACTAAGTTCAGCCATTTGAGTATTCCTTATAAAAATCTATCGATGGTAAGACCGCGCATATCCACATCGGGCGGGCGGCCAGAGATGATATCAGCAATGGCCCGTCCGGAACCACAAGCAAGGGTCCAGCCGAGCGAGCCATGGCCGCTGTCGATATAGAGGTTGTTCAGCGGCGTCGTACCGATGATCGGCGCACAATCGGGCGTCATTGGTCGCAAACCGGTCCACAGTTCCGCCGATTTCGGATCACCGCAATCCGGGAACAGGTCGAGTAAATTAGCCAGCATGGCGGCGGCGCGGCGCGGGTCGGCACGTTTGTTAAAGCCATCCAGCTCCGCCGTGCCGGCGATGCGCAGACGCCCGGCAAACGGTGTGATGCCCATTTTTCGTTCAACATCCTGGAGCGCCATTTTGGGTGCGCCGGCGCCACGCACCGGCAACGTATGAGCATAGCCTTTGACCGGATAGATGGGCAGGCGGAGGCCGAGCGGGCGCAGCAATTGTGCGCTGTGGCAGCCGAGCGACAGCACCACCGCATCGGCCCGAATCTCGCCTTGATCGGTTTGCACCGCGGTTACCGCGCCGCCTGACTTCACTAGGCGCTGAACCGTGCAGCCGAAACGTAGTTCGACGCCGAGGCGCTGGGCGGCAACAGCCAGCGCGGCGCTGAATTTATGCGCGTCCCCGGTTTCTTCCTGATGATAGTGGAGACCACCAACAAAGCGTCCCTGCGCCGCCGCCGCCGGCTCCAGTGCCGGCTCCAGGGCAACACATGCCGCCATATCAAGCCGCACCGGCCGGCGCGCTGCAACCGCCTCTGCCAGGGCGCTATCGGCGGCCTGGTCAAATTTATCACCGTCGCGGTAGAGCCTAAGTACGCCACGTTGGCTGTGGTCGAAATCAAACGGCTCAGCGGCACGCAGCTCGTCCAGCGCCGCCATGCTATAGACCGCGAGGCGGCGCAAATCATCGCTAATGCGTGCCACCCGCAGCGCCGTGCAATTGCGCAAGAACCGCGCGCCCCAAAGCCAACGCGCCGGGCCGAGCGAGTAGCGCATTCGGTAGGGCGCGTCGGCGCGGGCGAAATTACGCATCACCTGGCCGGGGATATCGGGCGCCAGCCAGGGGTGGATGGTCTCGCCCAAAAGCTGGCCGCCATTGGCATAACTGGCTTCCAGGCCGGCGCCCTCGCGCCGTTCCAACAGCGTAACGCTGTGCCCGGCGCGGGCCAAATAATATGCCGCCGTAACACCCACCACACCGGCGCCCAACACCAGGATTTTCATTGCCACCCCACCGCGCCACTCCACTGAGCCATTCCACTAACGAATCGTATCTTTGCGTAATCGTAGTACAGCTCTATGATTGCCCCCAACAAGAACAACAACCCATTCAGCAAGGAGAATGCCAGATGGCTTTTATGGAAGTGAACGGCGCCAAGCTTTGGTATGAAGTAACGGGCGAGGGCGAGCCGGTGATGCATATCCACGGCGCCGGGTTCGGCCATTATAATTTCGCCACGGCAACACCGATCGAATCAAAATATTTTCAATGCATCGATTATGATCAACGCGGCTACGGCGAATCCGACAAGCCAATCCAAAAATACGATATGGAAGTTTGGGCCGATGATTTGGCCGGGGTCATGGACAATCTAGGCCTGGAAACGGCGCATGTGCATGGCTCCTCCATGGGCGGCATGGTCGCCCAGGTGTTCGGCTCAAAATATGCCCACCGGACGCGCCGCCTGATTATCAATTGCTCGGCAGCCAAGCTCGATTATGCCGGCCGCATGACCTTCCAAACCTGGATCGACGTGGCCGAATCCATGGGCTGCGGCAGCCGCACCCTGGCTGAAATCCTAGGGACGCAGGCCTTATCGCGGAAATTTCTCGATGGCCCGGACGGCGCCGGCGCGGTCGACATGATCCAGGACATTCTCGAGCGCTCAAATCGCAAGGAAGTGTTTCAGCGCGCCTGTCAGGCAATGATGGATATGGATCTGCGTGACTGGGCGACGAGCATCTCCGTCCCCACCCTGGTGATCGGCGGTGATGAAGATATCATGACGCCGTGGGAGGTCGGGCCGGACGGCTGCGGTCAGGAATGGCTGGCGCAGAACATTCCAGGTGCGGTCAAATATGTCATCAAGGGCTCAAATCACTCGACCCTGTTTGACGGCACTGAGGAAAATATGCGTGTGGTGGTGAATTTCCTCCAGAGCAATAATGACCTGACGGCGGCATTGGCTTAGCGCGAAGATCGCAATCAGCCGAAAGCGCGACGCCTTGCCATAACCGGCAACGCGATCGCGGCGAGAACTAGGGTGAGGGCGATGAACTCGGCCAGGCCGAGCGGCTCGCCGAGCACGATGGCGCCGGAAAAGACGCCGATTACCGGCGCAATCATCACGCCAATGGTGGCGATGCCAACGGGGAAGATGCGGATCACCTCGAAATAGGCATAGAGGCAAAAGGCGGCGCCGATAAAAATATTGTAGAGCAGGCCGAGGATCGGCCACAGGCCGGGAAACTCCACCGTCTCATAATCGACAAAGGCCGCACCAACCGCGAGCGGCACGCCGCTAAGCAGAGATTGCCAGGCGACCAGCACCATGGTGGGGACCGCCCACGCAACCTTCTTCTGGGCAATCGTTGCCGAAGCCCAGAGACACGCCGTCACCAGCATGATCGCCATGCCAATCGGCGCGCTGCCCAGGGTCTCAATATCGGCGATCAGCAACATCGCCATGCCGCCGAGACCGAGCATCAAGCTGGCAAATTTGCGCCAGGTAATCGGCTCGGCCAATATCACTGCACTGAGCGGAATGGCCCAAACTGGCATGGTATAGGCCATCACTGCGGCACGACCGGAGCCGGTGTAAAGCACGCCATAGCCCGACAGCACCTGAAAGCCAAATACCAGGGCCGTTACCAGCACCAAGGGCGGCCACTGGGCGCGCGGGATTTTCATGGAATAGCCGAGATAGCGACACATCGCCACCAAACAGAGACCGCCGCCGACAACGGCGATCGTGCGGAAGGTGAACACCGGAATGACCGACATGCTGATCTTCATGATTGGCCAATTGACACCCCAAAAAATGCCAACCGCCACCAGCAGAACGAACCCGCGAAATGGATAGGACGTGCCCCGCCAATTGGCGGCCCCGCGTTTTGATAGCGTCTCTTGTGGCACTAAAATTCCGTTCGCTTATGGCGTGGGGCTGAGCCCGGCGGAAGCCGAGCACATCATGGAGGCGCAGATAGTCTAGCTGAGCTGGGCCCCTATTGGGTAAAGCACCGACCCATAGATGCTATGCGACAAGCGCAGAGCCACTATTGACCAAAATCAATCAAGCCCGACAACGCGGTGGCGTGCCCAGGCGTTGCCGTGCCGTGCCCAGCACCTTCTCACAGGCCAGCGCCACCGCAAGCAGGCGCTCCTCGCGCCCGGCGCCGGCGATCAATTGCAAGCCGACCGGCATGCCGGCGCTATCGAGTGCCACCGGTATGGTGATGGCACATAGCCCGAGCAGGTTCACGGGATGGGAATTCTGCGTCATATGACCAAGATGATGTTTGTAGGTATCGGAATCGCTGACCTCCTCGACAGTCGGCGGCGCCACCGGCACCGTCGGCGTCATCAGCACATCGACATGACGCAGCTTGTCATTGGCAATGCGCGCCAAGCCGGCAATATGGCGAATCGCCTTGAGGAACTCAATCGCCGTGATATCGCGCCCCGCGTCAAAACGCTCACCCACATTGGGATCAAGCGTTTCCAGGCGTTCAGGATAATGCTCCTCAATGAAGGAAAGCCCCTCGGCGCCGAAAATACCGCCGCGCAGCGAGCTTTCGCGCGCCAGCGTCGCCTCCGGCAGAGAGACCGACCCGATACGCGCACCCTTGGCGCTCAGCTCATCAATCGCCTGGCGCACGCCTTCAACCACGCCCGGGCCGCAGCGATCCCAGAAATGCTCATCACAAAGAGCGAAGTTAAAATCTCTCACTTCGCCGCCGTCAGTTCGTTGAAAAAACGCCTCGGCATCGCGGTGGGCCGGGTCGATGGCGCCAAAGGCCAAAATCGAATCGGTAACATTGCGAGTGAGCGGCCCCGGCGTATCATAGTTGGAGCTGAGCGGCACAATCCCTTCTACCGACCAGCGATCAATCGTAACCTTAAGACCGACATTACCGGTAACGCTGGCCGGAATACGTACGGACCCCCCGGTATCGGTGCCCATCGCCACTAGGGCCGAGCCCTCGCAGAGACTAACGCCCGAGCCCGAACTTGAGCCGCCGGTAACGCGGTGATTTTCCGCGTCCCACGGATTGACCGGCGCTCCCCAGTGGGAATTGGTACCAACGCCGCCATAGGCGAATTCAACCGTGTGGGTCTTGCCGGTAACAACGCCGCGCGCCAAACGCAGTGCCTCGGTCACCGGCCCCTCCTCGCGCCATTTGGCTGGCAGTTCCTCAGGCGAGCCGCCAAAGGTTGGCATGCCATGCACACCATAGAGGTCCTTCAGCGAGATCGGCATGCCCATCAGTGCGCCGGCATCATAGCCGGAAGCGAGCAGACCATCGACAGCGCGCGCCTCGGTGCGGGCACGATCCGCGTCCCAATATTTATAGGCATTGAGCCCGGCGCCAAATGTCTCGTGCCGCCGCACCGCCTCCTCCATCAACGCCTCGGATGTGGTCGTACCGTCGCGAAGGGCCGCAGCAATGCCGCGCATGTCGCTATCAAGAATATGTTCACTCACTGTCGGTCTCCCTTTTGATTTGCCGGCATGTTACAGCGAAAACCCGATTAAGCGAGCGCTTTACAGCGCCATACGCCTGCACAATCTTCGGGTCTCAAGTAATTATTAATGCATCGCGCCTAGGGTCTAGGGGGTGCGCGCCGCACCACAAACTGAAGGCGAACCATGACCACCTTAGCCGCTGCATTGAAAGCCGCCCATACCGAGCGCAATCGCTTCATTGCCTTCGCTTTTGCCGTGGCGGAACTGGTCGTTGAGATCAATGAAAATGGCTATATCCTGTTCGCCGCCGGCGCCGCCGAGAGCATGTTCGGGATGGCCAATGACAAGCTCACGGGCAAGAATTTTTACAATTTGATCAAGGCTGAGGACCGCACCGGCCTTCGCCAAGCGGTGGCCGGCCTGGCGCCGGGCAAAAAAATGACATCGCGTACAATAACGGCGCAACCATCGGCCGGTTCGGCGCGCATGTTGAAAACAGGCGCCTATCGCCTGCCGACCTACCCCGGCCTGGCCTACCTTGCCATTTCACTTCAGCGCGCCGACCCCGCACTCCAGGCTTCAGCGCAACCTGGAAACAATGCCGCCAGTGGCAGCCCTGCGGCAACCGCGCGCGATGCGGCTACGGGACTGGCCACCAAAGAAGCATTCGCTGATGCCATTTGCGCACACGCCGCAAGCCTGAAGGATTCAGGCGAAACCAACAGTCTTACCATGGTCGACATGGAAGCGCTTGAAGACGTACGCCCGCAGCTCGAAGAAGGTACGGAAGAAGCAATTTTTGCCAAGGTCGGTGCATTGCTCAATTCAAACTCTCTCGATACCGACGGCGGCGGACGCATCGACCGGGACAAGCTGGGCTTTCTTCACAACCCATCTCTCGATATCGATGCTATCGCCAATTCGGTCGAGAAATTGGTGCGCGAAGCGTCACCTTGGGCAGATGAATTCAAGGTTGCGACAGCCACCGTCACCATCGACAGCGATAATTTGAGCGAAGAAGAATATGTGCCAGGCCATGCTCTACACGCTCAACAGCTTTAGCGAATCAAGTGGCGGCAATGTCAATTTCGGCTCTCTATCCGAAGGCTGCAAAGCCATGCTGTCTGAGACAGTAGGATGGCAGCAGCGCATTAAACGGACCATCGCCGGTGATGCTTTCACCCTGGTGTATCAGCCGATTGTCGATTTATCCGACGGTCAGGCACATCATTACGCGGTTTTAACCCGGCTGAATGATGACCCAAAGACCTCGCCGTACAAATTCATCACCATGGCGGAGCAACTCGGCAAGATCGCCGAGTTCGATTGGGCGGTTATGGAGCGTGTCTTTAAGGTGCTGCGCTCGTTCGGCGTAGACCATGGCCAGGGTTATCATTTCGGCAAACCGATCCCGCAATTGCCGTGGGAACAGGAAGACGACAAAGCAGCGGCCGCACCGAGCCACTACCAAGGCTGGGACCCGACCATCGGACGCCGCGCCAAAGCGGGATAACGCAATTCAGCGACGGTTAATTTCCGCCATATAGGTCGCGGCTAACTACTCCGTCGGCAACACGAAGCCCATATCCCGCTTGCCGGCCACGTCGTAAATTTCAGCCGAATAATGCACGATATCACCGCGTATATTGGCGGCGCTCAAAGCGGCAACGAGGGAGTCCATGTAGGGGTGAGTAAAATGGGCATCGAGATCCGATTGATCGTTCCAGACTTCGAAGATGATGGCGCGGTTGGGCGCCGTCACGTCAATCGCCCAATCATAAATCTGCGCGCCCTCTTCTTTGCGCGAATTTTCAATCGCCCCCAAGACTTCTTCTTTGATGCGGTCAAATCCACCCGGCACGAATTCAAATACGACGGCGACGATCAACATAGGCTTTCTCCCTGTTTTGTTTATTCTTGTCAGTTTGATTTTGATCAGTTTGGTTTAGCTGGGATTATTTCACGCTGGGCACACGGGTCAAACTATTTGGGCGCTCCGCTGCATAGAAGCATTTTGCCACGGCCAAATTCGGCCCCGTCGTGCCGTATCGTAACGCCTGAGATCGACTGCCTCCGACGTGACTTCGTACGTATAAGCGCCGGACTCCAAGCGGTTGCCAATTTTTTCTTATTCCAACGAGTCAATAGGAGAGGGACGTGTGCGTGACAAATTTCTGCCGCGTGGATTTTACTCAAGATATTGATACCTTATGCGCCGCATGCCTGATTCCAACGGCGCGAACATCTATGACCTGTCAGACTGCGGGCGGCGAGCCCGGAGACGAATAGCCATCCACTGGAAAAATGAAAGAGAGCCTGCTGCATGAACACAGCGAAGAGCCATGACGATCAGATCGAAAATCTCGCTCATGTTGCTTTGCGATGCTGGAGCCTGGAAGGCGCGGCGCTTCGCCTGCTCAATCGCTCGGAGGACTCAACCTATTTGGTAACGCCCGAGGGCGCCGGCGCGCGCGTGATTCTGCGTGTGCACCGGGCGGGCTATCACACTATCAACGGCATCAAGACGGAACTCGCCTGGATGCGCGCATTACAGGCGGAGGCCGGTGTTACGACACCGCAAGCGATTGCCGGGCTCGACGGCGAGGATGTTCAAACGGTCAGTCACCCCGGGCTCGACGGTGCACGCCAATGCGCGCTGTTCGAATTCATCGAAGGCACGGAACCGGCACAGGATGAGGATTTGCGCGCGCCATTCAAGCAGCTCGGCGAAGTTACCGCGCACACTCACAATCATACGGAACACTGGCACCGGCCGCCGTTCTTTTGAGCGCCAAAGCTGGGATTTCGAGCATTCACTTGGCGCGGAACCCAATTGGGGTCCGTGGACCGAGGGCCCCAACCTGACACCGGATGCGCATGAATTGTTGGCGCGGACGGTGGATGTGATTGAGTATCGGCTCGCCCACCTCGGCAAGGCGCTCCATCGCTACGGCCTGATCCATGCCGATTTTCGCCTGGCCAATCTGCTCATCCATGAAGGCAATGTACGGGTGATTGATTTCGACGATTGTGGGCTTGGCTGGTTTCTCTACGATGCCGCATCTGCGGTCACCTTTTTCGAAGACCGCCCCGAAGTGCCGGCATTGCTGGACGCTTGGTTGGAAGGCTATCGCCGGGTGCGGCCCTTGGCAAAAGAGGACGAAACCGAACTCTGGACCCTAATCATGATGCGCCGGCTGACCGTCTTCGCCTGGTTCGGCTCGCACAACGACACCCTCCTCGTGCAGCAGGAAGGCCCAGGCTATTGTAAAACAAGCTGCGAACTGGCTGAACTCTATCTACAGCGCTTCGGCTGAACCTAAAAAACAAAGCACTGTGAGGCAGAACATGGCAAAGAAGACCCTGAATATTCTCTCGCAAAACGCATACTCCACTTCGCGTAACAGCAAAATCAACGCCGACACACGCGCCCTTCTCGCCCGGCGCAAGCGAAATTTCGGCGCCTCCTCTGTGCTGTTTTACCGCGAGCCGCTCCATATTGTGCAAGCCGAAGGGATGTGGGTGACCACCAAAGATGGCCGCCGCTATCTCGATGTTTATAATAATGTGCCGAGCATTGGTCACAGCCATCCGCGCGTCGTGGAAGCGATGGCCGAACAGGCGGCGAAAGTGAGTGTCAGTACGCGCTATTTGCAAGAGGTGATCGAGCAATATGCCGAGCGCCTCAAGGCGACCATGCCCAAAGCGCTGTCGAATATGGTGTTGACCTGCACCGGCAGTGAGGCCAACGACCTCGCCCTGCGGATCGCCAAGAGCGCCACCGGCGGGCGTGGCTTTATCGTCAGTGAAACCGCCTATCACGGCAATACATCGATCGTGACCGAGATTTCGCCCGCAGTCTTCTCCAACGCCAGCAAGCCGCGCCATGTGCGGACCGTGCCGGCGCCCTCGCATGAAGCTTATGGCGATGATATTGCCGGCGGCTTCGCCGCAGCAGTGAAGGATGCCATCGCATCGCTTGAACGCGCCCGTATTCCGCTCGCCGGAATGATTTTCGATTCGATCTTCTCAAGCGATGGCGTTTATGCCGACCCGCCGGGCTTTTTAGCGAAGGCGGTCAAAACCGTGCGCGCCGCTGGCGGCGTGTTCATCGCCGATGAAGTGCAACCCGGCTTCGCACGCACTGGTGATCACATGTGGGGCTTCGGACGCCATGGCGTGCAGCCTGATATGATCACCATGGGCAAACCCATGGGCAATGGTTACCCCATGGCCGGTCTGGCCGTGCGGCCAAAAATGCTGACCACGTTCTGCAGCGATGTTGGCTATTTCAATACATTCGGCGGCAATCCGGTAGCGGCCGCGGCGGGCCTCGCCGTGCTCGACGTGATAAAGGAAGAGAAGCTGCAGGCGAACGCGCGCCGGATCGGCGCAAAACTGCAAAAACGCCTCACCAAGCTGGCGCAGCGCTTTCCGGTAATTGCCGAAGTGCGTGGCGCCGGCCTCTTTATCGGCGTTGAGCTCTCCGACCCCGACGACCGTACGCGCCCTGACAAAGAGAACACGACCCGCATTTGCAACGGCATGCGCGACCAGGGCGTGCTGATCGGCGCGGCAGGCCCCTATGGAAACATACTGAAAATTCGCCCACCGCTCTGCATGAACAGCGAGCATGTGGATTTCTTTATCGAGGCATTAGAGAAAACGCTCAGCAGATGAGGCGGTGGTCGATTTCATTGCGCACCACCACCCGTCTCACGCTATACTGACAACCCTCAACGTCGCCGCGCTTTTGTTCGGTCGGTCCGACAGCGCGCAACATACAGAATCTAAGCAGGAGAATATTGTGGCTGAATACATTCCAACCGAAATCGACTGGGTGCGTGAACAGATCGAATTATATGAAAGCAGCGGCGGCAAGGAAGGTACGACTTTAAAGGATACCGGCTTACCCTGCATCATCATTACGCATATCGGCAGAAAAACCGGGGCCATCCGAAAAACAGCTCTGATGCGCGTCAAGGTGGGTGAGGGTTATGTGTTGATCGGCTCCAATGGCGGCAGTCTCAAAAACCCGGTGTGGGTGTCCAATTTTAGGGCCAAACCGGATGTTGAAATTAGAGACGCGACGGACGTGTCTAACATGCGCATTCGCGAAGTTCACGATGATGCGGAGCGTAAGCGCTTGTGGCAGGCGGGTGCGGAAGCGTTCCCCCCTTATAATGAATATCAAGCAAAAACACCGCGAGCGATTCCAATCTTTATTGCTGAGCCGGTCTAGAGCGTTTCGCATGCGCTAACGCGAAACGCTTTAGCTCTTTGTAATTGAAGCAAATCACCAACCAACAGCAATGTCGCAGGTGATTCCACCTGCTCGAGTTCTGCTCTGAGCGACCGAAACAAGGGCGGCTTCTATTGGTTGGTGGTCTTGCGCACAAACGGGATGAGTAGAAAACCGGCCGCGATGGTCGCGGCCATAATCAGCCACACATCGTTATAGGTCATCACCCGGGCTTCACGCTCGACGAGGTGAAGTATTGTTTGCAGGCTCGTTATCGCCTCGCGGTCACCCTCACCGGCGGCGGCCACGACTTCACTCACCGGGATCCGCGCCATCGTGATCGTCTCCGCCAGGCGCTCGCGGTGCAGATCGTAGCGCTCGCCAATGAAGGTGTTTATGACGGCCAAGCCAATCGCCCCGCCGAGATTGCGCATCAAATTATAAAGCCCGCTGGCATTCTGAATTTCCGCTGGCGGCAGCGTGCCGAGAGCAATCGCGGTGATCGGCAGGAAGCAGATGACAATTGCCATGCCGTGCAATAATTGCGGCCAGAAAAGCTGCCCCAGGCCGACATCGGCCGTGGTCTGCGAAAACAGCCAGAAACCAGCGGTATAGAGCGCCAGGCCAAGCGCCAGCATCAGGCGCTGATCCATGCGCTTTTCCATTTGGCCGGCGATCGGCCCCGAGATGAATTGAAAAACGCCGATCACGATCATGACCATGCCAATTTGCAGGCTGTTGAAACCGCGCACCGTAGAGAGAACCACCGGCAACAGATAGATCGAGCCATAAATGGCAACGCCAAGGGCGAAGCTTAACATGCAACCAATCAGAAAATTTCGATCCCGAAACGCCCGGATATCGACCACCGGATGTTTCGCGCTAAGCTCGCGCCAAACCATGAGAATGCAGGAGATAAGCGAAACAGTCGAGACCACCAGGATCGTCGAAGATGCAAACCAATCTTCGCGCGGGCCCTCTTCAAGAACATAAACCAAGGGCCCAAGGAACAACGCGATCAGAATGACGCCAAGGAGATCAATCTGTTTGAGCAGAGCGAAATTCGGGCGGTCGATATCAACCGTTTTCCAAATTAGAAAGGTCACCGCGATGCCCGGTACTAGATTGATAAAGAACAGCCATTGCCACGACATGAGCTGCGTCAGCCAGCCGCCGAGCGTCGGCCCGATGGTCGGCGCGATGTTAGCTACAAGGGCGACGATAACGATCATGCCGGCGCGCCGCTCGGGCGGAAAAATCATATAGATGGTCGAGAAGACCAGCGGGATCATGACCCCGCCGGACAAGCCTTGCAGGACGCGGAACACGATCATGCTCTCCAGGTCCCAAGCCAACCCACATGCCAAACTGGTGAGCGTGAACAGGCCGCTCGATAGGGCGAACAGCGTGCGCGTCGAGAGCGAGCGCGTGAGCCATGCGGTGAGCGGAATGATGATGACCTCGGCGGTCAGGTAGGCTCCCTGGATCCAGGCCGTCTCTTCAATGGTCGTCGACAGGCCGGCGCCGATCTCACCGAGCGAGCTGGCAACGATCTGGATATCGAGAATCGCCATGAACAGGCCAACGAGCATGGCGAAGAAGCCGATCCAATCGCGTCGGCTGAGCTGACGAAATTCTGTGACGGCCGGCGCGGACTCCGTCATTCGTCGCCGCTGGCGTGCGCTCCGCTCTCGAGCGGCGCGCCGGTGATGACCGTGGCGACAACCGACATGCCCGGGCGCAATTGCCCGGCCAGCGGATTGCCCTGTTCGAGAGTGATCTTGACCGGAATACGTTGAACGATCTTGTTGAAATTGCCTGAGGCGTTTTCCGGCGGCAGAAGGCTGAACTCGGCACCGCTGGCAGGAGAAAAGCTCTCGACCCGGCCATGCAGGATTTGGCCTGAGAAGGTGTCGATCTCGATTTCAACCAGCTGCCCCGGCGCCATCTTGGTAAGCTGGGTCTCCTTGAAATTCGCCACCACCCACACGCGCTCAAGCGGCACAAGAGCCATGAGTTGTGCACCCGGGCGAATGAATTGCCCGGTGCGCACGCTGCGATTTCCAATCACACCTCCAACCGGTGCACGAATCTCGGTGTGCTTGAGTCGCATCTCAGCAACGGCGAGATCCACCTCGCGCTCTCTGATCGTCGCTTCGAGTTGGCGTTGCTGGGCATCAATAATGGGATGCTCCTCGCGCGCTGTGACAATGCCGGCTGCCGCAATTTGCACTGCGGCGCGCGCCTTGCGCGCATCGGCCACAGCATCGTCATGGCGGTCACGCGTGGTAATGCCGCGCTCGATCAAACTCTCCGAGCGCTCCAGCGCTTTCTCAGAACGCTCCATCTCAGCTTCGGCGAATGCCTGTTCAGCCTCGGCCTCGGCGATCACCGAGGCTTGCAGCACCCGCCGGCTGGCGAGAATTTCGAGCTCGGTCAGGCTCGTCGCGAGGTTGGCACGCGCCTGTTCAATTCGCGCCTGGAATTCCGCCGGCTCCACACTGAGCAATAGCGCACCCTGCTTAACGCGCTGATTATCGCTGACATGCACGGCGGCGACATAGCCCTGGACTTTCGCACTGATCGGGGTGATTTCGCTGCGGATATAGGCATTGTCCGTGGACTCGCGAAACCGTTCAACGGTCCACCACTGCCAGCCATAATGCGCTGCGATAAGGATGACCGCGACGAATATAAGGCCGAACACAAAGGCGCGAACAATGCGCCGCCCCCGCCCAGCAGAAATGGGTGCCGTCTCATCCGACATGCTAAAACTTAAATAAGTTGTTTTGAAGATCTTAATACTTTTGGAAGGGACACTATATTGGCGGAGCGGCGCTTAAGGCAACGATATCGCCACCTCACGGCTTATCGCCCCCCCTATTTCCGAGCCATCACGGACATGTCGTGAATGTCATGAGCAGTAGCATATTGATTGAAGAAGAAGCTCTTCCCATGCCGATAGAGGTTGAATAAAGTTGGCGCCGAATCGAATATTTCTTGGGAAATGTCAGCGAATAAGGAAAACCACCCAATGTCTTATACCCTCTACAATTCCAATGGTTCCGGCAGTTTTATTGTGGATTCCGCCCTGATCATGGCGGGTGCGGAATTCACCAAAATCGACATAGATATGGATTCCGGCAGGCACCGCGAGGCGGAATTTGCCGCCATTAACCCCATGAAACAAATTCCCACACTTGTCTTGCCGGGCGGTGAGATCATGACGGAAACGGCCGCCATCATCATTTACCTGGCTCAGGAATTTCCCGGCAAGGGACTTGCGCCTGAAGCGGGCACACCCGAGCAGGCCCGCTTTCTGCGCTGGGCGGTATTCATGTCGGCAAACCTCTATGAAGGTGTGCTGCGGGTTTATTTCACCGAGCGTTATACAAATGATGAGAGCTCGGCTGGTCCGGCCGGCGTCAAGGCAGCGGCTCAGCATAATTTGAGCGCCGCCTGCGCTGTACTTGAGGCAGACCTCGCCCAGCGCGGCCCGTGGCTCTCAGGACCACGCATGACCCTGGTCGATGTCTATTTTACCATGCTCCAAGCGTGGTATCCGGGAATGGCCGACACATCGGCCACGCCCAAACTCACCGCCCTGGCACAAGCCGTCCGCGCGGACGCGCTAATCGCCCCGATCCTGAAACGCCATGAATTGTGAGGAAAGTCGGATTGCACTCCTGCGACCAAAATGCAGCTTTGGGATGACGGCGATAGCGCCAGCAAGTATAAACATCTGAAACCTTTCAGTCGCCCAACCCATCGATCCGAATCATGATCAGAGAGGGAAGTGGTGATGTAAGTAGGCTAAAGTTCTGAACCAATCCACAAAGCCCACTGCGATGCCCATGGTGCTCCCCACCGAAAAATCGATTAGCGAACAGGCAGGATCGCCAGGTTGGCATCAGCCTCGATATTAAAAACGACGCCGACCTCGCAACCGCGTTCGACAACGCCGCAAAATGTGGCGGCGAGGTCCTCATCGAAAAAATGTTAACGGGCCTGAATTACCGCGCTCTGGTCATCGATGGGGTGATCATATCCGCCCTGGCGCGCGAGCATGCGCACGTGGTTGGAGACGGAGAAAATACGATTGCGGCGCTTGTTGATCGCGCCAATCACGACCCGCGCCGAAGCCTTGTTGATGACACGCCGCTTTTCACAATCGAGTTAAATGACGAGGCCGAGGCGAATCTCGTGGCACTGGGTTACAGCAAAGATACGGTTCCGGGCGACGGCGAGCACGTTATTTTGAGATATTTTCCCAGCATATCCAGAGGCGGCACGGCCCAGGATATTACCGATGACATTCATCCTGAAGTGCGCGAGGTCATGTTGCTCGGCGGGCAGGCGCTCGGCCTGGGTCTTGCGGGGGTCGATTATATTACGCCCGGTATTTCGAAGCAACCGGCGAAGGTTGGCGGTGGGTTTTACGAGATCAATTGTCACCCGGCCCTGTTCGCGCATTTCGCCACCGCACCGCGCGATGTTGCGCGTCCCTTATTCAACATGCTGTCTCCCGGCGGGCGGCCACAGCATGTTCCGATCATCACTATCTGCGAGGATAGAGAGAAACCCGCTTTTGTATGAGCTTATCGAACAGGCCCTGGCAGCGGACGGCTATGCCGTCGGAAGCACAACCGGTGAGGGACTTTGGGCTGCCGGCCGGCAGCTCAGCAAAAAAGATTCGACCGTCCCGTTTCGCATGCGCGAGTTTCTTCAGGACCAGCGCGTCGAAGCGCTGGTTCTAGATACGCCGATCGAAATCATGGTCGAAAAGGGCCTCGCCATTGATACCTGCGATGTCGCCATCGTTGGCGCGGTGCGGGCGGGCAGCCCAGATGAGCTTCCCGCCGCGTCCATCCAGGCGTTGGAAATTCTTGCCCATCTGGCGCAACGGACAGTGGTGATTGATATTGACCATCCGCTACGCGGCAAACTGACTGAACAGCTCGATGTTCAAAACATCACTCTTGTTTCCATGCGCCCCGAAACTGCTGATCTCGAGCAGCATATTTCGCGCGGCGGCACAGCGATTGTGCTGGATGAAAAGGCTGACCACCATCGCTCAATCTGATGTCCCCTGGCCAGCCGCACAAATACACTCCGCTTCCCGGCCTCGATGAAATCAATGACGGCCATGCAGGCGACCATGCATATATTCGCGCTTTGGCGTTCGCAATGGTGAGCACGCATGCGATAGAAAAATCAACAGACTCTTAAAGCCAGGCGTATCTGAAAACGTGCTGAACGACGCCGCAAATGATTGGCCGAGCCCACTTGAACGCTCTTTGCGATCGCCGCAGCGCTCATATTTCACGTGGGCCAAGACGGAAATTACTTGGAGGATCGCAGTTAAAGGTCGTATTCTCACCAGAGGCAAGCCAAATGGGGTATGTCGGGACAAACACGGAGGAAGATATGATCAATAATAATATTTATCGAAACTTCACGTCGTCACGCCGACAGTTTTTAAAACAAACAGCGGCACTCGCCGCGACGGTCGGTGCTGCGCCGGCATTTCTGGGCGCCACCAGCGCGCAGGCGGCAAGCGGTGCTGCCTATGCGGATCAGGCCTGGGCTGCGGCGAAAGCCGAACTGGCCGGCATGAGCGGTTACCGCAACGAGTTGAATTTGCATTCGTGGGAAGGCTACACCGAAGAGCCGGTGCTCGACCCATTCAGGCGCCAGACCGGCGCATCGGTCAACGCACAGATGCTGATCTCGGACCCCGCAGCGGTCAACAATTTGCGCAGCGGCGGCACCAACACCTGGGACGTCATCAACCTGAACAACGCCTGGCAACGCAAGCAGCTCTTTCCGGAAGGGTTGATCACGCCGCTCGACAAAGCAAAATTCGCACCGCTCTACGACATGAACGTGGCCGGTTTCGAGTGGCCGTATAATTGGGCGCTCGATACCAGCGAAGAGCATCTGTTGGGCATGATCCAACGCTATGGCCCATCGTCGATGGTGGTCAACTCCGACCTGATCAGCGTGCAGACGATTGAGAGCGGCGGCTACATGGAGATGATCGAGGGTGCGGCCGGTAAGTACGCCATTCTCGACTATGAGAACTGGGTGATCATGCACGGCTGCCTCGCCGCCGGCTTCATACCGTTCCGCAAGCACACCGACGCGGAGATGGCGAGCTTCGAGACAATGATCTTCAAGATGTTCAAGAACGCCAAGAAGGTCTCCGACGATCAGGCGGCGCTCGCGCGCGACATGATCACCGGTGAGATTATCGGTGCCCTGCCGGGCAGCGTCTATACCGCCTCGGCGGCCCGTCTTGAGGGTGAGACCCAGATCGTCTGCGTCGTGCCGGAAGAAGGCCCGGAGGAGACCAAGACAGCGTCGCATCCAAAAGGCAAGGCCGGCATCCAATGGATTGAAGTGACCTCGCTGGTCAACAATCCGAACCCGACCCCGCTGGCTGAGGCGTTCCTGCTCTACTGTCACACGCCGGAGGCCGCCTACAAGGTTGCCGCCAAGGCGCCGGGTACGCTCAATCCGGTGGTTCAAATGGGATCGCCCGAGGTGCTGAGCCAATTCAGCGCGGACGAGCTCGAAGCCGTGCAATGGGGCGATGGTGGCGGCTGGCTGGCTTCGCTGGTTGATCGTTGCATCGATTTCGACATCAACCCAGACTATGATGCGATGCATGATCTCTACACCCAGGCCAAGCGTGCTCGCGGGTCCTGATCTATAAACAATAAATAATAATGGCGCGGGCGGGCAACCGCCCGCGCCACATAACCTTGAATACTGGGAGCAATCGCAAGATGGCTTCGGCCCCCCCTATACTACAACTTAAGAATGTGAAAAAAAATTTCGGCAGCCTCAACGCTGTCGATGGCGTCACCCTCGACATTGTGGAGGGCGAACTGTTCACCATTGTCGGACCCTCCGGCTCCGGCAAAACGACGCTGATCCGCATGCTGGTAGGCATGGACAAGCCGACCAGCGGCGACATCCTGTTACGCGGCAAACGCATCAACGACGTGCCGGCCAACCAGCGTCCGACCTGTATGGTCTTCCAGTCGCTGGCGCTGTTCCCGCACATGACTGTCGGCGAGAATGTTGAGTACTCGGCAAAATGCAAGGGCATCCCAAAGAAGCAGCGCAAAGAGATCGCGACGCGATATCTGAATCTCGCCCACATGCCGCAAAGCTATTACGACAAGTCGGTCAAACAATGCTCGGGCGGCGAGCGCCAGCGGGTCGCCCTGGCTCGCGCACTGGCTTTCGAGCCGGAGATCCTGTTCTTCGATGAGCCGCTGTCAGCGATTGATTACCGCCTGCGCAAGACGCTCGAGAAGGAACTCAAGGACATCCAGCGCGAGACCGGCAAAACCTTCGTCTACATCACCCACTCGCTCGAAGAGGCGATGGTGATGTCGGACCGCATCGGCGTCATGCGCGACGGCAAACTGGCCCAGATCGGCAGCCCGTCGACGATCTACACCCAGCCCGAAGACCGCTTCGTGACCGAGTTCATGGGCGAGGTAAACTCGTTCTCCGTCAGCCTCGGCGATGACGGCCGGCTGGCGAGCAAGGAACTGGCTGTGAGCTTCGCACCGTCGGGCAAGATGCCGGACGGTTTCACCAGCGGCGTGCTGATCGTGCGCCCGGAGGACATGTCCTTCGCCAAGAGCGCCGACAGCGCCCTGGACAATCGCATCGAGGGCGAATTGTTCAATGAATATTTGCTCGGCTCGCGCATCCAGTACCAGGTCAGGAGCGGCGATATGACTTTCCTGATCGAGGAACTTCGCGCCGACGCCGTGGACCGCGCGCTCGGCGATCATGTTACGTTGACCTGGCGGACGGTCGATTCGATGGTGTTCGCCGAATGAACGAAATCGCCCGCAGCGAACTCGACAACAGCAGCGCGGCCGGCGGTGACAATGCATCTGAGAGGCGCCCGGCCTGGAAGATGTCGGGCGGGCTGGTCTCGGCCCTGCCGATCATCACGCTGCTGATTCTCGGCTTCGTCGGCCCGATGGTGCTGGTGCTGGTCTACAGCTTCATGCCGCGTGGCAGCTTCTCGATCCGAAATGCGCCGTCGATCCAGAACTATGTCGATATCATCGAGCAGGATTTCTACCTATCGTTCAGCTGGTCGCTGTTTCTCGCCCTGGTCACCGTGGTAATCCTGCTGGCGATCTGCTATCCGCTGGCGCTGGCGATAAAACGGGTGTCAGGGCGGCGCGCCAATCTTCTGACACTGATAATCGTGGCGCCGCTGTTCGTTGCCGAAAACATCCGCCTGCAGGGCTGGGTGTTATTTCTCGATAAAAAAGGGGTTCTCGACGGTGCCTTCGATTCGCTGTTCGGGCTGGGCACCGGGAGCCTGGTTAACAACGTGCCGTCGATCATTTTCGGTATCGTCTACATCTATCTGCCCTTCATGCTGTTTCCTATCCTGCTCGGCTTGGCAAACGTGCCACAAGATGCCCGCGAGGCCGCCAATGATCTCGGCGCCTCGCGCTGGCGGGTGTTCCGCGATATCGAAATGCCGCTGGCGATGCCCGGCATCATGATCGGCGGGATGCTGTGCTTCGTGCTTTCGCTCGGCGCCTTCTCCGAGGCGAAATTCCTCGGCAAGGGCGTTATTGTCACCATTTCCCAGGACATCGAATCGGCCTTCACTTTCGGTCAGAACTGGCCGCGGGGCTCGGCGCTCTCGGTCATATTGATCGTGATTGCCGGCACCGCTGTCTTCCTGGCGATGCGCCGGATCAATCTCGAACGCATGTTGGCGAAGCGCTAAACCATGGGCAATCTCTCCCCGCTGACACGCCGGATGATGTCCACCTATATCGGCGTGATCCTGGTGATCATGTACATACCGATCGTGACGGTCGGGCTGGCGTCGATCTCGAAATCGCGTTTCTTCATATTTCCGATCCGCAAGACCTCGACCAAATGGTACGAGCAAACCTGGTCGTCGCTGCAGATCCAGGACAGCTTCATCACCTCGCTGTCGGTGGCGGGGTGCGTTGCGCTGATCTCGGTGATCCTCGCCTTCTTCGGTGCGCTTGCCTATGCGCGCTATGACTGGCGCGGCCGCTCAATCTTTCAACAGATCCTGCTGATCCCAATATTTTTTCCCCAAGCAGTGCTGGGGCTTGCGTTACAGCTGTGGTTCAACTCGCTCGGGATCAACATGTCCTGGGAGGCGACGGTCTTTGCCCAGATGGTCTGGATTGTGCCGATTGTTACCCTGATCATCGCGATCCAGGCCTTTGGCTATGACGCCGCCATCGAGGAAGCCGCCTTTGACCTCGGCGCCTCGCGCTGGATGATCTTCCGAACCATCACACTGCCGCTGTTAGGGCCGGGCGTATTCGCCGGGTTCCTGTTCGCGATCCTGCTCTCGTGGGGCAACTTTCCACTCGCCTACTTCACCAGCGGCGCGGACGTAACCACGCCCGAATGGCTGTACGGCAAGATGATCGGCGGCTACACCCCGATGGTCCCGGCAGTTGGGCTGATTACCGTGCTGCTCGGCGGTATAATCCTGGCCGTGGGGCTAAAGATCAACGGCATGCTGCAGCGCGAGCAATAGCTCGCGCAAGACGAAAAGTGGCAACTGATTTTCGGATTAACTTGTCCGAAGAAACGAAAAGTTAACCCACCAGGTCTCGCCATTAGCCTCTAGCGAGCGCGGCAAATTGGCTGATTGATTTTAATCAGACTAATCAGAGAAAAACTGGTGCCGCCGGGGGGCGGTTCGATGCCCTAGATCGGAGCCATACGAGAACTGAATCTAATATAATCAATAGCTTAGCAGGATCTTCGGCAGGGTCAAGTATCAAAACCT
>Ga0209403_10001358_pt1 | contig 32062 bp, 31 predicted proteins | sample ArcticOcean_MG_C_8_FD_187440 | JGI IMG/M metagenome (GOLD analysis project Ga0209403, IMG submission 187440) | Marine microbial communities from western Arctic Ocean - ArcticOcean_MG_CB11_86 (SPAdes) (version 2) | ecosystem: Environmental > Aquatic > Marine > Oceanic | place: Arctic Ocean...
AGGGCTGGTGGGATGCCGCCGAGGGGAAGACGTGATTCGCGGGCATGGCCACCCCTACAGTGTCTTGAATCAGGAGGATTTTGCGTACTGCCCGATGCCGCAGGTCTGCATGGTCTCCCGGATTTCGTCAAGAATCGCAGGGTCGTCAATGGTGGGTGGAACGGGCACGTCGTCCTGCACGGCAAGTTGCCGGATGGTCTTGCGGAGGATTTTCCCGGAGCGTGTCTTGGGCAGGCGCTTGACAATGGCGGACTGCCGGAAGCAGGCGATGGCGCCAATTTCCTTGCGGATGATGCTCACCAATTCCTGCTGCATCTGTGCTTGATCCAGTGCTGCCCCATCCTTGAGAACCGCAAAACCCACTGGAACCTGTCCGCGCAACTCATCGTCAATGCCGACCACCGCGCATTCTGCGACCGCCGGATGGGAGCCGATCAGTTCTTCCATCTGTCCAGTGGAGAGGCGGTGCCCTGCGACATTGATGACATCGTCCACGCGACCCATCACATAGACATAACCGTCCTCGTCGATCAAACCGCCATCGCCTGTTTGGTAGTATCCGGGGAATTGCGAGAGGTAGGATTCCCGGAAGCGTTGGTCGTCCTCCCAGAGCGTTGGCAGGCAGCTTGGTGGGAGGGGCAGCTTGACCGCGATGTTGCCCGTTTCGCCGGGCTGGCAGGGTTGCCCCGCATCGTCTAAAATTCGTACATCGTATCCGGGCATTGCAAAAGTCGGTGATCCGGTTTTCACGGGTTGCGGTTCCAGCCCCATTGGATTGGAGCAGATCGGCCAGCCGGTTTCCGTTTGCCACCAGTGGTCAATCACAGGCACGTCCATGATCCCCATCAACCAATCGTAGGTCGGCGGGTCCAGCCGCTCGCCCGCGAGGAACAAGGTGCGCAGGCAACTGATGTCGTACTGCGCCTTGAGCTTCGCCTCCGGATCCTCCTTCTTAATAGCGCGGAACGCAGTCGGTGCGGTGAAGAAGGTGGTCACTTTGTGTTCGGCAATCACCCGCCAGAACGCGCCTGCGTCCGGAGTCCGGACGGGCTTGCCCTCGTAGAGGATGGTGGTACAACCGTGCAGCAGCGGGGCATAGACGATGTAGGAGTGACCGACCACCCAGCCCACGTCCGACCCGGCCCAATAAACATCTCCGGGGTCGGTGTTGTACACGGTCTTCATGCTGTACTTGAGCGCGACCGCATGTCCGCCGTTGTCACGGACAACACCCTTGGGCTGTCCGGTGGTTCCGGATGTGTAGAGGATGTAGAGCGGATCGGTCGCAGCGACGGGAACCGGATCGGCGGGGGAGGCCGAGGTCATTAGCTCATCCCAGTCGTGGTCGCGTCCGGATTGCAGCGCGGCTTGTGATTGTGGACGTTGCAGGAGGACGATGGTCTGTGGGGGATGTTTGGCGATCTGGAGTGCCTCATCCACTAGTGGTTTGTACTCAATCACGTTGGTGAATTCGATCCCGCACGAGGCGGTCACGAGCGCCTTGGGTTTGGCATCGTCAATGCGGAGCGCGAGTTCGTTGGGAGCAAAGCCGCCGAAGACCACCGAGTGGACCGCCCCAAGCCGCGCGCAGGCGAGCATCGCCACTGCGGCTTCCGGGATCATCGGCATGTAGATGATCACGCGATCCCCCTGCTCCACGCCCTGTGCTCGCAACACTCCGGCGAACTTGGCCACCTCGTCACGCAATTCTGTGAAAGTGAACTTGCGCTGGGAATCGGTGACGGGGGAATCGTAAATCAGCGCGAGTTGGCCGCCACGCCCGGCCTCAACGTGGTGGTCCAGTGCGAGGTAGCTGCTGTTGAGCTTGCCCCCCTGAAACCAGCAGGGGTAGCCGCGCTCATTCTGCGTGAGGATGCTCTGCGGAAACTCGTACCACGCGATTTGCTCCGCCTGTCGCCGCCAGAACTGCTCCGGCTGCTCGATTGATTCCCGGTATTCCTCTTGGTAGCCCATCTTTCCTCTCAAGGGTGTAGTTTCAGTACATTTCAGCGTTTGCCCTCGTCCCACTCGAGCTCCATATTTTAGACCAAACGGGCACAAAAGTCACGGTTCCAAAACGCAGGTTCCGGGGGCATCGGCGAGTGGTTTGTACCTGGAACTGCGAGCTTGGGAGGCTTGACCTGCTTGTCGCTCCGTTCGCCCAACCAGACTGTCCAGTTGTTCCACCAAGAATCCGTCACCTTCTTTTGCTGAGCCTGCCACGCTTCCGGAGCGAGTTCGGCATCCCCGTCTCCGGTCCAGTAGCTACGCTTGGGCGGGTCCACCGGAGGATTGACGACCCCGGCGATGTGTCCGGAGGTGGAAAGCGTGAAGCGCACCGGCCCTTGCACCAGCTTGTTGATCTGGTACACCTGCGTCCACGGCGTGATGTGATCCTCTTCCGCCGCAACGCAATAGAGCGGCTGCTTGATGCGGCGTAAGTCGATGGGATGTCCGGCCAGTGTGACACCATCGGATTCGCGCAGTTTGTTGTGCAGGTAGTACTGGCGCAAGTAAAACTTGTGCATCGCCTCCGGCATGCGCGTGGAATCATCATTCCAGAAGAGCATGTCAATGGACGGAGGCTGTTTGCCGTAGAGGTAGTTGTTGATGAAGAAGTACCAGATTAACTCTACCGGACGCAGCATCCGCATGGTCGTGCCCATCTGTTTGCCGTCCAGATAACCCTGCTCTGCCATGGTTTCCTCAAGGTGCTTCAGCGTATCCTCGTTGATGAACACTCCCAAGTCTCCGGGATGCTCAAAATCAACGAGGGAGGTCAACAACGTCCAATCCTCTACGGGGTTCGTCTTCAAGTTGTCCGGATGGTTGAACCATGCCATTGCCGAGGCGAGCAGAGTGCCACCGATGCAGTAACCAACCACGTGAACCTGCTTGGCTCCGGTGATTTGTTGTGCCACCTCCAATGCCGTCACCGGACCTTGCATCAAGTAGTCGTCCATCCCGACCTCACGCATTTCCGCTGTGGGATTCTTCCAACTCACCACAAAGACCGTGTGGCCTTTTGAGACAAGGTTGCGGATGAAACTCTTCTTCGGAGCCAAGTCGAGAATGTAGTATTTGTTGATCCACGGAGGTGTGATCACAAGCGGCTTCTCGTACACCGTGTCGGTCAGCGGCGAGTATTGGATCAACTCCATCAACTCGTTGCGGCAAACCACCTTTCCTGGTGTGTTTGCCAGCGTTTCCCCCACCTTGAACGGAGTTTTGTCCACCGTCGCCGGAAGCCCATCTCCTTTGCTCGTATCCTCCAGCCAGTTTTGCAGCCCCGCGCGTAGGCTCTCTCCTTCGGTCTCCACAAACTTGTTGATCGCCAGAGGGTTGGTCCAGAAGTAATTGTCCGGAGAGCGCACTGAGCATCTGCTTAGACCAGAAGATCGCGTCACGCTTCACCGAATCCTCAACGGGAGCTTGCTGGATGCTCTCTTCCATCCATCCGGAATAGGTTTGGTAGTACTCCCGGATCCATTTGAAGTAGGGGAGTTTCGACCAATCCGGAGTCCCTTTTTCATCGACCAGTTGATCTGGACGCTGGTTGAGGAAATCCTACCAAATCTGTTGATTGGTCGCGGTCAGCTTTTCCGTCCACGAGCGCATGGTGTTGCTGAGGTCTTGGGGATTGTTTGCCCAAGCCTCGGCCACGCGTTGCAACGATTTCATCGCGCCCATCGGATCGGAGGACGGCATTTCCGCTTGGGAGGCGAACTGGCCCCACATTTCCTGAAATTGATCGAGGGGTTGTTTAGTATCCGTTTCTGTGGACATGCTTGGAAACTCCGGTTGGGGGTAAGGGGACGGTTAGATGCGCAAGCCGCCATCGCACTCGATGACGCGCCCAGTGAAGTAATCGTTTTCGAGAATGTAGACTGCTGTGTGGCTGATCTCACTGGGATTGCCGAGTCGCTTGAGTGGCACTTGGTCAATGATTTTCTGCTTCACGTCCTCACGAATCGCTGCAACCATTTCGGTGTTGATGTAACCTGGGGCGATGGCGCCAACTCGGATGCCGTAGCGTGAAAGCTCCTTGGCCCAAGTCACGGTCATTTCTGCGATTCCAGCCTTGGTGGCGGTGTAGTTGCTCTGGCCCATGTTGCCGGAGCGTGAAAGGCTGGAAATGTTGATGCACACCCCCGGCTTTTCCTGCTCGATGAGTTTTGCGAAAAACTCGCGTCCGCAGAGGAAACTTCCGGTCAGGTTGACGTCAATCACTTGCTGCCAATTCTCCAGCGACATTTTGGAGGTCTTGCCTTCCTTGCGTCGCACAAGCAGACCGTCCCGGGTGATGCCCGCATTGTTGATGAGGCCATCCACCGTGCCGAAATCTGCAACCACATCATCAAAGAACTGCACCACCTGAGTTTCATTGGTGACGTTCACAACATAAGTCCGTGCTTCTGCACCATTGGCTTCGCACGCGTTCTTGACGCGTTCTAGATTTTCCTGATCCACATCTGCCAATGCCAGCTTTGCACCACGATCGGCCAAATCTAGGGCGAACGCCTTGCCGAGTCCTCGTCCCCCACCAGTGATGACAATGACTTTATCCTTGATATTCATTTGTGTTCCTTGTTTGGTTTGGGTGAAAGAAAAAATACTGCTCCGGATCACTCAGGAGATGACTGAAATTGAAGATGGTTTCGGAAAACCAACCCCCGGAAAACATCCGGGGGTTAGGGAGGGTGTCGGTTCAGACGGCGGGACGGTTGGCCACTAAATCCTCCACGACCGACGGATCCGCCAGCGTGGAGGTGTCGCCTAGGTTGCTCAACTCGTTCTCGGCGATCTTGCGCAGAATGCGGCGCATGATCTTTCCGGAGCGCGTCTTCGGCAAGCCCGGTGCCCACTGGAGAATGTCAATCGTTGCGATTGGGCCAATCTCCGTGCGGACGAGTTGAATCAACCCTTTCCTCAAATCCTCAGTGGCTTCCACCCCCGAATTCAGGGTGACATACGCGTAGATGCCTTGTCCCTTGATTTCGTGTGGACAGCCGACAACGGCAGCCTCGGCCACATTTTCGTGCAGCACCAGCGCGGACTCGATTTCCGCTGTGCCCATGCGGTGTCCGGAGACGTTCAAGACATCATCCACCCGCCCGGTGATCCAGTAATAGCCGTCTTCGTCACGTCGGCAACCATCGCCAGTGAAGTAGTACCCCTTGTAGGTGCTGAAATAGGTCTGGAAGAAGCGCTCATGGTCGCCATAAATCGAACGCATCTGTCCGGGCCACGGATGCTTGATGCAAAGATTTCCGGAGGCTGCGCCTTCCAGTTCCTTGCCATTCTCATCCACCAGCATCGGCTGTACTCCGAAGAACGGGCGCGTCACCGATCCTGGCTTGAGTCGGGTTGCACCCGGAAGTGGTGTGATGAGGATGCCACCCGTTTCCGTCTGCCACCAAGTGTCCACAATGGGGCAGCGTTCCTTGCCGACCACCCGGTGGTACCACATCCACGCTTCCGGATTGATCGGTTCGCCCACGGTGCCCAGCAACCGCAAGCTGCTGAGGTCACGCTTGTTGACTAACGCGTCACCTTCCTTCGCAATCGCCCGGATCGCAGTCGGAGCCGTGTAGAAGATGTTGACCTGATGCTTGTCGCACACATCCCAGAAACGTCCGAAGTCCGGATAGTTTGGAACGCCCTCGAACATTAGCGTAGTTGCACCGTTGGCAAGTGGCCCATAGACGATGTAGCTGTGACCCGTGACCCAGCCAACATCTGCGGTGCACCAGTAGATGTCACCGTCCTTGTAGTCGAAAACGTACTGGTGGGTGATGGCGGTGTAGAGCAGATACCCGGCGGTGGTGTGCAACACGCCCTTGGGTTTTCCGGTGGACCCGGAGGTGTAGAGGATGAAGAGCGGATCCTCAGCATCCATTGCTTCGGCAGGGCAATCTGCGGAGGCACTGGCCATGGCCTCGTGATACCAAACGTCTCGGCCCTCCTGCCATTCTACGGGAGCACCGCCGCGTTGCACCACAATCATTTTCTGAATGCTCGGCGTGGATTCGCACGCCTTATCGGCGTTGGTCTTGAGCGGAACCTTCTTGCCGCCCCGGATGCTCTGATCGGCTGTGATCAGTACACAGCACTCGGAATCGTTGATGCGGTCCTTGAGGGCTTCCGGAGAGAAACCACCGAAGACCACCGAGTGGATCGCGCCAATACGGGTGCAGGCCAGCATCGCTACGGCGGCTTCCGGAACCATTGGCATGTAAATGCACACCCGGTCACCCTTGTTCACACCCTGCGCCTTGAGGACATTGGCGAACTTGCAGACCTCAGTATGAAGCTGGCGGTAGGTGAGCTTGCGATCCTCGCCCGGATCGTCGGACTCCCAGATGATGGCCACTTGATCGCCGCGCTTTTCTAGATGGCGGTCCAGACAGTTGGCAGAGACATTCAGCTTGGCGCCCTCAAACCAGCGGATGTACGCTTTGTGGTAATCCCAGTCCAGCACCCGGTCCCACTTCCGGGACCAGTCGAGGCGATCCGCCTGCCGCCCCCAGAAACCCTCCGGATCCCGGATGGACTCCTCGTACAACTTCAGGTAGGCGTCGTTGTCTAGATACGCCTTGCCTTGATAGGACTTGGCAACCTCTAGGATCGTGTCTTTACTCATGGCTCATCTCCAGTCTTGTCTAAATTAGCGGATTTGTAAAAAATTGCAACTTAAATTGCGATTCTTGCATTCCAGCAAGCGGTTGAGAAGCTGGACAGGGTTAAGGAATACCACACACTTTGGCCAGATGCCAGTGCTTCTCTAGGGAGAAAATGCTTTGTAGATGGCTCTGGCGATCTCGCCTTCGCGCGGGAAGGAGAGCATGCCCATCACGGAATACCCCAAGAACCACGGCATCATGTAAAAACGGAGCATGTAGAAGAACCACGCGACATAGAGCGGCACGAGGATGGGCAGGAGAAACCCCGGTGTGATGGGGGGAAGCTGCGAAGCAGTGGATTGGTGGCGGGAAATCTTGGCGTGGCTGATCATGGGGGCTTCCTGTGTTGGTCGTGCCTACCCAGGGTAGCACAGGTGGTTCTATTACCGATAGGGTCTACTTTCGTGTCCTACGACCTGCGTGGACATGGGGAAAGTCCGGTGCCGCTCGTGCCGTATTCTCTGGATGAGTTGGAGCCTCCCCAGTGCTAACGGGGCATTCCCAGCCCAGCCTGCCAGTTCTGCTTGTGGCGTTTGGGAGCACGGGCTATCATATTGGGTTCATTTTTTCTCATGCACTTCCTTTAGTGAAAGATTCATTGTCTGCCTCCTTAGCTCCAGAATTACAATCGGTTCTAGACGAAGAACTGTCACTGCTCCGTAAGGTGCAGCAGGGCCTGCTGACGCTGACGGCAGAAGAGGATTCTGCCAATTTATATCACGACATCATCGAGCTGCGCGATTCTCTGGGGGAAGCACAGAGGCAGGATGTTCCTGCGATCATGGCACAAATGGAGCGGCTCATCCTGATCACGCACCAGCAGGACAAGTTCCGGAAAACCCCGTTGCCGGACGTGAACGCCCCCTACTTCGCCCACATGCGAATCCGCGAAAATGGACGGGTGCGCGACCTGCTGCTGGGCAGTCACCACAGCCTTTCCCGGCACCTGCCCTGCCCGATCATTGACTGGAAAAACGCGCCCATCAGCAAGGTCTTCTACCGCTACCGTGAAGGGGACGAGTATGTGGAGCAAATCGGCGAGCGGGAGGTTGAAGGCGAGGTGCTGCTGCGTCGCGTCCTGCGGATCAACGAGGGGCAACTGACTCAGGTGGTGACGGCGGAAGGCGTTTTTCTCTGGAACGGTTCCAAGTGGGAGCGCTCGGAGGTAAATCTACCTCAATTGGAGGGCGGTGGTGGAGTGGCCATGCGTCCGGATTACGCAACAGCCGCAGATCAATTTGGCACCGGATCGGCCACGCTTGGGTATCAAGCGGACAAGCACCTTCAGGAAATCACGGCCCTGATTGACCCCCAACAGTTTGAGGCGATCACGCATCCGGAATCTGGAATCCTGCTCATTCAAGGCGGGGCGGGATCAGGAAAAACGACGGTGGCGTTGCATCGGCTCGCCTACCTGATGTCTAAACAACCGGGATATTTTTTCACGAACTCGGTGATGCCTGTCGTGTTTGGCCCGGCACTAGCGAACTACATTTCCAAAGTGCTGCCTTCGTTGGGGGTGGAGGACGTTCCTGCGAAAATTTATCAGCAATGGGTGTCGCGGCAGCGTCAACGTCTCTTCCAAAAACTGCCTAGGGTTTATACAGAAAACACTCCGGTCGCGGCGATTGAGTTGAAACGCCACGCCTTTGTCCTGCACTGGTTTGCGGAAGAAGTAGCGAGTCGAGTTCAGGACTTTGGAGAGGAACTGGAGCATCACTTTTCCGGAATCCGCGAGGGGCAGGTGGTGCTGAAAGCGTGGGAGCAGTTGGAGGGAACGCTGTGGGTGCCGAGGATGCAGCACCTCGGACGGTGGATTCAGGGGCGAGACCGGATTGGAAAACTGCAGGCGGCACAAACACCTGCGGTGCTGCGGTGTTGGGAAAAGCTGGTGGAGGAGTTGATCCCGGAATTAGAGGAAGCACCGGAGCAGTTCGTGATTCAGGTGTGGGACGACTGCCTGATCCGGAAAGAAACACTCGTCAGCGCCGCCCAACGGTTTGCTCCCGGAGAGTTCTCCGAGGGGGAACTGGAGAGTGTTTGGGCGTGGGCGAATCGGCAGTACCACAAACGTCTCGAAGCTGAACGGATGCGCAACGATTTTGCATGGAAACGCTTGCAGCAGGAAGCCGAGCAGGAGCAAGTTGCCCCGCAGCTACGCTTTCAGGAAGAGCAGCCCATGCTCGACGACGAGGACGACACTTTGTTGCTGTTGCTTTACCAAATGGCGATTGGCCCGCTTCGACGCAAGCAGGGCAAATTGCTCCAGTACCGCCACCTGCTTGTGGACGAGGCACAGGATTTCAGCCCCACCGAGTTCAAGCTGCTGCTGAACCTGACGCCGCCCAAACGTCCGAGCGTGACGCTGGCGGGCGACATGGATCAGCGCATCATGGCGGGTCGGCGGCACCAGAACTGGACCGAGGCGCTGGGAGCTTTGGAACAGAACGTCACGGAACTGGAACCCCTCCGTATTGGCTACCGCTCCACCCACGAGGTCATGGAACTCGCCAGAGCGGTGATTGGCGAGTACAGCGTGAATCAGGACTGGGAGGCGACTCGGCACGGGGCGCCGATCGGGCAGTTCGTGTTTCAGGAACCCGGCGCGCTGGTCATGTTTCTTGTGGAAGCGCTGGAGAGCTTGTCCATCCGGGAGCCTCATGCCAGTGTTGCGGTCCTGACGCGGCATCCGGAAACCGCCAACGCACTCCACGAGGGATTGGTGCAGGCGGATGTTTACAACCTGCGGCGCATCCGCGATCAGGAATTTCCGTTCACGCCCGGGATCGAAGTCACGGACGTGGCCCAGACGAAGGGACTGGAATTCGATTATGTCGTGGTGGCGGATGCTGATGCACAAACCTACCCCTCTGACCTGCGTTCACGTCACCTGCTCTATGTGGCTGTGACTCGCGCCGCCCACCAGCTTTGGCTGCTTCACTGTGGCAATCCTTCTCCTCTGCTGCCCAAGCCACAGGGCTAAGCCGCTAAGATATTTCCCAGGCGGTTCAGTTCTTGGCGTGGTCCCAGCACGATGAGGATGTCGCCCGCCTCAAACTGGCTGGAACCCGTGAGGTTGAAAAAGCGTTCCTCACCCCGCACCAGCCCAAGAATGTTGAGACTGCTGCTCAGTTCGAGTTCGCTCAAGGTCTTGTTGGAGATGGTGGCGCGTTCCGGCACCTCGAACTGTTCCAATGCTAAATCCTCATTGTCGCAATCCAGTGCCCACTGGAAAAAATCCACCACATTCGGACGCAGCAGCGTGTGGACTACCCGGAATCCACCAAGCTCAAAGGGAGAAAGCACGCGGTTGGCGCCAGCATGCCGGAGCTTGCTCTCCATCTCCGGAGTGGACCCCCAAGCGATGATGTCAAGGTCCGAGTTGAGCTGCCGGGCGGAGAGGATCAGGAAGACATTCTCCGCATCATTGCCAAGCAGGGCGATCAAGCTCCGTGCGTGTTCAATCCGGCCTTGCCGAAGGAAGTCGTCATCGGTGACATTGCCCTGCATCTGCAAGTAGCCAAGGTGCTGTAATTCAGCAAGGGTTGCTTCCTGGTGTTCGACGACGAGGAAGGGGACTCCGTGGCTGTGAAGCTGTCGGCACACCGCCTGTCCCTTGCGGCCCAGACCGCAGACGATGACATGCCCACTGAGTTGACCGATGGCGTGTTCCATGCGAAATCTCCGGAAGGATTGGGAAAAACCGCCTTCGAGAACAAACCTCGTGAGCGCGGCAACACTGTAGGCAAAAGTGCCGAAACTTAGGAAGATCAGCACGACGGTGAACGTCTGCCCGCTTTCACTCAGGGGATGAATCTCGCCATAGCCGACCGTCGAGATGGTGATGACCGTCATGTAAAAGGCATCCAGCCAGTTCCAATCTTCGACTAGAACATAGCCGACCGTCCCAAAGCACAGCAGAGCCGGGGGCAACAGAAAGAGCAAGATTCTGTTCATGGCGCTTCTTCTCGCCGCCAGCGCTCCAGCACGGCAGACAGTTGTTTGGGGGGAAGTGCAAACCGTCCTGAATCGGGAGGCACCAAGACCTCGTGTCCGGGCCAACCAAGCTGGAAGAGTGCATCGAAGCAACCCGCGCCGCTTTCCGGAACTGGACGAATTTCAAGGATCCGTGCAAAGCGGGGCATGAACAATCCGTTGACCAGCCCGGCTCCGTGTGGGGCCACGAGATGCGTGGCTTCCCGGAAGAGCTGCACTTGTTCGGGAATCGTGAGGGTTTCGGCGGTCACCAGTTCATAGCCATGCTGCTGAAGCAGCGGCAGCAGTTCTATCTCGTTCACTAAATGTCGCCGCTTGGCGTTGCTCCGGGAGAGGTAAAGTTTTCGGGGTGAGTGGTTTTCAGTCTTCGGTACTGCTTTTTCGAAAAACGCGAGCAGCGCTTGTCGTTTCTCCGAAGTCCAGTCCGGAGGACCCATTGCCGGTATCCACAACTTGTCCACACGGAAAACTCCCGGAGACAGAGGTTTCAGCTCAAATCCCGCATCGCACAGAAAATCCGCAAAGGTTTGAGGCCAACCTTCCGGAACAAGAACCGGATACCGAGGGGGGGCAAGTAGGTGTGGGAGCAAGTCGGTGAGCAGGTGGTAGTAGCTGTGGATGTGAGGGCTGAGTCCGAGATGAAAAACACCAGAGAGGTGCTGGGCCAACTTGGGGTTTGGCAGTCCTTTCACGAGTCGCTGCTGCAGGAGCCGCTGGTGATCCCCGGAGCTTGGGTTTGTGTCTGGAGAGTCAAGACTCCAAGGATATTTCTGGAAGTGGAACCAGAGACGGTTCTGTTGCTGCACCAACCCATCCGGACTGGAAAGCAGCGCATCCTGCAAGACAAGGGGCCGGTCGGGCATGGGCCGAGTCCGGTTTTAAGGAAGAATGAAACATGTTAGATTCCGACAAGCTTAGGCCGCATGGATGAAGTTGTGCAACCGGATCGCCTGCGACAATGCTTTGCCGCTGATGACGATCAGAACTCGGCGGTGAAGATTCGAAACTGATACTGGGACACTCCAGAATCCGCATCGACAGACCATTCCGGAGCCAACTGTGCAGGCCGCAAGGCAAGCTGTTGAGCGCCGTGGTTCCAGTGCAGCAAGCCCTTGGGCGTGTGCTGGCTGAAGGCATCGCCTTGCTGCGCATCCCAAAATCCGTAAGCCACCCCGGCAAACACTCCCAAGGCAGCACCCCGCAGGATGTAGCCTTTGCCCAGTTTTTCTGTGCCGTCCTTTTCCTGCAAGGCCCACATGGCCAATCCAGTCAGCCCTCCAATTGCAGAACCCCAGAGGCCATCAACGAGTACCGTTTTGAGTTGTTGCGCTTGGGATTCCCCTACCGATCCCAGCACGGCCACGCCGAGCATCAAGCCGACGAGTAGCCCTCGTGTCAATTGTCGCATTTTTCTTTTTCTCGTGAAAAGGTGAGCTGAAAAAACCGTTTCAAGATTCGTGCAACCATGAAGTAAACTGCAATTCTAGCTCAGGCTTGGCCGCAAATCACCACCGGGCTGTGGATTCGTCTTGTCCTCGCAAGGCAATCGGGGAAAACTTCCCAATGTTCACAAACAGGAGATGAGATGAGATGACGGCACCAAATCAATCAGGACGAGTCGCAGGCAAAACTGCGCTCATCACCGGAGCCGCCCAAGGACTGGGTGAGGCAATCGCACGAATGCTGGTGCGTGAGGGCGCACGAGTAGTCCTCACAGACATCAACGGCCCCAAGGTCCGGGAGGTGGCGGATTCGTTGGGTGCAGTGGCGCTTGCCTTGGAACACGATGTCACCCAGGAATTGCAATGGCAGGAAGTTTTGTCACAGGCGGTGTCCCACTTTGGCGGATTGCACATTCTGGTCAACAACGCCGGAATCGCCTCCTTGGGGAGTGTGGAGGATCTCAGCTTGGAGGAATGGCGACGGGTTCACGCGGTTGATCTGGACAGCGTGTTTCTCGGCTGCAAGTACGCGATTTCGCATCTGCGGAAAAGCGGGGGTGGAGCGGTGGTCAACATCGCCTCAATCTCTGGACTCGTTGCCGCGCCCAACACGGCGGCTTACAACTCCGCCAAAGCGGCGGTTCGGCACCTCACCCGCTCTGTTGCCCTGCACTGCGCCCGCGAGCGCACCGGGATTCGCTGCAACGCTATCCTGCCGGTCTTCATTGACACCCCCATTCTCGACACTTTTCAAGGCGACCAATCTCGGGAAGAACTGCTCGCCAAACTCGCCCGCCAGATTCCGTTGGGAATAGTCGGCAAGCCCGAAGATGTCGCACATGCCGTCCTCTATCTTGCCTCCGAGGAATCCCGGCTGATGACCGGAAGTGAGCTTGTGCTCGACGGTGGCCTCAGCGCAATGTGAGAGGACTCAACCGTCGAAGAGTCCGGACCAGCGGAGGACAGCGAAAAACACAAGGATGACCGCCCCAGCGACCACCAACTTCATCATGCGATCTTCCATGTTTATGGTGAACGGTTGACGTGGAAATGCGGCCCGCCGTTGGGGCGGGCCGGAGAGTGAGGTGATCAGGCAGCCCGTGCCCGCTCCGATTTGCGGATCACTTGGGTTCTCATGGCATCAACGCCTTTGGAAAGCGCCTTGTAGAGGTTGACATGTTCTGCACTGCTGGCGAGCTTTTTCTGGTTGTAGGTGCAGTTGATGTGGACTTGGTGTTGTTCGTTAAGCTTGCTCATACTCACATGGAAAGCAAACCGATCTTCCGTGATTTGGATCAGTTCCCGGAAAAGCTCGTGAACGTGGGTGGTTACTGCTTCAGAATTGCGGACGTTCTTGAATTCCAGATGAATCGACATGGGCATTCTCCATGAACGAGGGTGAGGAGATTGGGGGCAGGCACCCCCAGCGGAGCAAGCTTCGGAAAAGCCTGCAAAGACAAACGACCTCTACTGATTTACTGCGGAATCAGCAGGCAGGGGCATCGGCTCTGGCGTCATTGCCTCTTCGTAAGTCAGATCGGGATCACGAGGCACCAGTAGGAAGTAGCCGGGCAGGAAGACAACGAAATAGGAGAGCAGTCCGATGACGACGAGGATCACGATGCGCATAGATCAGTCTCGGTGGGGATGTTGGGAAGTCCGAATCATTGTTGGACAATCCGGAAGTTAAGTTCACGTTAGCAAAGTTGGGACAGCTACGTCAAGTTCACAGTTGCAGATTTTTCCAAAAGGCTACGGATTCTTCCACGGCATGATGGGAACGGTGGAAATCGAGTTCTTGGGGCTGCCCTCAACAAGCTTGTCACTGTACACCAAGTAAATCAGCACGTTACGCTTTTTGTCGAGAAAACGCACCACCTGCAGGGTCTTGAAAACCAGCGAGGTGCGCTTGCTAAAGACTTCTTCTCCGTTCTTGAATTCGCGTTTGAAGTGAATGGGGCCAATCTGCCGACAGGCGATGGAGGCGTCAGACGTGTCTTCCGCCAAGCCCAAGGCACCAGTGATTCCGCCCTGCTTGGCGCGGCTGAGGTGGCAGGCGACACCCACCACCACCGGATCGTCAAACGCCTCGATGACGATTTTGTGGTCAGGACCAATGAGCTTGAACACCGTGTCCACGCTGCCGATTTCTTCCGCGCAGAGGCTCGCGGGCAGGAGCAGGGCCAACAGCAGCAGCCCTTGGAGTACTCGCATTGTCGTTTTGTCGCAGGTGAGCTTTCTTCAAGAAGAACGCATCTTTTCCAGAATTACAATCCGGAAATGAACCAGCGGCTACCTCAAAAGCTGATTCATGGAGAGCATTGGCAGTAACACCGCCAGCGCAATAAAGCCCACCACCCCACCCATGAGCAGGATCAGGGCGGGTTGCAGCAGTGCGGTGAGTCCTTCCAGCAGTCCACCGATTTCCTCCTGCATCCGCTCCGCAACCCGTTCCAGCAGTTCGTCGAGCCGCGCCGCCTCCTCGCCGATGGCAACGACATGGCGGACGTATTCCGGAAAGAGTTCAATCCTCGCCATTGCTGCCGAGAGCGGCATTCCCTTGTTGTGGACATCAATGATGAGTTGGTCGAGTCGGGCAATGAAGTTGCGGTTGACAACCACATACTTCGAGATTTCCAGTGCCGTCTTGAGGTCCACCCCGCTTTTCAGCAGCAGCCCCAGCGTTTGGCAAAAGCGGGCGACCAGAATCTTGATGCGCAGCTGACTCAGCCCCGGAAGGGTCAACTCCAGCCGATCCTGCCAGCGTTGTCCGATCGGACTCTTCCAGAACGCGGAAAATCCTGTGGCAATCAGTCCAAATCCGAGCAGCAGTGCCCACCAGTGTTGGGTCACCATCTCGCTGAGACCAAGTAGGATCCGAGTGGGCAAGGGCAGGGCCGCTTCCTGCGCCTCGAAGATTTGCGCGATTTTGGGCACCACCGCCGTCACCATGAATGCGACCACCGCGATTCCGAAGACGGTCATGAATGCAGGATAGATCATCGCAGAACGCAGCCGCCCCCGGAGTTGCTCCTGCTGCTCAAAGTACTCCGCCAGCCGCCGCATAATCACACCAAGGGTGCCGCCGTTCTCCCCGGAGCGCACCATGCTCACATACATCGCCGGAAACGCTTCCGGATGCTGAGCCATCGCACCGGCAAGCGATTTTCCTTCCACCACACGACCCCGGACATCGGAAAGGATGCTCTGGAATTTGGGATCCTGCGTTTGCGGGATGATGAGTTGGAACGCCTTGTCGTAGGGAATCGTCGCATCCAGCAGCACCTCGATCTGCCGGGTAAACAACGTCAGTGAGTGTCGGTGGTTGCTGCGACTGAAGAGCTTGGGCAGCTTGAAAGACGTTTTCGAGGCGCTCCCGGATTTCCGATGCGAGAACGTAAAACGGCTTGTCCGGATTTCGGTGGGGAACCACTGCTTTTCACGCAGAAACTGCCGCACCTCGGTTTCTGTGGTCGCGTCCTGGCTACCCTTGTGCAGGGTGCCGCTGGGGTCAAGGGCTTGGTAGTGAAAGATAGGCATGTGTCAATCCGTGCAAACGCTCGTCCATTATCGTGGGTTATGTGACGGATGGCAATGACTGCCTTTGCACCAGCACTTGACATCAATGAGAAGCAGGTTCATTCCATCTGAACCGCAGCCCCTACATTAGCGCCACGCTCGTTCGCGCCTTGGCAACACGGAGTCGGTGGTTTTCTAGAATCGAGTTCCCGGAGTAGAGGGCGAGCGCGGCCCAAATGCAACCGAAAGTAACCAGATGGGTAGAGGTGAAGGGTTCGTGGTAGAAGTGAATGGCGAGGATCAACTGGATGCTGGGGGCAAGGTACTGGAAGAGCCCGACCGTGGAGAGCCGCAAACGCTTGGCAGCGTTGGCAAACCAAAGCAGCGGAAGGGCGGTGACGATTCCGGAGCCGAGGTAGAGCAGATCGAGCCACTCACCTTTGCCAAAATGACTGGAGCCGTCCCAAACCCAGTAACCGATGGCCAGCAAAGCAACGGGGGTGAGCAACAGGGTTTCGACTGTCAAGCCAATCAGCGGGGCAACGGGCGCGATTTTCCGGAGCAGTCCGTAAAGTCCGAAACTGAAAGCGAGCCCCAGTGCAATCCACGGTAATGTTCCGAAATTCCAGACGAGGTTCGCCACTCCAGCAAACACAAGGACAATTGCCAGCATTTGCCAATGGTTGAGCCGCTCCTTGAGGAAAAGGAAGCCGAACATGATGCTCACGAGTGGATTGATGTAGAAGCCGATGCTGGTTTCAATGACCTGATCGGTGAGAACGCTGTAAACGTAGAGGCTCCAGGTGCAGGTGATCAGGACTGCAGTGGTGAGAAGGATGAGGAGTTGTTTGGAGGGAAACAATGCCTCCCGAAGTTCCTGAAAGCGCCCCTGCACTGCCAGTATCCCCAGCACAAAAGCAAGCGACCAAACCATCCGGTGGGCAAGAATCTCGATGACAGGCAGGGTGCCAAAGAGTTTCCAGTAGAGCGGGACGAAACCCCAGAAGCTGTAGCACAGCACGGCATAGAGCAGCCCAGTGGTGGTTTCGGATTGGGTCATCTGGAGCGGAAAATCTTTGATTGCGGGAAGAGATTGAATCTTAAGGCCGAATCCTGTATAACTCCAGAATTACGATTGCTTGTCAATCCAATCCAATCTCGGAGTTGAAACGATGCATGAAATGAACGTTCTGGTCACGGTCTTTGTTCTGGGCACCCTCTACCTCGCACTGTTCTACGTTGTCGAGAAGGTGTTCCTACAGGACAAGGCGTGAAGCCCCGCCTGCGTGGCGTTCTCGTTCTCTTTATCGGCATCCTCCTAATTGCAGGGTGCCGTACCCCTGCTCCTCCCCAAATCCCAAGTTCCTCACTTTCCTCCGGACATCTCCGCGCTTCGGGGCGCATCCTCCTTGCCGTCGGTGGCGAAAAACACACCGGTGAATTGGCGCTTGAACTGAGTCCGGACAACCACCTCCGCTTGCAAATTTTCGCACCGTTGGTGGGGTCATTGCTCTACGAGTTGCGTAGCGATCCGAAGCGTTTTCTGGTGCTGAACCATCAAGAATCTCGCTACTGGCTGGACGAGAACACCCCGGAAGTCCGGCAGGAGTGGCTGGGGATGGATTTGTCCTTGGAGGAACTGGGATGGATCGTGCGCGGGCGTATTCCAGAGCCATCGATGTCCGGATGGCAGGTGATCGGTGCGGATACAGGAGCGCAAACCCTCCAGCGTGAATCCGCAACTCTCCGCATCACCCTCGACGAGTCCAGTCACTTGCAAACGCTGACGAAAGCGGTGGACGGCCTCGAGAAATACACGGTGCGAATCTCCGGCTATCAAACGTTTTCCGGACAGTCCTTTCCTCGCAAAGTTTTCATCACTGAGGCACTTGACCACAATCGTCTCGTGCTGGCCTTCACGGAGGTTGTATTTCCTGTAACCTCGGGAGTTCCGCTGGATTTCACCATTCCGGAAGGCATGATCCCTTACGCTCCAGAGTCTTGATCATTTAGAGGGCTTGACCACTGCCCGTCTGCAAACCGCAATCGCTCAATTTGACCTTCTGCATCCAGTCGCAGCACGGTGCGTTGTGCCAGCCAGTCCGGAACAATCCGGAGGGTCGCGTCACAGTCGGAGATGCGGATTTCGCGGTCGAGATGGAAATGCCCGATGAAAGTGCCGTCGGTTCCGGGCAGAACTTGCGCGGCGAAGTGTTCGACTTCGTCTTCCGGAAAGACGATCTTGAATTCGCGGTTGGTGTGGTTGAGACTGGCCTCAACGCGGTCTGCGATCTTGCGGGCGAGTGGTCCGGGAAGGTTCCGGAAAAACCCCGTGAACAGGCGACTCCGACAGATGGTCCGCCAGCGCAGGTACTGCCGATCCCGTGTGTTGAGCGTGTCTCCGTGAAAGCAGCGGTAGGTGCGCGGTCCCCAGTGCAGTCGCAGTTCGTCATGTGCGATGTGGGTGAAGGGGAGGGCGTCGCGGTCCGAGCTGCGAGCGTTGCCGGGAACCAGCACCTCCCGATTGCCGACCACAAAAGCTACCGCCGCCGTCCGTTCCCGCAACCTAGCGAATCCCGCCATCACCTCCTCGTGCATTTTTACCCAAAACTTCGGGTGCGCCAGCCAGACCTTGAAGAGGTCTCCCAGGCAGATCAGGGCATGGGCGTCCGGAAGCGCATCCAGCATAGTGACGAACTCATCCCACGGAGCGTCCTGAGTGTCGAGGTGAGAATCCGCAACAAAGTACAGGAAACCCTGCGGATGGGGCAGATTCAGTTCAACAGGTGGGGTCGTGGATATCATGGGACTAGCACACCAGAGGTGTCCGGAGAAGTCAAACTCCGCTGGTTTTCTACTGGAATCTTGGTCAGGAACTGCTAAGCTGTGAGCGTGTACAACTTCTTGGAAAACGTATGGAAAGAGCCTCGCTGGCGCTGATTGGCGGTGGCAACATGGGAGGTGCGATCCTGCGGGCGGTGGTCTCGCAGGGGATCGTGCCTGCGGAACGATTGCTGCTCGTCGAGCCGGAAGCCGAAAAAGCCGCAGCCCTCTCGGAAGCAACTGGATGCGCCGTGCAGTCCAAAATGGACGGGCGTGTTTCCGAATACGAACTGCTGCTACTCGCGACCAAACCGCAGGGAGCGCCATTGGTGCTGGCAGAACTCCGGTCTCATCTGATTCCGGAGCAGACCGTGGTGTCCGTGATGGCGGGCATCAGTTTGACCACGCTGAGGAACGGACTGGGGCACGAGCGCCTCGTTCGGACCATGCCCAACACGCCCGCGCAACTTGGGGAAGGCATGACTGTCGTTTACGCCGATCCTGCGGTTCCGGAAGCCAGTCGCAGGCAAGTGCAGGCGGTTTTTGGTGCGTGTGGAACGTGCCTGGAGGTGGACCACGAGGACGCGATTGACGCGGCAACGGCGGTTTCCGGAAGTGGACCCGCCTACGTTTTTTACCTTGCCGAACAGATGATGGTGGCAGCGCAAGATTTGGGGTTTTCAGAATCGGCAGCGCAAACGTTGGTGCAAAAAACACTGCGGGGGGCTATCTTGCTCTGGGAGCAAAAAGGCGTTTCGGCAGCAACCCTACGGCGGCAAGTGACCTCGCCGGGAGGAACCACCGAGGCGGCAGTGACGCATTTCGAGTCGCAAGCCGTGGGGCAGCACCTGCAAGAGGGCTTGCAAAAAGCCTATCAACGAGCCAAGGAACTGGCTCGGTAATTTGATTCACCGCAGAGGTGCGGGAGAGGGCGCAGAGGGTTGTTTTTTTATTTTTCTCTGTGCACCCTGTGCCTCTCTGTGGTGAGTTTTTAGCAGTAACTCTAACGGGATTTTTCGGACATGGCGTGTGTGGTGGTGGTCGGTTCGCAGTGGGGCGACGAGGGCAAAGGCAAGATCGTGGACCTGCTGACGGAACACGCGGATGCCGTGGTGCGCTATCAGGGAGGCGCAAACGCTGGGCACACGGTGATGTTCGAGGATCGCACCTTCATCCTCCACCTCATCCCCTCCGGAATCCTGCGGGGCAAGCCCTCGATCTTGGGCAACGGCGTGGTGGTGGACGTTGCCAGCTTGGCGCAGGAAATCGACAACCTCCGGAAGGCGGGCATCGTGGTCGAGGACACGCTAAAGGTGAGCGACCGAGCGCATGTGGTGATGCCCTGGCATAAAACCTTCGACCGACTCCGGGAAGTCTTGCGAGGCACAAACAAGCTCGGCACCACCGGACGCGGCATCGGCCCAACCTATGCAGACAAGGTGGGACGGGCAGGCTTGCGCGTGGGTGACTTGGGAGATGCGGCAGACCTGCGCTCGAAACTCGAATTCCTGATTGCCGAGAAAAACCGCCTGCTCACGAATTTTGAGGCCGACGAACCTCCTTTTGAACTGGAACCGGTTCTGGAAGAGTGCCAGCGGCAGTACGAAATGATCCAAGCTTATGTGGTTGATTCCTCAATCCTCGTCAACGACATGATTGATGACGGGAAGCACCTGCTTTTTGAAGGAGCGCAGGGCACGTTTCTCGATGTGGATCACGGCACCTATCCCTTCGTGACCTCATCCAACACCTTAGCAGGTGGAGTTTGCACAGGCTGTGGCATCGGCCCCACACGCATCACGGATGTAGTGGGCATCGTGAAAGCCTACACCACGCGAGTGGGCACGGGGCCGTTTCCCACAGAACTCTTTGACGAAACGGGTGAGTTTCTGCGCAAGGAAGGCCGCGAGTTCGGCGCGACCACCGGACGACCCCGGCGCTGTGGCTGGTTTGATGCCGTACTGGTGCGACAGGCCGTGCGGCTCAACGGCATCACCAGCCTCGCCGTCACCAAGCTCGACGTGCTGGATGCGCTGGAAACCCTCCGGATTGCCACGGGCTATCGGATTCCCAGCGGAGAAATTGTCGCCACGCTGCCCTCCCGGAACGTGGAGGCCGCCGAGCCGACCTACGAGGAAATGCCCGGCTGGCAGTGTCCCACGGTGGGCATCGCCACGGTTGAGGAACTGCCTGCGGCGATGCGAGCCTATCTGGACCGCCTTTCCGAATTGGTGGGCGCTCCGGTTTCGATCATTTCCACCGGACCTCGGCGTGAGGAAACCATCGTGCTGGACTCTGCAAATTTCTGGCAATGATCCGACGACTGCTCATCACGCTTGTTTTGATGGCCGCTGCCTACTACGCGGGCTACCACCGGATCACTTGGGAGGACGCCCGCGACTGGTGGCGCGACCAAGAGGTTCCCGAATCGGTGGAGAATGCCGTGGAATCCGTGGGTGATGCGGCGGAGAATTTAATGGAAGAAACCCTGAAAGACTGAAGGACATGGACGAAATCGAGGAGCATCCAGACTTGGTAAGCCTTGTCGGACAGGAAGAGCAGGTGGTTCGTTCGGACCTGAAAGTGGCCAAGCGTCCACCAATCAAGCACGGTGCGTTTCAGATTTATACCGGCGAGGGCAAAGGCAAGAGTACCGCCTCGCTGGGTCTGATGCTCCGGGCGCTCGGCGCGGGCTTCCGGGTGTACTACGTCCGGATGCTCAAGCCGCGCTGGAAGACGGGCGAACTCAAGCTCTGCACCCAGCCGGCCTTTCACCCCAACCTCACCTTCCGGAACGTCCCGCACTACTGGGCGCTCTGCGTCAGCAAGAGCAAGCCGCCGGACATGAACGAGATGCGCAAGGAACTGGTTCCGGAAATGGAGGATTTGCACCTACGCGTGGCCTCCGGCGACTACGACCTCGTGATTGTGGACGAGATCAACTACTGCCTGCACCGGGGCTTGATTGACTTGGAGCAGGTGTTGCGCGTGGTGGACCATCGGCCTGCACAGGTGGAGCTGGTTTTCACAGGACGATACGCACACGAGAAACTGGTGGAGCAGGCTGATCTTGTCACGGAGATGCGCAAGGTCAAGCACCACTTTGAGCAGGGAGTGCGGGCACGGGTCGGCATCGAGTTCTGATTCGCCTCCATGCTCTTTGCCCGGATTTATCTGCCGCTCGCCCTCGGCTATTTCATCTCCTATTTTTTCCGCAACGCCAACGCGATCATTGAGCAGAGCTTGGTCCGGGAACTCGGACTGAGCGCGTCCAGTCTCGGACTGCTGACGAGCGCGTACTTCATTTCCTTCGCTGCCTTCCAACTCCCACTCGGACTCCTGCTCGACCGCTACGGAACGCGCCGCACAGAATCCACGCTGCTCGTCTTCGCGGCATTGGGAGCCATCGTGTTTGCGTCCTCGGATGCGCTGATAGGCTTGGTGATTGGACGGCTTTTCATCGGTTTAGGTGTTTCGGCGTGCCTGATGGGGGCTTTTAAGGCGTATCTTGTCTGGTTTCCCAGCGAACGCCTGCCGCTCATCAATGGACTCCAGATGGTCGCAGGCGGCTTGGGGGCCTTGAGTGCAACCACGCCGCTCCAGTTTGCCTTAGGTCACACCGACTGGCGCGGAATTTTCGTGATTTTGGGAATCGTGACACTCGCAGCGGCGGCATTTTTGTTCACGGTCCATCCGGAAAAACCACAAACCCTGCAGGAATCTGGGACACTGCGGGAACAACTGGAGGGCTTGCGGAGCATTTTTCTAAGCCGGGCGCTCTGGAAAATCGCTCCGTTCACGGTCCTCACGCAAGCAACACAACTGGCTGTGCTGGGACTGTGGGCCAAGCCGTGGCTGCGGGACGTTGCAGGGCTGGAGCCAGAAGTTGCGGCCAACATTCTCTTTTGGATGATGGTGTCTATGACCACCGGATTCCTCACGCTAGGCGTTGTGGCAGAGCGTATAACCTCCACCGGATGGGTGAGTCCAATGACGCTGGGAGTGGGGCTGATGACGGTCTTCGTTGCGGTGCAACTTCCGATTGTGCTGGAGTGGACCGCCATGCCCTTGCTGCTGTTGGTGCTTTACAGCTTTTTCAGTTCCTCAGGAATCCTTCCGTTTTCAGCCCTGCCCCAGCAATTCCCCAAACACCTCGCGGGCCGCGTCATCACTTTGCTCAATGTGATGGTGTTCTCCGGAGCCTTTGCGATTCAGTGGGGGATCGGTATGATCATTGACCTCTGGCCGACCACCGCTTCCGGAAACTACTCCCCACTTGGCTACCAAGCGGCCTTTGGAGTGTTACTGCTCTTGCAGGGGTTGGGATTGGCGTGGTACCTGCTGTCAGCTCGCATCCTGCCCCAAAATGAGTCACGATGATCGTGATTGGGTCGTAAGAATGTCCGGAAATCTAAGACACAACGGAAGAGGAAAAACAGGAAACTGTCAATCAATAGATTCAGGAATAGTGATGAGTGAAAGGCAGGAATTGAAAGTCGCAGTCGCCGTGATTGGCGCCGGTAGCGCGGGCTTGAATGTTTTCCGGGGAGCGCAGAAGCACACGGAGAGCGTGGTGCTGATCGAAGGCGGTCCCTACGGAACCACCTGCGCCCGCGTGGGCTGTATGCCAAGCAAATTACTGATCGCCGCTGCCGAGGCTGCTCACGACATCAAACGAGCGCACGGCTTTGGAGTTCACGCCGAACCGCCAGTGATCAACGGTGTGGAGGTGATGGATCGGGTGCGCCGTGAGCGGGATCGCTTCGTGGGTTTCGTGTTGGAGGACACGGAGGCGATTCCGGAGCCGCAGCACATTCGTGGTTACGCGAGGTTTCTGGATGACCACACCCTGCAAGTGGACGATCACACGCGCATTCACGCCGAGCGCATCGTGATCGCCACCGGATCAACTCCCAGCACCCTGCCGATGTTTGCGGGCTTGGGTGAACGGTTGATCATCAACGATGACGTGTTCGACTGGACCGACCTCCCGGAATCGATCGCGGTCTTTGGTCCGGGCGTGATTGGCTTGGAACTCGGACAGGCCCTGCACCGCTTGGGTGTGCGTATGCGCATGTTCGGCATGTCGGGTCGCTTTCTACGGGCATTAGGGAATTCAGAGGTGCAGGAATACGCGCTCCGGCAGTTTCAGTCCGAATTCCCGCTGGACCCCGGAGTGCAGGGACTCAGCGTTGAACGCCGCGGGCAGCAAGTGGCCTTGCGCTTCATTGACCGTGAATCTGGAAAACAGGTCGAGGAGTTGTTCGATTATGTCCTCGCAGCGACTGGACGCACTCCAAATATCAAGGGACTTGCACTGGAAAACACCACGCTCGCCCTAGATGCAAAGGGAATTCCGGAGTATGACGCAACCACCATGCGCTGTGGCAAGAGCCACATTTTCATTGCCGGAGACGTAAACAACGACCTTCCCCTACTGCACGAAGCCTCGGACGAAGGCCGGATTGCCGGAGAAAACGCAGGACGCTATCCGCAAGTGCAGCCCGGACGGCGCCGCTCGCCGCTCAGTGTCATCTTCAGCGATCCGCAAGTGGTGGTGGTGGGGGAAAGTTGGAGGGCCTTGCAAAGCCGACCCTTCATCATCGGGCGGGTTTCCTTTGAAGGGCAGGGTCGCAGTCGCGTGATGCTCAAGAACCGGGGGTTGATGCACGTTTACGCCGATCCAGCATCCGGACACTTCCTTGGGGCACAAATCTTCGGCCCACAGGCCGAGCATCTGGGGCATCTGCTTTCGTGGGCACACCAGCAGCGGCTGACCATCGCGCAAATGCTGGAAATGCCGTTTTACCATCCTGTCATCGAGGAGGGACTGCGCACCGCCCTGCGAGATGCCGACACACAGGTGCAGGCCACCCCGGCGCTTCTGCTCCGGAAAAGCGCTTGAACGATTTACAGAAGTTTTTATGACACAGAATTTAGAGATTCGCGCCCTCACCTTTGACGTCTTCGGGACGGTGATGGACTGGCGCGGGAGCATCATCGCCGAGGGCGAACGTTTCAACCGGGATTGGGGTTTGTCCGTGAATTGGGCCGCGTTTGCCGATGCGTGGCGAGGCTGCTACCAACCCTCGATGGAGGCCGTGCGCACCGGGAAACGTCCGTGGGCGATCCTTGATGATTTGCATCGAGAAAGTTTGGAGGCTCTCTTAGAGCAGTTTGAGGTGAAGGGTTTGAACGAGGAACAAATCGACCACCTCAACCGTGTTTGGCGCCGTCTTCGCCCGTGGTCCGATGTAGTTTCCGGACTGACCCGACTCAAGCAGAAATACACGCTGGCCACGCTTTCCAACGGCAATGTCGCCCTGCTCGTCAACATGGCCAAGCATTCCAGACTTCCGTGGGATGTGATTTTGGGCGCGGAAGTCGCGCAACACTACAAGCCACAGCCCGAGGCGTACCTGACCACAGCACGAATGCTGGGGTTGCGTCCGGAGCAATGCCTGATGGTGGCGGCGCACAATGGTGATCTTGATCATGCCGCCTCTCACGGTTTCCGCACCGCCTTCATCTACCGCCCCACCGAGTACGGTCCTGAGCAAAGAACGGACTTGGAACCCAACTCAGATTTCGACTGGATTGCCCGAGGTTTTGGCGACCTCGCCGAACAGCTCGGTTGCTAAGGCATTTCGCATTTCGATCAAGCCCATCTGTGCAAACCCTGACCATCCAACTCCCCGGACGCAGCTACAACATCGGGATTGGCACGGAAATCGTGGATTCCGACTTGCCGCAGGCAGTGTCTGCTTCCGGAGCCACCCATGTTGTGGTGGTCACAAACACCACCCTTCACGACCTCTACCCCGACCGCATCACTCAGAGCCTGCGTGGTTGGCAGGGACAGGTGGACACCTGTGTGCTTCCGGATGGCGAGGGCTACAAGAATCTGGAGACGCTGAACCGGGTTTTCGATTTCCTGATGGATGTGCGGGCCAACCGCAAAACGTTGCTGATCGCCTTCGGAGGCGGCGTGATTGGAGACATGGCGGGGTTCGCGTCCGCAACCTTCATGCGTGGCATTCCGTTTCTTCAGGTGCCCACCACCTTGCTGGCGGACGTGGACAGCAGCGTGGGCGGCAAAACAGCGGTGAACCACCCTCGCGGCAAGAACACCATCGGCGCCTTCAAGCAGCCGATCCATGTCTGCATGGATCTCGCCTTCCTCCGGACACTGCCCCCCCGTGAATTTCTGGCGGGTTACTTTGAGCTGGCCAAGCACGGATTCGTCCACGACGCAAAACTGTTCGAGACGATTCAGGCTGGGCCGCTGGTGAACGCAGAGTACGATTACCGAACCAACGAGGCGGAGTCCCGTGAGTTTTGGGAAGCAACGATCTTGCGTTCGTGTGGAGTGAAAGGCAAAGTCGTGGAGCAGGACGAAACCGAAACGGGCCTGCGGGCCACCCTCAATTTCGGCCACACGCTCGGCCATCTGATTGAAACCCATGCCGGTTACGGCACCTACCTCCACGGTGAGGCGGTCGGCACCGGAATGCTGTTCGCTGCTTACCTTTCCCGCAAGTGGGAGCACTTGCAGGAAAGAGATTGGTCCCGAATCCGGGATTTCTTGGTGCCTCGACTCACTCCCATCGTGCTACCTGCGCTCAATGCTGAATCCTTCCAAACACTCATCCTGCACGACAAGAAAGCCGAGGGCACCGGGGTAGACTTCATCTTGCTCCACAAACTGGGCGTAGGCTTCATCCAGAAAGCCACGTCAGTCGAAACCCTCTGGCCGCTGTTTCAGGAGTTTGTCGCCGCCTTCCCGGAGGTCTGCCGAGTCGAGTAAGCAAGGGATTTCAGATTGCTTTGGAAAACTCGCGCTTGCCTTGTCTGCAATCCCGACTTATGAGTTGAATCCGCACCCGATTTAGAGTTCATGTTTTCCGGGCAATGTAACGATACAACTCGTCCATCACTTCCAAAAACGACGAAGGCTTGTTCCAAAACGCGGGATAGTCTCCTTGTTTTTTGAGCAACAACACGGCTCGTTCTTCACTGGAAGCAGCCAGAGTGAGCAGCTTTTTGGGGAGAGGCCGCCCCGACCAAAAGGTTTCTGGAGAAAACTCTGCGAGTGCCTCCTCCTTTTGGGGCTGAATGAAAAAGGTCGAAACCGGGGTCACAGTGATGTCTGTGGCTTCCCCCATTTGAAACAGGAGGGCTTGCCCGAGAGGGGATTGTTCCAACTCATCGCGTAGTTTCTCTAAAGACAAGCCTCGTAATTGAAACTGCGCGGCATAAAAGGCGAGTGGAGCTTTGGCGCGTTGCTTTTTTCCTGTGGTTTTTCCTGATGGCGTGGGGGCAATGGCTTTGAGGGCAGGAATGAAGTGTTGCCTCCGGAACAGTTGGCTGAGTTCACGAGCAAACTGAATCCAGAATCGTAAATCGGAACCCAGCAGGATGGAACTGTGATACAAGGAACTGAACTGGATTTCCCGCAGGACTTTCAGCGGATGTTGAATGCGATAACACTGCACTTCTTGCCAGAGCCACTCGGTTTTCTTGGGAAATGCGTTCCCCAAATAAGACAAGATTTCCAGCGAAGGCAGGGCTGCTCCTTTGTGTGCGGGAAAGGGCATCCAGCAACGGGTGATCGTTGAGGATAACGTCTGGGCGACATTTTTTTCGAGGTGGAATTCCTGCTCAAAAAAAGTCTCTGTCTGAATGCTCGGAGGTTGATAGGGATACCCTTTTTTTTACCTTTTTTCAGGGGCAGCGTTTTCGGAGTTTCGATCCAAAGGGCAAACTCCCCCCAGTTTTCCAATTGTTGCGTTTCTGTAGGAACCCAAGTTCCGTGGAGAACATACATGCAAGTTGCCGTTTACAAGTGAAAGATCTCCATCATTGTCCACCTGTTCAGGGTTTGAGGACAGTGGCTCCTTGCGTTTGGCGGCCTTCAAGGTCGCGGTGGGCTTGGGCGGCGTCCTGGAGGGCATAGGTCTGCCGCACCTCCGATTTCACGACTCCGGAAGACAGTATCTCAAAAAGCCGCCCCACGCTTGCTTCAAGTAATTGACGGGTGCGGTTGTACACGAAAAGGGTTGGGCGCGTGAAGTAAAGACACTTGGGGGCAAGCACGGCGGGAACAAACGGCGTGATTGGCCCGGAGGCTTGTCCGAAACTCACAAACATACCCATTGGGGCGAGCGCATCGAGGGTCGCCTGAAAGGTGTCCTTGCCCACGGAATCGTAAGAGACCTTCACGCCCGCGCCGTCCGTGATCTCCATGACACGCTTGGCAACGTCCTCACTACGATAGAGGATGACGTGATCGCAGCCGTGCGCTTTGGCGAGTTCAGCTTTTTCCTCCGAACCGACAGTGCCGATGACAGTGGCCCCCAGGTGCTTGGCCCACTGCGAAAGCAGCAGTCCGGTGCCTCCAGCGGCGGCGTGGATGAGGATCGGATCTCCGGGACTGAGGTGCGCCGTGCGGTTGGCAAGGTACTCCGCCGTCATGCCCTTGAGCATCACGGTCGCAGCCACTTCGTCAGAAATCTCTTCCGGAAGCTTGAGTAGCTTGTCGGCGGGATAGTTGCGGGCCTCGCAGTACGCCCCCATCGGGCCGACCGCGTAAGCCACGCGGTCACCTTCCGACCATCCGGAAACGTCCGGCCCCAGAGCTTCCACAACTCCGGCAGCTTCCTGACCAAGAATCGCGGGGAGTTCAATGGAGTAGAGGCCACTACGATGGTAGGTGTCGATGAAGTTGAGGCCGATGGCGGTGTGACGGACCCGGACTTCTCCGGGGCCGGGATTTGAGAGGTCAATGGCTTCCCAGCGCATGGCATCGGGACCACCGGTTTCATGAATGCGAATCGCGTTTGGCATAAAGGGTTTGGATGGCAAGAGGGTTGGTGTGTATCACTCCGGATCGTGCTGCGTTTCCGGAACGGGCTTGGGGAATCGCAGTCCCGGGTTCGCGCAGGGGGCGACCTGCAATGCCACGCAGCAAGCGTCCAAGCAGGTCCGCACCCGTGATGATGCGTTTTTCTTCATCCCAACAGAGGATGAGGTCGTTGTCAATCACGTCGTCCTCGGCATGTTCCGGATGCACATGCAGGCGCTGGAGAACCGTGCCGAGCTGGTTTTTTTGGTCAGTGACGACAATGGGGCGGTGGCAGTAGGAATAGGGTCGGAACGGCTCCATGCCGAAGAGCGCATCGCGCAGGAAGGAATCGGCGTTGAGGACGAGCTTGGGAGCCCCCTCCAGGTTGGTGAGGATCACCCATTTTTTGCTGGAACGCTGCACTTGCTGAAGGAAAGGGTCGTCCGCGCTGCGCTTGAACTCTGGCAGCAGGGGTAGGTCGTCCGAGCGGGCTTCGAGTTGCAGGACACTGTCCGGATCAATGATCTCACCCTCCTCGCCCACGGTGAGGTCATCGAGCGAGAGGAAGTTGAGCGCCCCGGTGCCTTCAAGCGGGCTGATATCGGACTCACGGGCCTGCATGTGCTTCTGGAGCATGATTCGGAGGTCTTCCTCCTTGAGGTAGGCGACACCTTCGTCGCCCAACCAATGATCGAGCAACCATGCGGATGGCTTGCTGACGGGGTAGAGCAGAAACTGGTAGAACCGCACCACGGGATACAGCGTAATGCCGAGCCGCAGGGCGTTGCGGGAAAAGTACGCCTGTGGGAGGATTTCGCCGAAAAGCGTGATGCAGACCGTTGAAAAAAAGAAAGCGCCGACTCCGGTGAGCAGCGAGTCGGTGAATAGCGTGAGCAGCACGTTGATGCCCACGTTGCCCCAGAGCAGGGTGGTGAGCAGAAGGTTGGCGTTCTTGCGGAGCGCGAGGACACGGACGGCGGCGCGGTTGCCGGATTCGACCTCGATCTCAAGCTGAAGCCGCGAGAGTCCGAAGAGTCCGAGAGTCAGCCCGGAGAAAATCGCTGACTGGCTCAAGCAAAAAAGGATGCCCAACCAGAGGAAAATTTCCATCAGTGTGGCTCCCGGCTATGGAAAACATCACTCAGCCGGGAACCGCAGGTACACTCAGCGTCTGGAGGTTTGTCGGTCATGCCTTAGCGTTGCGAGACGGAAACGTAGTCGCGCTCTTTGGGTCCGATGTAGATCTGGCGGGGTCGTCCGATCTTCGCGGGACCGTTGTGCATCTCCACCCAGTGTGCGATCCAGCCAGGGAGCCGCCCAATCGCAAAGAGGACGGTGAACATGTTGGTTGGGAAACCGAGCGCCTTGTAGATGATGCCGCTGTAGAAATCAACATTCGGGTAGAGCTTGCGCTCGACAAAGTAGTCGTCGTTGAGGGCCGCTTCCTCCAACTGCTTGGCGATATCGAGCATGGGGTCCGACACGCCCACGAGATCGAGCACCTTGTCGGCATACGCCTTGATGATCTTCGCACGTGGATCGAAGTTCTTGTAAACCCGGTGTCCGAAGCCCATCAGCCGGAATCCAGAATCCTTGTCCTTGGCCATTGCGACGGCCTTGGCAACATCGCCACCGTCGTTCTGGATGCGACTGAGCATTTCCAGCACTGCTTGATTTGCCCCTCCGTGGAGTGGCCCCCAGAGCGCCGCAACTCCGGAGGAGATGGAGGCAAACAGGTTGGCTTCACTGCTGCCCACAAGCCGCACGGTGGAGGTCGAGCAGTTCTGCTCGTGGTCGGCGTGCAGGATGAAGAGGACGTTGAGTGCCTCGACAAATTCCTTGGGCATCTCATAACCCGTGGCCGGGACACTGTACATCATGTTGAGAAAATTCTCGCAGTACGAGAAGTGATTCTCTGGGTACACCAGCGGTTGGCCGATGCTTTTCTTGAACGCCCAGGCGGCGATGGTTGGGATCTTGCCCAAGAGCCGTACAATGGCGCGGTCCACGGAATCGTGATCCGTCGCGCTGAAATCCGGATAGAAGGTCGAGAGCGCACAGACGATGCACGAGAGAATCGCCATCGGATGAGCGTCCTTGGGGAACGCTTCGTAGATGTGCCGCAGGTCCTCGTGGAGCATCGTGTGGCGCGTGATGTTCTGCGCGAAATCCTCAAGCTGTGTGGCAGTGGGCAGTTCTCCGTAGATGAGCAGGTAGGCGACTTCGATGAAGTTCGACTTCGCGGCGAGTTGCTCAATAGGATAACCCCGGTAACGCAGAATGCCCTGCTCGCCGTTCAGGAAGGTGACCGCACTGGTGCAAGCACCGGTGTTGACATAGCCGGGGTCGAGCGTGATTGCTCCCGTCTGCGCTCGGAATTTTCCGATGTCAATGCCGACCTCGTTTTCGGAACCCACCACCAACGGCAGTTCCACCGTCTTTCCCTGAATCTCAATACGTGCGGTTTCAGTCATGTGTTTCCTAAATCAATGAGACCACCGGGCGTTTTTGCCCTCACCCCCGGAGTCGTTCAAATAGTAGTATTGTGATCAAACAGACTCTCAGGGGCAAGTGCATTCCGAATTTGCTCAAAGGTACTTGTAGAAGTGGACCCCAAGAGCAGGCGAGCGGGTGTTGACCACCACTCCATCGGAGAGGGAGATTTTCCGGAACGCCAGTTCAAACGCAAGGCCGATGCCGCTAAAATTGAACTCGACTCCAGTGCCAACGTAGCCTCCGAAGCCGGAGAGCTGTCCAAGTGTGCCCTTCGTGTCGAGCGTGTTCTGTGATGCACCCAGCCGGGTGAACCAAACTCCCTTCACAAGCGGATACCACTTCCACTCCACACCCACTTTGCGCAACTCTAGCTGCTCGCCAAATTTCCCGGTGTTGTCTGTCTGCTTGGCATCAGCAAAGAGAAAACTGAAGGAAAGCCCGAAGGACTGCACAAACGGCTCCTCCATCCAGATATTGATGTTCGGCCCCAAGCCCCCGTACTTGAGATCACCCCGCCCGTCTCCGGGTGTGACCCAGACCGTGTCAAAATGCTCCCGTGCCCGCATCTTGAGTTCCATCGCCTGAGCAGCGGAAAGTCCAGAAAAAATGAGAATCAGGGAAATGCCGAAAAACCGCAGAGTACGGGGAGGGGGCATCACTGAGTTTCCTCAACAACCTGCAATTCCTCCAGCCCCCGAACTTGGTCAAAGCGCAGGTGAACCAGCAGTTCCAGATAATCTTGGGCATCGGCAACCACCCCCCCGGCAACCGTTGGTAGTTCCAGCCCCAACTCCGTAAAAGACGTGACCAGTTTTCCAGTGACCACCCATGCTCCTGATTGCCGGGACAACTCAATCGGAAAGCCCACAGGATGCGGCTGACCCGCAAATTCCAGAACTCCCGGAAGCTCAGTTGCGCCTTGCTTCAGCATCTTCCGAACCTGCTCCAGCGTCAGGGATGCACTGACAAAACGAAACTCCGGATGCGCCTCGCCCGCGAGGATTTCCGCGACATCCCCATCTCGAAAACCGTTGCCGGAATCCAGCGAGCGGATAGGGAAACTCACCTCAAACCGGACCTGCTCACCTGTTTTTTCAACCCGTGCAGTGAGTTCGCAGGTTTTGCCTACGACCTCCACATCCACGAAAAAGAACATGGTCTTCTCCGTTCGATACGCGAGGCAGTGGTCTTCCTGCTGGAAAACCTCCTCCGCATGGAGCAGGTTCCCCCCAAGTAAAGCAGCAAAGCCAAAGAACGCT